>Ga0265293_10000024_pt1 | contig 316791 bp, 253 predicted proteins | sample Munlanlewell138R_FD_192505 | JGI IMG/M metagenome (GOLD analysis project Ga0265293, IMG submission 192505) | Leachate microbial communities from a municipal landfill in Southern Ontario, Canada - Leachate well 138R | ecosystem: Engineered > Solid waste > Landfill > Unclassified | place...
GCTGACCGGCGCAGACCCGGGCAACCAACACGGAATCCAGACTCACCATCACGATGGCAGGAGGGCCGGCGCCGACAAGCGTGGTCCGGTCACGGCCGGATCAATCAGGAATGAGGGCCGGAGTCCAGATCGGGTTTGTTCAAACCCCTCATAAGTAAGGGATTATAGTAATCTTCTAGCCTCATTTGCATATGACGCTAAACTGCGTCAGTTCGTTTGTATCGTATACATCCACTACTGTCAATAGTTCGACGCGAGATCCAACGGGCCAGTGGCAGTGGCAGCGGCTGCCGCTGGCCGATCGCTTTGGGCCAGCTCAGCAGACGTTCCGCGAGTGGCACAAGTGAACGGTGCAGCGGGAGCGCAGCCCCGCATCGCCTGCAGACCCCTTCAACCAAAGCATGGGGATCAGTCGTTGTGGCAAAGTATCTAACACTATTAGTCTGGGCGTCACCGCCTAGCCGGCACGGCGGTGCGCGATACCTGGTTGCGTGATGAGTTGGAGCGCCTGCGCGCGACGGAGTCCAACTCCGACGGCTGAATCGTTGACCCACACGCCGTCGGGTCTGCTGGCGGCGGTGAGGCAGCGGGCAGACTACGGTCGATGAGCAGTTTGACCCACTTCCCCGGCCGGGCAGATCGACGCCAACTGCAGCGATTGGAAGCCGCCGGCCAGGCTGCAGTCCTGCTCTCGGCGACCAACTATCAGCCCGGCGCGCCAGCAACAGTTGCCAGCCCAGCCCCCCGCCACTAGCCTGCGCTGTCCTGATTGCGTGGGGAGGCTTGCGCCTCATGGGTGTGCTGGCGGATGTCCTGTTCGGTTTCTTTGGCCTGGGGGTTCTGCTCTCCATTGCCTGGCTGTGCTCGACCGCCCGGCGCCGGGTCGACTGGCCGCTGGTGGCGATTGGCGTTGCCCTGCAGATCGGGTTCGCGATCGTAGTGCTCATGGTGCCGGGCGGGCGCGATGTCTTCGATGCCCTGGGCCACGGCTTCGTCAAGCTGCTGGAGTTCAACCGGGAAGGCTCGATCTTCATCTTCGGCGACCTGGCGCGCACCGATCGCTTCGGTTTCATTTTCGCCTTCCAGGTGCTGCCGACCATCGTCTTCTTCGCCGCGCTGATGGGTGTGCTCTACCACCTGGGCGTGATGCAGTTCGTGGTCAAGATCATGTCCGGGGCGATCACCCGGGTGATGCGCGTGTCCGGTGCCGAGACCACCAGCGTGTGCGCGAGCATCTTCATCGGCCAGACCGAAGCGCCGCTGACGATCAAGCCGTACCTGTCGCGGATGACCAACTCCGAGTTGCTGACGGTGATGGTCGGTGGCATGGCGCACATCGCCGGTGGCGTGCTGGCCGCCTACATCGCCCTGCTCGGCGGCGATGATCCGGAGCTGCAGCTTTATTACGCCAAGCATCTGCTGGCGGCCAGCATCATGGCGGCGCCGGCGACCCTGGTGGTGGCCAAGCTGCTGATGCCCGAAACCCAGGAACCGCTGACCCGCGGCAAGGTGCGCATCGAGGTCGAGAAGACCACGGTCAATGTCATCGATGCCGCTGCCGGCGGCGCCGGCGAGGGCATGCGCCTGGCGCTGAACATCGGCGCGATGCTGCTGGCCTTCATCGCCCTGATCGCGATGATCAATGCGCCGCTGACCTGGCTGGGCGAGGTCACTGGCCTGGCCGATCTGATCGGCCAGCCGACCAACCTGGCGGCGCTGCTGGGCTATTTGCTGTCGCCGATCGCCTGGGTGATCGGCGTGCCCTGGCAGGACGCGGTCACCATCGGCGGGCTGATCGGCCAGAAGATCGTGATCAACGAGTTCGTCGCCTATCTGGATCTGGCGCGGATCCAGGACACGCTGACCGACAAGGGCCGGTTGATTGCCACCTATGCCTTGTGCGGCTTCGCCAACTTCGCCTCGATCGCGATCCAGATCGGCGGCATCGGCGGCCTGGCACCGGACCGCCGTTCCGACCTGGCGCGGTTCGGCATGCGCGCGGTGCTCGGCGGTACCCTGGCGACGCTGATGACGGCGACCATCGCCGGCGTGATCACCTCGTTCTGAGGCCTGGTTACGGCGCCTGCCGGCCGTGGATGCATGGCTGGCAGGCGGGTGCGCACGGCGCGCGGTGGCGATTGTCCGGGCCGGTCACCGGCAGCGAACCGGCCCAATCGTTGCTGGACACCTGCTGCCGGGCGCGTTAAGTTACGGCTCTGTCGGGCGGCTCCGCCCGAAGCGAATCATTCGATTCCCCGCGAATTTTCTGCTGCGCCATTCACCTGCGCGGCCTCTTCGTACGTACTTTTCCCGCGCCGCCATGGCGTGTAGAGCGTTGTCTATGAATCTCACCGAACTGAAACGGAAGTCACCGGCCGAACTGGTTGCCTGGGCTGAAGAGCTGGGCATCGAAGGTGTGGCCCGCGCACGCAAGAACGACGTCATCTTCGCCCTGCTCAAGCAACTGGCCAAGGGTGGCGAGGGCATCGATGCCGAGGGTGTGCTGGAAATCCTGCCCGATGGCTTCGGCTTTCTGCGCGGCCCGGAGGCCAGCTACCTGGCCGGGCCGGACGATGTCTATGTCTCGCCCAACCAGATCCGCCGCTTCAACCTGCGCACCGGCGATTACATCAGCGGCAAGGTGCGCAGCCCGAAGGAAGGCGAGCGCTACTTCGCGCTGCAGAAGGTCGACAGCATCAACGACGAGCCGCCCGAGGCGAGCAAGAACAAGGTGCTGTTCGAGAACCTGACGCCCCTGTTCCCGCGCGCCCGCTTCAATCTGGAGCGTGGCAACGGCTCGACCGAGGACATCACCGGCCGCATCCTGGATCTGTTCGCGCCGATCGGCCAGGGCCAGCGCGGCCTGATCGTGTCGCCGCCCAAGGCCGGCAAGACGATGATGATGCAGCAGATCGCCACCGCGATCACCACCAACCATCCCGATGTCCACATGATGGTGCTGCTGATCGACGAGCGCCCCGAGGAAGTGACCGAGATGCAGCGCACGGTGCGCGCCGAGGTCATTTCATCGACCTTCGACGAGCCGGCCACGCGCCACGTGCAGGTCGCCGAGATGGTGATCGAGCGGGCCAAGCGCCTGGTCGAGCACAAAAAGGACGTGGTAATCCTGCTGGATTCCATCACCCGCCTGGCGCGCGCCTACAACACCGTGGTGCCCAGTTCGGGCAAGGTGCTCACCGGCGGTGTCGATGCCAATGCCCTGCAGCGGCCCAAGCGCTTCTTCGGTGCCGCGCGCAATGTCGAGGAAGGCGGCTCGCTGACCATCATCGCCACGACCCTGGTCGACACCGGTTCGAAGATGGACGAGGTCATCTACGAGGAGTTCAAGGGCACCGGCAATATGGAGGTGCACCTGAACCGGCGTATCGCCGAGAAGCGGGTCTACCCGGCGATCGATATCAACCGCTCCGGCACCCGCCGCGAGGACCTGCTGATCGATCCGGAACTGCTGCAGAAAATCTGGATCCTGCGCAAGCTGGTGCATCCGATGGACGAGTTGTCAGCGATCGAGTTCATGCTCGATCGGATGAAGACGACCAAGACCAACGAAGAATTCTTCGCGATGATGAAGCGCTGATCCGGGCCGGCTACGCCACCCCGGTTTCTGGTCGCGCCCGTGTCAGTGCGTTGCGCTGGCGCTCACCAGCGCAGCCAGACCGACCGTCATTTCGCATCGCTTCGATCCTGATCAAGCCTCATCGCCGGCGTCATCGCCGGGCACCCGCACCTGGCCTTCCATCAGGATCCGCGCGCTGCGGCTCATGATCGCGCCGGTGACCATCCACTGGCCGTCGACCTGCTCGACCTGGGCGCCGACGCGCAAGGTGCCGGAGGGATGGCCCAGCCGCACTTCCTTGCGATCGCCACCACCGGCGGCGAGATTGACCAGGGTGCCGGGCACGGCGGCGGCGGTGGCGATGGCCACCGAGGCGGTGCCCATCATCGCGTGGTGCAACTTGCCCATCGACAAGGCGCGTACATTCAGATCAATGTCGCTGGCGGCAACCGGCTTGCCACTGCTGGCGGTGTAGGGCCGCGGCGGCGCCACGAAGGCGATCTTTGGGGTGTGCTGGCGGCTGGCGGCCTGTTCCGGCGTATCGATCAGGCCCATGCGCAGGGCGGCGGCGACACGGATCGCCTCCAGCCGTGCCAGCGCCTGGGCATCGCCATTGATCGCCGGCTGCAGCTCGGTGCCGTCATAGCCCAGATCGGCGGCATTGACGAAGGCGGTCGGGATGCCTGCGCTGATCATTGTCGCCTTGAGCCGGCCAACCCCGGGGATGTCCAGCTCATCGACGAGTTGGCCGGTGGGGAACAGCAAGCCGCCGTCCTGGTCGGACGGATCGACGAACTCGAGCACGATCTCGGCGGCCGGGAAGGTGACGCCATCCAGCTCGAAGTCGCCGCTTTCCTGCACCTGGCCGTCGCGCACCGGCACCTGGGCGATGATCGTCTTGCCGATGTTGGCCTGCCAGATGCGCACCGTGCAGATCCCGTCGCTGGCCAGGCGCGCCGCGTCGATGTAGCCGGCGTGGATGGCGAAGGCACCGGCCGCCGCCGACAGGTTGCCGCAGTTGCCCGACCAGTCGACGAAATCAGTGTCGATGGCGACCTGGCCATACAGATAGTCGACATCGTGGCCAGGCCGGCTGCTGGGCGAGATCAGCACGCACTTGCTGGTGCTGGAGGTGGCGCCGCCCATGCCGTCGGTCTGCTTGCCGTAGGGATCAGGCGAGCCGATCACCCGCTGCAGCAAGCGGTCACGAGTGCGGCCGGGCTTCTGCGCGGCCTCGGGCAGATCCTCAAGGCGGAAGAAGACGCCCTTGGAGGTGCCGCCGCGCATGTACACGGCGGGGATGCGGAGCTGGTGTGGAAACGGCACGGCGAGATTCCTGGTGGCACGAAGACGGAGCCGGCCATGGTACGACGCAGGGCCGACGGATTTCGATGTCGGGCGCCAGTCCGCCGGGTCGACGCCAGCCGCCGGCGACTAGGGTCTTGCGCTCAGCAGCCTCAGCCGCACTTGGAATGGCCGCAGGACAGGCAGGTGGCGCAACCGTCCATGAGCACCAGGGCCATGGCGTTGCACTTGGGGCACAGCGAAGCGTTGGCCAGGGCGCCGGCGCTGGCGTCGCTGTCGGCCCTGTCGGCGCTGGCGTCGCTGTCGGCCCTGTCGGCGATGGCTTCGTTGCCGGCATCGGCACCGGCAGCCGCGGGCCTGTCGCCGGTCAGCTCAGGTTTTTTTTTTGCCCGGACCCGGGCCGCGGCACGCTTCTCGGCCAGCAGCTGCTTCTGTTCGGGCGTCATCTCGTCGCTGACCATCAGGCCGATCTTTTTCAGGTGATCCTCGATCACCACGCCCAGTTCGGCAACGATCGAGGGCATGTAGACGCCGCCGGCCTTGAAGTAGCCGCCGCGCGGGTCGAAGACCGCCTTCAGCTCCTCGACCAGGAAGGTGACGTCACCGCCCTTGCGGAACACCGCCGACATGATGCGGGTGAGCGCCACCATCCACTGGAAGTGCTCCATGTTCTTGGAGTTGACGAAGATTTCATACGGCCGGCGCAGCTCATGCTCGGTGTCCTGGTTGAGCACGATGTCGTTGATGGTGACGTACAGCGCGTGCTCGAACAGCGGCGATTTGATCTTGTAGGTATGGCCTTCCAGGCGGTCCGGGCGCTCCACCCGCTCGTGCATGTGGATGATTTCGGCGCCGCCGTCATCGTCGCTGGCGCTGTCCTGGTGCGCGGCGTCGGCGCGGGGCGCGGGGGTATTGTCCGCGGCCGGGGCGTCATCGCGGGCAACCGAGTAGCCGGTGATTTTCTTGTTGATCCTGATCGCCATCGTGGTTCCTCGTGCGCCCGCATGCGGGCGCGATGGGGGTTCATGGGTGTTGGTGCGGGATTGTCGTCACGCCGTCCTGCCGGACGCGTTGCCCGGTATGACGGCAATGCCTGCAACCTGGGGCTTTGCCCTTCGCGTGCGAAGGGCGGGGAAAGCGCCAGCGCCACGACCGTGCCGCCGCAGCCCCCGCAACCTTCCTTCTGAATGAGGGCGGCAGCGGGCAACATTGGATTTCCATAATGGTGTCGGCGCCGGGTGTGACAGGGCATCAGAACTTGCCGTAATAGCCTTCCTTGAGGGCGTCGAACAGGTTGGCGGCGGTGTGCAGTTCGCCGTCGTACTCGATCTGCTCGTTGCCACGCGCCTGGACCGTGCTGCCGTCCTCCAGTTCGAAGCGGTAGACGGTGTTGGCCAGGTCCTGTTCCTTGACCAGCACGCCCTGGAAGGCGGCCGGGTTGAAGCGGAAGGTGGTGCAGCCCTTCAGGCCCTGCTGGTGGGCGTAGGTGTAGATGTCCTTGAAATCCTCGTACGGATAATCGGTGGGGACATTGGCGGTCTTGCTGATCGACGAATCGATCCATTTCTGCGCCGCCGCCTGCACGTCGACATGGGCTTTTGGCGTGATGTCGTCGGCGGCGATGAAATATTCGGGCAGGGTGGCGGCCGGATCGTCGCTGAACGGCATCGCCTTGGCGTTGACCAGGGTGCGGTAGGCGAGCAGCTCGTAGCTCCACACGTCGACCTTTTCCTTGCTCTTGCGGCCTTCGACGATGACGTTGCGCGCGTAGTGGTGGGCGAAGCTGGGCTCGATGCCGTTGCTGGCGTTGTTGGCCAGGCTCAGCGAGATGGTGCCGGTCGGTGCGATCGAGGTGTGGTGGCTGAAGCGCGCGCCGTGCTCGGCCAGTTCCTCGATCAGTTCCGGGGCCACCTCGGCGATGCGCTGCATGTAGCGCGAATAGCGCGCATGCAGCACCTTGCCCTTGATCGTATCGCCGGTCTGCCAGCCGTCGGCCGCCATTTCCGGGCGCTGGCGCAGCATGGCGGCGGTGACGGTGAAGTCCTCGTCCATGATCGGCGCCGGGCCTTTCTCCCGGGCCAGCTCCAGGCCCACCTGCCAGCCGGCAACGGCCATTTCGCGCGAGACGGCCTCGGTGAACTCCAGCGACTGCGGCGAGCCGTACTTCATGCCGAGCAGGGTCAGTGTGCTGCCCAGGCCCAGAAAGCCCATGCCGTGCCGGCGCTTGCGCAGGATCTCCTCGCGCTGCTGCGGCAGCGGCAGGCCGTTGATCTCGACCACGTTGTCGAGCATGCGCGTGAACACCCGCACCACCTCGCGGTAGGTGTCCCAGTCAAAGCGCGCCTTGGCGGTGAACGGATCGCGCACGAAGCGGGTCAGGTTGACCGACCCGAGCAGGCAGGCGCCGTAGGCCGGCAACGGCTGCTCGCCGCAGGGATTGGTGGCGCGGATATTTTCGCACCACCAGTTGTTGTTCATCTGGTTGACGCGGTCGATCAGGATGAAACCCGGCTCGGCGTAGTCGTAGGTGGAGACCATGATCATGTCCCACAGGTGCCGGGCCTTGATCGTGCCGTAGATGCGGCAGGCGACCAGGCCGTCCTCGCGCTGGACGTAATTGCGGGCGGTGGGCCATTCGCGCCAGGTGACCACGCGCTCGTCGTCCAGGTCCAGCTCGTGCTGCTCCTTGACGTGCACCGGGAATACCAGCGGCCAGTCGGCGTCGCTCTCGACCGCGGCCATGAAGTCGTCAGTGATCAGCAGCGACAGGTTGAACTGGCGCAGGCGGCCGTCTTCGCGCTTGGCGCGGATGAATTCCTTCACGTCCGGATGGCTGACGTCAAACGTGCCCATCTGGGCGCCGCGCCGGCCGCCGGCCGAGCTCACCGTAAAGCACATCTTGTCGTAGATATCCATGAACGACATCGGCCCGGAAGTGTAGGCACCGGCGCCGGAAACGTAGGCGCCGCGCGGGCGCAGGGTCGAAAACTCATAGCCGATACCGCAGCCGGCTTTCAGGGTCAGCCCGGCCTCGTGCACCTTGGCCAGGATGTCGTCCATCGAATCCTCGATGGTGCCCGAGACCGTGCAGTTGATGGTGCTGGTCTTGGGCTTGTGCTGGCTGGCACCGGCATTGGAGGTGATGCGCCCGGCCGGGATCGCACCCTGGCGCAGCGCCCACAAAAAACGCTCCTGCCAGTGGCCGCGCTTTTCGGCGTCGGCTTCCGGCTCGGCCAGGGCGCGGGCGACGCGCTGCCAGGTGGCGTCGATGTCGGCGTCCACGGGCGTGCCGTCCTTGGCCCGCAGGCGATATTTCTTGTCCCAGATATCCAGGGATGCCGGTTGCAGTTCGATGTCGCGCGCGGTGGCGACGGCGTGCAGGCGCACAGTACTCATGAAACCCCCCGTTCTACACAACTTTTGCACAGCTTGATCACAAATTTCTCACAACTTGTAGGGGCATGGATGCCGGGCAACCACAAGATGTGGGGGCGACGGCTCAATGTAACGGGTGCAGACCAGATCATCAATAATGGTTTTAACCGGCAGGATGAGCTAAGGCGCGAGGTCGCGTGGAGGCCGTGGGCAGCGGCCTGAACACCCGGTTTTCGGCCTGCTGCCAGGCGGGGAAACAGCACTCAGCGAGCTGTTCTCACGACACGAACAGCTCCAGATAGTCATTGACCGGCATCGCCGACAGCGCATCCAGGTCCTGCGAGGCGGCCAGGATCGCGCGCTGCTGGTGGCCGGGAAAACGGCGCGCCAGGTTCTCGCGGAACTTGGCCTCCAGCAGCGGAATGCCTTCCTCGCGCCGGCGCCGATGGCCGATCGGGTACTCCACCACCACCTCGTCCAGCACCGTGCCGTCGTTGAGTTCAATGGTCAGGCCGTTGGCGATCGAGCGCTTGTCCGGGTCGTGGTAGTCGCGGCTGAACTGCGCGTCCTCGACGCAGTGGATGCGCGCACGCAGGGCATCGATGCGCGGATCGGCGGCGACCTCGTCCTCGTAGTCGTCGGCGCCCAGGCGGCCGAAGATCAGCGGCACCGCCACCATGTACTGGATGCAGTGGTCGCGATCGGCCGGATTGTCCAGCGGCCCCTGCTTGTCGATGATCCGCAGGCAGGCCTCGTGCGTCCGGATGGTGACCTTTGCGATGTCGTCCCATGCCAGGCCGCGCGCCGTCAGCGTGCCATGCAGGGTCATCGCCGCCTCGACCGCACTCTGCGCGTGGAATTCGGCCGGCCAACTGATCTTGAACAGCACGTTCTCGGCCACGTAGCTGCCGTAACCGCGCTGGAACCTGAACGGCTGGCCCTTGAACGAGACATCGTAAAAACCCCACTGCGGTGCGCTCAGCACCGAGGGATAGCCCATCTCGCCGGTGGCGGCGATCAGCGCCAGGCGCACGCCGCGGCTGGTGGCATCGCCGGCGGCCCAGCTCTTGCGCGAGCCGGTATTGGGCGCGTGCCGATAGGTGCGCAACGCCTGGCCGTCGACCCAGGCCTGCGACAGCGCCGCCAAAGACTGCTCCCGGTCCAGGCCCAGCAGGCTGCTGGCCACGGCCGTGGACGCGACCTTGACCAGGATCACATGGTCCAGGCCGACCCGGTTGAACGAGTTTTCCAGCGCCAGCACGCCCTGGATCTCGTGTGCCTTGACCACCGCCGCCAATACATCGGCCATGTTCAGCGGCGGCTTGCCGGCGGCCCGGGCACGGCGGCTGAGCCAGTCGGCCAGGGCCAGGATCGCGCCCAGATTGTCGGATGGATGACCCCATTCGGCGGCCAGCCAGGTGTCGTTGAAGTCCAGCCAGCGGATCATCGCGCCGATGTTGAAGGCCGCCTGCACCGGGTCCAGCTCATGTGCCGTGCCCGGCACGCGCGCGCCGTGTTCAACGTGTGTGCCGGGCACCAGCGGCCCCAGCAGCCGGGTGCAGGCCGGATATTCCAGCGCCTGCAGGGCGCAGCCCAGCGAGTCGATCAGGATCCAGCGCGCCGATTCCCGCGCCAGTTCGGACTCGACCCGGTAATCGCGCACGTAATCGACGATATCGACCAGAACCTGGTCCCAGTCCGGGCGCACGGTGCTGGCGGCGGTGTCGGGGCTGGCCATGGTGCAACCTCCTTGAACGGCAGACCGGGCCACTGTGCACCGGCGGCTGTAAGCGTGGGGTGCAGGCCGGTGGCTTGCAGGCACGCCAGGGAGTCTGGCGCCCGCCGATCTCAAGGATTGAGACGGTGCCAGTGGCCGGGCAGGCACGCCGGCGGGCGAAGCTTGCTGCCCGACAGCGGCTCAGCGCGTCCGGGTCAGCGAGCGACCGGGCACCGGCCGCTCAGATCGCTCAGATCGCTCAGGTCGCCCAGCCGGGTCATACCGCCGATGCGGCCAGGAAATCCTGTGCAAAGCGCTGCAGCACGCCGCCGGCTTCGTAGACCTCCACTTCCTCGTCCGAATCCAGGCGGCAGGTGACCGGCACCTGGACCCGCTCGCCGTTGCGGCGCTGGATGACCAGGGTCAGGGTGGCGCCGGTGGCCGGGGTGCCGATGACATCGAAGGTCTCGCTGCCATCGATGGCCAGGGTCTTGCGCGTGGTGCCGGCCTGGAATTCCAGGGGCAGCACGCCCATGCCGATCAGGTTGCTGCGGTGGATGCGCTCGAAGCCTTCGGCCACGATGACCTCGACCCCGGCCAGGCGCACGCCCTTGGCGGCCCAGTCGCGCGAGCTGCCCTGGCCGTAGTCGGCGCCGGCGATGATGATCAGGTTCTGGCCGCGTTCCATGTAGGTTTCGATCGCCTCCCACATGCGTGTGACCTTGCCGTCGGGTTCGATGCGCGCCAGTGAGCCCTGGCGGACTTGGCCGGTGTCATCGCGCACCATCTCGTTGAGCAGCTTGGGGTTGGCGAAGGTCGCCCGCTGCGCGGTCAGGTGGTCGCCGCGGTGGGTGGCGTAGGAATTGAAGTCCTCCTCGGGCAGGCCCATCTTCGCCAGGTATTCGCCGGCGGCGCTGTCGGCCATGATCGCGTTGGACGGCGACAGGTGGTCGGTGGTGATGTTGTCGCCAAGCACCGCCAGCGGCCGCATGCCGGTCATGGTGCGCTCGCCGGCCAGGGCGCCTTGCCAGTACGGCGGGCGGCGGATGTAGGTGCTCATCGGCCGCCAGTCATACAGCGGGCTGACCGGCTCGCCATGCTCGACGCGGATGTTGAACATCGGCTCGTAGACCTTGCGGTACTGCTCGGGCTTGACCGCGGCCTTGACCACCGCGTTGATCTCGGCATCGCTGGGCCACAGGTCCTTGAGCCTGACCGGCTGGCCGTCGGCATCGTGGCCGAGGATGTCTTTTTCGATATCGAAGCGGATGGTGCCGGCGATGGCGTAGGCGATGACCAGCGGCGGGCTGGCCAGGAAGGCCTGCTTGGCGTGCGGGTGGATGCGGCCGTCGAAGTTGCGGTTGCCGCTGAGCACGGCGACCGAGTACAGGTCGCGCTCGAGGATTTCCTTTTCGATTGCCGGGTCCAGGGCGCCGGACATGCCGTTGCAGGTGGTGCAGGCGAAGCCGACGATGCCGAAGCCGAGCTGTTCCAGTTCGGTCAGCAGGCCGGCTTCTTCCAGGTACAACTGCACCGCGCGCGAGCCGGGTGCCAGCGAGGTCTTGACCCAGGGCTTGCGCCCCAGGCCGCGGGCATTGGCATTGCGCGCGAACAGGCCGGCGGCGATGACGTTGTGGGCGTTGGATGTGTTGGTGCAGGAGGTGATCGCGGCGATGATGACCGCGCCGTCGGGCAGCAGGCCCTGATCCTCTTCCTGGCGTGCGGCGGCCAGCATGGCGCTGTCGGCCAGGCCACGCGAGCCGAGCTCATCCACCGGCAGGCGCCGGTGCGGATTGGACGGGCCGGCCATGTTGCGCACCACGCTGGACAGGTCGAAATGCAGGCTGCGCTGGTAGGTGGCATCAGCCAGGTCACTGGCCCACAAACCGGCGGCCTTGGCGTAGGTCTCCACCAGCGCGAGCTGCTCTTCGGTGCGGCCGGTCAGGCGCAGGTAATCCAGGGTGTTGTCATCGATGAAGAACATCGCCGCGGTGGCACCATATTCCGGCGCCATGTTGGAAATGGTGGCGCGGTCGCCGACGGTCAGGGCGGCGGCGCCTTCGCCGCGGAATTCCAGGTACGCGCCGACCACGCGTTCGGCACGCAGGAACTCGGTCAGCGCCAGGACGATGTCGGTGGCGGTGATGCCCGGTTGCGGCCTGCCCGACAGCTCCACCGCGACCATCTCCGGGGTGCGCATCCAGGAGGCGCGGCCGAGCATCACGCTCTCGGCTTCCAGGCCGCCGACGCCGATCGCGATCACGCCCAGCGCGTCGACATGCGGGGTGTGGCTGTCGGTGCCGACGCAGGTATCGGGAAACGCCACGCCATCCTGGGCGTGGATCACCGGCGACATCTTCTCCAGATTTATCTGGTGCATGATGCCGTTGCCCGGGGGGATCACATCGACGTTGCGGAAGGCCAGCTTGGTCCAGTCGATGAAGTGGAAGCGGTCGGCGTTGCGTCGGTCCTCGATGTCGCGGTTCTTCTGGAACGCCTGCGGGTCGAAGCCGCCGCACTCCACCGCCAGCGAGTGGTCGACGATCAGCTGCACCGGCACCACCGGGTTGACCTGGGCCGGATCGCCACCGGCCTCGGCAATGGCATCGCGCAGGCCGGCCAGGTCAACCAGGGCAGTCTGGCCGAGGATGTCGTGGCACACGACCCGGGCCGGAAACCAGGGGAAGTCCAGATCTCGGCGGCGCTCGATCAACTGGATCAGATACGCCTGCATCTGCTCAGGGTCGGCCTTGCGCACGATGTTCTCGGCATGGACGCGGGCGGTATAGGGCAGGCCGCGCCAAGCGCCGGGCCGGATCTCCTCGACGGCGGCGCGGGCATCGAACCAGTCAAGGTGGGTGCCGGGGAGGGGTTTGCGATACGCAGAGCGGGACTGGGTCATGGTGGTTTTCGGTCTTTTGAAGGGTGTGCTGCGGCGGCGGGCGCTGGCCGGCCCCGGGGCGGAAACGGGATGGCGAGGCGGCGGCCGGCAGATGATGGCGGCATTGCCTGATCGTTGCCTGCCTTCGCCTCCGGGGGCCGGGCGGCGGCATCGCGCCAGGCAACGTGGGCCGCTTCGGGCCAGGTGAGTGCGGCTGCGGCCGGCATGCCGCCGGATCAGGCGCGCAGGTGTGGAAACGGTTGATTTTACCATGCCGGCCGGACCCGGCTGCCGGCCACTTGTCAGCCTTGGCCACGGTGGCGGCAGCCGCGCGCGCTGTTGCCGCCTTCGGGCCGGCGGTTCAGCGGATCGGCCGCTTTTCCAGCTTGCGGGCCAGGGTGCGCCGGTGCATGCCCAGGCGGCGGGCGGTTTCGGAGATATTGAAGTCGGTGGCCACCAGGGTTTCGTGGATGCGTTCCCACTCCAGGGTCTTGATCGACGTCTGCCGCTCCCCGGGCGCGACACCGGGATCACCGTCGGTGCGCCCGAACGCGGCCTCGATGTCATCGGTATTGGCCGGCTTGGCCAGATAGTGGCGGGCGCCCAGCTTCACCGCCTCGACCGCGGTGGCGATGCTGGCAAAACCGGTCAGCACCACGATGGCCATGTCAGGATCGTGCGCGTGCAGGGCCTTGACGCAATTCAGGCCGGAGCTGCCGCCGGCCAGCTTCAGGTCGACCACGGCGTGGCTGGGGGCGAAATGCTCCAGAACCGGGGCCAGGCTGTCCTGGCTGGCGATGGCGCGCACGGTGTAGCCGCGGCGCTGGAACGAGCGCGCCAGGGTGCGCACGAAGGCGGCATCGTCCTCGATGATCAGCAGGCGCCGGGCCTGCCCGGCGTGTTCAGGGCTCATCCTCGTCGGCTTCGTTGGTCAGCGACGACAGCGGCAGGGACATGACCACGCTGGCGCCGCGGCCGCCGTCGCGATTGCGGGCGCTCAGGGTACCACCCAGGGTGCGGGCCACATTCAGCGACAGGAACAGGCCCAGGCCGCGGCCGGGTCGGCCCTTGCTGGAACGGTAGGGCTGGCCCAGGTGGGCGAGCATGGCGGCATCGAAACCGGCGCCGGCATCGTCGACGGTGATGACCAGGCGTTGTTCCTGCCGCGAGACCGACAACGCCAGCCAGTCCGGCGATGCCTCCAGGGCGTTGTCCAGGACATTGCCGACCATCTGTGCCAGGCCGGCATCGGAGATGATCGCCAGGTCCGGCCCGAAGCGGTTGTCGTATTCGAGCCGGCCGGCGCGACGGCTTTGCCGCCAGCTCGTGACCAGTTCGCCGAAAAAGCGATGCACCGTGGTCAGGGTCGGCGCCTCGCCGCGGGTTTCACCGGCCGACAGCAAAATGCCGGTGACGATCGACTTGCAGCGCCGCACCTGGGCCTGCATCTCGCCGACATCGGCCAGCAGTTCCGGATCGGACGTGAATGCCGGCAGCCGTTGCCAGTCGCCCAGGATCACCGAGATGGTGGCCAGCGGTGTGCCCAGTTCATGCGCGGCGCCGGAAGCGAGCAGGCCCATGCGCAGGATGTGGTCCTCCTCGGCGGCGCGCTGGCGCAAGGCCGCCAGGCGGGCATCGCGGGCGCGGCCGATGCGGCTGATCCGGGTGCTGAACACCACCACCAGCACGGCATTGAGGACAAAGCACAGCACCAGGCCCAGCACCCAGGCCTGGGGCGGAATGCTGACCGGGCCGGGAAAGGCGATCAGCAGCAACAGGCACAGGCCAGTGGCGGCGACGATCGCCCAGGCCAGCGGCGTGCGCAGCAGGGCGGCGCCGAGTACGACCTGCAGCAGGTACAGGAAAACGAAGGGGTTGCCGATGCCGCCGCTGAAATGAAGTTGCACGGTGAGCAGGGCGACATCGACCAGCAGGCTGACCAGCACGGCGGCAGCGCTGGCTTGCGGGCGCCGGCGCCAGTGCAGTTGGCTGGCCAGGTTGAACAGCGCCAGCCCGGCCACCAGCAGCAGCATCGGCAGCAGCGGCAACTGGATGCCCAGGCCGTAATGGGCGGTGAGGATGGTCACCACCTGGCCGATCACGGCAATCCAGCGCAACTGGATCAGCTCGTGCATGCCCTGGGCACCGGTGGCGCTGATGCCGCCGTCAGCCTCCGGATCGGCCTGGGAATGGGCGCCCATACTGGCGCTGGCCACGGTCATCAGCGCTCGCCAGCGCCGGCATCATCGGCCGTCGCTGAAGGGGCTGCCGGCTCGTTGGACGGGTGCACCGGCTGCGCCTGCAACTGGATCTGCAGGCGGACGTGGTTGGCCAGGGTCGTGCGCCATGCGCGCATGCCGAAGGCGCGCCGATCCAGTTCGCCTTGGGCGTGCATGGTGCAGACGCGGGCCGGATCGATGCACGGCGCGCTTTCGCGCAGGAACGCGACCTCGCCGAGCTGGCCGCGAAGCTGCAACCGGCCGCGCAATCGCCAGGGCGGTTGCCAGATCGGAAAAGGTTCGGAGACGAAGCCGATCCGGGGATGCTCATCGATGGCGAAGAAATCGGCCGAGCGCGCCAGGTACTGGTAGCGGTTGCGGTTCATGGCCAGCGAGGTGGCATCGATGTCGAGCTGCACCCGCGCCAGGCCGTTGTCAGGATTCAGGAAGACGCCGCCGCTGAAGCGTTGGAAATGGCCCTTGAAGGTGAGCACGCCGACGGCGGCAATCTCAAAGCCGATGCGGCCGTGATCCTGATCGAAGTACCACAGCGCCTGGCTGGCGGCCGGGGTCGGCAGGGTTGCCGCTGGCAAGGTTGGGCCGGCGCTGGCGGCATCGCCGCTGGCCGCTTCCGCCAACACCGACGGCACAGCGGTCAGCAACGCCAGCAGCCAGAGCGTGCCGACCAGGGCCGATGCCGCGAGCGGTGCGGCGGTGGCGGGATTCGGCGTGCGGGTGGCGCCCATGACGCCACCTTACCTGCCCGGCGGCATCAGCGGCAGGGTGGCCGGGCTTGGGCGCAGCCGGTGCGCCAGGCTTTGGCGACACGGTCACCTTTGGCTGCGGCCAAGGTTGACGGTTGCAGCGCGGCCAGCGGTGGGCGTCAGCCGCTGGCCGGCGCCGGCTTCAAGCCGCTGGCGGCCGCAGGCACAGGCGAAGGTCATCGCCCAGGTGCTGGACGTGGTGCCATTGCCAGGATTGTGCGGCGGCCAATTCGGTGAGCGCTGGCAGGCGCAGCAGGGCGCGTGCCGAGTCGCCGAGCAGACGCGGGGCGACGTAGAGCAGCAGCTCGTCGCACAGGCCGGCGGCGACGAAGGCACCGGCCAGGGTGGCGCCGGCCTCGACCTGGACTTCGTTGCAGCCGCGCCGTGCCAGTTCGGCCAGCACCGTGGCCAGGTCGAGCAGCCCGCGCTGTTCGGGTACCGCGATCGTGGTGGTCTGCATGAAGTGCGCCGCTGGCCGGGCGCTGCCGGCATGGAACACCAGGGTGGCGACGCTGCCATCGAGCAGGTGGCTGTCGACCGGAATCGCCAGGCCGGTATCCAGGACCACGCGCAACGGCGGCACAAAAGCGGATTCGGCACTCGCCGGCGTCGCGTCCGGGGTCAGTGTCGGCGCGTCATCCAGGCGCACGGTCAGGCGCGGGTTGTCGTGGCGCACGGTGCTGCTGCCGGTCAGCAGCGCCGAGCTGCGCGCGCGCCAGGCCATGACATCGGCACGGGCGTGCGCGCCGGTGATCCATTGGCTCTGGCCGTCGGCCAGGGCGGTGCGGCCATCCAGGCTCATGCCCAGCTTGACCCGCAGCCAGGGCCGGTTGCGTTCGATGCGGGAGAAGAAGCCGCGATTGAGCTCGCGCGCGGCATCGGCCAGCAGACCGCCTTCAACGCGGATGCCGGCGGCGCGCAGGCGCTCGATACCGTCGGTAGCGGCAGCGTTGTCGTCATGCTGGGACGGATCGGCGCTGGCGAAGACCACCCGGGCAACGCCGGCGGCAATCAGCGCATCGACACAGGGCGGGGTGCGGCCGTGCCGGTTGCACGGCTCGAGCGTGACATAGGCGCTGGCACCACGGGCGCGGTCACCGGCGGCCTGCAGGGCCAGCACCTCGGCATGGGCCTGGCCGGTCCACTGATGCCAGCCTTCGCCGACGATCTGGTCGCCGGCCACCAGGACACAGCCGACCATGGGATTGGGCTTGGTGGTCCAGGCACCGCGCTCGGCCAGCGCCAGGGCGTGCTGCATCCAGGATTCATCGGTGGGCGAAAACGGGCTTGTCATGGTGTCTCCGGGTTGAGCGTCTCAGGAGCGGCGGCTGGCCGTGCTTGCGCCAGTTGTCCAGGAAAAGTTCGGGCGCGCAGCCGCTGTCGTCAGCGCGCGCCGCGTCGATCATAGGGCGCAGGCAGCGGCCCGGCCGCCAGTCAGGATTTGGGCGGCGGGTCGGGTTCGGCCGGCGGCGGCTCCGCCAGCAGCGGCAACTGGCGGCCTTCCAGCACCGGCAGGTCGCGCTCCAGGCGCTCGATTTCCTCGCGGAAGGCCTGCACATCCTGAAAGCTGCGGTAGACCGAGGCGAAGCGCACGTAGGCGATCTGGTCGAGCGAGCGCAGGGCTTCCATCAGCCATTGGCCGATTTGCCGGGAGGGCACTTCGCGTTCCACGCGCCGGCGCAGCTTGTCGATGATGTCGGCGACGATGCGGTCGATCGCCGCCGATTCCACCGGCCGCTTGTGCAGCGCCGGCTCCAGGCCCGAACGCAGCTTGCGCTCGCTGAACATCTCCCGGCGGCCATCCTGTTTGACGATCGCCGGCAACTTCAGCTCGGCCGATTCCAGGGTGTTGAAACGGCCGTTGCAGGCCGGGCACTCGCGCCGCCGGCGCACCAGGTGGCCGTCCTCGCCCAGGCGCGAGTCGATGACCCGGGTGTCCTCGTGCTGGCAGAACGGGCAATGCATTCAGGCGGCCGCCAGTCCCGGCGGTGCCGCTGCGCCGGCTTCACCCATACACCGGAAAGGCCTTGCACTGGGCCGAGACCTTCTCGCGCACGCTGGCGATCACGCCTTCGTCGGCCGGCGCATCGAGCACGTCGCACAGCCAGTGCGCCAGCTCAATGCAATCGGATTCAGCGTAGCCGCGCGTGGTCACCGCCGGCGTGCCGATGCGCAGCCCGGAGGTGACGAACGGCTTTTGCGGATCGTTCGGCACCGCGTTCTTGTTGACCGTGATGAAGGCCTTGCCCAGCGCTTCCTCGGCGGCCTTGCCGGTGACATCCTTGCCGATCATGTCGACCAGCATCAGGTGGTTGCAGGTGCCACCGGAGACGATCTTGTAGCCGCGCTCGATGATCACCCCGGCCATCGCCTGGGCGTTCTTCACCACCTGCTGCTGGTATGTCTTGAACTCCGGCGCCAGGGCTTCCTTGAAGGCCACCGCCTTGGCCGCGATGACATGCATCAGCGGCCCGCCCTGCAGGCCGGGGAAGACGATGCTCTGCAGTTTCTTCTCGATGCTCGCCGCCTCGCCGCCCATCGCCGCGCGGCTGGCGAGGATGATGCCGCCGCGCGGACCGCGCAGGGTCTTGTGCGTGGTCGAGGTGACGACATGGGCATGCGGCACCGGGTTGGGATAGACGCCAGCGGCGACCAGGCCGGCGACATGGGCCATGTCGACGAACAGCCAGGCACCGATGCTGTCGGCGATTTCCCGGAACCGGGCCCAGTCGACCACCTGCGAGTAGGCCGAGAAACCGGCCACCACCATCTTCGGGCGGTGCTCGGTGGCCAGCGCCTGGACCTGGTCGTAATCGATCTGGCCCTGTTCGTTGACGCCGTACTGCACCGCCTTGAACAGCTTGCCCGACAGGTTCACCTTGGCGCCGTGGGTGAGGTGGCCGCCATGGGCCAGCGACATGCCCAGGATGGTGTCGCCCGGCTCCAGCAGCGAAAAATACACCGCCTGGTTGGCCTGCGAGCCCGAGTGCGGCTGCACGTTGGCGTAGTCGGCATCGAACAACTGCCGGACCCGGTCGATGGCCAGGCGCTCGGCAATATCAACATGCTCGCAGCCACCGTAGTAGCGCTTGCCCGGATAACCTTCGGCGTACTTGTTGGTCAGCACCGAGCCCTGGGCTTCCATCACCCTGGGGCTGGCGTAGTTTTCCGAGGCGATCAGTTCGACGTGATCCTCCTGCCGCTGCCGCTCGGCGGCGATCGCCGCGGCCAGCTCATCGTCAAAACCAGCAATACGCGAATCGGAAGAGAACATGGCGGCTCCGGAAGATGGGGACGGTTGAGGAATCGGTGCGGTGATGATAGCGCTTCGAGGCAGGGCTGCCGCGCCGCAGCAGGCCGCCGCCTGGCCGTGCCGTAGCTGACCGGCAGTGCGGCTTGACCTGACGCGTGCCGCCGCGATCGGCGATAATTAGCTGTTTACCGGTCGCTCCTGCCGGCGCATGGCGCGCCCGCGGCCGGTCGCTTTGGAGCACGCATGCAATACATCTACACCATGATCGGGGTGAGCAAGACCGTGCCGCCCCGGCGCGAGATCATCAAGGACATCTCGCTGAGTTTCTATCCGGGCGCCAAGATCGGCCTGCTCGGCCTGAACGGCGCCGGCAAATCGACCGTGCTGCGGATCATGGCCGGCGTCGATACCGATTTCCAGGGTGAGGCGCGGCCGCAGCCGGGCATCAAGATCGGCTTCCTGGAGCAGGAACCGGACCTGGACCCGGCCAAGACCGTGCGCGAGGCGGTGGAAGAAGGCGTCGGCGAAATTCTCAATGCCCAGGCGGCCCTGGAACAGGTTTACGCCGCCTACGCCGAACCCGATGCCGATTTCGACAAGCTGGCCGCCGACCAGGCGCGCCTGGAAGCGATCCTGGCCAGTGGCGATGCCCATACCCTGGAGCAGCAACTTGAAATCGCCGCCGATGCCCTGCGCCTGCCGCCCTGGGAAGCGATCGTCGGCAACCTGTCCGGTGGCGAGAAGCGCCGCGTGGCACTGTGCCGTCTGCTGCTGTCCAAGCCGGACATGCTGTTGCTGGACGAGCCGACCAACCATCTTGACGCCGAATCGGTGGAATGGCTGGAGCAGTTTTTGATCCGCTTCCCCGGCACCGTGGTCGCGGTCACCCATGACCGCTATTTCCTGGACAACGCCGCCGAATGGATCCTGGAGCTGGACCGCGGCCGCGGCATTCCCTGGAAGGGCAACTACACCGAGTGGCTGACCCAGAAGGATGCCCGCCTGAAACAGGAAGAAAGCCAGGAAAAGGCGCGCCAGAAAGCGATCCAGCGCGAGCTGGAGTGGGTGCGCTCTGCGCAGAAGGGCCGCCAGTCCAAGGGCAAGGCGCGTCTGGCCCGGTTCGATGAGCTGAACTCCAGCGAATACCAGCGCCGCAACGAAACCAACGAGATCTACATTCCGCCCGGCGAGCGTCTGGGCGACAACGTGATCGAGTTCGTGGATGTGCGCAAGGCCTTCGGCGACCGGCTGCTGATCGACAACCTCAGCTTCAAGATTCCGCCGGGCGCCATCGTCGGCGTCATCGGCCCGAACGGCGCCGGCAAGTCGACCCTGTTCAAGATGGTTACCGGCCAGGAACAGCCCGATGCCGGCGAGGTCAAGATCGGTTCCAGCGTCAACCTGGCCTATGTCGACCAGAGTCGTGGCGCGCTGGAAGGCAAGAACAATGTCTGGCAGGAGGTTTCCGGCGGCTCGGACATCCTCACCATCAACGGCGTGGAGATCCAGTCCCGGGCTTACATTGGCCGCTTCAACTTCAAGGGCACCGATCAGCAGAAACTGGTCGGCACCTTGTCCGGTGGTGAGCGCGGCCGCCTGCACCTGGCCAAGACCCTGCTGCAGGGCGGCAACGTGCTGCTGCTGGACGAACCCTCCAACGACCTGGATATCGAAACCCTGCGTGCGCTGGAGGATGCCCTGCTCGAGTTCCCCGGCTGCGCCCTGGTGATCTCGCATGACCGCTGGTTCCTGGACCGCATCGCCACCCATATCCTGTCGTTTGAAGGCGACTCGCACGTCGAGTTCTTCCAGGGCAACTACCAGGAATACGAAGCCGACAAGCGCCGGCGCCTGGGTGCCGACGCCGACCAGCCACGGCGGATCCGGTTCAAGAAACTGGCCTGAGCGCCATCAGCCGCGCGCGCCGGAATCAAGCCAGCGCGCGCGGCCTGACCCGGACCGGCGTCTTGCCGGCCGACGTTTCCGGGGGCCGTTTTGTTGCTCGCTTTGCCGTTGCCCGGCCGGCCTCGGGCTGCTCTCGGGCCACGCTCGGGACCGCCTGCGGCCGGCACCTTCCAGGGCGGGCGACTTGACGCCGCCTTGACCTGGCGGTTTACTCGGACTAGGTGAACATCCGGGACGAGGAGGCGTTCGATGATTCGTGTACTGTTGGTCGATGACCATTCGCTGGTACGCGAGGGCTGCCGTCGGGTACTGGAGAACGCCGGCGGCATCGAGGTGGTCGGGCAAGCCGGTTCGGCCGAAGACGCCCTGGCGATGATCCGCGCCGCGCCCCCGGACGTGGTCCTGATGGACATCAACCTGCCCGGCATCAGCGGCCTGCAGGCCACCGAACGCCTGGCCGCCACGCACCCGCAGGTGCGCGTCATCGTTCTCACCGTGATCGACCAACTGCCTTATCCGCAGCGCATGCTCGAAGCCGGAGCCCTGGGTTACCTGACCAAGGAGGCGCCGGCCGAGGAACTGGTCGAGGCGGTGCGCAAGGTCAGCCGCGGCGTGCATTTCCTCAGCCAGGAGATCGCCAGCCGGATGGCGCTGAACCAATACCGTTACGGCGGCAAGAGTTCACCGCTGGAACTGCTCACCCGCCGCGAGCTGGAGGTGGCCGCGCGCCTGGCACGCGGCGAGGCCAACAAGGCGATCGCGCGTGCCCTGCATGTCAGCGAAAAGACCATCAGCACGCACAAGAGCAATATTCTGGGCAAGCTGGAAGTCACCAGCGCGGTGGCCCTGGCCAACCTGCTGGCCCATCACGGCCTGATCGAGTCGCTCGGTAGCGGTAGCGGCAGCGGCGTCGCGCCGGCTTGAGCCGTGGCCTTGGGCCTGGCCGCCAGAGGCCAGGACGGCGGCCGGCCGCTGGTGGCGAGCCGCCTCAGACCTTGCCTGTCTGTGCCGGACTGCCGGACGGGCGCGCAGCAGGAATCCGCTCGGTCTGTTCCATACGCGCGAGTCACTGCTGCTGGCAGAAGCGCCACCCGCACGATATGTGCTGACTGTTCAAGGCAGCGGCCGCTGATCGGATCGTGGAAACAACAAGCCCCGGATTGACCGGGGCTTGTCTGATGTTGCACGGCTGCCGCAGGCGTCGCCTGCGGACTCGCTCAGGTCCCCTCGTGCGGACCGTCGCCAGGCGTGGACGGGGCCGGCCGGCTGCGCGCGGCACCCTCGTTGCGGCTTGGCGGCGCGTCGCTCGACTGCGGCGCTGGCGCGCTGGCTTCCTTCGCCGTTCGGTCCGCAGCCGCGGCGGCGTCTGGCGTTCGCGCCGGGGTCGTGTCCGAAGACGCCGCAGGCCGTGACGCGGGTGCCGGGGTCGTTGTCGAAGGCGCGCTTGCCGCACTGGTCGTGGCCGCCACGGCGGCTGCCGGAGCTGCGTTTGACGGGGCCGGAGCTGTCTGCGCCGGAGCTGCCGGAGCACGCGGTGTTGGCGATGACGCGGCCGGGCTGGCTGCCGGCGCCGTCGCTGGCACGTTGTGGTTGCTGCCGGAACTGGCGGAAGCGGCTGCCGGAGTTGTCGACGCGGCCGCTGCTGTCAGCGCAGCGGGCGCAGTAGTGGCGGCAGATTGCGGCGAGGCTGGAGCCTCGGCGCCCGCAGTCGCCGCCGGCCGAGTGCCGGCCTCGCGGCTGGACTCGCCAGCGCTGCCGGCGCCACTGCGCACGGTGCTGGCGGCCTGCCGGGCGGCCCGTGCACTGTCACCGGATTCACCTTCAGCATCGGCGCCGCGTGGCGATCGGTTGCCAGCGCCGCCGTGGCTGCCCGCTTCGGCAGCGATCGAGCCGGCAGCGCTTGCCTGGCTGCGCTCGGAGCCGCCGCGGGAACCGGCCTCGGCACGGCCCTGGTCAGCGCCGTTGCCGCCGTCGCTGGCCGAGTGGTCCATGCTTGCCGAAGCCTCATCGCCACTGCGCCGACGCCGCCGGCCACCGCGGCGGCCGCGACGCTTGCGCGGGGCGCCGTTCTCGGCACCGCCGGCCGTCGACTCACCATCAAGATCACGCGCACGCTCGTTGCCACGATCCGCCGCGCCCGCCGCTGCTGCGCTCGCCGCCACCGCGATGCGCGCCGCTTGGCTGGCGCCGCCCTGGCCATCGGCGACAGCCTGGCCGCCATTGCCGCCATTGCCATTGCCATTGCTGTTCGCGCCGGCCCGACCGCTGCCGCCGCCGCTGCGGCCAGCATCGGAGCGACCGGAGCTGCTGGCGGGCGAGCCGCTGGACTTGCTCGGCCTGGGCTTCTTCGGCCGCGATCCTCGGCCGGCGCCGGTTGACGTGCCGCGACCGCTGCCGCTGCCGCCGCGCTCGGGACGGCTGCGGCCCTGCGTGCCCCGTCGCCGATTGGTCGCAGGCCTGGCCTCGTCCTTGGCGCTGGCCGCGGATCCGGTGAACAGCGACTTCAGCCAGGCCCAGAAGCCGGTACCGGCCGCCGCGCTTGCCACCGCTGTTGCCGGTGCTTCGTCCTCGAACTTGACCGGTGCCGGCGTCGCCGGCTTGACGCCGCTGACCGCCGGTTGCTCGGCTTCGGCGGTCGGTTCGTTGCTTGAATACAGGACCGGGGCCGCCGCTTCGGTCACCCGCAGATAGCTGGCCCGCTGGCTGTCATCGCCCATCTCGTTGCCGCGCAGGCGTTGAATCTCGTAGTGCGGCGTCTCCAGGCGCTCATCGGCGACGATCACCACCGGCGTCTTGTGCCGCTGCTCGATCTCGGCCAGGGCATGGCGCTTTTCATTGAGCAGGAAGTTGGCGATGTCCGAGGGCACCTGCACCAGCACCTGGCCGGTGTTGTCCTTCATCGAGTGCTCTTCGACCAGGCGCAGGATCGACAGCGACAGCGATTCCACGCTGCGGATGCGGCCGTGGCCATCACAACGCGGGCAGATCACCTGGGTGGATTCGCCCAGCGACGGGCGCAGGCGCTGGCGCGAGAGCTCAAGCAGGCCGAATTTGGAGATGCGGCCGGTCTGGACCCGGGCGCGGTCGGACTTCAGCGAGTCGCGCAGCCTGTCCTCGACCAGGCGCTGGTTCTTGCTCGACTCCATGTCGATGAAGTCGATCACCACCAGGCCACCCAGGTCGCGCAGGCGCAACTGGCGTGCGACCTCGGCCGCGGCCTCCATGTTGGTGTTGAACGCGGTTTCCTCGATGTCGGCGCCCTTGGTCGCGCGCGCCGAGTTGATGTCGATCGCGGTCAGCGCCTCGCTGTGGTCGATGACAATCGAACCACCCGAGGGCAGGCGCACATTGCGCTCATAGCAGTTCTCGATCTGGGTTTCGATCTGGAAGCGCGAGAACAGCGGCACCGTGTCCTGGTAGAGCTTGAGCTTGCGCAGGCTGGCCGGCATCACCAGTTGCATGAAGTCGCAGGCTTCCTCGTAGACCTCGGGGCTGTCGACCAGCACTTCGCCGATGTCCGGGCGCAGGTAGTCGCGCAGCGCGCGCATGATCAGGCGTGATTCCTGGTAGATCAGGAACGGCGAGGAGCGCTTCTGGCCGGCTTCGGTGATCGCCTTCCAAAGCTGCAGCAGGTAATCCAGATCCCACTGCAGTTCCTCGGCATCGCGGCCGACGCCGGCGGTGCGCACGATCAGGCCCATGCCGTCGGGTACGTCCAGATGTTCCATGGCCTCGCGCAGGGCCGAACGGTCCTCGCCCTCGATCCGGCGCGAGACGCCGGCGGTGCGCGGGTTGTTGGGCATCAGCACCATGTAGCGGCCGGCCAGGGAGATGTAGGTGGTCAGGGCGGCGCCCTTGGTGCCACGTTCTTCCTTCTCGACCTGGACGATGATTTCCTGGCCTTCACGCACCAGCTCGCGCATCCCGGCCTTGGCATCGGCATCGGGATTGAAGTAATCGCGAGAGATTTCCTTCAGCGGCAGGAAGCCGTGGCGGTCGCCGCCATATTCGACGAAGGCGGCTTCCAGGCTGGGCTCAACCCGTGAGATGCGCCCCTTGTAGATATTGGACTTTTTCTGTTCCTTGGACGGCAGCTCCAGATCCAGGTCGTAGAGCAGTTGCCCGTCGACAATCGCCACGCGCAGCTCTTCGCGCTGCGTGGCATTGATCAACATGCGTTTCATTGGCTGTATTCCTTGGCGGCACGGCGACGCCAACACCCGGGCGGGCGGGGAACCGGCACCCGCCACCTGCCGGCCACAGCCGGCAGTGCCTGGCGGCGCCGGAAGCGCTCACCAGCAAAGCGAGAATCAACAGAAAAAGTGCCATTCGTTCCACCCTGCCACCGGGGTTCCGGGGCCGGACCATTGTGTGTTGCGGTGAACAGGTGTGCCCACCTGCGGGGGTGACCGTGCCGGATGGCACGGCCGCAAAACCGGTTACCGGGCAAGCCCGGTGTCAACTGCATCGTTTCAAGGCCGGAGGCCGCAGTCGGCGACAGCCTCGAAAACGTGCATACTATAGCAATCAGATGCTTAGCGCGGCAACGTGAAGGATTACAAAGACTTGGAAAGCAATCACCGGGCCGGCGACGAGGCCGCCCCGTCCCGGACCGCCGAAGGCGGCCACGCCTACAGCGTGCAGATCGACGCCGATGCCGACGGCCAGCGTCTGGACAACTTCCTGCTCGGGCGCCTGAAGGGTGCGCCGCGCAGCCTGGTTTACCGGCTGGTACGCAGCGGCCAGGTGCGGGTCAACAGCGGCCGCGCCCGGCCCGAAACCCGGCTCGCTATCGGCGACCGGGTGCGCATCCCGCCGGTGCGCCTGGCCGCCGATGCGCCAGCACGGGCGGTGCCCGAGGCGCTGCTCGAACAACTGCGCGCCGCCATCGTGCACGAGGATGGCCATGTCCTGGTGCTGGACAAACCCTCGGGCCTGGCGGTGCATGGCGGCAGCGGCATCGGCCATGGCGTGATCGAGATCATGCGCGAGCTGCGTGGCGAGCGCGGTGCCCGCCTTGAGCTGGTGCACCGGCTGGACCGCGACACCAGCGGTATTCTGGTGCTGGCCAAGTCACGCAGCGCGCTGCTGGCATTGCAGGCGCAGTTGCGCGAAGGCACGGCGGAAAAACGCTACCTGGCCCTGATCGAGGGCCGATTGCAGCCGTCACCGTTCCGGGTCGAGGTGCCGCTGCGCAAACAGGTACTGCAGGGCGGCGAGCGCATGGTCCGGGTTGATCCCCAGGGCAAGCCGGCCGCCAGCGTGTTCACCGCCGTTGAACGCCTGCCCGGTGCGACCCTGGCCCAGGTGGTGATCGAAACCGGGCGCACGCACCAGATTCGCGTCCATGCCCAGCACATCCGCCATGCCGTCGCCGGCGATGACAAATACGGCGATGCCGCTTTCAACGGGCGCATGAAGCAGTTCGGCCTGCGCCGGTTGTTCCTGCATGCCGCCGGCCTGCGCATTGCCGGACCGGGCGGTGAGGACTATGTCTTCCACACCGCCCTGCCCGAGGACCTGTCCGCGCCGCTGGCGCGACTGGCGGACTGACCGCCGGCCTGGAGCCGGCCTAGTACCAGCATTGCCCCGGCCTAATACCAGCATTGCGCCGGCCTAATACCAGCATTAGGCCGACTTTGCCCGACTTTGGTTCGGCTCAGCGATCCTGGAGCTCGGCATCGCGGCGGCGGCGGATTTCCTCGACCGCTTCCCGCCGCGCTTCGCGGGCATCGTTGCCGACTTGCTGGGCCTTGTCCCGCGTCGCCTCCCAGGCTTCACGGCTGACGCCCTTGGTCGCATCCCAGGCTTCGGCGCCGGCTTCCTTGCTGGCATCCCAGGCGTCATCGGCAGCACTGCGCGTGGCATCCCAGGCGCCCTCGGTGACCTGCTGGGTATCGTCAACCGCCTGGCGGGCGGCGTCGCCGGTGGCCTCGGCAGCCTCGCCGATGGCGTCACCGGCGCGTTGGTAGGCATCGGCGGCCGGGTCACCACCCGGCGGCGGCACTTCCGGTGGCGGCGGCGGATCGTTGCGGCAGGCGGACAACGCCGCTACCAGCAGCAGTGGCAACAGGAACCGTGGCTTGATCATGGCGTGACCTCGTGGCTTCAAGTGGGTGGGTAGCGCGTGTATCAGAGGATTTCCACGGCCAGCGCGGTGGCTTCGCCGCCGCCGATGCACAGGCTGGCGACGCCGCGCTTGCCGCCGCGGGCGAGCAGGGCATGGATCAGGGTCACCACGACACGGGCGCCGGACGCGCCGATCGGATGGCCCAGGGCGCAGGCACCGCCGTTGACGTTGACCTTGGCGTGGTCCAGCCCGAGCTCGCGGATCGGCGCCATCGCCACGCAGGCGAAGGCCTCGTTGATCTCGTACAGGTCGACGTCGTCCTTGGTCCAGCCGGCCTTGGCCAGCACTTTTTCAATCGCATTTACCGGCGCGGTGGTGAACCACTCCGGGGCATGGGAGTGGGTGGCGTGGGCGACGATGCGCGCCAGCGGCTGGATGCCAAGGCGCTGCGCGGCCTGCGCCGACAGCACCACGGTGGCGGCGGCGCCATCGGAAATCTTCGAGCTGGAGGCTGCGGTGATGGTGCCGCCATCGCGCTTGAACGCCGGTCGAAGGCTGGAAATCCGGTCCAGATCGCAGCGCGGCGGTTCTTCATCGGTGCTGATCTGCAGCTCGCCCTTGCGCGTGGCCACGGTCACCGTGGCGATCTCATTGTCGAAGGCGCCCGAGCTGGTCGCGGCCAGCGCCCGCTGCACCGACTCGGCGGCGAACTGGTCCTGGTCCTCGCGGCTCATGCCGAACTTTTCCACGCACTGTTCGCCGAACACGCCCATGGCCTGGCCGTCATAGGGATTGGTCAGTCCGTCCCACATCATGTGGTCGATGACTTCGGCGTTGCCCATGCGGTAGCCAGCGCGGGCCTTGGGCAGCAGGTAGGGCGCGTTCGACATCGACTCCATGCCGCCGGCCACGGCAATGTCGATCGAGCCGGCCTTGATCGCGTCGTGGGCCTGCATGATCGCCTTCATGCCCGAGCCGCAGACCTTGTTGATGGTGGTGGCGCCGGCGGATTGCGGAATACCGGCGGCCAGGGCCGCCTGGCGGGCCGGGGCCTGGCCCAGGTTGGCCGGCAGCACGCAGCCCATGATGACTTCGTCGACCTGGTCGGCGGCAACGCCGGCGTGGGCCAGGGCGGCGGCGATGGCGGTGCTGCCCAACTGGGTGGCGGGCACGCCATTGAACTGGCCCTGGAACGAACCGATGGCGGTGCGCTTGGCACCGGCAATGACAATCTGTGACATGGATCCCTCACTGTCTGGTCGTGGAGCGGACAGCCATTATCGCGGATATCCGGGCTGGATATCGGCGTGGGAGTTCTGGCCGCCGCGGCCAGGTGCAATCAGTTGGCCGGCGGCGCAATCACCTCGATGGCCTCGATGCGCAACTGGCCGATGGCGTCCAGGCCGTCGTAGAAACGCCAGGGATCGCCATCGTCGGCGTGCATCGCCAGGCGCAACTGGTGGCGGCCGGGCAGGGCGGCATCGAATGCCTGCCACTGCTCGCCGGTCCAGGCCGCGACCCAGGCGTGCGGCACGAAGCTGGCCTGGCCGCCGAACTGGCTGGACCAGGCAAAGCCGGTAACCACCCGCGCCGGAATGCCGCTGGCCCGGGCCAGCGCGGCCAGCAGCACCGCATGTTCGGTGCAATCGCCCTCGCGCAGTTGCGCAGCATCGGCGGCCGAGGCATAGCCGATGCGCAGGCTCTTGTTGTCGATATGCCGGTTGACCAGCCGCTCCAGCCCGGCCATGCGGGCGCCGGCATCGGCGTCGGCGGGCGCGGCCAGCTCGGTGAGCAGGGCCTGCACCGGTTCGGCCTCGTAATTGAGCCAGTCGGTCGCCACCAGATCGTCAGGCGCCGGTGGTGCCAGGCTGGCATCGCCTTCGGGCTGCCGGGTCAGCAGCCGGTAGCGCTCGCCATCCAGGCGCTGCAACTGCTGGCCGTCCAGGCCCGGCCAGGCCGCCAGCGGCACCGGGCTGTGCAGATCCAGTGCCAGCGGCTGGGCCAGTTCCGTGCGGCTCAGCGGCCGCGGTGGTTGCAGCAGCACATGGGTCAGGATCTCCGCCGGCTGGTTCGGCGCCAGCGCGCAGGCGCGGTCGCAGTCGATCAGCTCCAGGGTCTGGCCCAACACATCCATGGTCATGCGGCGCATGGTCATATCGGCATCCAGCCAGACCCGGCTGGTCATGATCGCGCCGTGCATATGCAGGTTCTGCTCGGTCTCGACCAGCTCGATCCGGCCGCCGGGCAGGTCGACCGGGCCGGTGCCGACAACCTGGTAATGCAGTTCGCCGGCATCCTGGAGCAGCGGCTGGAAAGATTTCAGGCGCGTCTGCGTACCGGCGACGGTGCCCAGTTCACGCAGGCGCTGTTCCAGGCCCCAGGCGAGCAGGGCGCCGCGCGGCCAGTCCAGGGTGGTTTCGCGCAACTGGCCGGCAGCACCGGAGCGGACGGCGAAGCGGCCATCGTCCTGGCGCTGGCCTTGCACGCGCATGTCCAGGCCGCTGATCAGGTTGCGGCTGCTGAACGCCAACGGCTGACCGTCGATGCCTTCCTCGTGCATTTCATCCAGCACCATCAGCATGGCGATGCCATCACGGGCCAGTTCGAACTCCATGGTGTAGCGGGTGCTGACCCGCTCCGGGCCGATCATCCGGTCGATGCGCGAGTGACCGATCTTGCGCCCGGCCAGGCGCACGCTCAGCCATTGGCTGTCCGCGTCGGCATCCGGAGCGGCGTCGACCAGTTGCGCCGGGGCTGTCGCGACCGGGCTGGCAATGGTCGATTCCAGGGCCGGCTCTGGCACCGGCTCCAGGGCCAGGGCCGGCGCCGCAGGAAGCGCCAGCACGACACCGGCCAGCAGCCACCGGGCACAGCAGATCAATGATTTCATGCCGGCCATCATGCCACCGGCGCGGCTGCTCCGGCCAGCGACACGGCACCGCCAGAGGACTGCCAGCAAGGCCCGATCATGGCTGGATCATGGTCGGGCAGTCACCGTATTGACACGAGCCCAACGCCACCGTATGCAATAATGGCGCGATGCAGTATGGCCGGCCCCGGCAATCCGGGTGGCACGGTCGCAACCCCCCAATTGCTCGCCCGTCGCCGCCCGCAGACTGTTGCCGCGGTGGCTGCGGCGCAGCCAGCCAGGAGAGACACGTGGCCCGCAAACCTGTCGACCTCACCGATCCTGCCACCGGCAAGACCATCCAGCTTCCCGTCATCGAGGGCAGCGTTGGCCCGGCAACCCTGGACATCGGCAACCTGTACCGGGAGACCGGCTACTTCACCTATGACCAGGGCTATGTCGGCACCGCCAGTTGCAGCAGCGCCATCACCTATATCGACGGTGATGCCGGTGTTCTGCTTTATCGCGGCTATCCGATCGAGCAGCTCGCCGAGCGCTCCAGCTTCGTCGAGGTGGCCTACCTGCTGATCCACGGCGAGCTGCCCAATACCGAGCAGCTCGCGGCCTTCAGCCATGAGATCACCCATCACACGATGATCCATGAGTCGGTGAAGACGTTCATGCACGGCTTTCACTACGACGCCCACCCGATGGCGATGCTGTGCGGCGTGACCGGTTCGCTGGCCGGCTTCTACCACGACAACCTGGACATGGACGACGCCGGCCACCGGCGCCTGTCGGCGATCCGCATGATCGCCAAGATGCCGACCCTGGCCGCCGCCGCCTACCGATATTCGATCGGCTGGCCGATGCGCTTTCCGCGCAACAACCTGGATTACTGCAGCCGCTTCCTGCACATGATGTTCGAGGTGCCGAGCGAGCCGCTGGAGCTGCCGGAGGTCGCCGCCAAGGCCCTGGACCTGCTGTTCATCCTGCACGCCGACCACGAGCAGAACGCCTCGACCTCAACCGTGCGTCTGGTCGGTTCCACCGGCGCCAATCCGTATGCCTGTGTCGCCGCCGGCATCGCCGCCCTGTGGGGGCCGGCGCACGGTGGCGCCAACGAGGCGGTGCTGAAGATGCTCGAGGAGATCGGCGATCCGTCCAAGGTCAAGTCGGCCGTGCAACGCGCCAAGGACAAGGAATCGGGCTTCCGGCTGATGGGCTTCGGCCACCGCGTCTACAAGAACTACGATCCGCGCGCGGCCATCATCCGCCAGATGTGCCACAAGGTGCTGAACGACCTGGGGGTCAACGATCCCCTGCTCGATGTTGCCCTGGAACTGGAGCAGGCCGCGCTCAAGGATGATTACTTCATCGAGCGCAAGCTGTATCCCAACGTCGATTTCTATTCCGGCCTGATCTACAAGGCGCTGGGAATCCCGACCTCGATGTTCACGGTGATGTTCGCCATCGCCCGCACCGCCGGCTGGGTCGCGCACTGGCTGGAGCAGAGCGCGGAGCCCAGCACCCGCATCGGCCGGCCGCGCCAGCTCTATACCGGGCCGACCCAGCGCGACTACATCGGCATGGATCAGCGCTGATCATCGGGCCGGGCGCAGGTTCGGCCCAGGTCGTGAGTTAGAAACGGCAACGCCCGGCCTGATGCCGGGCGTTGCCGTTATGCGCAGGCCACGTCTGGACCCGGCGGCGTACCGGCATCAGACAAGGCCAGGCCGGGCCGGGCCGGGCCGCCACCTTTCCGCGACGTGCGCCGAAAGGCGGACCTGGTCAGCGCGGCGGGAAACCACCCGGAAAACCGCCGCCACCCAAGGCACCGCCCAGGCCGCGCAGCATGCCCTTCATGCCGCCACCCTTGAGCTTGCCCATCATTTTTTCCATCTGCTGGAACTGTTTGAGCAGGCGGTTGACGTCGGCCGGTGTGGTGCCCGAACCGCGCGCGACACGGGCCCGGCGCGAGCCGTTGAGCAGCTTGGGAAAGCGCCGCTCGCCGGGTGTCATTGAATTGATGATGGCGATCATGCGCTGGATCTGGCGGTCGTCGACCTGGGCCTTCATCTGCGGGCTGAGCTTGTTCATGCCCGGCAGCTTGTCCATCAGCCCGCCCAGACCGCCCATATTGTTCATCTGTTGCAGCTGGTCGCGAAAATCGCGCAGGGTGAAGCGCTTGCCGCCGGCCATCTTCTCGGCCAGCTTCTGCGCCTTGTCCTTGTCGACCTTGCGTTCGACTTCCTCGACCAGGCTGAGCACGTCGCCCATGCCCAGGATGCGGCCGGCGATGCGGTCGGGATGGAACGGCTCCAGCGCCTCGGTCTTTTCGCCCAGGCCGATGAACTTGATCGGCTTGCCGGTGATGTGGCGCACGCTCAGCGCGGCACCGCCGCGGGCGTCGCCATCGGCCTTGGTCAACACCACGCCGGTCAGCGGCAGCGCTTCGGCGAAGGCCTTGGCCGTGTTGGCCGCGTCCTGGCCGGTCATGGCATCGACCACGAACAGGGTTTCGACCGGATTGAGCGCGCCATGCAGCGCCTTGATCTCGGCCATCATGGCCTCGTCGATGGCCAGGCGGCCGGCGGTATCGACGATCAGCACATCGGCGAACTGCCGGCGCGCGGCATCGATGGCGCCGTTGACGATGTCGACCGGCTGCTGCTCGCTGCTGCTGGCATGGAACAGGGCGCCGACCTGGCCGGCCAGGGTCTGCAACTGGGCGATCGCCGCCGGCCGGTAGATGTCGGCCGAGACCACCATCACCTTCTTCTTGTGCCGCTCCTTCAGGTAGCGCGACAGCTTGGCCACGGTGGTGGTCTTGCCCGCGCCCTGCAGGCCGGCCATCAGGATCACCGCCGGCGTCGGCACATTGAGGTTCAGGGCGCTGTTGCTGCCGCCCATCACCTCGACCATCTCGTCGCGCACGACCTTGACCAGGGCCTGGCCCGGGGTCAGGCTCTTGAGCACTTCCTGGCCGACCGCGCGCACCTTGACGCGCTCGATGAAGGCCTGCACCACCGGCAGGGCGACGTCGCCTTCCAGCAGCGCGATGCGGACTTCGCGCAGCGCCTCGCGGATGTTGTCTTCCGACAGCCGCGCCTTGCCGCGCAGGCGGTCCATGGTCTGGCCGAGGCGTTCGCTGAGTGACTGGAACATGGCTGACTCCGATAAATCGATGGCCGTGACCTGCGCGATGCGCGCCGGCGGCCCGGCCGGCCATTATAGCCGTCCGCCGGGCGGCAACCGGCCGGGTGCTGTGCCACCATTGGGGTTCCATTGCCCAACTGCAGGACTACCGATGAAACGCTGTCAGACCCTGATCTTCGCCCTTCCCGTCACCCTTGCCCTGGCCGCCTGCGGCGGCTCGGGTACGCCGGATGCCGACCCGATCGCTCCGGCCGCTCCGGCCGCCAGCGAAGCGGCACCGGAAGCCGTCGAAGCCGCCCCGGAAACACCGCTGACCGGTTTTTCCGATGGCCACAAGGCTTTCATGAGCAATCTGGTTGCGCTGTGCGGCAACGCCTATGAGGGCCGGATCATCGCCAACGAGCCGGCCCAGCCGGACGATGCCTTCGAAGGCCACGCCCTGGTCATGCATGTGCGCGAATGCGGCAAGGAAGAGATCAAGATTCCCTTCCATGTCGGCGACGACAACAGCCGCACCTGGGTGCTGACCCGCACCGACGACGGCCTGCGCCTGAAGCACGACCATCGCCTTGAAGATGGCAGCGATGACCCGGTGACCATGTACGGCGGCGATACCGCCAGCGCCGGCACCGGCACCCGCCAGGAATTCCCGGTCGACAAGGAATCCATCGTGCTGTTCGAGCGCGAGGGCCTGGCCGCCTCGGTGACCAACACCTGGGCCATGGAAATTCATCCCGGCGAGCGCTTCGTCTACGAGTTGGCCCGTCCGGGCGGTCGCCTGTTCCAGGTCGAGTTCGACCTGACCACGCCGGTGGACCTGCCGCCGACGCCCTGGGGCCACGCCGAACTGCCCTGAACCGGGTGCGGCAATCGGCTTGCTGTTGAAAACCGGCGCCATCGGGATCACGGATTCCGGTGGCGCTTTTCGTTGCCCAGCGCCCGCTGCCGCCGGCCGTGCGCTAACACCAGTGACCAGCGCCACGGGGGCGGCCGGTCCGGGCCTCAGAACAGGTATCGGGCGCCGTTGACGGCGACGATGATCAGCACGATGACGATCAGTGAGCGCCGGATCAGCATCGGCCAGTTGCGTGCTGCCGGGGCCTGGGCCTGGCTCTGGCGTCGGCTCATCGCCGACCACGACGGCGGTGCCTGATCGGTTTCCTGCTGGGCGCCCTGGTCGAAGCTTGACGGTTCCATCAGCCCTGATTCGCGCAGCAGCGCCCGCGCCTGCGGCAGGTCGCCGTTGCTGACGATCATCACCGCCGGCCACTTGCGCTGGTCATCGCCAGGGTCGTTGTAATTGACACCGCGCCAGGTGGCACGGCGATGTTTTGGGCCGTGGATCACCCGGGTGGCGATGCCGCGCTCTTCCAGCAGGGCGGCGATCTGCTCGGCATTGGTCAGGCGGGGGGTGCGATAGATGATGCGCATGCCGCGAAGGATACCCGGTTCGTGCTGAAGCGCTGACAGCGCAAGCCGCGTCCCTGGCCACGCATGCGACAATCCCGGCCATGACCAAGATCTTTGTGGATCGGGACCAGATCCCCGACGGTGGTGCCTGCGAGGCCTGGTTCGACCAGGCCGATGCCGGCAGCAGCGTGATCGTCGCCCGTCGTGGCGATACGGTCCGTGCCTGGCGCAACATCTGCCCGCATGCCGGGCGGTTCCTGAACTGGGCACCGGGCAAATTCCTGTTCAGCAAGCAGGGCGATCTGGTCTGCGCCGCCCATGGCGCCGTCTTCCGCATCGACGATGGCCTGTGTACGGACGGCCCGTGTCGAGGCAGCTCCCTGCTGCCGGTGCCGGTGGAGCATCTGGCCGACGGCCGGGTCTGCCTGCGCGATCCGGATGCAACCGATGCAACGGCTTCGGCGGCTGCTGCGGGGATTACCCAGGATTTACCGGGAACCGGCTGAAATACGTCTGGCTGATGTCGGCATGGCCGCTGGCGATGGGCCAGGCACGGGTTGTCGGAGTCAGGCTGCGAATGGCGTTGGAATGCGCCCAAGCCTAATCGCAAGAATGGCGTACCGGTGGCCGACTGTCTTTTCTGGGGCGCAGGCTCAGCGCCGACTTACTTGGTCAGGATCAGCTTGTCGTTCTGTGTGCGCCGCAGCCGGTATTCGCAGCCGGCGTGTTCGATGATCAGCTCGCGTTGGCCCGACAGCAGGCTCAGGCTGTCGATGCGGTTGGGCCGCTGCTCGTGGCCGTCGGCGCGGCTGGCGGTACCCGGGGCAGGCCGGGACAGGTTGGATGGGGCCGTGGTCATGGCGTGGTTCCTGGCGGAGCGGCAAGGCAATGCTGGCGACAGGCAATGATAACCACTCGCATTAACCTGTCAACCGTGTCGCGACGGGATTGGCCCGCTGCCGCTGCCGGAGCCATCCGGTGCCGCCTGCTTGATGCCTGATTTCTGGCGCTGTTTCCGGGGGCGTGTTTTGGCGCCGGTCCTGGGGCAGCGCTCAGCCTCTGCCCTCGTTGTCCTGCCAGCGCAGCACGCGCCGGGTCAGCCAGTTGTAGAACCGCTTGCCGCTGCGCCGCCAGGCGCGGGACAACCATGAGCTGCTCGCCAGCAGCCGTTTTTCCACTGGCGTCAACGCCTGCGGGCAGTACATGCGCTTGTGCTTGAGCAGGTGGCGCAGGTCTTCGCGCATCAGCAGGCGGAACCAGCGCGAGCGGCAGCCGGGCCGGCGCAGGGTGGCGATCTGGAAATCGATCACCGCCGGTGTGTCGTCCTCGCGCACCAGCCAGTTGGGTTCCTTGGCCAGATCGTTGTGCGCGACGCCGCGTGCATGCAGGGCGCGCAGCAGGTGCCGGGCGCGGCGGAAATAGTCTGGATTCACGGGCCGGCCTTCCTGCATCGGCAGGCCGGCGATGTGGCTGCGCTCGAGCAGGGCCGGGCTGTGGTGCAGCAAGCGCGGCACGCCATCGATGCCGTCCAGGCGGCGCAGCACCCGCGCCTCGCGCGCGGCGGCCATGCCGGCCAGCGGCCGCAGCCACCAGCGCACCTGGCGCAGATCACGTCGGATCCACTGCCGGTCATCGCCCTGGCACAGGTGGATGGCACCGAAGGCGTCGCGCTTGAGCACCTGGCTGGCGGTGGCCGAAGCCGGTGTCGTCGATGTCGTCGAAGCCATGGCGAAGCTGCCGATGTGATGGTGGAAGAGTGGGCGCTTGCCCCGGCTTGCCCCGGCTTGCCCCGGCTTGTCGCCGGTCTTGGTCGGGTATTTTCCCGGCCCGGCGCGGCGGCACCGGGCCAGCGCGGCACGGGGTCGGGCGCTGCGGTCATGGCAGCGGGCAGAGGAAACCGTACAATCATGCCAGACTTGTCCATCCCTGCCGCCGACGGCGGCCAGCCAGGTTTCCTGCCTCCATGACTTCTTCCAGCGCTTCCTCTCGTGCCCGCCCAGCAAGTTCCGCTTCCACTTCCGGTGTCGATGCCGCCGCCGTGCCGGCCAATGCCGCCGGCCGCTATGAAGTGACCCTGGCCGACCTGCCGCTGAGCTGCCCGACGCCGGCGATGAGCCTGTGGAACTCGCATCCGCGCGTGTATCTGCCGCTGGCCCAGGATGGCCGGGCCGATTGCCCTTACTGCGGCGCCGAGTACGTTCTGGTCGAGCGGCCGGCGACCTGAGCCGCGAGCCGGCGTCGATGTCCGGCGATGCAGCCGCCGGAGTCGTCATGCCAGCGCCCGCCCGCCAAGCTCTGACCGTCGTGCAGTTGCTGCCGGCACTGGATGGCGGTGGCGTGGAGCGCAGCACCGTCGAGATCGTCCAGGCCCTGGGCCGGGCCGGCCATCGCGCCGTCGTGATCTCGGCCGGTGGTCGCCTGCAGACGGATATCGAAAACGCCGGCGGTGAACACATCCGGCTCGATATTGGGCGCAAATCTCCTCTCGCCCTGGCGCGCGTGCTCAGTCTGCGTCGCCTGCTGCGCCGCCTGCGCCCGGATATCGTCCATGCCCGTTCGCGGCTGCCGGCCTGGCTGGCGCGCCTGGCCCTGCGCGGCTGGCCGCGGGCGGACCGTCCGCGCTTCATCACCACCGCCCACGGCCTGCATTCGGTCAACCGCTACAGCGCGGTCATGGCCAGCGGCGAGCAGGTCATCGCCGTGTCTGACACCGTGCGCCGTTACCTGCTGGCCAACTACGCCATCGACGATGCCCGCATCAGCGTCATCGAGCGCGGCATCGAGCCGGCGCAGTGGCCGCATGGCTGGCAGCCGGACAGCGCCTGGCAGCGCGACTGGCGGGCGCAATATCCGGCACTGGCCGGGCGCCGCCTGTTGCTGCTGCCCGGGCGCGGCACGCGCCTGAAAGGCCATGCCGATGCCATCGTCCTGCTCGCCGATCTGGTCCGCGGCGACGCAGACGCCAGCGCCGAAACCGGGCAGCCGCTTGATTGCGCCCTGGTGCTGCTCGGCGCCGATGAACCCGGTCGCGAGCACTATCTGGAACAGTTGCGCCAGCAAGCCGCCGCTCTGGGCGTGGCCGAGCGCCTGGTGATCACGCCGCCGCGCGCGGACGTGCGCGCGGTGATGGCGCTCGCCGACCTGGTGCTGCAATTGTCGAGCCGGCCCGAAGCTTTTGGCCGCACCGTGATCGAGGCCCTGGCGCTGGGCCGGCCGGTGCTCGGCTGGTGCCATGGCGGCGTTGGCGAACTGCTGGCGCGCCTGTATCCGCAAGGCGCGGTCAAGCCCGCCGACGCTCACGCCCTGCTCCGGCAGGCCAGAAGCCTCATGAGCGCCGCTGAGCAGGTGCCGCCACTGCCGCTGTCGACCCTGGCGCTGATGCAGGAGTGCACCCTGGCGCTGTACGCGCGCCTGGCCGCCGAGAGGGGTTCGAGATGAGCGCAGCGTCCGGCGAAAAAGTCGCCGCCAGCTCGCTGCCGGCCGAGCCGCCGTTGCCACTGGCACAGTTGCTGCCGGTTGTCGTGATCTGGCTGGTGCTGGCCCTGCTGCCGGTGGGCCGCATGTCCGAGCTGCCGATGCTGGTCGGCGTGGTCACCGCCCTGGTGCTGCTGGTGCGCCAGCCCGGCACCGCGCTGAATCTGCCGGCGGTGCGTCTGGCGCTGTTGCTGTTCGCCTGTTACTGGCTGCCGGCATTGGCCTCGGCCCTGGATGCGGTCGATCCGGGCAAGACCTGGGGCCAGGTCGCCAGCCAATTGCGCTTTGGCCTGTTTTCGATTTTTGTCGCCGCCACTTTGCGCAGCGTCGGGCAATGGCGATGGCTGCTGCGTGCCAGCGCCCTGCTGGTAGCGCTGTGGCTGATCGATGCCTGGGTTCAGGCGCTGACCGGCACCAGCCTGGGCGGCAGCCTGGACAGCGACCGGCTCAGCGGCATCTTCGGCGCCGACAATCTCAAGCTCGGCGGCGTGCTGGCGGCGCTGTCGCCGTTGCTGCTGGTGTGGATGCAATCGCGCTTCGGCCTGAAGGGTGTGCTGGTCAGTGCCCTGGCGCTGTCCGGCGTGATCCTGCTCGCCGGCTCGCGCGCGGCCTGGCTGGTCTGGTTGCTGGTGCTGGTCGGCTGGTGCTGGCGACCGGGCGCCATCGACCGGCGCCGGGCGCTGGCCGTGGTCGGCGCCGTGATCCTCGCTGGCCTGGCGGTCGGTTATGGCGCCTACCAGTGGTCGCCGGAATTTGCCCAGCGCATCGAGCGCACCGTGCATCTGGCCCGGGGCGATGCCGCCGGCGTCGACCATGCCCTGGCCGGGCGGCTGAACATCTGGCAGGCATCGGTCGAGATGGTCCGCGCCCACCCGGTCAATGGCGTTGGCGTGCGTGGTTTCCGACAGGTGTATGCCGATTACGCCGTGGATGGTGACTGGCTGCTGGACCAAGGCGGCGCCTTCCACGCCCATCAACTGGTGCTGGAGGTGGCGACCGAAACCGGCGCTATCGGTGTGCTCGGCTGGCTGGCCGGGTTGGTGATCGTGTGGCGCACGGCGCGCCGGTTGCCGGCCGCGGCACGCTGGCAGGCGCGGCCGGTACTGCTGGCGCTGGCGGCGATGTGCTTTCCACTAAACACCCATTACGCCTTCTATTCCAGTTGGTGGGGCCTGTTCTTCTGGTGGCTGCTGGCCGTGGCCGTGGCCGTGCTGCATGTGCGTGATGAGCACCCCAACCCAGGCGCGCCGGGGCGCTGATGGTGCCGGGCCGTGGCCAGGGCGCTGAGTGCCGGGCTGAGCAGCGCCAGCGCCGGCGCATACTGGGCGGCATCGACGATCATCGGTCGCATCCCGGCATGGCCACGCGCTTTCCGGCGCGCGTTGGCAGGCCGGGTTTGGGTCTGGGCATCCAGGCGCGGTCAGCCGGTCGCTGCGCCGCACGGACGGTGATCCACGCCACGCCCTGCTTTGACGCCGCCGTGTTGCACAGCGACAATAGCCCGGTCCCCCAGGGCTCCCTCGAGCAGGCTTCGGCCTGCGCGGCGAGCCGGCGGAATACTTTCCCGATTGCAGGAAACCTGTCATGAATTTTCACGAATACCAGGCGAAACAACTGTTCGCCGAGTTCGGCATCCCGGTTCCGGCCGGCACCGCTGTCGACAGCGTCGAGGCCGCCGTCGAGGCGGCGCAGGCACTGGGCGGCGAAGCCTGGATGGTCAAGGCGCAGATCCACGCCGGCGGCCGCGGCAAGGCCGGCGGCGTCAAATACTGCAAGAACCTGGACGAGGTGCGCAGCGCCGCACAAGGCATGCTCGGCACGAACATGGAGACCTACCAGTCCGGCGGCGTCGCCCTGCCGGTGAACCTGGTGCTGGTCGCCGAGGCCACCGACATCGTCAAGGAGCTGTACCTGAGCGCCCTGATCGACCGTTCCAGCAAGACCATCAGCTTCATCGTCTCGGCCGAGGGTGGCGTCGACATCGAGCAGGTGGCCGAAGAAAATCCCGACGCCATCCACACCGTCGATGTCGACTACGTGCAGGGCCTGATGCCCTACCAGTGCCGCGACATCGCCTTCGCCATGGGCCTGAGCGCCAAGCAGGCCGGGATGCTGACCCGGATCATGATCGGCATCTACAACCTGTTCATTGCCAAGGATCTGGCCCTGATCGAGCTCAACCCGCTGGCGATCGTCAAGGGCGGCGAGCTGATGGCGCTGGACGGCAAGGTCAACTCCGATGACAACGCCAACTTCCGCCGCCCCGACCTGGTCGCGATGCGCGACGAGTCGCAGGAAGACGCGACCGAAGTCGAGGCCGCGCGCCACGAACTCAACTACGTCACCATGGACGGCAACATCGCCTGCATGGTCAACGGCGCCGGCCTGGCGATGGCGACCATGGATGTGATCAAGCTCAACGGCGGTGAGCCGGCCAACTTCCTGGACGTGGGCGGCGGCACCAATGCCGAGCGGGTCAAGGAAGCGTTCAAGATCATCCTGGCCAACCCCAACGTCAAGGCGATCCTGGTCAACATCTTCGGTGGCATCGTGCGCAACGACCTGATCGCCGAGGGCATCATCAACGCGGTCAAGGAAGTGGGCTGCACCATCCCGGTCATCGCCCGCCTGGAAGGCACCAACGTCGAACAGGGCCGCAAGCTGCTGGCCGAATCCGGGCTGGCCATCGAAACGGCCACTGATCTGAATGATGCCGCGCGCAAGGCTGTTGCCGCCGCCGGCCAAGGAGCCTGACACCATGTCCGTACTGGTCAACAAGAACACCAAGGTCATCTGCCAGGGCTTCACCGGCTCGCAGGGCACCTTCCATTCCCAGCAGGCGCTGGATTACGGCACCAAGCTGGTCGGCGGCGTGACCCCGGGCAAGGGCGGCAGCGAGCACCTGGGCCTGCCGGTCTACAACACCGTGGCCGAAGCGGTGCAGGACACCGGTGCCGAAGCCAGCGTCATCTACGTGCCGCCACCGTTTGCCGCCGATGCCATCCTGGAAGCGGCCGATGCTGGCCTGCGCGTGATCGTGTGCATCACCGAAGGCATCCCGGTGCTCGACATGCTGCGCGTGCACAACGTGCTCAAGCGCAACTACGAGGACACCTGGCTGATCGGACCCAACTGCCCCGGCATCATCACCCCGGGCGAGTGCAAGATCGGCATCATGCCCGGCCATATCCACCAGCCGGGCAAGATCGGCATCGTCTCGCGCTCGGGCACGCTCACCTACGAGGCCGTGTTCCAGACCACCCAGGTCGGCCTCGGCCAGAGCACCTGCATCGGCATCGGTGGTGACCCGATCCAGGGCATGAACTTCATCGATGCCCTGCAACTGTTCCAGGACGACCCGCAGACCGAAGGCATGATCATGGTCGGCGAGATCGGCGGCAGCGCCGAAGAGGAAGCAGCCGAGTTCATCGCCGAGAGCGTGACCAAGCCGGTGGTCGGCTTCATCGCCGGCGCCAGCGCGCCTCCGGGCAAGCGCATGGGCCATGCCGGCGCCATCGCCTCCGGCGGCCAGGGCACGGCCGAAGGCAAGTTCGCCGCGCTGGAGAAGGCCGGGGTCACCACCGTGCGTTCCCCGGCAGACCTGGGCGCCGCCATCGCCAAGCGCCTGGGTGCCGCCTGACCGATGCATTCCGGCCAGTGGCGCAGGCAGCGCGATTGCCCAGGCTGACGCCGACCTAGCCAGCGTGGCTATGCATCGTCGATGCCGGGCGGCCTGACTGCGCTGCCGGATACAGCCACACCCTTGATCGACCCGGCCCGGTGCCGGGTCGATTGGTTTTGCGCGAGGTATCAGTGCCTCCGGACACGATCGATGATCACCGATGCGGCTGATGCCGCGTGATCTGGCGCAATCACGGTTGGCCGCGCGGCGGCCCGGCGCGCAGATCGTCACCGTCGCGGTCAGGACATCAGCAGCCGGTGCGGTCCATCGCTGCGCCAATCCGGGCGGAGCAGACGGCGGCCATCGGCATCGGCGATCCGATCCTGTACGGCGCGGATCGTCTCACCGGCCACGCTCGTTATCAGTGCCTGTTTTCGGCCGCGCTCGCCCAGTGATCCAGGATGGCCGCTGCGGTTCGTTCACGACCGGGCAGTAGAATCATGCCGTCCTGTTGCCGCCCGATCGCTGCCCGAAACGCCATGACCCTGCGCCATCCATCCTGGTCGCCACCATCGCACGCCATGCCGGCAGCGACCGGCCATCGCAGCATTGGCGCGCACGCCGTCGCCCGATGATCGAACCGCAAACAACCACGCTGCTGATTCCGGCGCTGCCCAGCTTCACCCTGGCCATCCTGCTGCTGTTCCTGGGCAAGGGCCTGACCCGGCGCAGCCGCTGGCTGCGTCGCTACAGCATTCCCGATGCCGTGGTTGGCGGTGTGCTGTGCGCTGCGGTGGTGGCCGCGCTGTACTACCTGGCCGGTATCGAGGTCGGCCTGGGGCTGGATGTGCGCGACCAGTTGCTGCTGTATTTCTTTGCCGCCATCGGCCTGAACACCGATGTCCGCACCCTGGCCAGTGGCGGCCGGCCGCTGCTGGTGCTGGTGTTGCTGGCAACCGTGTTCATGCTGATGCAGAACGGCCTGGGCATGGGTGTGGCCGGCCTGTTCGGCATGGATCCGCGCGCCGGCCTGATGACCGGATCGGTATCGCTCATCGGCGGTGTCGGCACCACCCTGGCCTGGGCGCCGTACTTCACCGAGCGCCTGGGCATCGCCAATGCCACCGAGCTGGGACTGGCGGCGAACATGCTCGGCCTGGTCGCCGCCTGCGTCATCGGCGGCCCGGTCGCCCGTCACCTGATGCGCCGGCACCGGGTCCGGCCCTCGGCCGGCGCCGAGCTGGAAATCGGCGCCCTGCACCGCGACGAGCGCCATCTGCGCATCGATTACTACGGCGTGCTGCTGGCGGTGTTCTGGCTCAACCTGGCGCTGATGCTGGGCGAGGGCATCGGCTGGCTGATTGGCCGCACGGCGCTGAACCTGCCGGCTTTCGTTGGCGTGCTGATCGCCGGCATCGTACTGCGCGGACTGGGCGATCTGCTGCCGGGAAAAGGCCGGATGTGGAACTGGCCGAGCATGCAGCCGGGCGTGGCGCTGATCTCCGACATCAGCCTGGGCCTGTTCCTGGTGATGGCGTTGATGGGACTGCAACTGTGGCTGCTGGCCGGCGTTGCCGTGTTCATCGTCACCGTCATCAGCCTGCAGATCGCCCTGGTGATCGCCTTCGTGGTGCTGGTCGTGTTCCGGGCCATGGGCCGGGATTACGACGCGGTGGTGATCTGCTCGGGCTTTGGCGGCATCGCCCTGGGCTCCACCGCCACCGCCGTGGCCAATATGACCGCGGTCAGCCGCACCTACGGCAGTGCGCCCAAGGCCTTCATCGTGGTGCCGCTGGTCTGCGGTTTTTTCATCGATCTGGTCAATGCCCTGGTGATCGGTTTGCTGGCCGGCTGAGCGCCGTCGGCGCGCCCGGCGGCCGGCGCATTGCCGCTATCCTGTCGCCGCGCCAATGCCGGCGCGGCACTGAAGCGCGACATGGGCAGCCTCACCATCCCGGTGGCCACCGGTGAACTGGCCGACAAGATCACCATCCTGGAAATCAAGCTCGAACGCATCGACGATGCCGGCAAGCAGGCCAACGTGCGCGCCGAGCTCGACAGCCTGCTGCCGCTGTGGCGCCAGGTGCTTGCCGCCAGCGACGCAGGCCAGGCGAGCGGCGCGGCGCAAGACGATGACGAAGACCTTGAAGCGCTGAAAAGCCGGCTGCGTGAAGTCAACGAACGCATGTGGCAGATCCAGGACGGCCTGCGCGAGTGCGAACGCCAGCAGCGCTTCGACGCCGAGTTCGTGCGCCTGGCCCGGGCCGTGGCGACCACCAACGGCGAGCGCGTGGCGATCAAGAACGCCATCAACCGCCTATCCGGCTCGGCGTTTGTCGAGGAGAAGCAGTATCGCGGCGAAGCCGCCGGTGCTGATGCAGGAAACGGCTCTGAATAGCATCGCCCTGCGTTTGGAATCACCGGCAGACCGGCCCGCTCAGCCCAGCGCCATGCCTGCGATGTGGCTGGAGCGGGACTCACCGCATTCGCGCGCCTTGGCGTCCAGGCGTGCCAGCACCCGGCGCGGCAGCGTGATGTTGATGCGCTCGGTGCTGTCGTCCAGCAGGGCCGGCTCGATGTTGACCACGCCCAGCAGCCAGCCGGGGAATTGCCCCGCCCAGTTCGCCGCCGGTGACGACGGCGGGATCGGCATGCCGGCATCCAGGGCGACGTCAATCCAGGCGGCTGCCGCCTGTTCGGCGGCGATGATTGCCTCGTCCAAGGTGTCACCAGTCGAGAAGCAGCCGGGCAGGTCGGGCACCACCACGCCCCAGGCGCGGGCCTCATTGCCGGGTTCGATGAAGATCGGGTAGTGCGTCGCTTGCTCCAGTCCCGCCGGCCGACGGATTGCGTTCACCCAGCCCCGTGCCCCGGTCTTCCCCAGGATGCGGTACCCGCACACCACCGCACCCTGGTTCAGTCGTGCATTGGGCAAGCTCCTCACTCATCCAGCGTCAGCAGGCTGGCGTTGCCGCCGGCGGCGGTGGTGTTGATGGTGACCACTTTTTCGGTGGCGAAGCGGGGCAGGTAGTTCGGGCCGCCGGCCTTGGGACCGGTGCCGGACAGGCCCTGGCCGCCGAAGGGCTGGACGCCGACGACGGCGCCGACCTGGTTGCGGTTGACGTAGGCATTGCCCACGCGCATGCGCTGGACGATGTGCTCGACGCTGTCGTCGATGCGGCTGTGGATGCCCAGGGTCAGGCCGTAGCCGGTGGCGTTGAGGCGGTCGATGATCTGGTCGCGCTCGCTGGTCTTGTAGCGCAGCACGTGCAGGATCGGGCCGAAGATCTCGCGCTCGAGCAGGTCCAGCGAATTGATTTCATAGGCGCGCGGCGCGAAGAAGGTGCCGCGGGCGGTGCTCTCGTCCAGGGTCACGGCGTGGATCAGCCGGGCCTGGCGGTCCATGCGTTCGGCGTGGGCTTCGAGCATGGCCTGGGCGTCGGTGTCGATCACCGGTCCGACATCGGTGGACAGCAGGCCGGGATCGCCGACCCGCAACTGGGCCATGGCGCCGGCGAGCATGGTGATGATCTTGTCGGCGATGTCGGCCTGGACCAGCAGGATGCGCGCCGCCGAGCAGCGCTGGCCGGCCGAGTCGAAGGCGGACACCACGGCGTCGTTGATCAGTTGTTCGGGCAGGGCCGACGAATCCGCGAACAGGCTGTTCTGGCCGCCGGTTTCGGCGATCAGGGTGGCGATCGGCGCCTTGCGTGCGGCCAGTGCGCGGTTGATCGCCCAGGAAGTTTCAGTGGAACCGGTGAAGGCAACGCCGACCACGCGCGGATCGGAAGTCAGCACGGTGCCGATGGTGGCGCCATCGCCGGGCAGGAACTGCAGCACCGCTTCAGGCACGCCGGCCTCGTGCAGAAGCCGGGTTGCGGCGTAGGCAACCAGGGTGGTCTGCTCGGCCGGCTTGGCGATCACGGCATTGCCGGCGGCCAGGGCCGCGGCGATCTGGCCGACGAAGATCGCCAGCGGGAAGTTCCACGGCGAGATGCAGACGAACACGCCACGGCCCTGCAGGTGCAGGACATTGGTCTCGCCGGTGGGCCCGGGCAGGATCCGCGGCTGGCCGAACTGGATGCGTGCCTGGGCAGCGTAGTAGCGGCAGAAATCGACCGCTTCGCGAACCTCGGCGATGCCGGCGGCCAGGGTCTTGCCGGCCTCGCGCGTGCACATCGCCAGATACTCGGGCAGGCGCGACTCAAGCAGGTCGGCGGCGCGGTCCAGGGCGTCGGCGCGAACCTCGGCTCCGGCCTGGTTCCAGGCCGGCTGCGCACGCACGGCGTTGGCCATGGCGGTATCGACCAGGGCGGCATCGGCCGGCCGCCAGTTGCCGACCTGCTGACTGCGGTCGGCCGGGTTGGTGACGGTGATCGGGGCGCCGCCGACATTGCCACCGGCGCCGGCGACCAGCGGCCCGGCCTGCCAGGGACCGGCGGCGGCATTGATTGCCGCGGCCAGGCTGCGCAGGGCGTCGTCATCGGCCAGGTTCATGCCGCGCGAGTTGCGCCGGCCGGCGCCGTACAGGTCGGCCGGCAGCGGGATGCGTGGATGCGCCTTGGGCTGGTTGCCGGCGACGATCTGCACCGGATCGGCGACCAGGTCGGCCACGGCCAGGTCCTCGTCGACGATGCGGTTGACGAAGCTGGTGTTGGCGCCGTTTTCCAGCAACCGCCGGACCAGGTAGGGCAGCAGGTCCTCGTGGCTGCCGACCGGCGCGTAGACGCGGCAGGCTGCGCCCCATTTGTCGGCGCCGATGACTTCCTCGTACAGGTCCTCGCCCATGCCGTGCAGGCGCTGGAATTCGAACGGCGTATCGCCGGCCCAGTGGGCGATGGCGGCGATGGTGTGCGCGTTGTGGCTGGCGAACTGGGGGAAGAACGCGGCCGGATCGGCCAACAGCTTGCGCGCGCAGGCCAGGTAGGAGACATCGGTGTTGGCCTTGCGCGTGAACACCGGGTAGCCGTCGTAGCCGTTCTCCTGGGCGCGCTTGATCTCGGCATCCCAGTAGGCGCCCTTGACCAGGCGCACCGGCCAGCGCCGGCCGTGTTCATGGGCCTTGGCGGCGAGCCAGTCGATCACCGCTGGCGCACGTTTCATGTAGGCCTGCACGGCCAATCCGAAGCCGTTCCAGCCGGCCAGGTCGGGATCGGCGAACACCGGTTCCATCACCGCCAGCGACAGCTCCAGGCGGTTGGCCTCCTCGGCGTCGATGGTCAGGGCGATGCCGTGGTCGCGGGCCAGGTGCGCCAGCGCCCGCACCTTGGGCACCAGCTCGGCCAGCACGCGCTCGCGCTTGGCCACCTCGTAGCGCGGATGCAGGGCCGACAATTTCACCGAGACGCCGGGGGCGGTATTGATATCGCCATGCGGGCCGGTGGCGCCGATGGCGATGATCGCCTCCTGGTAGGCGCGGAAGTAACGCTCGGCATCGGGCGCGGTCATGGCCGCTTCGCCGAGCATGTCGAAGGAGTGGCGGTAGGCGCGGTTGTCCTTGTCACGGGCGCGCTTGAGCGCTTCCTTGATGGTGCGGCCCATGACGAACTGGTGGCCCATGATGCGCATCGCCTGGCGCACGGCCAGGCGGATCATCGGCTCGCCGCTGCGGCCGACCAGGCGGCGCAGGGCACCTGAGAAGCTGCGCCGGGTGTCTTCGGACAGGGTCACCAGCTTGCCGGTCAGCATCAGGCCCCAGGTCGAGGCGTTGACCAGCACCGAGCCGCTCTTGCCCAGATGCCGGTCCCATTCGGCCTCGCCGAGCTTGTCGGCAATCAGCTTGTCGGCGGTGTCGGCATCGGGAATGCGCAGCAGGGCTTCGGCCACGCACATCAGCAGCACGCCTTCCTCGCTGGACAGGTCGTACTCGCGCATGAACGACTCCACCGCCGAGGCCTGCTTGGCCTTGGCGCGGACCCGGTTGACCAGCTCGGATGCCCGCGCCTGCACCAGGTCGCGTTCGGCCGGCGGCAGGGTCGCCTGGGCCAGCAGCGGCTCCAGGCAGGCGGCCTCGTCGGCATGCCAAAGGGCGGTGATCGCGGCCAGGTGGGTATCGGTGGCGGCGGGCAGTTCAGGGCGCAGGATTCCGGTCACGGCAAGGCGATCCAAAACAGGGGGAAAGTTCGGCCGCAAAGTGTATCCGCAAGGCGCCTGGCGATGGCCGAACGGGCGTTCATTTTGGCGTTGCGCCAGCGGCCCCGAGGCACTGGTCTCAGGCAGCCCTCGGCGCCAGCGCAATCAGGGCGATGGCGACGATGGCCAGGGCAATGCCCAGGCGGTGCCAGCGGCTGGTCGGCTCGGCGAAAACCGCCACCCCGACCAGGGTGCCAAGCACCACCACGCCGATGTTCATGGTGGCAAAGACCACCGCCGGGCTGTCGGGCAGGGCCTGGTGCGCGCGCACATAGCAGACGATGTTGCCGAAGTTGAAGGCACCCAGGAGCAGCCCGGCGCCCAGGTTGCGCCAGGCCAGCCGGCCGCGACCGCTGCCATGGCGCCACAGTTGCACCGACAGCATGCCGGCGAAGGCGAGCACGAAGGCGACCTGCAGCGAAGCGGCAAATGGCGTGCCGGCCTGGGCGACCAGCTTGAGCAGGACATCGACCAGGGCGAAGCCGAGCCAGACGCAGATCAGGGCCAGTCCGGCGCCGGCCCGGCCCAGGGTTTCAGCGCCGGCAGCGCCCGGACTGCCCGCGCTGCCAGCCACCGGCCGGGCCAGGATCGCCAGCACCGCCAGCAGGCCCAGGGCCAATCCCAGCAGCTTCTGGCTGCCGGCGCGCTCGCCGAACCACGCGAATGCGGCCGCCAGCGACAGCAGCAGGGACAGACGCTGGGCGACATCGGTACGGACAATGCCGGCCCGGCGCACCGCCGCCGCCAGGATCAGGAACAGGCCAGGCAGGATCACCGCCAGGGCCAGCAGGGTGGGCCATGGCGCCGCCGGCGAGCGCAGGCTGTCCAGGTCCGGTGCCAGCAGCAGCCAGCACATCAGGCTGGCGACCAGGTAGTTCCAGGTGACCGCCTGCGCGGTGTCGATGCCGTGGCGCGGGAACAGCTTCAGCAGTACCGACACCAAGACACTGAACAGGACGGCGCTGAAAAGGTAGGTCATGGCGCTGGCTAAGCCTGTGGGGATTGGGGTGTGGCGGCAATCGGGGTGGCGCCGGAGCACCGGAGCGGCGATTGCCCGGGCATCATGTCGCCCCGGCAGCGCCGCGCCGGCGGGCACTGTAGCAAGCCGCCGCCGCGCCATTGGCCAGGACCGGCAGTGGCGGTGAAAAACTGGCCGGGAAAAACGGCAGGGTCTGCCGCCGATGCCTGGACGCTTTCTCCACGGCCGTCCGATTCCAGCGCCGCTGGCGCCCCAGCGGCGACAATCCTTAGCCATCCAGTCACAGGATCATCCTTGGCCATGACACTTTCCCGGGCACCGTCTTGAACGCCCGAATCATCCAACGCCATGGGCCGTCCGGCTTGCTGCTGGCCGGCATCGTCCTGTCGGCGTTCAATCTGCGCACCGCGGTCACCTCGCTGACGCCGCTGCTGGATTCCCTGGCCGGCAGCTTCGGTTTCGGTTCGGCCATGATCGGCGTGTTCGGCATGGTGCCCACGGCCGCCTTCGCCGCGTGCGGCTTGCTGACCCCGGCCGTGATCCGGCGTCTGGATCTGGAAGCCACCGCCTTGCTGGCCATGGTTCTGGCCGCGGCCGGCCTGCTGCTGCGGGCGCTGGCACTGGACACCTGGGGCCTGCTCGCCGCCTCGGTGCTGGCGCTGGCCGGCATGGGCATGGGCAATGTCGTGTTGCCGCCGCTGGTGCAGCGGCATTTTCCCGGCCGGATCGGCATGGTTTCCACGATCTACATCACCGTGCTGCAGGTGGGCACGGTCGTGCCCGCCCTGGTTACCGTGCCGCTGGCCCAGGCCCTGGGCTGGCGCGCCGCCCTGGCGCTGTGGGCGCTGGTCGCCCTGGCTGCGGCGGTGGTCTGGCTGCGCGTTATCCGAGCCCTGCCAGTGGCGGCCGGTTCGCGCGCTGATGTGCGGCGCGCAAAAACCCTCGGCAGACGCCGACCACGGGCAGCGCCGGAATCGCTGGCGCCGGTCGAGCAGGTCCGCTCCGGAGCCGTCGTGCCGATGGCGCCCAAGGTGGCGACAGCGGCGTTGCCGGCGCTGAGCCGCTCGCCCCTGGCCTGGGGCCTGACCGCGATGTTCGGCATGACCTCGCTGATCAGTTTTGCGATGTTCACCTGGCTGCCGATGATCATGACCAGCGCCGGCGCCAGCCCGGCCTTCGGCGGCGCCATGCTGGCCCTGTTCGCGGCCCTGGGCCTGGCCAGCGCGCTGACCATGCCGGCGCTGGCGGTGCGGTTGCGCAATCCGTTCCCGGTGGTGCTGGTGGCGGCCCTGGCCTATGCCGTGGCCTTTCCCGGCCTGCTGCTGGCGCCAATGGCGGCGCCGGTGCTGTGGGTGGTGCTGCTGGGCATCGGCCCGGTCACCTTTCCGCTGTCGTTGACCCTGATCAACCTGCGCACGCGCAGCGCCGAAGGCTCGGCGCGCTTGTCCGGCTTCATGCATGGCATCGGCTACGGCGTCAGTTGCCTGGGGCCGTTGCTGTTCGGCCTGCTGCACGGCGCCACCGGAAGCTGGGGCTGGCCGTTCGCCTTCCTCGGCCTGTGCGTGCTGGTGCTGCTGGCCGGCGCCTGGCAGGGCTGCAAACCCCGCAAACTGGAGGATGGCGGGCTATAATCGCCGGCCCATCCGCGCTGCCGGAATGGCGGCACAAAATCCCCATCAGGAGTTGTCAATGAGCATCGAGGATCTTGAGGACATCGCCCTGGCGATGGTCGCGCCCGGCAAGGGCATCATCGCCATCGACGAGTCCAGCGGCACGATCAAGAAGCGCTTTGATTCGGTCGGCATCGCCGATACCGAAGAGAACCGTCGCCGCTATCGCGAGCTGCTTTTGACCACGCCCAACCTGTCGCAGTACATCTCCGGCGCGATCCTGTTCGACGAAACCATCCGCCAGTCGACCAGCGACGGCGTGCCGTTCCCGCGCTACATGGCCGAAAACGGCCTGGTGCCGGGCATCAAGGTCGACCGTGGCCTGCAGCCGCTGGCCGGCTGCCCGGGCGAAGTGATCACCGAAGGCCTGGACGGGCTGCGTGCCCGGCTTGAGGAATACGCCCGCCTGGGCGCCCGCTTCGCCAAGTGGCGGGCGGTGATCAATATCGGCGAGGACATCCCCACCAGCACCTGCATCGAGGCCAATGCCCACACCCTGGCGCGTTATGCCGCGCTGTGCCAGGAGCAGGGCCTGGTGCCGATGGTCGAGCCGGAAATCCTGCTTGATGGCGACCACGACATCGAGACCTGCTACGACGTCACCGAGGCCACGCTGCGGGCGCTGTTCCAGGCCCTGTATCAGCACAATGTGTTCCTGGAAGGCACCATCCTCAAGGTCAGCATGGTGCTGGCCGGCAAGGACTGCGCCGAGCAGGCCGATGTCGACGATGTCGCCGACCTGACCGTGCGCTGCCTGCGTTCGGCGGTGCCGGCCAGCCTCACCGGCATCGTGTTCCTGTCCGGCGGCCAGAGCGACGAACAGGCCACTGCCCACCTCAACGCCATGAACCAGTACGACAACAATCCCTGGCCGCTGTCGTTCTCCTACGGCCGGGCGATGCAGTCGGCGGCGCTGAAGCTGTGGTCCAAGGACCTGGCCGGCAATTACGCCGCCGCCCAGCAGACCGTGTTCGAGCGCGCCCGCGACAATGGCCTGGCGGCACTGGGCCAGTGGAAGCCGGCCGGCTGAGCCTGAGCGCTGCTGCCACGCGTGCCGGAGGCCTTGCCTCTGTCAAACTCACGGCACCGGCCGCCAGTGTCACTGGCCCCGGTGCCGTTTTCATTTGCGCACGTCGGCGACTGCCCGCGGACCGTGCCTGCCCTGTTCTGACCGCCGTTGATTCGTCCACCCAACGCAAGGAATCCGCCGATGAATGCCATCACCGTGCAACCGCTCAAGCAACTGGACAAGGCCCTGTCCGGCCTGCGCCAGATCGGCCTGCTGCCGGTCGACACCCGTGCCGAGGAGGCGCCCGTGGTCGCCCTGATCGAGCGCATCGCCCACCTGGACCAGGACAAGGCCGTGGCCATCGCCCGCACCCTGGCCCAGGCCAGCCTGTTCAACCAGGTGGTGCGCGAGCAGATCGATGCGATGCGCATCGGCGAGCGCTACAAGGCCATCACCAGCGCCTTTGACTCGATCCGCGACGATGCCCGGCGCATGGTCGAGCAGATCGAGGACGGCCGCATCGATACCTTCGAGCGCATGTCCAACATCTGGATGAAGGTGACCCGCGGCGACATCCCGGCGCGCTTCGACAAGATCAAGGACACCTACCTGGAAGTGGCCAAGGATTCGCGCGAGCAGATCCAGCGCGAACAGGTGGTGCTGGAGGCTTACGGGGATTTCCGCGTCGCCCTGAAGGAATCCCAGGTGCTCGCCTTCGGCCTGCTGAAAAAGGCCGAGCAGGTGCTGGAGCAGGCGCGCCAGGAGCTGGCCGATGCCGGCGCCGCCCTGGCCGCCAACACCAGCAGCGACCGCCAGGTCACTGCCGCCCTGGAACTGGACCGCGATCGCAAGCTGCGCGCCGTCCAGGACGAGGACGCCCGCTACCAGGTGGCCAAGGACCTGGCCGAAAACCTGTCCATCGCCTACAACACCACCGAGGTGATCATGGCCCGGCTGATGCAGATCACCGACGCCAAGGAGCGGGTCTATTCGCAATCGGTGACCTTCTTCAGCACCAACGAGACCGTGTTCACCGCGCTCAGTGCCTCGTTCACCGGCATGCATGGCCTGCACGAATCCACGCAGACCCTGGAGGCGATGAAGGACGGCATCAACAAGAGCCTGGAGACCCTGGGCGAGATCGGCGACCAGGTCACCGAGGCGGCGATTCGCGCCGGCTACGGCCCGACCATCCGCGCCGAATCGGTGAAGAAGCTGGTCGACGCCGTGGTCAACTTCCAGGAACGCTCGCAGACCCTGATCACCGAGATGCGTGATCTGTCGACCAAGAACGAGGCCGAGGTCACCCAGGCGGTCGAGGACGGCAAGCGGCGCATGGTGGCGCTGGCGCAGCAGGCCCAATCGCTGCCCGGCCCGACCGCGGTCGTGGTCGACGCCGGCTGACGGCAGCGGCACCGGCCCGTGCCAGATTGCCGATGAGCATCGATACGCCGCAGGCGGTCAACGGGCGCGACCGGGCCGACGTCGCGCCTGCGCCAGCCGCCGACAATGGACACGTTGGCCTGGACCAGTTGATGCTGGCCATGGACGTGGTCGACACCCTGCGCCATCAGCAGGATCTGGTCGACCAGGCGCTGGCCGAGGACAGCCGCAGTGCCGCCCTGATCGAGCGCATCCGCGGCATCTATGCCAACCAGGGCATCGAGGTGCCCGATAGTGTCATTGCCGAAGGCGTCGAGGCGCTGCGCCGGGACCGCTTCGTTTACCAGCCGCCGGCCTCGGGCTGGTCGCGGCGGCTGGCCGGGATTTATGTCGAGCGCTGGCGTTGGGCCAAGCGCGGCGCCCTGACGGCGATCCTGGCCACGGTGGTCTGGGCCGGCATCGATATTCCCCGGCAACTGGAAGACCGGCGCCGCGTCAGTGCCCAGTCCGAACAACTCGACACCGTGCAGACCCGGCTTGCCCGCGCCGACCAGGCCCTGGCCGGCCTGGGCCGTGAGCAGCAGGCAGTGGAACTGCCCGGCAGCGTCCGTGCCGGCGGTGAAAAGCTGTTGGCCCAAGCCGGGCAACAGGCCGGGCGCGCCCGCGACGCCCTGGCCCAGACCCGTAGCGCGCGCTGGCCGCAAGCCGGCACCGACGCGGCCATCTTCTCGCGTGACCTGGCTGCGATCCAGATGCCCCTGGCCGAAGCCGAGCAGGCGCTGGAACAGGCCGCAGGTCTGCTTGCCGATGCCGGCGGCCTGGGTCAGTTGGCGCAGGCCTTCGGTCGCGTTCGCAGCGCCCTGCTGGCGGCGAACGTGGCGCCGTCGGTGCGCAGTGAACTGGACGAGCTGATCGGCCAGGCCGGCGCTGCCCTGCAGGCCGGTGATGTTGCCCTGGCGCGCGGCCGCATCGACCGCCTGGACGACATCGCCGCCACCCTGGATCTGAGTTACCAGTTGCGCATCGTCTCGCGCCCGGATGTGCAATCCGGCGTCTGGCGGCACCCGGCCGACAATGCCGGCGCGCGCAACTACTACATCATCGTCGATGCCATTGGTGCCGACGGCCAGCCGCTGCCGTTGCCGATCACCAGCGAGGAGGACCAGAGCACGCGCCGGGTCAGCCGTTTCGGCATCCGCGTACCTGAGCAGGTCTATCAGCAGGTGCGGGCCGACAAGCTCGACAACGGCCTGATCGACAACTGGCGCTTCGGCGAAAAGCGGCGCGGCGAGCTGGAACCGCGCTACCACTTCAACGTGGCCGGCGGCCACATCACTGCCTGGTAAGCCATGCCCAGCGGACGCAAAGCCTATGCCGATCTCGGCCGCCAGGTGGACAGCCTGCGCCGTGACATCGGCCAGCAGTCGAACACGCTGGCCGCCCTGGGCCAGCGCCTGGAGCAGGAGCAGGCCGAGGAAAACCGCCTGGTCACGCGTCTGGCCCGGCTGCATCTGGACCAGCTCGGCGCGCGCCAGGCCGATGCCCGGGTCAGTGCCGCCGAGCGCGAGGCGATGGTGCAGATGGCCCAGCGCGATGCCGCCAGCCAGCGCTGCGAGGAGGCGATCAGGCACTCGGTCGATCAGCAGGCGCAACTGGAAAGCCAGCGCCAGCAACTGGGCGGCGAGCGTGACCGGCTGGCTCTGACACTGGAGGCCGATTACGCCGCCGTCGCCGCGCGCACGCGGGCCACGGCGCAGTGGCAGGCGCTGAGCGAGCGCAGCGACCGCCTGGCCGGCCAGGCCGCCCTGGCCCGGGACAAGGCCGCGCAGGCGCAGGCCGACCGCGAAACCAAGGGCGAGCCCTACCAGGCCGACCGCCTGTTCATGTACCTGTGGCAGCGCCAGTACGGCAGCGCCGGCTACCGCGCCAATCCGCTGGCGCGTTTTCTCGATGGCTGGGTTGCCGGCCTGGTCGCCTGGCGCGAATCCTCGCGCAACTACCGGCTGCTGGTGGCCCTGCCCGACAAGCTGGAACGGCATGCCCAGGCGCTGCAGGCACAGGCCGAGGCCGCCGCCGAGGAGCAGCAGGCGATGGAACAAGATGCGCTGGACGCCGCCGGTGTGCCGGAGCTGGTCGCGGAAATCCAGGCCCTGGAAACCGGCATCGACACCCGCTCAGGCCAGATCGCAGCCGAAGAGCAACGCCACAGCCAGTTGCTGGCCGAACGCAGCGAACTGGCCGAAGGACGCGACCGGTTCACGCGCGAAGCGCTGGCAGCCCTGGCGCGCGGCATTGCCGGCGAGCCGGCGCAGCGCCTGCGCCAGGCGGCCGGCCGTACCGCCAGTCCCGAGGACGATGCCATCGCCTTGAAGATCGAGCGCCTGCGCCAGTCACGCCCTGCCCTGGAGGCACAGTTGCAGCGCGGCCGCGACGACCAGCAGTCGAAAATGGCCGCTCTGCAACGGCTGGAGGAGCTGCGCCGGCGCTTCCGCGAACGCCAGTACGATGCCGGCGATTCGGAGATCGACGAGGCGTCCGACTGGAGCGCGCTGCTCGGTGGCGTGTTGCGCGGCGCGCTGGAACTGGGCCGGGCCTGGGAGCAGATCGAGCGCAACCAGAGCTTCCGCCTGCCGCGCGGTTCCCGCCAGCCGGGTTCATTGCCGGGCATCTTCGGCGGCGCTGGCAGCTCGCGCCGGGGTGGCTTTGGTGGCGGTGGTTTCAAGGGTGGCGGCGGCTTCGGCGGCGGCGGTTTCAAGACCGGCGGCGGCTTTTGACATGCTGCCGGCGCGCGCCGGCTACACACAGTTTAGCCATGGTGGCGGCCTAGACTGCCGCCGTTCCCGACCGCGTTGCGGCCGGCTGATTGACCGCGCCGTGTGCTGCCCGAAGGTTGGCCTGCGACGCCCGCCGGCGACGCCCGCGACAGGCCGATGAGCGTCTTTTCGCTGCGCGCCCATGCCGCCTGGTCCGGAACGATCCAGGCGCCCGGCAGTCCATTGCTGGTTGTCGCTGCTTCCGCAAGTTGAACGTGTCCCGCCAGGGATCGAGGATCCTGATCCGCGTGCAAAGCTATTGTTCTCCCGTATCCGCAACCGCCGTGGCGCAGACCCCGGCCCGTTCGCTGCGCCCGGCCGCCGCCATGACGGCGCCCGGATCGTGCCCGGCCATCCGCCTGCCGGCCCTGCTGCTGACGATGGCCATGGCCCTGGTGGTGGCAGCCTGCGGCGGCAACGGTGGCGATGCCGGCGCGGGTGCAGCGCCGCCCACGGTCACCGCTGCCGTGGTCGAGGACGTGCTCTGGGTCGACACCATCGAGGCGCTGGGAACCGCGCAGGCCAATGAATCGGTGACGCTGACCGCCAAGGTCACCGAGGTCGTGCGCCGGCTGCGTTTTGAAGATGGCGACCGGGTCGAAGCCGGCGATGTCCTGGTCGAGCTCACCGGCCAGGCTGAAGTGGCGCAACTGGAAGAGGCACGGGCGGCGCTGAATGAAACCCAGCAGCAGCTCGACCGGATGGAAGGCCTGGTTGCCCAGGGCACCATTCCCCGCGCCCAGTACGACACCCAGCGCGCCGCCCGCGATACCGCCCGGGCGCGGGCCAATGCCATCCGCGCGCGCCTGGCCGAGCGCGTCATCAGCGCCCCGTTCGCCGGCCGGCTGGGTTTCCGCGCCGTCTCCGATGGCGCCCTGGTGACCCCGGGCACGGTGATCACCACGCTGGATGACACTTCGATCATCAAGCTGGATTTCAGTATTCCCGAAACCGCGCTGTCGACCCTGTCGCTGGGCCAGAACATCCGCGCCAGCAGTGCCGCCTGGCCCGACCAGGTGTTCGAGGGCACGGTTACCTCGATCGGCTCGCGCGTGGATCCGGTCACCCGCGCCGTGGCGGTGCGGGCCAACCTGCCCAACCCCGACGACCTGATCAAGCCGGGCATGCTGATGCGCGTGAACCTGCTGGCGGTGCCGCGCCAGACCCTGGTGCTGCCGGAGCTGTCGGTGGTGCAGATCGGTGCCAGCTCGTTCGTGTTCCTGATCGATGACGACAACGTGATCGAACAGGTGCCGGTGGAACTGGGCGCCCGCCGTCGCGGCCAGGTGGAAGTGCTGGCCGGCGTGGCGCAGGGCGATCGCATCGTGGTCGATGGCACCTTCAAGGTTCGCACCGGCAGCCGCGTGGCGATCGTCGATGGCGCCGGCAATCCGGTGCCCGATACCCAGACAGCAGCCAGGTAGCCGGCGATGGTCCTGTCCGACATCAGCATCAAGCGGCCGGTATTCGCCAGCGTCATCAGCCTGCTGCTGGTGGTGCTGGGCGTGATCTCGTTCACCCGCCTGTCGCTGCGCGAACTGCCCGACATCGATCCGCCGATCGTCTCGGTCAACGTCAACTATCCGGGCGCCTCGGCCGGCGTGGTCGAGACCCGGGTGACGCAGATCCTGGAGGACGCGGTCGCCGGCATCGAGGGCATCGAGACCATCGAATCGCGCAGCCGCAACGGCCGCGCCGACATCACCATCGAGTTCAAGCTCACGCGCGAGATCGAGAGCGCCACCAACGATGTCCGCGATGGCATCAGCCGGATCCTAAACCGGCTGCCGGACGAAGCCGATCCACCCCAGATCGCCAAGGTCGAAAGCGACGCCGACCCGATCATGTGGCTCAACATCAACCATCCGTCGATGGACACGATGGCGATCAACGATTATGCCGAGCGCTATCTGGTCGATCGCTTCTCGGCCCTGGATGGCGTTGCCCAGGTGCGCATCAGCGGCGGCCAGCGCTACGCCATGCGCGTCTGGCTGGAGCGTGATGCCCTGGCCGCGCGCGGCCTGACGGTCAGCGATGTCGAGCAGGCACTGCGGCGCGAGAATGTCGAGTTGCCGGCCGGCCATCTGGAATCCACCGACCGCGAGTTCACCCTGCGCATGACGCGCAGCTACCAGGACGCCGACGATTTCGCCGCCATGCCGGTGGTCAAGGGCGCCGACGGCTATGTCGTGCGCCTCGGCGACGTGGCCAGCATCGAGCGCGGCTCGGCCGAGCGCCGCGCCTATTTCCGGGGCAACGGCCTGCCGCAACTGGGCATGGGCATCATCCGCACCTCCACCGCCAACAGCCTGGAAGTGGCCGGCGCGATCAAGGGCGAAGTCCAGGCGGTGCAGTCCAGCCTGCCCGAGGGCATGAGCCTGGAGGTCGCCTTCGACTCCACCATTTTCATCGACGCCGCCGTCAACCGGGTCTACTGGACCCTGGCCGAGGCGATGGCGCTGGTGCTGATCGTGATCTTCGCCTTCCTGGGCAGCGTCCGCGCCGCGATCATCCCGGCGGTGACCGTGCCGGTGTGCCTGGTCGCCGCCTTCATCGCCCTGCTGGTGTTCGGCTACACCATCAATCTGCTTACCCTGCTGGCGCTGATCCTGTGCATCGGGCTGGTGGTCGATGACGCGATCATCGTGCTTGAGAACTGCCAGCGCCGGGTCGATGCCGGCGAGCCGCCGTTGCTGGCCGCCTATCGCGGCACGCGCCAGGTCGCGTTCGCGGTGATCGCCACCACCGTGGTGCTGTGCTCGGTATTCCTGCCGATCGCCTTCCTGGAGGGCAACAACGGCCGCCTGTTCCGCGAGCTGGCCGTGGCCATGGCCGGTGCTATCGCCCTGTCCGCCTTCGTCGCCCTGACCCTGACGCCGATGATGTGCTCCAAGCTGCTGCGCCCGCACCGCGGCGGCGCCGGCCTGGTCGGCCGCATCGATCGCATCTTCACCCGCCTGCGCACCGGCTATCAGGGCGTCTTGCAGCGGGTGATCGCCCGGCCAGTGCTGATGACCGGTCTGGTGGTGGCGGCAGTGGCGGCCACCGTCATCGCCTACGCGCTGGTGCCCAAGGAGCTGGCCCCGGCCGAGGACCGCGGCTCCTTCTTCGTCATGATCCAGGGACCGGAAGGTGCCGGCTTTGATCACACCGTGCGCCAGGTCCAGGAAGTCGAGCGGCGGCTGATGAGCCTGGTCGAGGACGACGGCCCGATCGAGCGCGTCAACACCGCGGCCCCGGCCTGGGGTGGCGCGGCCAACATGCACACCGGCCGCGCCATCGTGCTGCTGCGCTCCTGGCGCGAACGCGACATCGAAACCATGGCCCTGGCCGACGAGGTGCGCACCCTGCTGGCCGACATCCCCGGCGCCCGGGCCACGCCCTCGGTGCGCACCGGCCTGGTGCGCAGCCGCGGCCAGCCGCTGCAGATCGTCCTGGGCGGGCCAACCTATGACGAGCTGGTGGAATGGCGCGACCGTCTGCTGCCACGGCTGGAGGAAAACCCCCGCCTGTATGGCGTCGATAGCGACTACAAGGAAACCCGGCCACAGATCCGCGTCGCCATCGACCGTGGCCGCGCCGCCGATCTGGGCGTGTCGGTGAGCGAGGTCGGCCGCACCCTGGAAACCATGATGGGCTCGCGCCGGGTCACCACCTTCGTCGAGGATGGCGAGGAGTACGACGTCATGCTGCAGGGCCAGGACAGCGAGCGCACCAGTCCGGCCGACCTGCAGAACCTGTATGTACGCTCGCAGGGCAGCGGCGAACTGATCCCGCTGGCCAACCTGGTCACCTTGAACGAGCTGGCCGAACCGGCCAGCCTGAACCGCTTCAACCGCCTGCGCGCGATCACCATTTCCGCCGGCCTGGCTTCGGACTACACCGTCGCCGAGGCGCTGGAGTTCGTCCAGGGCGTCATCGACGAGGAGCTGCCGCAGAACGCGCTGATCGACTACAAGGGCGAATCCCGTGATTACCTGCAGTCCGGCGGCGCGGTGCTGTTCACCTTCGCCATGGCCCTGCTGATCGTCTACCTGGTGCTGGCGGCGCAGTTCGAAAGCTTCATCCATCCGCTGGTGATCATGCTCACCGTGCCGCTGGCGGTGCTCGGCGCCCTGCTCGGCATCGGCCTGTTCGGCTCCAGCCTGAACCTGTTCAGCCAGATCGGCATCGTCATGCTGATCGGGCTGGCGGCCAAGAACGGCATCCTGATCGTCGAGTTCGCCAACCAGTTGCGCGATCGCGGGCTCAGCGTCCACGAGGCGATCAGCGAAGCCGCCGGCCTGCGCCTGCGACCGATCCTGATGACCTCGCTGGCGACCATCTTCGGCGCCCTGCCGCTGGTCCTGGCCGGTGGCCCGGGCTCGGCCAGCCGCAGCACCATCGGCATCGTGATCATCACCGGCGTCGCCTTCTCGACCCTGCTGTCGCTGTTCGTGGTGCCGGCCTTCTACCGCCTGCTGGCGCCGTACACGCGTGCTCCGGGTGCGGTCGCCGAGTCGCTGGCAACCATGGAAGAGGACTTGCCGACGCACGCGGCCTGAGGCCACGTCGACTGGAAAATCGGCCGGCGGCAGCGCCGAGCGGGCAACGACGCGCAACGTCCATGCTTCACATCCCGGCGATGCCGGCGTCGGCAGGCTGCCGGCATGGACATGCCGATGCCTCCAGGGCTGGCGGCCACGGTGTCGCTGGCCGATGGCGCGCCGCCATGAGCCTGCAGGAATACCGCCGCAAACGCGCCTTCGACCGCACCGCCGAGCCCGATGCGGAGGCCGCCGCGCAGGCCGGCCGCGCCCTGTTCGTGATTCAGTTGCACCATGCCCGGCGCCGCCATTACGACCTGCGTCTGCAGGTCGGCGATGTCCTGCGCAGTTGGGCGGTACCCAAGGGCCCGAGCCTGGATCCGGCGGTCAAGCGCCTGGCCGTGGAGGTCGAGGACCATCCGCTGGCCTATGCCGATTTCCAGGGCGAGATCGCCGAAGGCGAATACGGCGCCGGCCATGTCGCCCTGTTCGACCGCGGTGTCTGGACCAGCGCCGACGATGCCGAACAGCAACTGGCCAAGGGCCACCTGCGTTTTGAACTCTATGGCCGCAAGCTGCGCGGCGGCTGGCACCTGGTGCGCTCGGGCAAACCGGCGCGGCAGCCGCAGTGGCTGCTGTTCAAGGACGAGGACGAATTTGCCGGCCCGGTGCAAGCCGATGACCTGCTCGACGATGTCGTCGCGCCGTCAGGCTCGCCCGCGCGGCGACGCGCCAAGGCAGCCGCAAAGCCGACAGACCGAGCGCGCGCCGTCGGCGCCGGCAAGGACGCCAAAACAGCCAGCCAGGGCACGGCTGCAAATGCCCGTCGTGTCCGGCGCCGAAGCTGGCGCGCCGCGGCAGCGAAACTGGTCGGCGCGCAGCCGGGCACGGTGCCGGACCAGGCGCCGTCGCCGCAGTTGGCCAGCCCGGTGGCCCAACCTCCCCGGGGCGATGACTGGCTGCATGAGCTGAAGTGGGACGGCTACCGGATCATGGCTACCTTGCGCGCTGGCCAGGTGCGGCTGTGGTCGCGCAACGGCCTGGAGTGGACCGATCGCCTGCCCGAGATCGTCCAGGCACTGGGCGGCCTGGCGGTCGCCGCGGCGGTGCTGGATGGCGAGCTGATCGCGGCTGGCGGCACGCGCGCTGATTTCAACCGGCTGCAGGCGACTCTGGCCGGCCGACAACAGGCGCAACTGACCCTGGTTTTGTTTGACTTGCTGCATGTCGATGGCATCGACATCACCGCTGCGCCGCTGGTCGAGCGCAAGAACCTGCTCGCCAACGTGCTCGGCCCGGTGCTGCCGGCGCATCTGGCCTACAGCTCGCATATTCCCGGCAGCGGCGAACAGGCGCTGGAGTTGGCCCGGAGCAATGGCTTTGAGGGCTTGATCTGCAAGCGCGGCGAGCGCCCGTACCGGCCCGGCCGCAGCGACGACTGGCGCAAGGTCAAGTTGCGCAGCAGCGCCGATTACGCGGTGGTCGGCTACACCCCGGGCCAAGGCTCGCGCATCGGCTTTGGCGCGCTGCTGCTGGCGCGCCCGGATGCCGGGCAAGGCTGGATCTATGCCGGCCGCGTCGGCTCGGGTTTCAGCGACTCAGACCTGCGCCGGATCAGCGCATCCATCGGCAAGGCCGGTGGTCGCCAAGCCAGCGTGCAGGTGCCCGAACACGATACCGATCTGCGCGCCGCGCGCTGGTTTCCCCCGCGCTTCGTGGTCGAGGTCGAGGACCGCGGCCGGGGCGAAAGCGGCCTGCTGCGGCAGGCCAGTTTCAAGACCTTGCGAGAGGACAGAGCCGTGGACGATCTGCAACGCGAAGCGGGCAAACCCGGCCAGGCGGCCAGCTCCAAGAGCCGCCAGGCCAAAAGCCAGCAAGGCAAGGCCGGCGACAGCGTCGACAGTGCGGCTGGCGACAAGCCCGGCCGCCGCGGCCGTCGCCCGATCACTACCGATGACGGCAAGAAGCCGTCGGCGGGCAAGCAGCGTCGCGACCGCGGCGGCGCCCGGGCCCTGGCCGAGCTGCAGCTCAGCCATCCCGGCCGCGTGGTGTTTGCCGATGCCGGTGTGCGCAAGCGCGATGTCGCTGCCTACTACGCCCAGGTGATGGACTGGCTGCTGCCGCAGATCGCCGGCCGGCCGCTGTCGGTGGTGCGCTGCCCCGACGGCATCGCCAAGGCCTGCTTTTTCCAGAAGCACAAGGGGCCGGGCATGGACCAGGTCGACCATGTCCGGCTTGAGGAAAGCTCCGGCGGCAAGGACGATTATCTGGTGGTCAACGATGCTGCCGGCCTGCTGCAACTGGTCCAGCTAAATGCCCTGGAGTTCCATCCCTGGGGCGGCCATGCCGACCGCCCGGATCTGGCCGACCGGATCGTGTTCGACCTGGATCCCGGCCCCGGCATCGCCTGGACGCAACTGCGCCAGGCCGCGCGGCAACTGCGCGACCGGTTGCAGGAAGTGGCCCTGGCCTCGTTCCTGCGCAGCACCGGCGGCAAGGGCCTGCACGTGGTGGTGCCGCTGCGCCCGGCTTGCGACTGGACGCTGGTGCGCCGCTTTGCCCGCGGCTTCGCCGAGGCCATGGTCGCCGCCGAGCCGCAGCGCTATGTCGCCGTCGCCAGCAAGGCGCAGCGCAAGGAACGGATCTTCATCGACTACCTGCGCAACGGCCGCGGCGCCACCGCCATCGCCTCGTATTCGTTGCGGGCGCGGCCCGGCGCGCCCGTGGCGGTGCCGCTGGCCTGGCGCGAGCTGACCCGGCTGAAAAGCTCCGATGCCTACGACTGGCGCTCGTTGCCGGCGCGTCTGCATCGCTTGCGCGTCGATCCCTGGCAGGACATGGCCAGCATCCGCCAGGACCTGTCGCGCTGGTCCGGCCACTGAAAGCAGTGGCCGGGCTGATGGCATCCACACGCGAGCGCACTGGCCGGCACCAAGCGGCTAGCCTCGCAGACAACAGCCGCCCGGCAGTGGCCGGCGGTTCCCGGCTCCAGCCGCGCGACTGGGCAACTGCCTGAGCCATGGCCAGGCAACGGCCCGCCACTGGTCTGCGCTGGTCCAACCCGTCGCAGCCCGGTATCCGCCGGCTGCGCTGCGGCCGCGGCTTCCGCTATATCCACAGCAATGGCCGGCCGGTGAAGGATGCCGACACCCTGGCCCGGATCAAGGCACTGGCGATTCCGCCGGCCTACGAGCAGGTGTGGATCTGTGCCCGGGCCAATGGCCACCTGCAGGCGACCGGCCTGGATGCGCGCGGGCGCCGGCAATACCGCTACCACCGGCAATGGCGCCGGCAGCGCGATGCCGACAAGTTCAGCCGCATGCTCGACTTCGGCCGCGCGCTGCCGGCCCTGCGCCGACGCCTGCGCGCCGATCTGGCCGCGGCCGATGTGTCCTCGCGCAACGGCAACGACCACGACCACTCACCGGCCGGACCCGGCCGCGATCAGGTGTTGGCGCTGCTGGTATCCCTGCTTGATGCCACCGCGCTGCGCATTGGCAACGCCCAATACGCGCGCGACAACCGCACCTTCGGCCTGACCACCCTGCGCGACCGGCATGCAAAACGCATGGGCGCCGGCCACTTGCGCTTGCGTTTTCGCGGCAAGGGCGGTCAATGGCAGCAGGCCGACGTCGACGACCCGCGCCTGGTGCGTGCCGTCCGCCGCTGCCAGCAGCTACCCGGCCAGACCCTGTTCCAGTACCGGGATGACACCAACCGGCGCCGCGCGGTCAGCTCGGGCATGGTCAACGCCTACTTGCGCCAGGCCATGGCCGGCGACTTCACCGCCAAGGATTTTCGAAGCTGGCAAGCCACCGTGCAGGCACTGGACCTGGTCTGCGCCCTGCCGCCGCCCGATGGCGAAAGCGCCTTGCGCAGCGGGATGGTCCAGGTCGCTGCCGAGGTTGCGGCGACACTCGGGCATACGCCGGCGGTGTGCCGCACGGCCTACATCAACCCGGTCGTGTTCGAAGCCTGGCGTGATCGTCGCTTGCCGAAACCTGCTGCCGGCAAGGCCGCGCAGCGGCGCAGCGCACGCGAGCGCCGGACCCTGCGCCTGCTCGCCCGGATGTCGAAATCGCCGCCGATGAAACCACCGGCAACTCGGTAGAGGGTCGCTGGCATGGCCGTTGCTTCACTCCAGTGGATCGCCAGGGGATTGCCTTGGCCGATCACTCAACTGGCTAGATGAGAGGAATGACACCATGAGCAACCAACGTTACGACGACCGTGGCCGCCACGAGCATGGCCACCAAGGTCCCCGCGACCGCCACTACAGCAGCTCCGGTGGCCAGCGCGACGAACACCATCGCGGCTATGGACACGATGTCGGCGCCGGTGACTATCGACCGTTCGGCAGCAGTGGCCCGGGCGGCGACGTTGGCGGTCGCGAAGGTCCGCACCGCTACGCCGGGCGCAGCTACGACGACGACAGCTACGGCCATCGCGGCCATCCCGACCAGTTCGGCGGCTATCGCGAGGACCAGGGCCGCGAGCCGCCGGGCATGCGCGAGCGCGGCCTGCGCCAGAGCGGTGGCGGCTGGCGCTGGCAGGATGATGACGCCGATTACGGCTATGAGCGCTCCGGCTACCAGCAACCCGGAGGCCGCTACGAAGGTGGTGGCGGCCGCCAGGGTGGCCGCTGGCAATCCTCGGGCAGCCGCGGTGGCGGCAGCGGGGGCCGCAGCGAGGATGACTGGAATGGCCAGCGCGACTGGGGCGGCAGTGAATCGGAATGGAGCAGCGGCCGCTCCGGCGGCTCGCGCGGTTCCGGCTCCGGCGGCGGCATGGGCGGTCATTACGCCGGCCACGGCCAGGGCCACAGCCACAGTGAGGGTTACGGCCAGGGCAGCCGCTCCGGTGGCCACGGCGGCGGCATCGACCAGCGCGGCTGGGATCATGACCAGGGTCGCCAGCAGGGCCGCGAGCAGGGACACAGCCGTGGCGAGCCGGGCTTCACCGGCGGTTTCTCCGGCCAGGCGCCCAAGGGTTACACGCGCTCGGACGAGCGCATCCGCGAGGATGTCTGCGAGCGGCTGACCCATGACGACGTCGACGCCGGCAATGTCGAGGTCTCGGTCAGCGAGGGCACGGTGACCCTGTCGGGCAGCGTCGGCCAGCGCTGGATGAAGCACCGCATGGAGGACATCGCCGACAACTGCAGCGGCGTGCGTGATGTCCGCAACGACCTGCGCGTGGTCCGCGGCGGCCAGCAAGGCGGCAGCCAAGCGCGTCAGGATGGCGGCCGCGACGAGGATCGCCAGGGCGCTGGCGGCAATGGCAACCAGCGCAGCGGCAGCGCTTCGGCCTCCGGTTCTGGTTCTGGTTCTGGTTCCAGCTCAGGTCGCGGCAAGGACAAGAGCTGAGATCTGAAGGTCAGCACCGGCGCCGGTGCCGGCCGCTGACCCGGCGCAAAGCGGGCCGGATCACGGCCTCACCGCTGCCGGCTGGCGGCGGCCCGCGGACACCTTCGTGCAAGGCCGCCAGCCGGCTGGCCGGGCCGGCGGCTCGGGCGGGAGATCAGGCGGGTCGTATGACGGCGCCAGTCGTGCCGGGCCGGCAAAGCCCGGCAATCTGTCACTGCCAAGGATTCAGGCGATCAGGAAAACAGGTCGAAGGCGACCCACTTGGCGGTCATCAGGTAGAAGATCGCCAGGAAGGCGAACAGTGCCGGCACGCCCAGCGTTACCCACACGGCGAAGCGGCGGCGGTATTCGGGCGGCAGAGGCCGGCCCTCGCGGTCGGCGGCGATGGCGATATCGCGCATGCGGATCTGCAGCCAGATCACCGGCAGCCAGCAGGCGGTGGCGATGACGAACAGGATGATCGACCACAGCAGCCACGGCGTGGTCAGCGGGATGCCCAGCCGGTGCGCTAGGTACAGCCCGCTCAGCGGCTGGAAGATGATGGTGGTGGCAGTGAACAGCCAGTCGGCGATGACGACATGGCGGGCGACCACGGCGATGGCGTGCACGTCGCGGCTCAGGCTGATGAAGAACAGGTAGAAGGCGGTGCCGATGCCGGTGCCGAACAGGAAAGTCGAGGCCAGGATGTGCAGGTATTTGGCGATGATGATGTCCATGGGCGGGTTCAGTCTTCGGGATGGTCGAGCGCGTGCAGGATGGCCAGCAGGGCCAGGATCGGCAGGTTCTTGAGCACCGGGCCGTAGGGATGGGCCCAGAACTCGGGCAAGGCCCAACTGATCATCACGGTGTAGAACAGCACCAGCGCGATCTGCGCCCGGTACAGCCAGCGCCGCCAGCGCGGTGCCAGCAGCAGGCCCAGGCCGAGCACGGCATTGAAACCGACGGCGCCATACAGCGCCCAGGGCCCGGCGGCGCCGGTGATGCCGGTGCGCGCCAGCAGTTCCAGACTTTCGGCCACCGGGTACACGAAGGCCGACACGAACGCGGTTACCAACCACATCGCGGCCACCGCCCAGCGTGCCGGCGGCAACAACCAGTCCAGTTGCGCGCGCCGGCGCATGGCGCTGGCTTCGTCGCCGGCCAGGAACGATGACAGCGGCCGCGGCGGTCGCCCCAGCACTTCGGTCAGCCCATCGGCCGCGCCGGTATTGCCCTGCTCAAGCATGGTCAGGGCATCGGCATTGACCGGGCTGCGGCTGACGCGCGCCATGATCCCGGCCGCCAGCCGCATCAGCGCTCGCGGCACCGGCAGGAAGCCGCCGCCCAGGTCCATCGCCTGTTTCAGCGCCGCCAGGTAGGCGCGCAGCGACAGCGGCTGGAGATGGCCAGGTCGGCGCGGCCCTTGCTGGCCAGGAAGCCGGTGGCAGCGTCCGGCGCCGCGGCCAGCGCCGAAAGCTGCACGATGCGCCGGGCACCGGCCTGGATGGCATGGCCGAACAGCGCCAGCGGACCGCGCTCGTGCACGCGGGTCATCTGCCCGGGATGATTGCTGCGAAAGATGCCGACCGTGTTGACCACCGCATCCAGCGGCGGCAGCGGCAGCGATGACGCCGGCACGACATCGTCGCGGTCAAGATCCACTGCCAGTACCGGCAACCGCGGCCAGCGCCGCTGCGCCGCATCGGTATCACGCACGCCCAGGAGAACCTCGTGACCGCACGCCAGCAACGCCTGCACCAGCCGGGAGCCGATCATGCCGGTGGCGCCCAGCACCAGCACCCGCAGGGGCGCCGCGCCAGGTTGCGGCCGCTGGCCCGGGCCGTGGTCATCGGCTCGGTCGCCAGCGTCGCTTCCACGGTCACCCTCTCCCTGGCCAGCCATCGTGCCACCGGTTCGGCGGTCAGCGGCACCAATGCCACCAGCCATTGGCTCTGGGGCCGGCCGGCCCAGCACCGGCGCCAGGCCACGCTGCGGCACACCGTTCCCGGTTACCTCATCCACCATGCCTGCTCCATCTTCTGGGCGCTGTTCTTCGAACGGGCAACGGCGCACAAGCCGCCGCCCGCGCGTATGGCAACAACCGCGGCGGTGACTGCGGCCATGGCCTATGTGGTCGATTATCACGTCATTCCCAGCCGCCTGAATCCTGGCTTCGAGCAGCGCATGACCGGCACCGGCCTGCTCGCCACTTTCGCCAGTTTCGCCGCCGGCCTGCTGGCCGGGCGCAGATTGCTGGACCGGGGCGCCGGCAGCGCTCGATCCGGTCACGACTGACCTGCGCCATCCGCCAGGTCCGTATCCTGGGCCGCCACTGCCGACTCGTCCCGGAGGCTGGCATCGGCCGGGCCCTGGTCGGCGGACTTGGCCTGGCGCTTGAAGAACGAGATCTGACCGCTGGGTTCCAGCACCGCCAGCTCGACATCGCTGCGCTGGCGGATTTCATGTCCGCGCATCACCTCGTCCAGGTCGCCCTCGGGCACGTTGTTGGCCAGCAGGCTGTCGCGATCCAGTTGCCCGTCGCGAATCAGGATCACCGGCCGGCCTTCGACCACCGCTTCCACGCGTTGGCTGCGGGTGCTGATGAAGGCCAGCAGCCAGTTCAGCCCGACCAGCACCGCGATCACCAGCAGGCCGCCCTGCAACGAGGTGTCGTCGCCAAGCATCGAGCCCTGCGCGGCCTCGGCCAGCAGCAACAGGACGACGACATCGAACGGCGAGAACTCGCCGATGGTGCGCTTGCCCGACAGCCGCAACAGGGTCAGGACGACGACATAGACCACGCCGGCACGCAGGACCAATTGCCACCAGTCCACCGTCATTTCCAGCATGGCTGCGCTCCTGGGCGGGTGAGTACGGACTGCCTGGGCTGCCCGCCGCGAAAGGCAGCGGCAGAGACCGGCAACAGTGCGCCAAGTACGCAGGTTTCGTGCCAATGGCAGCGGCGCAGAGCGGTGACCGAAGGGTGTGCCTGTCAGCCTGGAAACACCGCTTGGTGCGGGCAAGGTGCAAGGTGGCGCCGTGCGTGTTCGGGCAATACGGAGGCTGAAGCTCGCTGCGTCGCCGGCCTGGCACGCGTCCGACCGCACAGGCGCGAGCGCGAGGCATCTGCGCTTTCGCTGGCGCTGGCCACTGCGCCTTGCTCCGTTTGACGGTTGTCATCGCTGCCGAGGAAATCGGCCCGGTCCTTGCTTGTTCCCAGTCAGGCCGTCACCCGCACGGCCCGCGGCCCGGTCTGCTTCGTGCAACCGGGCCGTCAACGACCCTGAACACCGAAGGAAACCACGACATGGCGATCAAAACTCTGGACGACCTTTTCCTGCACCTGCTCTCCGACGTCTACAGCGCCGAAAAGCAAATGACCAAAGCCCTGCCACGACTGGCCAAGGCGGTCGAGAATCCGGACCTGACGGCGGCGTTCCAGGCTCACCTGGAGGAAACCCAGGGCCAGGTCGAGCGCCTGGAACAGGTGGCGCAAGTGCTGGGACTCAAGCTCAAGCGGATCAAGTGCGAGGCCATGGAAGGCCTGGTCGAGGAAGCCAAGGACATCATCGATTCCATCGACGCCGGACCGGTGCGCGATGCCGCCCTGATCGGCGGCGCGCAGCAGGTTGAGCACTACGAGATCGCCAGCTACGGCACGCTGTGCGCACTGGCCCGCCAGCTTGACCACAGCAAGGCGGTGGAACTGCTGGAAGTCTCGCTGGTAGAAGAAAAGGCCACCGACGTCAAGCTCACCGAAATGGCCGAAGGCGGCGCCAACCAGCAAGCCGCGGCGGCCTGAGCCGGGCAGTCTGGAGCGGCTGGAGGCGGCGCGGATCCGGCAAGCCGCCGCCAGCCGCTGCCGGTGGTTGTGACACGGGTACAGCAAGCCGGTTGGGGGCGGCCTGGATCAGGTTCACCGATGCATCGGCGGCCCGCTTGACCCGGCGGTCACGAGCGCTGCGCCAGCATGGCTGTCCAGCGTCCGCCAGGGACGTCCTGCAGCCCGATGAGACAGTCGCGCCGCCGGCGACCGCGGCGACGATGACCTTCCCGGAGAAACGCCATGGCACGACCGATCTGGAACGGCACCCTGTCCTTCGGCCTGCTGCACGTGCCGGTGTCGCTGATGCCCGGCGAGCGCCGCAGCGACCTGTCCTTCCGCATGCTCGACAGCCGCGACAACAGCCCGATCCGATATGAGCGGGTCAACGCCGAAACCGGCGATGAGGTGCCCTGGGCGCAGATCGTCAAGGCCTTCGAGTACGACAAGGGCAACTACGTGGTGCTGGAAGAAGACGACCTGCGTGAAGCGGCGGCCGAGGGCCGCGAATCGGTCGATGTCGAAGGCTTCGTCGCCGTCGGCGACATCACCCCGCAGTACTTCGAAAAGCCCTATGTGCTGGTGCCCGGGCGCAAGGCCGAGAAGGGCTATGTCTTGCTGCGCGAGGCGCTGGCGCAGACCGGCCGCATCGGCATCGCCCGCGTGGTCATCCGCACCCGCCAGTATCTGGCCGCGGTAATGCCCCAGGGCACGGCGATCCTGCTCATCCTTTTGCGATTCCCGCAGGAGTTGGTGCCGATGGACGAATACCGCCTGCCCGAAGGCGAACTATCCGATTACCGCATCGTCGGCCGCGAGATGGACATGGCCCGGGAGCTGATCGAATCGATGACCACGCCCTGGCGACCGGAGGACCACCGCGACGAGTTCCGCGAGCGTCTGGTGGCGGTGATCGACAAGCGCCTGAAGGCCAGCGGGGTCGAGCAGGTGGTCGAGGAGACAACACCGACACGCTCGGATGCCGCCACCAACGTGGTTGATTTCGTCTCCCTGCTGGAACAGAGCATCAAGGACAAGCGCCGCACTCCGGCCGGCAGTAGTGGCTCCGGAAAGGCCGCGAAAAAGACCGCGCGCAAGACTGCGGCCGCCAGCAAATCAGCCGGCAAGGCCACCAGCAAGAGCGCCCGCAAATCGTCCGCCAAGGGCACAGCCCAGACCAAGGCCAAGACCAGGACGAAGAGCAAGGCGACGGCAAAAAAAACCGCCAGCCGGAGCAAGACGGCAGCCAAGGGCGCGGCACGCAAGAAGGCCTGAAAACCTGCTTGTTGGTGATGGCTGCAACGCGGCAGCCGCGCGGCGATCGGGCTGCGTGCCCGGATCGTTTTCGCCATTCGTTGCAAATGCCAAGAAGGCGACTGCGGGCCGCGCGGCCAATCCAGGCGCTGGCCGCTCCTCGGCAGCGGCCAGCACCGTCGCGCGAAGCGTTGACGATCCGGGGCTTGCGCCGGATTGTGACCCGAATCTGACCCGAACCCGGCCGGGTTCGCTGCGGCTCAGTAGTTCGCCTGCGCCGGCGACTGACAAGCTGCGGGCCATGGCATGCGCCTTGCGAGGGCTCTCTCAGAGAGCCGCCTGGCGTCCGTCAATCCCGGCTGGTCGTTGCCACCCGAATTTCAGGATGCACTGTGATGAACAAACCCCTTTGGCTGCTTGCCACCGCGGCACTGACCGCCTGCCTGGTCCGCCATGGCCGGCAACTGCGTCAGGCTGAACAGCGCGACCACGACGAGCAGGAACTGGATGCCGCCCTGGCCGACAGTTTTCCCGCCAGCGACCCGCCCTCGATGACCCGCCGCGCGACCATTTCGACGGCTACGTCCGCGTCAACCAGATGTTCGCCGAGCGCCTGGTGCGTCTGATCCAGCCTGGCGATGTGATCTGGGTACACGACTACCACCTGATCCCGCTGGCCCTGCTGCTGCGCCGACTGGGCGTGGACAATCGCATCGGTTTTTTCCTGCACACGCCCCTGCCCGGCGAAGACCTGCTCACCTGCCTGCCGCGGCACCGGGAGTTGCTTGAAGCCTTCGCCGCCCATGACCTGGTCGGCTTCCAGACCGAGGCCAACCTGCGCGCTTTCATGGACTACAGCCGGCATGAGATCGGCGCCGTGGTCGCCGACGATGGCCGAATCGACGCTTGCGGGCGCAGCTTCCGGGCCGGCGCGTTTGCGATCGGAATCGATGTCGGTGCCATCGAGCGCGCTGCTCGACAGGGGCAACGCCAAGCCGCGCTGCAACGGCTGCGCGACAACCTGGGCCAGCGCCAGTTGCTGATCGGCGTCGATCGGCTCGACTACAGCAAGGGCATTGCCGAGCGCTTCGCCGCCTTCAAGCGTTTCCTGGACGAGCATCCGGACAAGCACGGCCAGGTGACCCTGCTGCAGATCACGCCGCGCTCGCGCGACGATGTTGCCGAATACCGGCAGATGCGCGCGCGCCTGAACCGCCTGACCGGCGCCATCAACGGCGCCCACGCAACCCCGGACTGGGTGCCGATCCATTACCTCAACCGCAGCTTCCAGCATTCCACGCTGGCCGGCTATTACCGCCTGGCCGATGCCGCCCTGGTCACGCCGCTGCGCGATGGCATGAACCTGGTGGCCAAGGAATGTGTGGCGGCGCAGGATTCGGATGATCCCGGCGTGCTGGTGCTGTCGCGCTTTGCCGGCGCGGCCTGCGAGCTGCGCCAGGCGCTGATCATCAATCCCTACGATCCGCAGGAAGTCGCCGCCGGCATCGCCCGCGCCCTGGCGATGTCTTTGACCGAGCGACAACAGCGCTGGCGCGATCTGACGGCCAGCCTGCGCGACAACGACATCAACCACTGGCGCGACCGCTTCCTGGGCCAGCTCCGGCAGGCCGAGCGCCCGCCCACCCGCCGTCAAGTCCTGCCGCTGACCGCGCACGACCCGCATTGACCGGCCATGGCCAGGACATTGCCGATGAATCCGCGATCAGCGCCGCCGTTGCACAGCTTCGCCGGTGCCAGCGCGCCGTCCGCTCTTGCGGCAGCCGAGCCGCTGTCGGCGCCCACGCGCATCCTGGCCGGCGCCGACCACGCCCTCAGTGACCGCCGGCACCAACAGGTCTACAGCCGCGTGCTGATCGATTGGTTGCGCGTGGTGGTGGAGGCGCGCAGCTAGGCGCGCAGCAGCGCTGCCGGCAATGCGATCCGCTCCAGCTTGGGACAAGCGGGCCTGGAACAAGCGGGCCTGGCATTAGCCGGCCTGGAGCGGGCCATGGCCGTCGGGCGCGGCCTCACTCGCGCATCGAGACATCGTCGGTGCTGTCCGGGTCGATGATGCGGTCGATGGCCATGCGCAGGTAGCGGCGGGCATAGACCGGGCCGGCGCCTTCGAGCACGCCCTGCACCGCCTTCGCCGATTCCTCGTCCGGCGTGTAGGCGAGCAGGAACACGCCGCCCTGACGCGCCAGGGTCAGGTCCTGGTCGATGAAGTAGGTTTCGGTGCCGAGGAAGTCGGCGATACGCGAGCGCACCCGGTCCAGCCAGCCGTTGCTGTCTTCGATCTCTTCGATGGTGGCGATCAACTGCGAGCCGCTGACTACGTGGATATCGTCGGTGCTGAAGCCCGAGTCCGCGAGGCGATCCAGCGCCGTCTGCGCCTGCTCGGCATCGAGGAAGCCGGCCAGGGTGTAGTGCAAGGGATAAAACAGCCCGAACGAAGTGTCGCCTTCCTTGAGGAAGGACCAGTGCCTGCTGGTCTGTTGCGTAGTGTCATTCATCGCTCGCTCCTTGGGCTGGTCCCGGCGGCGAGGCGGCCACCGGGATTTCCGGGCCGATGCCGACGGCCGACATGGTTTCCGGGCAATGCAGCGATGCAAGGCCCGTGCCAGACGAAAGGAGTGTCGACCGCCAGCGGCCAGGTCCGGCCACGACGTAAGCCAAGCAAGCAACGCGGCATGGCCGATGCCGCCAAACGGTGCGCCGCTGCGGCCATGACGGCGGCCTTACGATCCCCGGCCGCCGGACCGGGCAAAGTGCATCCACCGGCCGCGCCGATCCGGCAGCTTGCAGGATCGGCGCGTCGGCAGGATCAGGGCTGCAAGGTGCGCTCGAACAGCTTCAGCACGCGCCGGTACTGGTCGAACCAGCTTTCCGGATGGACATAGCCATGGGCCTCCAGCGGGTAACTGGCCAGCTCCCAGTTGTCCTTGCCCAGTTCAATCAGGCGCTGGGCCAGCATCACCACGTCCTGGTAGAAGACGTTGTCATCGAGCATGCCGTGGGCGATCAGCAGGTGGCCCTGCAGGCCGTCGGCGTATTCGATCGGCGAGCTGATCCGGTGTGCTTCGGGGTCCAGTTCCGGCGTGTTGAGAATGTTGGCGGTGTAGCCGTGGTTGTAGTGGCGCCAGTCGGTGACCGGGCGCAGGGCGGCGCCGGCCAGGAAACGGTCGGGCTCGCGGAACAGCGACATCAGCGCCATGAAGCCGCCATAGGAGCCGCCGTAAACGCCGATCCGCTCCGGGTCGACCTGGTGATTGGTCTCCAGCCAGTCGATGCCGTCGATCAGGTCTTCCAGTTCGGGATGACCCATCTGCCGGTAGATCGCCGTGCGCCAGTCGCGGCCGTAGCCGGCCGAGGCCCGGTAGTCGATGTCCAGCACCACGAAGCCACGCTGGGTGAGCAGGGTGTGGAACATCTGCTCGCGGTAATACTGCGGGAAGCGCCAGTGCGTGTTCTGCAGGTAGCCGGCGCCGTGCACGAACAGCACCGCCGGATAGCGCTTGCCCGGCTCCATGTCGGCCGGCAGGTACAGCTTGCTCCACAGCGGCTGCTCCTGGTGGCTGGAGGGCACGCCGACGATTTCCAGTGCCGGCCATTCCAGGGCGGCGTATTCCGGGGTGCGGGTGTCGGTGAGCCGGCGCAGTTGCCGGTTGCCGGCATCAAGGACGCCGAGCTGGGTCGGAATCCACGGCTCGGAATGCAGCACCAGGACCCGGTCGGGATCCGGGCCGGTGACGAAGCTCTCGATGCCGCGCTGTGCGGTCATGGTCTCGATGTCGCCGCCGCCGACCGGCAGCCGGTGCAGCTCGTAGACGGTCGGATGGCTGCGGTTGCCGACGAACCAGAAGTGGCTGCCGTCGCGGTCCAGTTGCACCGAGGACACCTCCCAGCGGCCGCTGGTCAGGGCGCGGCTGCCGCGGCGCGCCTGGCCGGCGTCGTACAGATGCAGATGGGAATGGCCGCTGGTCTCGGACAGGTACCACAGCCGGTGGCTGCCCGGCAGCCAGCCGAATTCGTTGAACGACCAGCCGATCCAGGCCTCGTCGCTGAGGCGCTCGACCACGGTCATGTCGGTGCCGCGGGCCGGCTCGACGGTCACCAGCCAGCGGTCCTTGTTGTCGACCGAGCGCAGCATCAGGGCCAGATGGCGGCCATCCTCGCTCCAGCGCGAACCGAGCACGACGATGGCGCGGCGCTCGGGCGCCTTCGGGGCATTGTCGGCGCTGCGCAGGTCGGCCAGTGGATCGACATCGATGCCGGGCAGGGTGCTCAGATCCAGGGCCAGGCGCTCGCGCTGGTCCAGGTCCAGCAGCTCCAGGGCATGGGCGGTGGGTAGCGGCCGGCCAACGCGGCTGCGCACGTCGATGACCTCGGTGTAGCCCGATTCGGTGACGTAGTTGGGCATCTTGCCGCGGGTCGAGGCGGGCCGTTCCTCGGCCGGCTGGCTGGCGACCAGCAGCCAGCGCAGGTCCGCCGAAGGCAGGGTGGCCACGGCTCGCTGCTTCTTGCCCAGGTACCAGGGCGCCGGGCCGCGGCTGTCATCGGCCTGGCTCAGCTCGCGCTCACGCTGGCGTTGGCTGGCGCGCTCATCGCGCGTGCGCTGCAGGGTTTCGAACAGGCGCAACTGGGTCTGTACCAGCACGTCCTTGTCGTCGACGGTGTCGGGTTCATCGTCCCAGCGCAGGTCGGCCAGTGGCCGGGCCAGGCCGGTGGCCGGGTCGACCAGCAGCCAGCGCTCGCCGCTGGACACCAGCAGGCGGCCGTCGCGGGTAAAGGTCGGCTGGCCGACGGCGTCGGGGCCGGCGCTGAGCTGGCGCAGACTGCCGGAGGCCAGGTCGCGCAGGAACAGGTTGCCATCGCGGATGAAGGCGGCGCGCTGGCGCGGGTTGTCGAATACCGGTGAGGGGCCGTCGATGCCGGCCCGGTCGGCATCGGCCACCGGCTGGTCCTGGCCGCTGGCCAGGTCGATGCTGCGCAATTGGCGCGTAGGGCTGCCGGCCTGTTTGATCTGGTAATACGCCTGTTGGCCATCCAGGGACCACCAGGCATCCGCAACCGGCGGACCGATCCAGTCCGGGTGGGCCATGATCTGTTCCAGCGGCGGTGCGGCCAGGGCCGGCAGGCACCAGAACAGCAACAACAAAGGCAAGGTGCGCAGCGTCATGAGATCGGCTTCCTGCGGGGCAAAGGCCGCTGAGGATAAGTCAAAGCCGGCCCGGGTGCAGGCGTTACACTGCCGCGGTGGTGCGCCGCCCGGGGCGGCCTTGGAACGGTGAGGAAGGTGGCGAAGGAGATGAAAGCGGCCTGCCTGTTGGCCCTGCAGACGCGACAATCCGGCCGGACTTGCCGCCTGCCGATGCCGTGCCCGACGCCTGTCGTCGGCGGGGGTGGGTAGATGGCCCGGGTCGCCGCTGGCCGCAACCGGATGCTGGCCGCTGGCGTGCTGGCGCTCGGCGTGATTGCCCTGGTGTTGCTGAGCGCAGTGCTGTCGGTGCAGTGGCCGCTGTGGCTGCCATCGCCGCCGGCCTGGCGCGCGGCGGCCGGCGCCGTGGTCGCTGGCCTGCCCTGGTGGTTGGCGATGGCGTTGGTGGCGGTGCTGGTCGCCAGCCTGATGGCCGATGCGGGTACGGACTCGGGCCCGGATTCCGGCCCTGGCGCCACCGATGTCGATGACCCGGGCGATGCGCAGCCACGCCGGCAAAGCGACTACTGGCGGCGCCTGTCCGGGCGGCTGCTGCCCAGCTCGCTTCTGACCCTGGGTCATGGTGCCAGCGCGGCGCTGATCCTGGCCTGGCCCCTGCAATGGGCGCTGGCCACGCCCAGCCTGGCCAGTTTCCTGGCCACCGCCATGGCCGTGCTGGTGATCGTGCTGGTGCCGCTGGCGCTGTGGCCGGCACCGTTTCTGGTCGCGTTGCCGCGACATGCCGACAGCGTCCCGGGGCTGCGTGTCGATCTGCGCCTGCGCCGGGCGTTCCTGGCCGCGCGGGCACTGACCGCCGATCCGGACTCGTCCGGCGAGCGCGGCCTGGCCGTGCTCTGGTTGTACTCGGCCTGCCTGCTGCTGCCGGTGGTGGCGGTGCTCGCCGGCGTTCGCGGCGGCCCCTTGCTGCTGCTCCTGCTGCCGTCGATGCTGGCCGTCGCGGCCTTCTATTCCTGGTCGCAGCGGCGCCTGCATGCCAGCCTGGACGCGGCCACCCTGCTGGCAAGCGCCGACGCCGATAGTTCTGCTGGCGCTGATGCGGCGCCGGCGGAGCCAGTCCTGGGCGCCGTCCCGGCCAGTGCCCGCCAGCGTGCCGTGCGCCTGCGCGAGGCCGTGCGCCTGGGCCAGGTCGAACAGGCCCTGGCGCTTCTCGCCGCCGGCGCCGATGCCAGCGAGCCGCCGTGGCCGGACGAGGCCGACCAGCGCGACGCGGTGATCATTGCCGCCAGCCTGACCGACGCCCGACCCTTGCGCGCCATGATCGCCGCCGGCACCGACGTCAACCACCGTTGCCAGGGCATCACGCCGCTGCTGGCGGCAACCCGCGATGCTCATTACGTCGGCCGGGTCGAGATCGTGCTCACCCTGCTCGCCAATGGTGCCCGCCTGGATGTCCAAGACGAGCATGGCTGCAGCCCGTTGCACCATGCCGCCCTGTGCGCCGATGTCAGCGTGGCAGTGATGCTGCTGGAAGCCGGCGCCAACATCGATGCCCTGGATGCCGATGGCCACACGCCGCTGGCGCGGGCCGCCCTGGCCGGCAATGCCGCCATGGTCGAGCTGCTGTTGCAGCGGCGCGCCGCGCTGCTGCCTGCCGATGGCGTGCCGGTGCTGTCTGCTGCCGCGGCTGCCACCGAAGACGAAAGCGCCTGCATCGAACGGCTGTTGGCGGCCGGCGCCGGCGTCGATGTCCGCGATGCCAGCGCACGCACGCCGCTGCACCATGCCGTGGCCTCCGGCCACCTGGCGATCTGCCGTTGCCTGCTGGCCGCCGGCGCCGACGCCAATGCCGGCGACGACACCGGCCGCACGCCGCTGCATCTGGCCTGTGCCAGCACTGACGCCGACAGCCCGATCGTGCGCGAGCTTCTGGCCGCGGGCGCGGACCTGGATCGTGCCGATGGCCAGGGCGTGACCCCGGCCATGCTTTCCCGGGCTCGCCGCCAGGCCGATGCCGACGTCGGTCTGGGCGCCGCCGCCAGCACATCGGCCGCAGGCAGCGCGCAAGCCGTCGCCAGCGGCGCTGGCGCCGACCGGGGTTGTGGTGTGATTCCGGGCGCGATCTACGGCGCTGTTCCCGCGGCAGGCCGGGACCTGGTCCGCCTGCCGCCGTCAATGCGCGCTGAACTCGCCCTCGCAGCCGCCCGCCAGGGCGACCGCGCCCTGCTCAACCGGGCCCTGGCCCTGCCGCTGCCTGCCGATGTGCCACTGCCTGATGGCCGTGATCTGGTCGATGCCGCGCTGGCTGCCTGGCCGGCGAGTGCCGCGCTGTTGGCAGCGCTGCCGGGCGCCGGTGTCAGTCTCGCCGGCGCTGGTCGCCTGGCGCGTCTGCTGCAGGCGATGCGCGATGCGCCCGCGCAGCCGGATGCCGAGGCGCTGGCGCTGGCCTGGCTGAGCGCCGGCGCTGATCCGTTCGCGGCCACCGTGATCGGCGGCAACGACGACAGGGCGGCAGGAGCCAGCGCCGGCCAGGCTTGCAGCGTGGCTGCCGATGCTGCCGCCACGGCGCCGCAAGCCGACCCCGAAACGGCCACTGACGCTGCCGGATCCGCTGCCCACGACATCCCTGCTCCCGGGCGCAATTCGGGCAGCCAAGTCAACTCCAGTCGCCCACTGCTGCTGGCCGTGGCCCTGGGCTTTGAGCGCCTGGCCGCGGCCCTGCTTGAGCTCGGCACCGACAGCGGCCAGGTCGATGCCGGTGGCCGCACGGCCCTGCACTGGGCGGTATTGCGGGCCACGTTCGCCGCCAACGATGCCGAAATCGGACACTCGCCGGCATCGCCCGACGAGCAATCCGGCGCCGATACGCCGCAGCCGTCAGACCCGGCCGCAGGCCTGGTGCCGTCCCTGCTGCGCCATGGCGCTGATCCGCAAGCCGCCTGCATCTGCGGCGAGACACCCTTGGGTCTGGCCGTTGATGGCGGCCAGTCGGCGCTGCTGCCCTGGCTGCGCTGGTCGGGTTGGCAGCCGCCAGGGCGCCGGCTGGCCGGCCATGATCTGGTCGCCGCCGCGCAGGCGGGCGACCTGGCCGCGGTCGAGCGGCTGCTGGCGCTGGGCCTGCCGCTGGAGGCACGCGACCGCAGCGGCGGTACGGCGCTGTTGCAGGCCGCCGGCCATGGCCACCTGGCCATCGCCACCGTGCTGCTGGAACGCGGCGCCGACGTCGATGCCGCCGCCAATTCCGGCAACACGCCGCTGGTGGCAGCGATCCTGGGCGGCCACCAGCAACTGCTGGCCCTGCTGCTGGCCCATGGCGCCGTGGTCGGCCGGCCGCTGGCGCATGGCGCCACGGCCCTGCTGGTGGCCGCCGCCTGTGGTGATGTCGATGCCTGCCAGCACCTGCTCGCCGCCGGCGCCGCCATCGACGGCATCGATGCCGCCGGCAACCGGGCCCTGCATGCCGCCGCCAGCCATGCCCTGGGCAGCGCCGATGGCGAGCGCGTGCGGCAGTTGTTGCGCAGCCTGCTTGCCGCGGGCGCGGACATCGATCAGCGCAACCAGCAGGGCCTGACCGCCCTGCATATCGCCTGCGGCGCCGCTGCCACCTGCCGGCCGGACCAGAGCGGTATCGATGCCGCGCTCGACATCCTGCTGGCCCGCGCCGGTGCCGTGCAGGCGCTGGATGCCGACGGCCGCTCGCCCCTGCACTACGCCGCCGCCCATGGCCAGTTGCAGGCGGTGCGCCGGCTGGTGGCACGCGGTGCCGATGTCGCCCTGGCCGACCGCCAGGGCTGGTCGCCGGTCGACCTGGCCGCGCACTACGGCCATACCGAGGTGCTGCAGGTGCTGCGCGCCACGGCGGCGCCGTCGAATCTGTTGCTGCGTCCGGGCTGAGGCGATTCAGCCGATGGCGGCCGGCGATGGCGGCCGGGCTTGATTCCGGCCCCGGCATCGGCGCCAGTTGCCGGAGGCCGGGTCGCGGCGACGCCCCGATGCAGCCAGCCGCAGCGCGATGGCTTTCCCGGGCCGCGAATAGTTGCAACTTTTTTCGCAATCCAGGCCCCACAGCCGGGCAAGTTGTACTACCGTTTGCGTGCCGCTACGGCCACCGGACTGCTGTTGGTCCGGCGCAACCACAGTCACAAGAGATAAAAAATCATGGCTCAAGCCAAGAAGGCTGCTAGCAAGAAGTCGGCGACGCCGGCCAAGAAGACCGCCACGGTCAAGCCGCCCAGCGTCAAGGAACTGCTCAACAAGTCGCAGTTGACCGCCCTGCTGGTCGAGCACTCCGGCGTCGACAAGAAGTCGGTCAATGCCGTGCTGGGCTCGCTGGAAGCGGTCATGACCTCTTCGGTCAGCATCAAGAAGGGGGCGTCGGGCTTCGTCCTGCCCGGGCTGCTCAAGATCACCTCCACCGCGGTGCCGGCCAAGCCCAAGCGCAAGGGCAAGGATCCGTTCACTGGCGAGGAGCGCATGTTCGCGGCCAAGCCGGCATCGGTGAAGGTCAAGGTCCGCCCGCTGAAGAAGATCAAGGACGCGGCACTCTGATTGCCGCCACGCCTGCGGCGCGCCCGCAGGCGGTGGCTTTTGCCAGGTGTCTGCGACGAACGGCGACCACTACGGTCGCCGTTCGTCGTTGTTGCGATAGCGTCAGCAAGGCCGCTTTCGGCTCGGGCGGATGTCCACCGGCCGGATGTCGCGCGGTTTTCGGGCGTCCCCGGCCGTCGGGATGCCCCGATGGCGAGCGGCCTTCAGTCCTGGTCGTCGTAATCGGCGCCGCGAATCATCGTCACCGGTCGTGGCGGTCCGCCCCAGTTCGGCTTGTCGCTGATGCCCAGCTCGGCTTCGCGCCGGGCCAATTCATCCTGCAACGCCTGCCGCCGTTCCTGCGGCAACTTCTGCCAATGGCAGTCCTCCAGGGCGCCGGTGAGGGCGTAGAGCAGGTTCAGGCTCGGCCGGAAGCCGGCCCGCTTGACCTTGACGAAGGCGTCGATGGCGCCGTGTTCGATCAACTCCTGGCGCGTATGGATGCCGACCTGGCGCAACCAGGCGGCCGACTTGGCGCCGATGTTGCGCAGGGTGTCGGTGGTCTGCTCGCTCATCTCAGGCTCTCCAGCCAGACCCGGGACACCGCCTCCATGCCCTGGCGATCGTCGTCGTCGAAGCGGCCGGGCAGCGGCGAATCGACATCGAATACGCCCAGCAGCTCGCCGGAAGCAGCGACCAGCGGCACGACGATCTCCGAGCGCGAGGCGGCATCGCAGGCGATGTGGCCGGGGAACTCATTCACGTCGGGCACCACCTGGGTGGCGCGGGTCACGGCCGCGGTGCCGCACACGCCCCTGCCCAGGGCAATGCGCACGCAGGCCGGCTGGCCCTGGAACGGGCCGACCACCAGTTCATTGCCATCGAAGAAATAAAAGCCGGCCCAGTTCAGGTCCGGCAGGGCATGGAACACCAGGGCGGCGAAGTTGGCGGCGTTGGCGATCCGGTCAGGCTCGCCGGCGAGCAGGGCGCGCGCCTGGCTGGCCAGATCCTGATAGACCTGCGCCTTGGTGCCTTCAGCAGTTGTGATCTTGAACATGCGCCCAAGTCTACCTTGGCGGCACTTTCCAGGGGCCGGCCCGGTGGCCGGCGCCAGCGTCGCGGCCGAAAGCCATGCATCGCGCCGACGCCGGCATCACCGGCCCCGGCTACCATGGGCTTACCTCCAGCCACCGGTAGACCCTCATGCCCTTGTATCTGATCAGCTTGCCGGAACCGGCCGCGGCCCGTGGTGCCGAGCCGCAGTTCTCCTTCACCGCCAGCGGCGCCGACGGCTTTGCCGCCGAACTCCAGGATGCCTTGCGTGGCAACGCCCTGTTCGAGCGCTGGAAGGCCACCCAGGATGACCCCGACGTGGTTCCCGATGACCTGGCGGCAACCGATCCGCAGGCCCAGGTGCAAGGCCAGCAAAGACACCTGACAATCCGCCTGAAGGTGCATACCGGCCTTTCGGGCGATGTCCTGCGTCACCGTCTGCACCTGCTGGCCGGTTCCCACTGGACCCTGGACGACGTGCGCTGAGCCCTTGCCTGCGCGCGGCCCTGGCCATCGCCCGCAACCCGCTCAGCCGGTGTTCTGGATGCCGGCGGCGATGCCGTTGACGGTGGTGACCAGGGCGTGCAGCAGGTCGGCATCGCGGCGCTCGCCGGCACGCCAGCGCTGCAACAGGTCGATCTGCAGCAGGCTGATCGGATCGACATAGGGATTGCGCAGCCGGATCGACTGGCGCAGGCGGCGATCGTCGGCGAGCAGTTGCTCCTGGTCCTTGAGCGCCAGCAGCACCGAGCGGGTGCGCTCGAATTCGGCGCTGATGTCGGGAAACATGCGCTCATGCAGGTCCGGCGCCAGTTGTTCGGAATAGCGCTGGAAAATGGCCAGGTCGGACTTGGCCAGCACCATCTCGACGTCGGCGACCAGGGTCTGGAAGAACGGCCAATCCCGGGCCATGTCCTGCACCGCGGCCAGGCCCAATTGATCGATGGCCGCGGTCAGGCCGCTGCCGACGCCGTACCAAGCTGTCATCCCGGCCCGGTTCTGGGCCCAGGCGAATACCCAGGGAATTGCGCGAAGTTGGGCGACGCCGCCGCTGCCGGCACGGCGTGAGGGCCGCGAGCCGATGCGCAGGCGTTCGATGACATCGATCGGGGTGACGGCGCGGAAGTAGTCGGTGAAATCCGGATGCTCGTGCACCAGGGCCCGGTAATGCCGGCGCGAGGCGTTGGCAATGATTTCCATATGGCGCCGCCAGTCGCGGTCCCGCGGCTCGGGCGGCCGGGGCCGCAGCGTCGCCGCCAGCACCGCGGCGGTGGCTTGTTCCAGGTTGCGCAGGGCCAGCGCGCGGATGCCGTATTTGCGATGGATGACCTCGCCCTGTTCGGTGACCCGCAGCACGCCATCGACCGATCCCCGCGGCGCGGCGTGCACGGCGTGGCCGGTCTTGCCGCCGCCGCGGCTGATCGAACCGCCGCGGCCGTGGAAGAAAACCAGGTCGACGCCGTGCTCGCCGGCCAGCTCGGTCAGTTCCACCTGGGCCTGCTGCACGGCCCAGCGCGAGGCCGCCAGGCCGCCATCCTTGGCGCTGTCGGAGTAGCCGAGCATGACCATCTGGCGGCCGTCACGGCGTTGCAGGTGCCGGCGGTAATCCGGATCCACGAACAGCTCGGCCATGATCCGTGCCGCCGCGGCCAGATCGTCGACGGTCTCGAACAGCGGCGCGACATCCAGCGCGGCATGGCCGTCCGCATCGACGCAACCTCCCAGGCGGGCCAGGGCCAGCACCGCCAGGACATCGACGCTGCTGCGGCTCATGCTGATGATGTAGGGACCGGTGGCGGCCTCGCCATGCTGTTGCCGGGCCCGGGCCAGGGTGCGGAATACGGCCAGGGTCGAGGCCGCCGGGTCGGTGTCGTCACCGGTTTCAGGCTGCGCATCAGGGCGCTCGCCGCTGGCGGCCGTGAGATCGTCCGGCGCAGTAGCGGCGAGCAGCTCGCGCAGGTCGGCCAGGCGCTGCCCGGCCGGCTGTTGCGGCCAGTCCGGCTGGCCGAGCACGCCCGCCAGGGCGGCCTCATGCACCGAAGCATCCTGGCGGATGTCCAGGGTCGCCAGATGAAAGCCGAAGGTGGCGACCTTGCGCAGCAGCCGCTGCAACGCGAAGCCGCCGGCATGGCTGCCGCGGTGCTGGCGCAGGCTGTCATTGATCAGGTGCAGGTCGGCCAGCAGCGCCTGGGCATCGGCATAACCTTCGGCCGGGTCTTCCAGTCGGGCGCCGATGAGCTGCAGCAATTGCCGGTAGGGCTGGTCGGCATGACGTGGCCGCAACTGCGCGGCCGCGGCCGGCAATCGCTCGCGATAATCATCCAGCCGTTCCAGCACCGCAGCCGAGACCGTGACCCGTGACTGCGTCTGGCTGAGCAGATCGGCCAGGTGGCCCAGATCGCGCTGGTAGGCCTCGCAGATGCGCTGGCGCTGGCCGGCCAGCACCGTGGCGATGGTGCCGGCGCCGACATTGGGATTGCCGTCCATGTCGCCGCCGACCCAGGAGGCAAAGCGCAGCAGCGGCGGCACGCGAAGGCCGTTGCCGTCGGCACTGTCGGTATCCGCGTGCGCGTCCCTGCCAGCGTCGGCGCAGTCGGGCAGCGCGGCCAGCACCGCCTCGAACACTTCGTGGAATACCGGCACCACCGCGTACAGGACGTGGCTTAGATAGAAGCTGACGTGATCGAACTCGTCCTCGACCGCCGGTCGCTCGGCCGGCGTTTCCGCCGTCTGCCAGGCAGTGGTCAGGGCCATGCGGATGCGCGCGGTATCGGCCTGGCGTTCATGCGGCGTGCGCATGCGGTCCAGGTCGTTGACCAGGCAGCGCACGATGATGCGTTCTTTGTCCAGCAGCGCCGGGCGCACGGCCTGGGTTGGATGGGCAGTGAACACCGGCTCGATGCGCAGGCGCGGCAGCAGCGCACGGATCTGCGCCCCGGTGACGCCGTCGGCGCAAAGCTTGCCAATCACCGCTTCCAGGCCACCGGGTTGCGGCGGGGTGTCGGGCTCGCGCTGGTAATCGCGGCGGCGGCGGATGCGGTGCACCTGCTCGGCCAGGTTGATGGCCCGGAACCAGGCTGCGAACGCACGCACGGTGAGTTCGGTCTCGGCCGGCGTCAACTGCTGCAGGGCAGCGACCAGAGCCGACAGCGGCTCGGGTTGTTCGCGGCGCTGGATGGCAAGCTGGCGCAGACTCTCGACCCGGGCCAGGAAGTGCGGGGAAACCTGGTCGGCCAGGACCTCGCCGACCAGGGCGCCGAGCCGGCGCACGTCCTCGCGCAGGGGCGCGTCGGTGGCGACGAAATCATCGGCGCGGCCGCCGACCGGTTCGGAATCTGTGCTTGAGTTCATGGCGCCAGCTTAGCCGGGTTGGCTCTGGCGATCGTCACTGATCCGGCCGGCGGCCGTGGCGACAGGTGGCTGCCCGGTTTCTTGCGGCGGTCGCACGGCCGCTGCCGCCGGCCGCCGCGGCAACGGGATTTTCAGTAGGCGCAGTCGCGGAACAGGGGGTCGATGTCGCCCCCCCAGCGCTGCCGGAACAGGTCGAGCTTGACCTCGGCCGGGCAGACGCCGGCGGCAACGAATTCCAGCAGCGGTTCCAGGAAGATGCGCTCGTCGGCATCATGCCGGTTGCGGATGTCGCGCCGGGCCAGGCCGTCGGCGGCAATGGCCAGCACCTGCTTGGCCAGGTCGTTGACCGTGCCCTTGCGGAACCGGGTTTTCAGCGCCGTGCGCGGTACCTGGTCGCGCAACTGATGACGTTCCTCGCGGCTGAAATCCCGGATCAGATCCCAGGCTGCATCCAGCGCCTGCTGATCGTAGAGCAGGCCGGTCCAGAACGCGGGCAGGGCGCAGAGCTGGTTCCAGGGCCCGGCATCGGCGCCGCGCATTTCCAGATAACGCTTCAGGCGCACTTCCGGAAACACGGTGGTGGCGTGGTCGGCCCAGTCCTTGATCGTCGGCAACTCGCCGGGCAGGGCCGGCAGGCGGCCGGCCATGAAATCGCGGAAGCTCTGGCCGGCGGCGTTGATGTTGTCACCGTCGCGCTCGACGAAGTACATCGGCACATCCAGCAGCCAGTCGGCATAGCGCTCGAAGCCGAAGCCGTCCTCGAAGACGAAATCGAGCATGCCGGTGCGGTCCGGATCGGTATCGGTCCAGATATGCGAGCGGTAGCTCATGAAGCCGTTGGGCTGGCCTTCGGTGAACGGCGAGTTGGCGAACAGCGCCGTGGCCACCGGCTGCAGCGCCAGGGCAACGCGGAACTTGCGCACCATGTCGGCTTCGCTGGAAAAATCCAGGTTCACCTGCACGGTGCAGGTGCGGGTCATCATGTCCAGGCCCAGGTTGCCCTTGGTCGGCATGTAGTTGCGCATGATCACGTAGCGGCTCTTGGGCATCCAGGGCATATCCTGGCGCGCCCATTTGGGCTGGAAGCCCATGCCGACAAAGCCTACGCCGAGCGGATCAGCCACCGCCTTGACCTGGGCCAGGTGGGTGTTGACCTCGCGGCAGGTGTCGTGGATGTGCTTGACCTGGGCGCCGGACAGTTCCAGTTGTCCGGCCGGCTCCAGGGTGATGCTGGCGCCGTCTTCGTGCGACAGGGCAATCAGATGCCCGTCTTCGCGCACCGGCTGCCAGCCATAGCGGCTGGCCAGGCCTTCAAGCACGGCGCGGATCGAGCGTTCGCCGTCATGGGGCAACGGCCGCAGATCATCGGTGCGGAAACCGAACTTCTCGTGCTCGGTGCCGATGTGCCAGTGCTCGCGCGGTTTGCAGCCGTCAGCCAGCCACTGGCTCAGTTGCGTGGGGCAGGTGATGCCGGGGGAAGTGTCGCTCACGCCAGGGTTTCCAAGGTGGCAAATGAAGACACCGCCGCGCTGGCGACGGTGGGCAGGGCAGTGTAGCCGAATGCCGATGACAGACCGTCTGCCGACGCCGGTTGCGCCTCGGGCCGGGCGCCCGGCCGGAGCCATGACCGGGGCCGCTGCCGATTGCCCGTTTTCGCGCCGCCGCGCATTACCGTTCCACGGCCATGGCCGGATCCGGATGCGGTCTGCGTTACAGGCTGGATGGATTGTCTATCCATGCGCGGGTCCGTTACGGGCAGGTTGCCCAGGCGGGGGCGGGCGCGAACTTCAGCCGGGGAATTTCACGGCTTCGCGCTCCACAAAATCGGGATTTATCGGAGAGACGCTGGCTATGGCAATGTCATGGATGTACTGGAATCGTGGTCGGGCGGCGCGGCAGTGGCCGGTACCGGCCTGTGGGCTGGTGATGGTGTTGGCAATGACGCTGGGCCCGGCCCAGGCGATGGCCCTGGAGCAGCCTGCAGGCGGTCTGCAGGTGGTGGAGGTGAGCGGGCTGAATACCGGCCCCATTCCCGATGGCACCGGCGTTCCCACGCCATGCGGCAATCCGGGTGCGCCACTGAACATCCTGTTCGAGGTGCCGGCGCTTGCCGGCCCCATCGTCGATGTCGAGGTGGCGATGAGTGGCGCGCACACATGGCTGGGCGATCTGACCGCCGAGCTGATTGCCCCTGACGCCACGACCCGGCACATCCTGTTCGGCAGTGTCGGCGCAACCAGCGCCTCCCATTGTGGCGACGCGTCCGATTTCGCCGGGCCCTATGTCTTTTCCGATGCCGCCGAACCGCCACACGGCGGCCTGTGGCAGGCGGCAACGGTCGCCGGCGCTGTCGAGGCAGTCCCGTCGGGCAGCTACTTCACCACCGGCAGCGGCGGTCACGGCGCCATCAACCCGATGCCGGCCACCAGCCTGGCTGCGGCGTTCGGCGGCCTGAGCGCCAGCCAGGCCATGGGCTTCTGGGTCCTGCGCATCACCGACGGCGGCCAAGGCGATACCGGCAGCATCAACACGGCCACCCTGCGCCTGTATATCGAGGATCAGGACAGTCTGTTCGCCAATGGCTTCGAGAACGATCTGGTCACGACGGTGGAGCACTTCGACAACGTCAACACGCTGGCAGGCAAGGGCTGGCTGCTGCAGAACAACAGCCAGCCTGAGGGCGCCCACAGCTGGTTCCAGGGTAATCCCAGCGTCTTCCCGGCGCATCAAGGCAATGACAACGCTTACATTGCCTCCAACTATCGCGCCGTGGCCAGCGAAGCCCCCGGTACGATCAGCGCTTGGCTGGTGACGCCGCTGCTGGCCTTCAACGGCGACTCATCGGTCTCGTTCTGGACCAGCACGAGCACCGCTCAAGGCTTCTACGACCGCCTGGAAGTGCGGGTGTGCCGCGGCTGGCCGTGCTCGGACATGGGTTCCAGTGCCACCAGTGTCGGCGGCTTCACCAGCACCCTGTTGACGATCAACCCGGATCTGGGCCCGGGCGTCTACCCGGAAGAGTGGATGCAGTACGTGCTCACGGCGGCCGACGGCCTGCCGACCAACGGCTATGGCCGCATCGCCTTCCGCTACCACGTCACCGACGGCGGCCCACAAGGCAGCAACTCGGATTACATCGGTCTGGACACGGTGGAAATCCGGACGCGGGCGATCGAAGGCCACGGCCTGCCCGAAGTCAGCGCGGTGCCGACCCCGGCTCCGACCCCCGCTTCATCGGCTGCGGTCACCGGCAGCCGCTGAGGCGGCGGCCGGGCGGACGGCGCGCCAGGCCCGCATTGCTGGTCCGCCAACGAAACACCCGGCCGGCCCGATTGGCTGGCCGGGTCGGCAAAAGTGGCCGTTGTCGGCCGGCCCAAGGAGTCGCGTGATCAGCGATAGCCGATGCCGCCAGCCACCGGCGCCGTCGTGGTCACCCCGGCCGGCGCTGCCGGAGTCGCGGGAGCTGCCGTCGCCGCCGTGCCGCGGCGTCGGCGCATATCGCGCCAACGCTCACGCATCTGGTACAGGCTCAGGTACAGCACCGGGATCAGGAACAGGGTGATGACGGTGGCGAACATGATGCCGAAGGCCAGCGAGGTCGCCATCGGGATGATCAGCTGGGCCTGCAGGCTGCGCTCGACCAGCACCGGTGCCAGGCCGAAGAAGGTGGTCAGCGAGGTCAGCCAGATCGCCCGGAAGCGCTGTGTGCCCGATTCCACCACTGCCTGGCGCACGCTCATGCCCTGGCTGCGGGCGCGGCCGATGAAGTGCAGCATCAGCAGCGAATCGTTGGTCAGCACGCCGGCCAAGGCGACCACGCCGAATAGGCTCATCATCGAGAAATTCAGGCCCATGAGCCAATGGCCGGCCACCGCGCCGACGACGCCGAACGGGATCACCGACATGATGATCAGCGGCTTGGCGTAGGACTTCAGCGGGATCGCCAGCAGGGCGTAGATCAGGAACAAGCCGATCAGCAGGGCGCGGGTGATCTGCGCCAGGGCGCTCGCACTTTCGGCCATGGAGCCGCCGCCGACCTCGGCCACGCTGGGGTAGCGTGCGAACAGCCCGGGCAGGAACTCCCGGCGCAGATCGGGAATGATCTCCTCGGCGCTGGTGCGGGCGCTGTCGATGTCGGCCAGGATGCGCGCCGAGCGCTTGCGGTCGATGCGGTTGATGCGCGTGTAGCTGCTGGCGATCTCGGCATCGGCGACGATATGGAACGGCACCTGGCCGCCATCGGGGGTGCGGATGCGCATGCTCTCCAGGTTCGCCAGCGAGCGCCGCTCCTCCAGCGGATAGCGCACCATCACCCGCACTTCGTCCTTGCCGCGCTGGATGCGCTGGGCTTCCTCGCCGTAGAAGGCCTGGCGCACCTGCCGGCCCAGGTCGGTCTGGGTCAGGCCCAGCGCCTGCGCCTCGGGCTTGATGTGCAGGCGCACTTCCTGGCTGCCGGCATCCAGGGTCGATTCGATGCCGTAGACGCCGTCGTACTCGCGCAGCTTGGCCAGCAGCTCGTCGGAAGCGGCCTCGAGCTGGGCGAAGTCCTCGCTGGTCAGGCGGATGTCGATCGGCCGGCCGCCGGGGTTGGTGCTGGCAAAGATGCGCATCTCCTTGGCGCCGGCGATCTCGCCGACGTGTTCGCGCCAGCGCTCGGTGATCTGGAAGGCATCCCAGCTCCGACTCTCGCCCTTGCTCAACTCCACCACCATGTTGCCGGCGGTGTCGCCGTTGGTGAATACCAGAACATTGCGCAGCAGCGTGCCCTCGGCGTCGACATCGCGCTGGTAGTCGGCCTCGACCTGGGCGATCGCATCCTGCATGCGCTGCAGCGCCACATCGCGCGATTGCGACGAAGAACCATCGGCCAGGCGCATGTTGGCCTGGATGAAATCGCTGGGCACATCATCGAAGAAGACGAAGCGCACCAGGCCACCACCGAGCACGCCGGCGACCAGAATGATGCTGGACAGGAATAGCGCCAGCGTGGTGCCGCGGTGGCGCAGGGCCCAGCCGATCATCGGCCGGTAGCGCTGCTGGATGAAGTCTTCCATGGCGCGGCTGAAGCGCTGTTGCATCCGGCCCAGCGGCCCCGGGTTGGTTGGCAGCGGCCCCATCCGCGCCAGATGCGCCGGCAGGATCAGCTTGGATTCCACCAGCGAGAACGCCAGGCACAGCACCATCACCCAGCAGATCGAGACCAGGAATACGGCAAAGCCGCCCTCGATGAACAGCATCGGGATGAACACCGCCATCGTGGTCAACACGCCGAAGGTGGCCGGCATCGCCACCTTGCGTGCGCCGCGGATCACGTTCTCGACCTGGTAGCCGTGTTTGTGGGTTTGGGTGTGGACGCTCTCGCCGATGATGATCGCGTCATCGACGATGATGCCCAGTGCCAGCAGGAAGCCGAACAGGCTGATCAGGTTGATGTTGGCCGCGAACGGACCCAGCGGCATCAGCCAGACCGCGCCCAGGAAGGCGATCGGGATGCCCAGGGCGACCCAGAACGCCAGCTTCAGGCGCAGGAACAGGGCCAGGCAGGCGAACACCAGCAGGGTGCCGGCCAGCATGTTGCGCACCATCATGTTCAGACGGTCCTTGAGGTAGAACGAGGTATCGCCCCACACCGCCAGCTTCGCACCTTGCGGCAGGGTCGCGCGTCGGGCCTCGACGTAGGCGTTGACGGCGTCGGAGATGGCGATGTCATTGCCGCCCTCGGTGGCGATCACGTTCATGCTCAGCGCCGGCTGGCCGTCGAACAGCGCGTAGTCCTCGCTTTCAGCGAAGTCGTCGCGGATCGTGGCCACGTCCGACAGTCGCAGGCGGGTGCCGTCGGGATCGGTGCGCAGCACGATGTCGGCGAACTCCTCGCCGGTATAGACCTGGCCCTTGGTGCGCAGCAGGATGTCGCCGGCATCGGTGCGGATGGAGCCGCCGGGCAGGTCGATCGAGGAGCGACGTACCGCCTGGGCGATCTCGTCGAAGGTCAGGGCGAACTTGCGCAGGTTGGCCTCGCTGACTTCGATCGCCATCTCGTAGGCGCGGTCGCCGACCAGGTTCACCGTGCGCACCCCCGGCAGCACCTGCAGGTCGTCGCGGATCTGCCGCGCCAGCGCCTTGCGCGCGCGGTCGTCCAGATCGCCGTAGACGGTGACCCAGACCACCTGCTGCTCGAACAGCACCTCGGAGATGATCGGCTTCTCGGTTTCGGCCGGAAAGTTGGGGATGGCATCTACGCGCAGCTTCACTTCGTCCAGCACCTTGCTGCTGTCGTAGCTGGTGACCACCTCGATCACCACCGTGCCGGCGCCCTCGCGCGCGGTGCTGCGGATCTCCTTGATCCCCTGGATGTCGGCGATCGCCTCCTCGATCTTGATGATCACGCCTTCCTCGACCTCGGCCGGCGCGGCGCCGCGATAGGGCACCAGCACCTGCACCATGTTCGATTCGAACTCGGGGAAGGTGCGCTTCTGGACGTTGGCGAAGGAGATCAGGCCGGCGATGACGATCGCCAGCATCAACAGGTTGGCGGCGACGGTATTGCGCGCGAACCAGCCGATGATGCCTTCATGGCTGTCGTTGTACGGATCGCGGTTCATCGCGTGTCCCCGTCTTGCGAGGTGTCGCTGGCGGCGTCGGTGTCGTCGTTGTCGTCGGTGTCCTGCGCTGACGGCGGCGGCTCGCCTTCGGGTGCGGTTGCCGGGATGGGCTCGGGAGCCGGCGCAAGCTCAGCGGCGACCGGAGGATTGAGTCCGCTGCCATCCGGGTCGTCCGTGGCTGCTGCGGGCGCCTCAGCGGTGGCGCTGGCCGCTTCGCCTTCGATGCGCACGCTCATGCCGTCGACCGGAGCTTCCAGGCTGGACACCACCACCCGTTCGCCGGCGTGCAGGCCGGCATCGATGTAGGCGTGGCTGGCGTCCGAGCGCACGATGCTGATCTGGCGCAGGCGCAGCCGGTCCTGGTCATCGACCACCATCACCTGGTTGCCGGCGCGGATCGCCAGGCGCGGCACGGTCACCGCCGCCGCGCCAATGCTGGCCGGCAAGTCGGCGTGGACGAAGGTGCCGAAACTCAGCGGGCCGCCGTCGTGGCCGCCGGTCAGGTTGTAGGGATCTTCCACGCTGGCGACCGCGTACAGCACCCGCGAGCGTTCGTCGATGACGCTTTCCGAGCGCACGATGCGCGCCGGCCACGAGCGTGCCTGGCCAGCGACCCGGGCGCGCAGGGTGATCGCCAGGCCGGTGTCGTCGTCCGGTGCCGGCAACTGCACGAAGCTGGCGTCATGTTCGGTCAGCGGCAGCCGGATCTCGGCCGTGCCTGTGGCCCAGGCCATGGCCAGGGCCGAGCCGGTGCTGACGTACTGGCCGACATCCACGCGCTTTTCCCTCATCAGGCCGTCGTAGGGGGCACGGATCACGGTCCGGTCCATGTCCACCCGCGCCCGCTGCAGGTCGGCCTGGGCCGAGCGCAGGTTGGCCTGCGCCTCGGCGACATAGGGCTTGCGCAGCACCAGGTCGCTGGGCGTGCCGGGACGACGCAGGTTCTCCCAGTCGCGCAGGGCCTGATCGGCGCGCGCCTGTTCCTGGGCCAGCAGCGCCTGGCGGTTGGCCACCGCCGCTTCGGCCCGGCGCAGGGCGGCATCGTAGTCGCGGCCGTCGATGCGCAGCAGGACCTCGCCCCGGCGGAAGAAGCCGCCGGCGTTGAAGGCCTCGCCGACCTGCGTGATGACGCCGGAAACCTCGGCCACCAGCAGGGTTTCGGTACGCGCTTGCACCGTGCCCTGGGTGCGCACGTGGAAACGCGCATCGACCTGTTGCGCCGGCTCGACCTGCACCAGGGGCGAGGTCACGGCCGCCTCCTGGCGTGGCGGTTCGGGCCGGGATGTGATCAGCACCATCGCCAGAATGACGGCGACGACGAGGATGACCAGGGGCAGCAGGCGCTTGAGCAGGCGCATCGGCGGGATCTCGCAGCTATTGGATTATGGTCTGCCATTGTCGTCATAAGCGCGGCCGCCGACAGGGCCGGAAGTCAGGGTTTGGACGGTGACACCGCTCACCCCCGGCAAGGTGGAATGCTTGGCCGCCGCTGCCGCCGGCAGGGCAAGGCTGGCAGCGCCGGCATGGCCCGGATACGCTGCCGGCCCCGGGTATTCGCCCGTTTGCTGGCCCGACACGATGCCGCCATGCCCGATTCGATTTGCCCCGTCCCGGCCGTGGCCATGACCGGCGCGGACGCCGCTGGCGCCGATTCTGTCCCTGGCGGGCCTCATTCCGCTCAGCCCGGGAAGCCCGGACCCGCGCCAGGGTCAGCGCCAGGCCTGGACCGCAGCCAGGCGCAGGCCCGCGTCGACCGGATTCTCGCTTTCCGGCAGGAACTGGCGCAGTTGCAGGGCGAAGGCGTGGCGCAGTTGCCGCAGGCGGTTGCCCAGGCCATCGACGGCCATCATCGGGCCCTGCTGGCGCAGATGGCGCAGCAGCATGATGTCGATGCCAGCCCGGCCGCGCGGCAGTTGTCCTGGGGCATGCGCATCGCATCGCTGTGCGGCGGCCTGGCGCTGTCGGCGGCGCTTTATTTCTTTTTTCTGCAGGTCTGGGGCGGCCTGGCCACCGCGGTCAAGGTGGTGCTGCTGGTGGCGGCACCGGTGCTGGCGGTACTTGGCGCCGCCTTCGCCGCCCGGCGCGAGCGCAGCCTGTACTTCACCTCGCTGCTGGCCCTGGTCGCCGTGGCCGCCTTCGTGCTCGGGCTGTGGCTGCTGGCGGACATCTTCAACCGCACGCCATCGCCGGCGGCATTCCTGGTCTGGGCGGTGTTCGCCGGCCTGCTCGCCTACGCCTGGGGCTTGCGCCTGATCCTGGCCGTGGCGCTGGGGTTTCTCGCCGTCTGGCTGGCGGCGATGGCCGGTGGCTGGGCTGGCCGTGACTGGCTCGCCTTTGGCGACACGCCCGAAACCTTCCTGTTCGCCGGCCTGGTGCTGGCGCTGGCCGGGGGCTGGCATCCACCGCGCCCGGCCGGGTTCGCCAGCCTGTGGACCGGATGGGGTCTGGCCTTGCTGCTGGCGGTGGCGCTGCTGCTGTCGGTCTGGGGCCAGGCCAGCAGCCTGCCGCTGCCGGTGGCGCGGATCGAGCTGGCCTACCAGATCGCCGGCCTGCTGTTGGCGGCCGCCACCCTCTGGCTCGGCATCCACCGCGACTGGTCGGCCGTGGCCAACCTGGGCGTCGGCTTCCTGGTACTGAACCTGTATGTGCGCTTTTTTGAGTGGTGGTGGGACTGGCTGCCACGGGCACTGTTCTTCCTGATCCTGGGCCTGGTGTCGGTGGCGGTGCTGGTCTTGCTGATGCGGCTGCGCCGGCGCCGGACCGGAGACGCCCGATGAGGCGGCTGGCAGGGCTGGCCCTGCTGCTGGCGGTGGCCGCTCCGGCCTGGTTGCTGGCCGGCGCGGCCTGGAACCGTGTCGGCGAACCGCGCGCATCGCTGGTCCTGGACAGCGGGGAACTGGCGGCCACGCGCGGTCACGGCGCTCCCGGCGGCGTCTCCCTGCGCCTGCGCTGGAACGGCGTGGCCGAACAGGTGCTGGCTGCCGAACGCCTGCGGCTGCTGGGTTTTGATCTGTCGCCACCGGCCCATTCGCGGCGGGTCCGGCAACGCAGAGCCTATGCCCTGTTCGAGCTGGACAGTGCACGCTGGCAGGCGCAGGTCGACCAGGCCCAGGCGGCCTTGGTTGCGGTCAGCGGCGGCGTGCAGCCGGAGCCCATGGCAGCCATGGCTGGCGGCGAGCAAGCGATGATCGACCCGGAGCCGGAAGCTGAGTCCGAACCAGAACCCGATTCCGACGCTGGCGCCGATGCCCTCCGCCCGCCGACGGTCCGCGCCGCGCGCTGGCGTCTGCAGCAAGCACAACAAGCCTCGCGCCTGTTTCTGCGCGAGGTCGCGCCCGATGCCGACAGCCTGCATGCGCTGTGCGCCGATCCCGAACGCTGCCTGGTGTTGCCGGTGGGCGTCAGGCTGCTCGTGCAGCCAGTGTCCCTGGACAGCAGATCCAGCGACGACAGGGATGGCGAGCCCGCACGCACCGCCCTGCGTGGCCAGTTGACCAGCGAGCTGTTGCCGACGATCCATGTGTCGCCGCGCTGGCATCCGTTGCTGTCGAGCGCGCTGTCGGCACAGCAGGCCGAGGCGGCGCGCCGGCGTCGGCAGCACGATTCCGATGCCGCCATCGCCGGCCACGACAACGATGCAGCACCGGCCACTCGCTGGCAGGTGCTGGTTCACCAGGGTCGGCGGCTGGAACTGTGGCTGGCCGGAGTGACTGTCGGCGATTGAGCGATAGCGCTGGCGGCTGCGGGCGGAGCCGCCGTCGTCAGTCGTCAGTTGTCGCTGCGTGCTTTCGCCCGCGCCTGCGCCGCCTTGGTGCGGTGATCGGGACTTGCCGACCAGGGATCATCGGGCCAGGGGTGGCGCGGATAGCGGCCTTTCAGTTCCTTCTTCACTTCCGGGTAGGTGCGCTGCCAGAAGCCGGCCAGGTCGGCGGTGACCTGGATCGGTCGTTGCGCCGGTGACAGCAGGTGCAGCAGCACCGGCACCTTGCCGCCGGCCACCGTCGGCGTGTTCGCGCAGCCGAACATTTCCTGCAGCTTGACTGGCAGCACCGGCGCCTGCCCGGGCTCGTAATGCAGGCGCAGACGGCGACCGCTGGGCACCGCCAGGCTTGCCGGTGCCAGCCGTTCCAGCGCCTGCTGCTGGCCATGGTCGAGCCGGGCTTGCACGGCGTTGGCCAGATCGCCAGCGGTCAACGCAGACAGCTTGGGCTTGCCGGCCAGGAACGGTGCCAGCCACTGTTCCAGTTCTTCCAGCAGCGCCTCGTTGGAAAAATCAGGCAGGGCCAGCTCCGGGCACCAGTGCGCCAGGCAGCGCACCCGCGCCAGCCACTGCTCCAGCGCCGGCGTCCAGGGCAGGGCCGCCAGGCCGAGCTGGCGCACACCATCGAGCAGGCCGGCCAGGCGCTGCTCGGGGTCGACCTGGGCCAGGCGCTCGCGCTCCAGCACCAGCGCCATGAAGCGGTGTTCGCGAAATACCGCCACCGATTGCGTGGCCGGATCGAAACGACCTTGCTCGACGGTGCTGAAGCGCTCCGGGAAACGGCCTTGCAACTGTTCCGGGTCAAACGGTGCGGCGAGCTGGATCAGGCTGTCGCGCGGGTCGTAGCGCAAGCCGGCGACCACCAGCCAGGGTTCGCCGCGCAGCGCCGAGTCCGGGGCCAGGCGGGCGCCGCGACCATTGCTCAGCGCATAACGATCGCCGCTCTGGCGTCGGGCGATGCGGTCCGGCCAGGCCGCGAGCAGCAGGTTGCCGAGCTGATGGCTGTCGATCTGCGCAGGCACCGGGCCGCCACCCAGGCGTCGATGCCAGTTGCCGGCCTGCTGCTGCAGTTGTGCCAGAACATCGCGGCGACCATCCAGGCCGGTACGCCGGTCCTGCCGGAAGGCGGCCAACTGGCGCCAGCGACTTTCGATGCGGTCGTCGCGCGCGGCTTCGCCGCGCAAGGGATCGCGGCCGTCGAGCAGGGCCGCCAGGTCGGCGGTCAGGGCGCGATTTCCTTGGTGGTCATCAACGTCGTCGGCGGTGGCCAGCATCATCGCCGCCAAGCGCGGATGGCAGCCCAGTGTGAGCATGCGCCGGCCCAGGGCGGTAATTGAACCGGCATCGTCGAGCGCGCCCAGGGCCTGCAGGGTCTGCCGGGCCTGAGCCAGGTGGCCGGGCGGCGGTGGCTCCAGGAAGGGCAGGCCGGGCGCGCCCCAGGCGGCCAGCTCCAGGCACAGGCCGGCCAGGTCCACCTGCGCGATCTCGGGCCGGGTCTGCGGTTCCAGGCGCAGGCTTTCCGGCCACAGCCGGTAGCAGCGGCCCGGTCCCAGTCGCCCGGCCCGGCCAGCGCGCTGGGCCGCCGATGCGGCCGAGACATTGACCGTGACCAGGCGCGAGAAGCCGGAGTTGGCATCCAGGCGCGGTTCGCGCGCCAGGCCGGTATCGATCACCGCGCGCACACCGGGCAGGGTCAGGCTGGATTCGGCGACGTTGGTCGCCAGCACCACGCGCCGCTGGCCATCCGCGGCTGGCGCCAGCACGGCGGTTTGACGGGACAGGTCAAGCTCGCCATGCAGGGTCAGCACTTGCACGTCATCGCCCGGGGGACTGCGTTGCAGGCGTCCGGCCAGGCGGTCGATCTCGCGCCGGCCGGGCAGGAATACCAGCACATCGCCCCCGCCCTCGCGCAGCGCCCGGTCGAGAATCCTCGGCACGGCGTCGACCGCGGTTTCATCCGGACGCAGCGGCGGATGGCTGATGTCGACCGGATGGCTGCGGCCCTGCGAGCGCAGGCGCGGCGCATCCAGGAAGCGGGCCAGGCGCTCGCCGTCCAGGGTCGCCGACATCACCAGCAGGCGCAGGTCCGGGCGCAGGCCGGTCTGCACGTCCATCGCCAGCGCCAGGGCCAGATCGCTGTGCAGGTGACGCTCGTGGAATTCGTCGAACAGCAGGGCGCCAATGCCTTCCAGGCCGGGATCGTCCTGCAGCAGGCGCGTGGCGATGCCCTCGGTGACCACCTCGATGCGGGTGGCGGCGCTGACCCGGCTGTCAAAGCGCACCCGGTAGCCGACGGTGGCACCCACCTCCTCGCCCAGCTGCCGGGCCATGTAACTGGCGGCGGCGCGCGCGGCGACCCGGCGCGGCTCGAGCATGATCAGCTTGCGCCCGGCCAGCCAGCCGGCATCAAGCAGGGCCAGCGGCACGCGCGTGGTCTTGCCGGCACCGGGCGGGGCTTCCAGCACCAGGCGGGTGCCAGTTTCAAGCTGGGCCAGCAGTTGCGGCAACAACGACTCGATTGGCAGCGGCAGTGGCGTCGGTCTCATCGGTTCAGGATAACCAGCGCCGGCAGGATGGCGACAGCGGTGATAAGTGGATGGCTGTTCCGCGGGTATCAGCCTGCGCCAAGCTGAAGTCGCAGGCGGCCGATCTACCGAGGCCGGTCTACCGGGATAAAGAGTTAGCCCAAAAGCTGAGGGCGCCCTGTCGGGCGCCCTCGCTGCTTTACCGCCGGCCCGGGCCGGCCGGAATGTTTTCCGCTCAGCGCGTCTGACGCTGGCGAGCCATGGCCGCCTGTGCCCGCGCCTCGCTGGCCGCGGCATCGGCGCGCGGTCGGGGCGCGGCCTTCTGCGCGCCCGCTGGCAGCATTACAGGCTCGACGCGGCGGCTCTTGGCCGCTGCCGCCTTGCTCACCGGCGTTGTTGGCGCCACGCCCGAAGGCGCATGGTCGTCGCCCTGGACATAGGCGCGGCTGGCGCTACGCCAACCGCGCGCCATCATCACCGGATAGCTGGAGTTGTCCAGGCAGCCGGCGAAGATGCTGGCATTGATCGGGCAGATCTTCATATAGCCGTCGAACTGGTAGGTGCCGACCAGGGTTTCAAATACCAGCACCGTATCCGGGTTCTCCTGCACGACGATGATGTTGGTGTCGTCGGGCGCGTTGTAGAAACCGTAGGCCGGATGGTGTTGCAGCGCGAAGCTGTCGCACCAGCCCGCAGTGCTGTCCTGCGGCCGGCAACCCTCGTAGTAGTCGCCCACCGAGTCGTAAGTCAGCTCGTCGAACACCAGCACTTCACCCATGAACGGGAAGTCCACGTAATCGCCACCGCGCGGGCTCCAGTCCATGACGATCTGCCATTCGCCCAGCCACAGCTCGGTCTTGGGGTCGATGTCCAGGTCCTGGCTGAGGCGGAAATCGAAGCGCTCGATGTCGATCTCCTGACCGCCCCAGGTCAGTATGGCGGTGGTCTCGGTGTGGAAGTCCACGCGTAGCGGCCGCAGCGCCGCCGCCGGGGTGACCAACTGCGGCGGCGTGAACGTGCTGCAGGTCGGGCAGGTGCCGTTCTGCGCCGTCCACACCTCGTTGGTCTGGAACGTCACCTGATCCTGCATCTGGCCGCTGGCGGTGAACCAGGTCGCCCGACGCGGGCTGCCGCTGGCCATGTAGGTGTAGGCGGCCAGGAAGATGAAGTCGTCCTGGATCTCGATGTTGTAGCCGACTCCGTCCTCGGCAGGATTCCACCACCAGCCGCTCTCCGGCGTGAATCGGGTCACCTGGGCCGAGGCGGTGGCCGGCAGCAGGCTGGCCATCAAAGCGGCCAGCAGAAGGGCAGCAAGAGGCTTGTACATGGCGGAGTTCCTGATTGTCGGCGGGTGGAGTTGCAGACTAGTTGCCGGGCGTTAACCGGCTCTGAACTGTCCGCAAACTGTGGGCGAACATAGCAAGCCGGGTGCAGCCGAACCGTGATCGGTGCCGCGGTGTCTGGCGTGATTCGCGCGGTTGCGATATCGGCACGGCCCAAGCTTCGGTTGCGAAGGGACGGGGGGCCAAGACGGCGGTGCTGCCTGCCAGCGGCGGGCAGCCGGGCTAGACTGTGCGGCCTTTTGGCTGGGCAACCGGGCTTGCAATGGAACTGATCGACATCGGCGTCAACCTCAGCCACGAATCCTTCCGCCATGACCTGGAGGCGGTGCTGGAGCGGGCGCGGGCGGCGGGCGTGGTGCAGATGGTGGTGACCGGGGCCAGTGAGGCCGGCAGTGTTGCGGCGCGGGAACTGGCGCGGGCGCATCCGGAATTCCTGTTCGCCACTGCTGGCGTGCATCCGCACCTGGCGAGCGAGTTGACCGCCGATACCGAGAGCGTGCTGCGCGAGCTGCATGCCTGCGACGAGGTGCGGGCGGTGGGCGAGTGCGGCCTGGACTATCACCGCGATCTGTCGCCGCGGCCGGTGCAGCGCCGTGCCTTCGAGCGGCAACTGGAACTGGCGGTGGCTTCAGGCAAGCCGCTGTTCCTGCACCAGCGCGATGCCCACGATGACTTCATGGCGATCATGCGCGGGTTCCAGGGCCGGATCGGGCCGGCGGTGGTGCATTGCTTCACCGGCACCGGCGCTGAGCTGCGCGATTACCTGGAGGCCGGCTGGCATGTCGGCATCACCGGCTGGCTGTGCGATGAGCGCCGTGGCCGGCATCTGCGCGAGCTGGTGAAGGAGATACCGGCCGATCGGCTGATGGTCGAGACCGACTCGCCCTACCTGCTGCCGCGCAACTTGCGGCCGATGCCTTCGCACCGGCGCAACGAGCCGATGTACCTGCCGCATATCGTCGAGGAACTGGCCCGCGACCGGGGTGAGCCGGTGGCACAAACCGCGTCTGCCAGCACCGCCACTGCGCGCGCTTTCTTCCGCCTGCCTGCACTCCGCGCCGACGCCTGATCGTAGTAAGGTGGCCTCCCGGCCCCGGCCCGAAATTCAAACAACCTATGGAATGGCTTGCCGACCCGTCCGCCTGGATGGGCTTGCTGACCCTGATCGTGCTCGAGCTGGTGCTGGGCATCGACAATCTTGTGTTCATCGCCATCCTGGCCGACAAGCTGCCGCCGCACCAGCGCGACAAGGCACGACTGATCGGTCTGAGCCTGGCCCTGATCATGCGCCTGGCCCTGCTGGGGGCGATCAGCTGGATGGTGACGCTGACCCGGCCGCTGTTCGAAGTCTTCGGCCATGGTTTTTCAGGTCGTGACCTGATCATGCTGCTGGGCGGCCTGTTCCTGCTGACCAAGGCGACCGTGGAACTGCATGACCGCCTGGAGGGCGCCGGCCACGAGCGCCACCGCGGCACCCGGGTCTATGCCGGCTTTGGCGCCGTGCTGGTGCAGATCGTCGTGCTGGATGCGGTGTTTTCGCTGGATTCGGTGATCACGGCGGTGGGCATGGTCGATCACCTGTCGATCATGATGATCGCGGTGATCATCGCCATCGGTGCGATGATGATCGCCAGCAAGCCGCTGACCGCCTTCGTCACGGCCCATCCAACCCTGATCGTGCTCTGCCTGGGCCTGTTGCTGATGATCGGCTTCAGCCTGGTCGCCGAGGGCCTGGGTTTCCACATCCCCAAGGGTTACCTGTATGTGGCGATCGGTTTCGCCATCCTGATCGAGACCCTGAACCAGGTGGCCAGCGCCAACCGGCGCAAGCGCGAGCGGCACCGGCCGTTGCGCGAGCGCACCGCCGACGCCGTGTTGCGCCTGCTCGGTGGCCGCGAGGAAGGCGATCATTACGACGACTACGACCATGGCATGGATGCCCAGCCGGCCCTGGCTGCGGCCGGTGCCGGCAGTGGTGGCGCGGTGCCCGATCTGGCGCTTGCCTTCCAGCCCAGCGAGCGCTCGATGATCAAGGGCGTGCTCAATCTGGCCGAACGCCAAGTGACCGAAATCATGACGCCCAGGCCGGAGGTGGACTGGATCGACCTGGCCGATCCGCGCGAGACCATCCGCCAGGAGCTGGCGGCTTCGCCATTCTCGCGCGTGGTGGTGGTGCGCGAGGGCAATATCGACGAACCGCTGGGCATCGTGCAGAAGAAGGACCTGCTGTCGGCGATGCTGTCCGGGGACAAGCCCGACCCGCAGACCTACCTGCTGCAACCGCCGGTGTTGCCCGAATTCGCCACGGTGCTGGCGGCGCTGGAGCGGTTCAAGCGCGAGCCGATCCAGATTGCGTTCGTGGTCGACGAGTTCGGCTCACTGCTGGGCGTGGTCTCGGTCACCGATGTCATGGAGGCGATCGCCGGCGAGCTGCCCGAGGAGCACGAGCCGGTGGCCGAGAACATGGCCCGGCTGCCGGACGGCTCCTGGTCGGTGGAAGGCCGTACACCGCTGGATGAGCTGGCGCAGCGCCTGCGCCTGGAACTGGAGGACGATCCGGACTATCACACCACCGCCGGACTGCTGCTGGATGTGATGGGCAAGGTGCCCGACAGCGGCGAGGAAGTGCTGTTCCAGGGCTGGTGGTTCCGGGTCGAGGCGATGGATGGCAACCGGATCGAGCGCATCCATGTCCGGCCCGAAGGCGATGCCGGCGACGGCGCCGGCCCGCCCGGAACCGGGGGCGGGGACCTGGCGGCCTGACCGGCCGCGTGTCTGGTCCGTGTCCAGTCCGTGTCCGGCGCGCGCCGGCGCCCGAAGACAGGCCGGCGGGCCTGACCCGGGCGCTCTCGCCAGCGGTCAGAAATTCGGCTTTTCCGGCGCTGCCTGGTAGGCGGCGACCGAGTCCAGCACCAGTTGCCGGGCTTCGACCGCGTCCCGCCAACCCTCGATCTTGACCCACTTGTTGCGCTCAAGATCCTTGTAATGGGCGAAGAAGTGCTCGATCCGATCCAGCGTCAGCTCGGGCAGGTCGCGCACCGTGGTGATGTTGCGGTAGGCGGGGAAAACCTTGCCGATGGGCACGGCGATGACCTTCTCGTCGCAACCGGCTTCGTCGGTCATCTTCAGATAGCCGATCGGACGCGAACGGATCACGCTGCCGGGAATCAACGGCACCGGCATGACCACCATGACATCGAGCGGATCGCCGTCGCCGCACAGCGTGTTGGGCACGTAGCCGTAGTTGCACGGGTAGCGCATCGGCGCGGTCAGCACGCGGTCGACGAAGATCGCGCCGGTGTCCTTGTCGACCTCGTACTTGACCGGATCCGAGTCCTTGGGAATCTCGATGATGACGTTGATTTCGTTGGGCAGGTCCTGGCTTGCCGGGATGCGGGCCAAAGGCATCATTGGGTGTGTTCCTGAATTGGGATGCTGCGTTGCAGCAGAGGGGTCGCAGGATAATGGTGGCGGCTGGCGGTGTCGACCCGGTAACCGGCAGGCATACAGTAACGCGCAAGGGTTTCCCGGGCGTTTGCGCTGGCGGGCCTTGGCGGTTCCTGACCAGACGGCCGCACCATCTGGATCGGGGCGTCCGACCGGCCGCGATAGAATGCCGGCACCTCCGCTGGCCTGTCGAAATGTTCCCGGTACCGATGACAACCGCCCCCGCGTGCACTCCAGGCTGCCTTGCGGCCGATTGCGCCAGCCGCACCCTGGACCCCAGGCGGTGCTGCTGCGCCGGTCAGGCTGGCGTCCGGTGAGTGCGCCCACGGGCCATGCCGGGGCCGATCGTAGCCTGTTGCGCCGGCGCTTCGGGCGGGCGGCGGCCGGCTATGGCGAGGCGGCCGTGGTCCAGCGTGAGGTTGCTTCGCGTTTGCTGGACGGTCTGGAGCGGTTGCCGGCCGAGCCGTCGGTCATTGTCGATGCCGGCGCTGGTCCCGGTGAGACCGCCGGTCGACTGCGCCGGCGTTTCGGCAAGGCGCAGGTGCTGGCGCTGGATCTGGCCCTGCCGATGTTGCGCCTGGCGCGGCGGCAGGGCGGTTTCTGGCGGCCCCTGCCGGCGGTCTGCGCCGATATCGGGGCGCTGCCATTGGTCGACGCCAGTGTCGATCTGTTGTATTCCAATCTGGCGCTGCACTGGCTGGACGATATCGATGCGGTCCTGGCGGGTTTCCAGCGTGTCCTGCGTCCGGACGGCCTGCTTTTGCTGGCCTGTTTCGGCCCGCAGACCCTGATCGAACTGCGCCAGGCCTGGGCGGCCGCCGATGACCGTCCGCATGTGCATGAATTTCCGGACATGGCAGCTTTGGGTGATGCGCTGATGGCACGCGGCTTCCGCGATCCGGTGCTGGACCGGGATCTGTTCACGCTCAGCCACGACAACCTGGACGGGCTGCTGGCCGACCTGCGCCGTCAAGGCATGGCCAACGCCCGCCGTGACCGGCACCGGGGCCTTGCCGGCAAGGTCGCCTGGCAGCGCATGCGCGCTTTTCATCACGAACATTTCCAGGCCGATGATGGGCAATGCCTGAGCACGCTGGAGGTGATCTATGTGCACGCCCTGGCGCCGGCCATCGGTCAGCCACGGCGCTCGGGCTCCGGTGAAGTCGCCACCATCCCGGTCAGCGCCATCCGTCGACGGCGCAAATGAAGACGGCCGGGTGATCCCGGCCGTCGAGCAGTTCATCTGTAGCCGCTACCGCCGGAAGCTGCCCGGCGTTAGCGGATCCGGGTTCAGCGCGACAGGCCGAACAGCAGCGACGAGACCCAGCCGCGGTTGCCGAGCTCATCCTCGACTTCCCACATCACGCCCTGCTTGTTGCCGGTGGGATACAGCATCATGCCGACATCCAGTGGCCGGACCACGTCACCGGCGCCGTCGGCATTGACGAACAGCCGGCCCGGCTTCTGCATGGTCACCGCCTGGTGGGCATTGTCGGCAGACGGGTTGGCGGACAGGCCACCGAGCTGCGCCACCATGTCGGTATAGGCCTGCAGGTAGGCCAGGGTGATGACCTGGCCGATTTCGGTGTTCTCGTAGCTGCTGGCACCGGCGGCACCGAAGCCGCCGCGGAACACGCCGCCGCCGGCGCCCCAGCCCAGGTCGGTCTTGGTGGCATGGCCCTCGACCATGGCGACCTGCTCGGAGGAACGCACATCAGAAATGGTGAGCACCACATCGGCAGTCTTGCGGCGCATGTTGATGCCACCGATCAGGGCGCCGGCGGTACGGCTGCCGAGCATGCCGCCGACGATGCCACCCAGGGCATTGCCGCTGGAGTTGGCGTTCTGCGACACCAGGTCGGGCACCAGCACATAATCGGCAGCACGCATCTGGCCGCGGCCGATGTTGGAGCCGCCACGCAGGTCGCCTTCCGAGGCCAGGGCGCGCTCGGCTTGCATGGCCTGCATGCCACGGCCGCGGTCGACCAGGGTGAAGCAGCGAGAGCGGTTGACGAACACCTTGATCAGCGCCGCTGGCGAGCCGAGTTGGTGCTGCACCCACCACTGGTTCTCAGGTTCAATCACGGCCAGCGCGCCCAATGGGCGTGCGCATACCGGGATCTCGGCGGACTTTTGCTGGCGCTCGGCCTGGGCGCTGCGCTTGCGCTGGGCCTGGGCATCGGGAATGGCGACCAGGCCGGCGATGACCAGGCCGAGGGCGGCGGCAAAATGGCGGCCGGTGAGGGTGATGCGTTTCATGTCTGGACAGCTCCCTTGCGGATGTATCTTTATGGAAAAACGTTCATGTTGGAACATGCGCTTGCGTCGCCGCCGGACCCGGCTGCCGGGTCTATGACCGGGCCAAGCTTGAACAGGGTTCTCATGCGCCGGCAAGTATAGGCAATCGCGGTTCCTGCCATGTCTGTTACGGCAAAAGCAGCGCCAGGCGGCCACCCGCCGGCACGGCTGATCTTGTCACAATTGTTTGCAATCTGGTCGGAATTGTTCCGGTAGCATGATTTGCGAAGTCTCCGATTGACTGATCGGATTGGCGCCCGGCCAACCCGGTTAAAGGATTCCCCCCCTGTTCCCAAAACCCGGCCGGGCGCCACCTTTTCCAGGCATTCGCCTGTTGCATCAACACCTGACGGAGCCGTCGCGATCCTGCGGCGGCTTCGTCGTGGGCCATGCTCGCGGCGCGGCCATTATCGCCGCCGGTGATTGACTGAACAAGGCATCGCGCGCGCCGCCGCCGGCTGGTAACGCGGCCAGCGCAAGCCCTATAGTGCCGGTTCCTGTTCTTCAGCAGTTGCTCATGTCAGATCTCATGCTTTCCTTTCTCGACGGTGGCCTGACCGGCGTCGGTTGGCCCTGGATGGTGCTTTATTTCGCGCTTGCCGGCCAACTGACCATCCTGGCCGTGACCATCTATCTGCACCGCCACCAGACCCATCGCGGCGTCGACCTGCATCCGGCCGTGGCGCACGTCTTCCGCTTCTGGTTGTGGGTGGGCACGGGCATGATCACCAAGGAGTGGGTGGCCGTGCATCGCAAGCACCATGCCCGCTGCGAAACCGAGGAGGATCCGCACAGCCCGCAGGTCCACGGCATCGGCAAGGTCGTCTGGCATGGCGTGGCCCTGTATTCGGAAGCCGCGAGTGATCGCGCGATGGTGCATCAGTTCGGCCAGGGCACGCCCGATGACTGGCTGGAGCGGAACCTGTACGAGCGCCGCTCCTGGCTTGGCCCGACCCTGTTGCTGATTGCCCTGGTGACGCTGTTCGGCGTCGCCGGTGTGGCCGTGTGGGCACTGCAGATGCTGGTCATTCCGGTACTGGCCGCGGGCCTGGTCAACGGTCTGGGCCACTGGTGGGGTTACCGCAATTTCGATACCGATGACCGCTCGCACAACCTGGTGCCCTGGGGCGTACTGATTGGTGGCGAGGAGCTGCACAACAACCATCATGCCTTCCCCAGCTCGGCGCGCTTCGCCTTGCGCCGGGGCGAGTTCGACATGGGCTGGATGATCCTGTGCGGACTGCAGAAGCTGCGCCTGGCCCGCGTCCTGCGGGTGGCGCCGACCCTGGCCTCGGTGCCGGCCGAGCAGGCCGACCACGATACCTTGCGCGCCCTGCTTGCCCACCGGTTCCACATCATGTCCGAGTATCTGCGTGTGGTGATCATGCCGGTGGTGCGCGATGAGGCTGAACGCGCGGGCGCCTCGGTGCGTCGCTGGCGGCGCCAGGCGACTCGGGCGCTGGCGTTCCAGAACCGGCTGGTCGGCGCAGACCAACGCTGGTTCGCGCGCCGGCCGACGCTGGCCACGGTGTGGGAGTTCCGCCAACGCCTGCGCGAGCTCTACGAGCGCCGCGGCCTGTGCCAGGAGCGCATGCTGGTGGCCCTGCAGGAATGGTGTCATGACGCCGAGGCGACCGGCATCCGGGCCCTGCAGCAATTTGCCGAGCGACTGAAGGGTTACCGGTTGGTACCGCACGCTGGCAGCGCCGGTAGCTGAGGCTGAGATCCAAGTGGGCCGGGGACTCCGGCCCGCTGCTTTGCCTCAGTGGCTGGGTCCGGCCCGGCCCGATTCGGATAGCGCGGCAAGTGTCTGGTCGCGGTTGTCATGCTGACCATGGCGTCGTGGGCATCGATAACGCCAGCCCCAGCCAGCCACCGCCCGGGTCCGGCGCGAGCCAGCAGGCACGCTTGCCGATACCGGCCAATGCAAAAGGCCCGCTGCATGGCGGGCCTTTTGATATCTGGCAAGCTGTGGCGGACCGCCCGGCAGGGCCGGTGGTCCCAGGCAGGACTTACTTGATCTTGCCTTCCTTGTAGATCACATGCTTGCGCACGACCGGGTCGTACTTTTTGATCTCCATCTTGCCCGGGGTGTTCTTCTTGTTCTTGTCGGTGGTGTAGAAGTGGCCGGTGCCTTCCGAGGAGGTCAGGCGAATCTTGTCACGCTTGGATGCCATGGTCGGGTCTTCCTCAGATATTCTCGCCGCGCGCGCGCAGCTCGGCGAGAACGGCGTCGATGCCCTTCTTGTCGATGGTACGCAGGGCGTGGTTGGACACACGCAACTTCACGTAGCGGTTCTCGCTGGCAACCCAGATGCGGTGATCGTGCAGGTTGGGCAGGAAACGGCGACGGCTCTTGTTGTTGGCGTGGGAGACGTTGTTGCCCGTCTGCACACCCTTGCCGGTTACTTGGCAAACTCTGGCCATGATGGACCTCTGAAGACTGGAATGCCGCCCGGAGCGGCAGCGAGACCGGAAATTATGGCAACTTGGCCGCCCCGGCGCAAGGGGGCTGCCCGCTCTGCCGGGTCGGGGCTTGATTGACGCTCGTCGGGACGCGGCTTAGGCTGCACCCAGATCCTGCGCGATCATTGGTTCCTTCCATCATACCGCTGCCGACGAGGCGACCCAGACCATGGATATCACCATCTCCCTCAACGAAGAGGATCTCGACCACTTCCGCCGCGCGATGATGCAGGCGCGGGAGAAGAATGTAGGCCTGTCGGTCAGCGAAATCTGTGCCCATGCCACCGCCCTGCTGGACTCGGTGCGTGGCAAGCGCGCGCCGGACTTCGTGCTCGACCGGATGCGAAAGCTGGTCAGCCTGATCACCATGATCCAGGACAGCGCCTGGGAGCTGTCTGACGAGGAACTGGAGCGCGTGCTCGGAGCGCTCAGCTACTTCGCCGAGCCGCATGACGACATTCCCGATTCGGTGCCGGTGTTCGGTTTCCTGGATGATGCGGTGATGATCGAGCTGGTGCTGCGCGAGTTGCGCCACGAGCTGGATGCCTACGAAGAATTCTGCGTCTACCGGGCCTCGGCGACTGCCGCCGGCGACGCCGATGCCAGCACTGCCGGCATGAATCGCGACACCTGGCTGGAGCAGCGCCGCGACGAGTTGATGGAGCGCATGCGCCGGCGCCGCAGCCGCGACAGCAGCCAGCCCTACGCCAGCGGCCGCCCGTTCTCCTTGTTCCGCACCCGCTGATTTTTCTTTCCTGTGGCGCAACGATCCGGCCGCCGATGCGGCCGGACTCGTTTTTTCCGCCCGGGACCGGTTGCGATCCGGCCGGGCAGCGGTGCGGTCGGCCAGGCATTGGTTTCACCGCGCCGGGCAGCGTACACGTACCCCTGCCAGCGCACACCCGAATGTCAGCCCATCGCGCGCCGTGGTCAGTGCTCCAGGATCCGTTCCAGTGCCCGTCGCGCGGCATCGAAGGAGAAGTGCTGGCGGACGTTGTCCATGCCGGCCTCCGACAGTTGCAGCCAAAGCTCGGGGTTGCGGTACAAGCGCACGATCTGGGCGGCAAACAGGTCAGCGCTGTCGGCGACCAGGATGTCGCTGCCAGGCACCAGATGCATGCCCTCGGCGGCCACCGTCGTGGCCACCACCGGTTGGCCATAGCTCATGCTCATGTTGACCTTGCCCTTGACGCCGGCGCCGTAGCGCAGCGGCGCCAGGGCAATCCTGCAACCATCCAGGAACGGTTCCAGATCGGCAACGAAACCGTGGACTTCAAGCCCGGGCACGTCGAGCGCGCTGATCGCCGGTGGCATCTTCGAGCCGATGATATGGGCGCGGACATCGGGTAGCGCCTTGCGCACCCGCGGCAGGACCTGTTCGGCGAACCAGAGCACGGCGTCGACATTGGGCGGATGCTGGAAACCGCCGACGAATATCAGGTCGCGGCGCTCGTCGAAGCCGCGCCGGCGGCCGGGCACCGGATGAACATTGGACAAGACCTCGACCCGGGCATCGGGCAGTTCCTGCGCCAGCAGGGCCTGTTCGGCCGGGCTGACCACCAGGGTGATGTCCGAATCCCGGATCAGGCGCTGTTCCTGCTGACGGGTCTTGCCCGCCTGGCGCCGGATCTCGTTGCTGTCGGCCAGGGTCGCGGCGCGCTCCTCGCGCAGGTAGTGCAGGTCGACAGTGTCGAAGATGAAGCGGGCCTTGGGCGCATATTCGCGCACCAGTTCAATGTAGTTGGCGGCGATGTAGTGCCGGCAGACCAGCACCGCTCCCAGGTCCGGCCCGTGCTCGCGCAGCCAGTCGGCCGGGTGGCCGAGCCAGGGATGGTGCAAGACCTCGATGCCCATCCGTTGCAGGCGCTGGCTGTGGCCGGGAACATAGGCCTTGTTGTCGGCGAAGAAGGTGACGTGGCGGCCGGAATCGCGCAGCAGTCGCAGCAGGTTGAGCAACCGTACCGAGCCTGAATCCTGGTCCGGTTCGGGCGTGGTGGCATCGATCACCAGGACCCGTCCCTTGGGCGCCTGGCGGACGATGCGCTCGACCGGCGTACCCGGTGCCGGCTGCTTGGGCAGTTGCTCGCGCCAGGCTTCCAGGAACTTGCCCTGGTTCACTACCTGGTACTGCTTGACGCCGCTGGCGGTATCGGTGCCGCTGGTCACTCCTTCGAAGTGGATCACCGTAGCTGCCGGCTGGTAGATCACCTGCAGCCCGGCCTGGCGGACCTTGAAGGCCAGGTCGGTGTCTTCGTAATAGGCCGGTGCGTAGCGTGTATCGAAACCGCCCAGGCGATCGAACAGTTCCTTGGCCAACAGGATCGCGGCACCCGAACAGTAGTCGGTGGCGCGGGCGTAGCTGTAGGCCGGATCGCCCGGGTCGCCGAAGCGGCCGTAATTCCAGCCCGAGCCGTCACTGAACACCAGGCCGCCGGCCTCCTGCAGGCGACCGTCGGGATAGACCAGGCGCGCACCGACCAGGCCGGCGCGGTCGAAATCATCGAAGGTCGCCAGCATCGCCTCCAGCCAGCCGGCAGTGACCTTGGTGTCGTTGTTCAGGAACAACAGCCAGCGACCGCGGGCCGCGGCAGCGCCGGCATTGCAGCTGCCGATGAAGCCCAGGTTCTGGCGGTTGCGGATCAGGTGCAGTCCGGGAATCCCGGCCAGGATCTCGGCGCTGCCATCGGGCGAAGCGTCATCGACGACGATGATCTCGATCGGCGTGGCGCCGGCATGCTCGGCCAGCGAGGCCAGGCAGGCCAGGGTGTATTCGAGCTTGCCGTAGACCGGGATGATGATCGAGACCAGGGGCGAATCCGAGTCCGGCAGCCGGGTCGGCAGCGTCGACGGCGGTGCCGCGAGCGCCGCCTGCAGGGCATGGTCGGGGACTTGCAGCGGGCTCCGGCGGCGGCCACGCAGATGCTGCCAGGTGCCCACAAGGCCCCGCGTCGCCAGGCTCAAACGGCAGCGTCGGGACAGATTGCCCAGGCGCCGCGCCTGGAAAGCCGCCTTGGCACGCAGTGCCCGTGCTTGCCTGGCCAGCACTCGGGCGGGTGCCATCAAGCGCCAGGAACGGCTGCCAAGGATCAGGTCCAGGTTTTCGCGCAGCTCGCCGGCTTGCTGTTGCAGACGGCGCAACTGGCCGTCCAGGTCCTGTGCCCATGCGGTGCGTTCATTGACCAGGGCGTGCAGTTCCCCGATCTGCCGGTCCAGCGATTGCGCCCACTGGGTGCGTTCTTCCAATTCCTCGTGCAGGCGCAGCACATGGCTGTCCAGGTCGGTGACCTGCCGGTCCAGGGACAGGGCCCATTGTTTGCTCTCGTCCAGTTGCCGGGCCAGGTTGAAGCCCCAGTCGGCCCGGCGCTGCAGTTCGTGCTTGCCCTGGCTCAGCTCGGCGCGCATGCGCGCCAGGCGCTGGCCCAGTTCCAGAAGCTGACGGCCCAGGTCGGCCTCGGCCATGGTTGCCAGATCAATGCGGTCCAAGGCGGCGATAGGTCGGCCGGCGGCGATTGGCAGCAGCGGCTGGTAGTCGGCGGCCATGGCGGCCAGATCCCGGATGGGCTGCCTTGCCAGCCGCTGGCGAATCGCTGCCAGCTCGGAGGGATCGTCGCGAAGGGCGATCAGGCGGCGGGCGATGGCCCCGGCGTCGGGCTCGACCAGCAGGCCATCCGCGCCGTCGTCGATACGTTCCAGGTAGCTGCCGATGGCCGTGGCTAGCACCGGCAAAGCCAGGCTGCGCAACTCGCTGAGCAGATAGCCGAAGGTCTCGGCAACCGTGGCCGGGAGCAGGGCCAGGTCCGGTTGCAGCCGCGACAGGTGGCCGGGCAGCTCGTCGCGCTGGTAGTCGGCGACGATGTGCACGCCGCTGCGGCCATGCAGGTGTTCGCCCGTGCTGCCGGCGCCAAGCAGGATCAATTCGATGCCGTGGCCGTCCCGATCGGTCGCCGTTGCGGCGGCCAGGCGGTCAAGCTGATCGAGCAGGGACGGCAGCAGATCCATGCCCTTGCCGCCGGCGATGCGGCCGGGAACCAGCACACGCAGACGTCCGTGGCGATCAACCGGTGCGGCCTGCGGTGCGATCCTGGCAGGCCCGGATCCGGCTTCCGGCGAAGTGGCAACCGCCGGCCAGGGCGGAATGCCGTGCGCAATCCAGTGCCATTCCAGCGTCGCCAGTTCCGGCGCCAGCCGGCGCCAGTTGGCCATCACCTGCCGGGTCGGCGCGACCATGTCGGCGCCGGCTTTGAGCAAGGCGGTGATGGCCTGTTGGCGCAGCAGCCACCAATGGTCGGCATCGTGGTTGCGGAACAGTTCGAGCCTGGCGCTGGCCAGGGTCCGGTCCAGTTCGTCGCGGTCGAAGCGACGCTCGCCATCGCCAAAATCGCAATGCAATTGTGGCCACAGCGGGTAATAGTCATGGCACAGCCAGACCGTGGGCAGGCCGGTCGCCAGGGCCTCCAGGCTGTGGCCGATCAGCGAGGACACCATGACCGCGTCGATCTGCCATCGGGCCAGTACCTGGGCCAGCACCTGGCTGTAGCCATCGTGGCCAGCCACCGTATCGGTGATCGGCAGATGCAGCCGGAAACGGGCCAGCAGCAGGTTGCCGGCGCGCGCCGGCCGCAGTTCCAGCCACTCGCCATATTGCTGCCGGCCGCTGTCGCCGTGGGCGCTGAGCAGCAGGTGGCAGCGGCCATCGTCGGCCCCGGCCAGATCCTGGATGAAGCGCAGGCTGCCGCCGCCCCAGCCATGGCAGATGTGCAGTACCACCGGCACCGCTGCGCGGCCGGGCACCGGACCGTCGGGGACGACGCCGGCCAGGTCGGCCAGCGCCAGGCTGGTACCGGGCAGGGTGCGGGTGCGTTGGTCCGGGCCAGGTGCCAGCGGCCAACGTGCCCGCAGCCGGTCCAGCGGGTGCACCGGTGGCGGGATGTCGTTGACCGGCCACACGGGCGGACCGACCAGATTGCGGTCCGGGTCACCGGCGAAGAGGCGCTCGCTGATCAGGCACGAGAAGCCGGCCGGCAGGTTCTCGCCCGGCGACCAGCCGGCATCGAGCAGGCGACGGGCACTGCCTGCCTGCCACAGGGCGCAACCGGCCATGGGGCGGTCGTGGTCGAACAGCGCTTCGCGGCCCAGCCACGCGCAGCAGCGGTCGATGTCATCGATCGCCAGCGGCGCGGTCATGGTGGTGCCTGGCGGCAGCGGTGCCAGGTCGGGCTCCAGGTTGGACAGTGGTGCGATGATCGCGGCCGTGGCCGCTGGCCCTTGCGCCAGGACCCGCAACTGTCGGCTCACATCCTTCGGGACCTGGATGCCGGCCCGGACCAGCAATATCGGGCGCTCGACAGGAACCAGGCTGGCCAACCTCTGCAGCAGTGCCGGCCAGTCGCCGGGCCGGTGCGTCGGGTCCAGGTCCGGCCAGGCCAGGGTGCCGGCAGCGGGGGTGGGATCGCTTGCGGTGGGCGGTCCCAGACGGACCTGGACAGGCTCGGGAAGTGTCATCAACTGGGCATCGGGGCTGGCCAGGCGGCCAAGGGGCTGGAGGTGGGCGGCGATTATCGTTAATCTGGGCGCAGGTAGCCAGACCGTCCCGGACGGGGTCTGGTTTTTTGGCTGGCCGGCGTTGACAAGCCGGTCTGTGTGCATGGACAATGCCCGGCTCCCAAGGAGGGATACCCAAGCGGCCAACGGGGGCAGACTGTAAATCTGCTGGCTTACGCCTTCGGTGGTTCGAATCCACCTCCCTCCACCAAACTGACAACCGGAAGATCGGGTGCCGGGTGCAACAAGCCAGGTCCTGGCCGAAGCCAGGGACATGGCATCGGGTGGCAGTGTTGCTGCATCCCGATGTGCTGGCTGGAATGTGGTCCAGGCGGGAGTAGTTCAACGGTAGAACCTCAGCCTTCCAAGCTGATGGTGCGGGTTCGATTCCCGTCTCCCGCTCCAGCTTGCCCGGTCGCCCGGTTCGATTCAAAACAGGACAACGAAAGACAACTGATACAGGCACGATCGCAACAACGGCAGCGCCGACCACCGGCCCGGGCATCATCCAGGGGGTCGACACGGTCACTGTCCGGCGGTCCGGGCTCTGCATCCGCCCACGTAGCTCAGTCGGTAGAGCACTTCCTTGGTAAGGAAGAGGTCGATGGTTCGATTCCATTCGTGGGCACCACGTTCATCTGCAATGCAACGCCTCTCCGTACCGCCGCCAGGCGGAATCACTCAGGACAACCAGCAACTTCTTTTCAGGTAGCGAGCCATGGCCAAGGAAAAATTTGAACGCAGCAAGCCGCACGTGAACGTCGGCACGATCGGTCACGTCGACCACGGCAAGACGACGCTGACGGCGGCGCTGACCAAGGTGGGTGCGGAGCGTTTTGGCGGTTCCTTCCACGCTTACGATGCCATCGACAAGGCCCCGGAAGAGAAGGCGCGCGGCATCACCATCTCGACCTCGCACGTCGAGTACGAGAGCGAATCGCGGCACTACGCGCATGTGGACTGCCCCGGTCACGCCGACTACGTCAAGAACATGATCACCGGCGCCGCCCAGATGGACGGTGCGATCCTGGTCTGCTCGGCCGCCGACGGCCCGATGCCGCAGACCCGCGAGCACATCCTGCTGGCGCGCCAGGTCGGCGTTCCCTACATCGTCGTGTTCCTGAACAAGGCCGACATGGTTGACGACGCCGAGCTGCTCGAGCTGGTCGAAATGGAAGTGCGCGAGCTGCTGAGCAAGTACGATTTCCCTGGCGACGACACCCCGGTGATCAAGGGTTCGGCCCTGAAGGCGCTGGAAGGCGACCAGTCCGAGATCGGCGTGCCGGCGATCATCCAGCTGGTTGACGCCCTGGACACCTGGATTCCCGAGCCTGAGCGCGACATCGACAAGGCCTTCCTGATGCCGGTCGAGGACGTGTTCTCGATCTCCGGCCGCGGCACGGTGGTCACCGGCCGCATCGAGCGCGGCATCATCAAGGTCGGCGAGGAAGTGGAAATCGTCGGCCTGCGTCCGACGGTCAAGACCACGGTCACCGGCGTTGAGATGTTCCGCAAGCTGCTCGACCAAGGCCAGGCGGGCGACAACGCCGGCCTGCTGCTGCGCGGCACCAAGCGCGACGACGTTGATCGCGGCCAGGTGCTGTGCAAGCCCGGCTCGATCAAGCCCCATACCACGTTCGAGGCCGAAGTCTATGTCCTGAGCAAGGACGAAGGCGGTCGTCACACGCCGTTCTTCAAGGGTTATCGGCCGCAGTTCTACTTCCGCACCACCGACGTGACCGGCAGTGTCGAGTTGCCCGAAGGCGTGGAAATGGTCATGCCCGGCGACAACATCAAGATGGTGGTGACGCTGATCGCCCCGATCGCGATGGAAGAAGGCCTGCGCTTTGCCATCCGCGAAGGCGGCCGCACCGTCGGCGCCGGCGTCGTCGCCAAGATCATCCAGTAAACACGCTGCCCGGGACGGGCTCCGGCCGATGCCGGAGCTGTCCTGGCAGGCAACAACACGCCGTAGCTGAAGTTTTTCCAAGCATCCAGACGCCAGTAGCTCAATTGGCAGAGCAGCGGTCTCCAAAACCGCAGGTTGGGGGTTCGACTCCCTCCTGGCGTGCCAACTCAACAGAGGATCCAGGGCCAGGGACCGATGACCACGAAACCTGCCGGTGGCGGCGCCAGCCACCCCGGACAGGGCCGCGGAGAAACCGGTCTGAATGCCTGCCTGCACATGAATAGCAAGGTCCAACAGGAAGACAGTGGCGCATCCACTACCGATACGCTGAAGCTGCTGGTGGCATTGGCCGTCCTGGTGGCCGGTGTGGTCGGATTCTACTGGTTCACCGAAGGCCATTTCGCCGTTCGCGTGCTTGGCCTGGTGGCGTCATTGCTGGTCGCTGTCGGGATCGGTGCCATGACCGGCCCCGGCCGCACGCTGCGTGGTTTCTTCGGTGAGACCCGCTTCGAGCTGCGCAAGGTCACCTGGCCCACGCGCCAGGAAACGATCCAGACCACGATCGTGGTGCTGATTGTGGTGGTCATCATCTCGATCATCCTGTGGCTGATCGACATGATGCTGGCCTGGGTCGTGCGGTCGCTGGTGGGGATGTAAGCATGGGCATGCGCTGGTACGTCGTCCACGCCTACTCCGGCTACGAGCACCCGGTGGCGCGCGCGCTCACCGAGCGAATCGCGCGTGCCGGCATGGAGGAGCGCTTCGGCGAGGTCCTGGTGCCGACCGAGGAAGTGGTCGAGATGCGTGCCGGCCAGAAGCGCAAGAGCGAGCGCAAGTTCTTTCCCGGCTATGTCCTGGTGCAGATCAAGACGCACGATGAAGAGGGCGGCAAGGGCGTGCGGATCGACGACGAAAGTTGGCACCTGGTCAAGGAAACGCCCAAGGTGCTCGGCTTCATCGGCGGCACCGCCGACCGGCCCGTGCCGATCTCCGAAAAAGAGGCCGACAATATTCTGCGTCGGATCCAGGAAGGCACCGAGAAGCCCCGGCCCAAGGTGCTGTTCGAGCCCGGCGAGATGGTCCGGGTCACCGATGGTCCGTTCAACGACTTCAACGGTGTCGTCGAGGAAGTCAACTACGACAAGAGCCGCCTGCGTGTGGCGGTGCTGATTTTCGGGCGTTCAACGCCGGTCGAACTGGAGTTCGCCCAGGTCGAGAAAGCCTGACCCAGGCCGGGGCCGCACGGTCCCGAATTAAAAATGCAGCGGAGGAGTCCCGCAGTTCGCCAGAACGTGCAGACGCTTGAACTCCAGGAGCAGCAAACGTGGCAAAGAAGATCACCGGTTACATCAAGTTGCAGATCAAGGCCGGGCAGGCCAATCCCAGCCCGCCGGTCGGCCCTGCCTTGGGCCAGCGCGGCGTCAACATCATGGAGTTCTGCAAGGCCTTCAACGCGGCCACCCAGAAGCTCGAGCCGGGTCTGCCGATCCCGGTCGTGATCACCGTCTACGCCGATCGCAGCTTCACCTTCATCACCAAGACCCCGCCAGCGGCAGTGCTGCTGATGAAGCAGGCCAATATCCAGAAGGGTTCGGCCAAGCCCAATTCCGACAAGGTCGGCAAGATCAGCCGCGCCCAGTTGGAAGAGATCGCCAAGGCCAAGGAGCCGGACCTGACCGCGGCCGACTTGGACGCCGCCGTACGAACGATTGCTGGAAGCGCCCGCAGCATGGGCCTGAAGGTGGAGGGTTGATGACATGGCAAAACTGAGCAAGCGATTCAAGGCGATGTCGTCCCTGGTCGAACCGGGCAGCGCCCTGGCGATCGAAGAGGCGTTGCGCCTGCTGAAGGAAAACAGCAAGACCCGTTTCGTCGAATCCGTCGACGTCGCCATCCGTCTGGGCATCGACCCGCGCAAGTCCGACCAGGCCGTGCGTGGCTCTTCGGTGCTGCCCAATGGCACCGGCAAGACCGTGCGCGTGGCAGTTTTCGCCCAGGGCCCGAAGGCTGAAGAGGCCAAGGCCGCCGGCGCCGATGCCGTTGGCATGGACGACCTGGCCGAGCAGATGCAGGGCGGCGACCTGGCTTTCGGCGTGGTCATCGCCAGCCCCGACGCCATGCGTGTGGTCGGCAAGCTGGGAACCCTGCTCGGTCCGCGTGGTCTGATGCCCAACCCCAAGACCAATACCGTGACCATGGATGTCGCCCAGGCAGTGAAGAATGCCAAAAGCGGCCAGGTCCGGTTCCGTGCCGACAAGGGCGGCATCATCCACGCCTCGATCGGCAAGGTCGACTTTGAAATCCAGGCCCTGAAGGAGAATCTGGAGGCGCTGGTGGCGGACCTGTTGCGGGTCAAGCCGGCAGCCGCCAAGGGCCAGTACCTGCAGAAGATCCACGTCTCCAGCACCATGGGTCTGGGCATTGGCGTGGATGCTTCGACGATCAACAGCGGCCGCTGAGGCCGCAGGCTTCCGGCCGCAGGGCCGGGAACATCGATTGCGGGCTTGGCCAGGATGGCCGGCCCGGCGCAGAAATGCGCAAATAGTTTGAGGGCTGCTGTCCGCATCCAGTGTGACGCCGTCAAGGCGGTGGTTACGGACGGCTGGCTGTCAAAGACCGCAGGCCCCGGTCCGGCAGTGGTTTTGCCGGAACGGGTTAATCGGCCCGCCGGCCTGCGCAGATGGTGATGCCCGCTCAGGAGTTTCTTGAAACGGTCACCGAGTCGGCGTCTTGATGACGCCAGCAGGAGCCAGTGATGGTTCCTGTCAACCCAAGGTCGGAGCAGGCGGGGCAACCTGCAGGTTCCGACCGGCAAGTACCGGAAAGTCAATCAATGGCACTAAATCTTGCTCAAAAGAAAGAGCTGGTTGCCGAATTGGCGGAAGTTGCTGCCCAGGCTCAATCCCTGGTTGCGGCCGATTACATCGGTTTGTCCGTAGCCCAGCTCACCGAGCTGCGCGTGAAGGCCCGGCAGGGCGGCGTGTTCCTCAAGGTGGCCAAGAATTCCCTGGTCCGCCGCGCCGTTGAAGGGACCGACTATCAGTGCGTCGCCGACTCGCTGACCGGTCCCCTGCTGTACGCCTTCTCCAAGGACGATCCCGGTGCAGCCGGCCGTCTGATCAAGGATTTCAGCAAGGGCAACGACAAGCTCAAGCCGCGTCTTGTCGCCATCGGGGGCCAGCTCTATCCGGCCACCCATGTCGACAACCTGGCCGAGCTGCCGACCCTGGAACAGGCCCTGGGCATGCTGGCCGGTTTGATGATCGCTCCGATCACCAAGCTGGTACGTACGCTCAACGAGCCGGTGGCCTTGGTCGCGCGCGCGGTTAATGCCGTTGCCGAGGCCAGGAAGGCCGAGTAATCCGCTGGTTTGCAAGCCAATTTTCCCAATCCCGTTTCAAGATCAATTACAGGTAGAACAATCATGGCCGTTAGCAAGGAAGACATCCTGGAAGCCATTGCCGCCATGTCCGTGATGGACGTGGTCGAGCTGGTCAAGGCGATGGAAGAGAAGTTCGGCGTTTCCGCCGCCGCCCCGGTCGCCGTTGCCGCCGCCCCGGCAGCCGGTGGTGCCGACGCTGCTGAAGAGCAGACCGAGTTCACCGTCGTGCTGAAGTCGGCCGGCGAGAAGAAGATCGAGGTCATCAAGGCGGTCCGCGCCATCACCGGTCTGGGCCTGAAAGAAGCCAAGGACCTGGTCGAGGCCACCGGCAACGTCAAGGAAGGCGTCAGCAAGGAAGAGGCAGACAAGTTCAAGAAGGACCTGGAAGCCGCCGGCGCCACCGTCGAGCTCAAGTGACGGCAGATTGTCGTCAGCCCGTGAAGGCCAGGGATGGCCGATGCACCGGGATCCTGACGCCCCGGTGATGGGGCGAAGTGATTCCGCGTCCGCCAGCAATGGCGCACGGTCAAGCCTGGGGGCGCAAGCCCCCGGGCGTTTCGCGTTTACGCAGGGCCAATCTGGAATCTGCAGTCGCCCGCCCCGGGCCTGATTGCTGCCGATTCCAGATTTGCTCTCCTTAGTCGTTTCAATCCCGGCGACGGCCTTTCCCCGTCGTCAGCAGCCAGCGAGGCGGTTCCCATGACCACCACCCAGTACTCCTTCACCGAAAAGAAGCGCATCCGTCGTGACTTCGGCAAGCAGCCTTCCATTCTCAAGGTGCCCTACCTGCTGGCGACGCAGGTGGAGTCCTACCATGAATATCTGCAGCTTGATCGCAAGCCCGAAGAGCGCGCCAACGTTGGCCTGCATGCTGCCCTGAAGTCGATCTTCCCGATCGTCAGCTACAGCGGAAACGCCGCTCTGGAGTACGTCAGCTACAAGCTGGGCGAACCGCCTTTCGACGAGCGCGAATGCCGCACCCGTGGCCTCAGCTACGGTGCGCCGCTGCGCGTGCTGGTGCGCCTGGTGATCTACGACAAGGATTCGCCGGCCAGCAACAAGGCAATCAAGTACGTCAAGGAGCAGGAGGTCTACATGGGCGAAATGCCGCTCATGACCGACACCGGCACCTTCATCATCAACGGCACCGAGCGGGTCATCGTCTCCCAGTTGCATCGCAGTCCGGGCGTGTTCTTCGATCATGACCGCGGCAAGCAGCACAGCTCCGGAAAGCTGCTGTATTCGGCGCGGGTCATTCCCTATCGCGGCTCGTGGCTGGACTTCGAGTTCGATCCGAAGGACAACGTGTTCACCCGTATCGACCGCCGCCGCAAGCTGCCGGTGACCATCCTGCTGCGTGCCCTGGGCATGAGCAACGAAGATATCCTCACCACCTTCTTCGAGATGAACACCTTCCACCTGAAGGACAAGGAAGGTGCCCAGCTCGATCTGGTGCCCGAGCGCCTGCGTGGCGAGACCTTCAATTTCGACATCGTGGTCGGCAAGAACGTCCTGGTCGAGGCCGGTCGTCGCGTCACCGCGCGCCATGTCCGCGAGTTGGTCAAGGCCGGCATCGGCGCCCTGGAAGTGCCGGACGATTACCTGCATGGCCGCGTCCTGGGCCGTGACCTGGTCGATCCGGAAACCGGCGAGCTGATCGCCGCCGGCAACGAGGAGCTGGACGAGACCCATCTGGCCAAGTTCCGCGCCGCCGGCGTCGAGCGCATCGATACCCTGTTCATCAACGACCTGGACCGCGGTGGCTACATTTCCAGCACCCTGCGCATCGATCCCACACGCAACCAGCTCGAAGCCCTGGTCGAGATCTACCGGATGATGCGTCCGGGCGAGCCGCCGACCAAGGATGCCGCCCAGAACCTGTTCCAGAACCTGTTCTTCAGCCTGGACCGCTACGACCTGTCCGCGGTCGGCCGGATGAAGTTCAACCGCCGGGTCGGCCGCGAAGAGATCCTGGGCGCCGGGGTCCTGTCGCGCGAGGACATCCTCGATGTGCTCAAGGTGCTGATCGACATCCGCAACGGTCGCGGCACCGTTGACGACATCGACCACCTGGGCAACCGCCGTGTGCGCAGTGTCGGCGAGATGGCCGAAAACCAGTTCCGCATTGGCCTGGTGCGGGTCGAGCGCGCGGTGCGCGAGCGCCTGTCGATGGCCGAGGCCGACGGCCTGACGCCGCAGGACCTGATCAACGCCAAGCCGGTGGCGGCCGCAATGAAGGAGTTCTTCGGTTCCTCGCAGCTCAGCCAGTTCATGGACCAGAACAATCCGCTGTCGGAGGTCACCCACAAGCGCCGTGTCTCGGCCCTGGGTCCGGGCGGCCTGACCCGCGAGCGTGCCGGCTTCGAAGTCCGCGACGTGCATCCGACCCACTACGGCCGGGTCTGCACCATCGAAACTCCGGAAGGCCCGAACATCGGCTTGATCAATTCGCTGGCGGTCTATGCCCGCACCAACAAGTACGGTTTCCTGGAAACCCCGTACCGCAAGGTGGTCAATGGCAAGGTCAGCGACCAGGTCGAATACATCTCGGCAATCGAGGAAAACGATTACGTCATCGCCCAGGCCAACGCCGCACTGAACAAGGACGGCAGCTTCGCCGAAGCCTTCGTTTCCTGCCGCTATCAGGGCGAGACCCTGCTCAAGGCGGCGGCCGAAATCCACTACATGGACGTGGCCGCGATGCAGACCGTCTCGGTGGCCGCGGCGCTGGTGCCGTTCCTGGAGCATGACGATGCCAACCGTGCCCTGATGGGCGCCAACATGCAGCGCCAGGCAGTGCCGACGCTGCGTGCCCAGGCGCCGCTGGTCGGCACCGGCATCGAGCGCGTGGTCGCCACCGACTCCGGCGTCAACGTCGTCGCCAGGCGCGGTGGTGTCATCGACCAGGTCGATGCCGCCCGTATCGTGGTGCGCGCCAACGAGGAGGAGATCGGCGACAACGATGCCGGCGTCGACATCTACTCGCTGGTCAAATACACCCGTTCCAACCAGAACACCTGCATCAACCAGCGGCCGCTGGTCGAGGTCGGCAACGTGGTCTCGGCCGGCGACGTGCTCGCCGATGGGCCGTCCACCGATCTGGGCGAGCTGGCCCTGGGCCAGAACATGCTGGTCGCGTTCATGCCCTGGAACGGCTACAACTTCGAGGACTCCATCCTCATTTCCGAGCGCGTGGTGCAGGAAGACCGCTACACCTCGATCCACATCGAGGAACTGACCTGCGTCGCCCGTGACACCAAGCTCGGCCCCGAGGAGATTTCGGCCGACATCCCCAACGTTGGCGAATCGGCGCTGTCGCGGCTGGATGAATCCGGTGTTGTCTACATCGGCGCCGAGGTCAAGGCCGGGGACATCCTGGTCGGCAAGGTCACGCCCAAGGGCGAGAGCCAGCTCACGCCCGAGGAAAAGCTGCTGCGTGCGATCTTCGGCGAGAAGGCCTCCGACGTAAAGGACAGCTCGCTGCGCGTGCCGCCAGGCATGGACGGCACCGTCATCGACGTGCAGGTGTTCACCCGCGACGGTCTGGACAAGGACAAGCGCGCCCTGGCCATCGAACAGGGTGAGGTCAAGGGCATCAAGAAGGATATGGATGACCAGTTCCGGATCCTGGAATCGGCCATCTACCAGCGCCTGCGTGGTGTCATCGTCGGCGAGGTGGCCAATGGCGGGCCGCAGGGCCTGAAGAAGGGCGCCAAGGTCACCGACGAATACCTGGACTCGCTGAAGAAGGACGAGTGGTTCGCGCTGCGCATGAAGGGCGAAGGCGCCGCCGAGATGGTCGAGAAGGCGGCCGAGCAGATCAAGCGCCACTGCGCCGAGTTCGACAAGCGCTTTGATGAAAAGCGCAAGAAGATCACCGCCGGTGACGACTTGGCGCCGGGCGTGCTGAAGATGATCAAGGTGCACCTGGCAGTCAAGCGCCGCATCCAGCCGGGCGACAAGATGGCCGGCCGGCACGGCAACAAGGGTGTGGTGTCGATGATCGTGCCGGTCGAGGACATGCCGCACATGGCCGATGGCACGCCGGTCGACATTGTCCTCAATCCGCTGGGCGTGCCCAGCCGCATGAACATCGGCCAGATCCTGGAAACTCATCTGGGCTGGGCGGCCAAGGGTGTGGGCATCAAGATCGACCGGATGCTGCAGGCCCAGGTCAAGCTCGCCGAGCTGCGCAAGTTCCTGCATCAGGTCTACAACTTCGAAGGCGAGAGCCGGGTCGACCTCAAGCAGCTCAATGACGCGGAAATCCTCGAGCTGGCGCGCAACCTGACCAATGGCGTGACCACGGCAACGCCGGTGTTCGACGGTGCCCACGAATCGGAGATCAAGCAGTTGCTGCAACTGGCCGAGCTGCCCGAAAGCGGCCAGGCCGAACTGTTCGACGGCCGCACCGGCGATGCTTTCGATCGCCCGGTCACGGTCGGCTACATGTACATGCTCAAGCTCAACCATCTGGTTGACGACAAGATGCACGCGCGCTCTACCGGCCCCTACTCGCTGGTCACCCAGCAGCCGCTGGGCGGCAAGGCGCAGTTCGGTGGTCAGCGCTTCGGCGAGATGGAGGTCTGGGCGCTGGAAGCCTACGGTGCCGCCTACACCTTGCAGGAGATGCTGACGGTCAAGTCCGACGATGTCGCCGGCCGCAACCAGATGTACAAGAGCATCGTCGACGGCAACCACGAGATGGTCGCCGGCATGCCCGAATCGTTCAACGTACTGGTCAAGGAGATCCGATCGCTGGGCATCAACATGGAACTGGAAACCGAGTGACGGCCAACAGACGCGGAGACGAAACATGAAAGATCTATTGAACCTGTTCAACCAGCAGCGTCAAGTCCTGGACTTCGACGCCATCCGCATCGGCCTGGCCTCGCCGGAGATGATCCGGTCCTGGTCCTTTGGCGAGGTCAAGAAGCCGGAGACCATCAACTACCGGACCTTCAAGCCCGAGCGCGACGGCCTGTTCTGCGCCAGCATCTTCGGTCCGGTCAAGGACTACGAGTGCCTGTGCGGCAAGTACAAGCGCATGAAGCACCGCGGCGTGGTGTGCGAGAAGTGCGGCACCGAGGTCACCCTGGCCAAGGTCCGCCGCGAGCGCATGGGCCACATCGACCTGGCCAGCCCGGTGGCGCACATCTGGTTCCTCAAGTCGCTGCCCTCGCGCATCGGTCTGATGCTGGACATGACCCTGCGCGATATCGAACGCATCCTCTACTTCGAGGCCTTCGTCGTCGTCGACCCGGGCCTGACCACGCTCAGCCGCGGCCTGGTGCTGACCGAGGAGCAGTATCTGGAGGCGGTCGAGGAGTTCGGTGACGAGTTTGACGCCCGCATGGGTGCCGAGGCCGTGCACGAACTGTTGCGCACCATCGATCTGAACACCGAGCTGACCCAGTTGCGCGAGGACATCGCGGCCACCGGTTCGGAGACCAAGCGCAAGCGCCTGTCCAAGCGCATCAAGCTGGTCGAGAGCTTCCTGGATTCAGGCAACAAGCCCGAATGGATGGTGCTGACCGTGCTGCCGGTGCTGCCGCCGGACCTGCGTCCGCTGGTGCCGCTGGATGGTGGCCGCTTCGCCACCTCCGACCTCAACGATCTGTACCGCCGGGTGATCAACCGCAACAACCGGCTCAAGCGCCTGCTGGAACTGAACGCGCCCGACATCATCGTGCGCAACGAAAAGCGCATGCTGCAGGAATCGGTTGACGCCCTGAAGGACAACGGTCGCCGCGGCCGTGCCATCACCGGCACCAACAAGCGCGCCCTCAAGTCGCTGGCCGACATGATCAAGGGCAAGCAGGGCCGCTTCCGCCAGAACCTGCTGGGCAAGCGCGTGGACTACTCCGGCCGTTCGGTGATCGTGGTCGGCCCGACCCTGAAGCTGCACGAATGTGGTCTGCCCAAGCGCATGGCGCTGGAGCTGTTCAAGCCGTTCATTTTCGCCAAGCTGCAGCATCGTGGCCTGGCGACGACGATCAAGGCCGCCAAGAAGATGGTCGAGCGCGAGGAAGGCGCGGTCTGGGACATCCTGGACGAGGTCATCCGCGAACACCCGGTCATGCTCAACCGTGCTCCGACCCTGCACCGCCTGGGCATCCAGGCGTTCGAGCCGGTTCTGATCGAGGGCAAGGCGATCCAGTTGCACCCGCTGGTGTGTACCGCCTTCAACGCCGACTTCGACGGCGACCAGATGGCCGTGCACGTGCCGCTGAGCCTGGAAGCCCAGCTCGAGGCGCGCGCGCTGATGATGTCGTCCAACAACATCCTCAGCCCCGCCAACGGCGAGCCGATCATCGTGCCGACCCAGGACGTGGTCCTGGGTCTGTATTACATGACTCGCGAGCTGGTCAACCAGAAGGGCGAGGGCATGGTCTTCGCCAACGTCAGCGAGGTCCAGCGTGCCTACCAGAACGAGGCCGTCGGCCTGCATGCGCGCATCAAGGTGCGCCTGGACGAGGTCCGGGTCGCCGAGGATGGCAGCCGCAGTCGTGAGCGCCACATCGTCGACACCACGGTGGGCCGCGCCCTGCTCAGCGAGATCACGCCCGAGGGCCTGCCCTACGAGCTGGTCAACCTGGAGCTGAACAAGAAGGCGATCTCGCGCCTGATCAATGCCTGCTACCGCCAGCTGGGCCTGAAGCCGACCGTGGTCTTCGCCGACCAGTTGATGTACATCGGCTTCCGCTATGCGACCCGGGCGGGCATCTCGATCGGCATCAACGACATGCACATCCCCGACGAGAAGCGCGCCATCCTGGCCGGTGCCGAGAAGGAAGTGCTGGAAATCCAGGAGCAGTACGCGTCCGGTCTGGTCACCTCCGGCGAGCGCTACAACAAGGTCGTGGACATCTGGTCGCGCACCAACGAGCTGGTCGCCAAGGCGATGATGGACCAGTTGGGCAGTGAAGAGGTCGACACCGCCGAAGGCGAGACGATCAAGCAGAAGTCGATGAACTCGCTGTTCATCATGGCCGACTCCGGCGCCCGTGGTTCGGCAGCGCAGATCCGCCAGTTGGCCGGCATGCGCGGCCTGATGGCCAAGCCGGACGGTTCCATCATCGAAACGCCGATCAAGGCCAACTTCCGCGAAGGCCTGAACGTGCAGGAGTACTTCTCCTCCACCCACGGCGCCCGAAAGGGACTGGCCGACACCGCGCTGAAGACCGCCAACTCCGGTTACCTGACCCGGCGCCTGGTCGACGTCGCTCAGGACGTGGTGGTCACCGAGATCGATTGCGAAACCCGCTTTGGCCTGACCATGACGCCGATCGTCGAAGGTGGCGATGTCGTCGAGCCGCTGCGCGAGCGGGTCCTGGGTCGCATCGTCGCCGAGGATGTGTATCTGCCCGGCGACGATGCCGAACTGGCGGTCGAACGCGGCACCCTGCTCGACGAGAAGTGGGTCGAGCGCCTGGAAGACATGGGCGTGCAGGAGATCATCGTGCGCTCGCCGATCACCTGCGAAGTCCGTCATGGCGTGTGTTCGTACTGCTACGGACGTGACCTGGCCCGCGGCCACCTGGTCAATATCGGTGAGGCGGTCGGCGTCATCGCCGCCCAGTCCATCGGTGAGCCGGGCACGCAGTTGACCATGCGTACCTTCCACATCGGTGGCGCCGCCTCGCGTGCGGCCGCGATCGACAGCATCACCGTGCGCACCAGCGGCAGCATCCGCTTCACCAACCTGAAGACGGTGCAGCACGAAGCTGGCCATCTGGTCGCGGTTTCGCGTTCGGGTGAGATCTCGGTCATCGACCCGCAGGGCCGTGAGCGTGAGCGCTACAAACTTCCCTACGGCGCCACCATTCGCGCCGGCGAGAACCAGGAGGTCAAGGCCGGCCAGACCGTGGCCAACTGGGATCCGCACAACCATCCGATCGTTTCGGAAGTCGCTGGCTTCGTGAAGTTCGTCGACTTCGTCGATGGCATCACCGTCGACGAACAACTGGACGAATTGACCGGCCTGCAGAGCTCGGTGATCACCGATCCCAAGCGCCGCACCGGCACCGCCAAGGATCTGCGCCCGACCCTGCGCATCGTCGACAAGAAGGGCAAGGAGCTGAAGCTGCCCGGTACCGAGGTGCCGGCGCAGTACTTCCTGCCACCGCGTTCGATGGTCAACCTGCAGGCCGATGCCGAGGTGGCGGTCGGAGACGTGGTCGCCAAGATCCCTCAGGAAGCCTCCAAGACCCGTGACATCACCGGCGGCCTGCCGCGCGTGGCCGACCTGTTCGAGGCGCGCAAGCCCAAGGAGCAGGCGGTTCTGGCCGAGCGCACCGGCATCATCAGCTTCGGCAAGGACACCAAGGGCAAGCAACGCCTGATCATCACCGACGAGGACACAGGCGACGAGTACGAGGAGCTGATTCCCAAGTACCGCCAGATCATCGTGTTCGAAGGTGAGCGCGTGACCAAGGGCGATACCATCGTTGATGGCGAACCCAGCCCGCAGGACATCCTGCGGCTGAAGGGCGTGGAAGAGCTGGCCGCCTACCTGGTCAAGGAAATCCAGGATGTCTACCGCTTGCAAGGTGTGAAGATCAACGACAAGCACATCGAAACCATCGTCCGCCAGATGCTGCGCAAGGTCGAAATCGTCGATCCAGGCGACACCGGTCTGCTCAAGGACGATCAGGAAGAGCGGGTGCGGGTGCTGGAGAAGAACCAGCGCGCCGAGGCCCAGGGCGAGATCCCGGCCACCTGGAACCCGGTGCTGCTGGGCATTACCAAGGCCTCGCTGGCAACCGAATCGTTCATCTCGGCAGCCTCCTTCCAGGAAACCACCCGGGTGCTGACCGAGGCCGCGGTACGCGGTACGCGCGATGGCTTGCGCGGCCTGAAGGAAAACGTTATAGTGGGCCGCTTGATACCGGCAGGAACCGGATTGGCCTACCACAGCGCCCGCAGGCAAGAAGGCGGGGCGCTTACCGAGGCCGAAATGGAAACGCTGGCGGGGACGGTTGAAGTGGCGCAAGCAGCCGAGGTGGCTGATGCGGCCGACACAACCGGCACTGGAACGGATCAGGAGGCGACGGCGTCGACCGAGTGAACTAAGGCTGCACCCATCAACGAAATGAAGCCAAGGATGGTTTCGTTTTCGGCGGCAGGAAGCCGCGCCAGGTGTTGACAGGTTTCTGTAGATACCGTTAAATTCTCAAGGCTCACAGGTCGAGGCTGCTCGACCTGTGTTTTTGTTTCTCCGAGGCTCAAGATGGCAACGATCAACCAACTGGTCCGCAAAGGCCGGCACCCGAAAACCTACAAGAGCGGATCGCCCGCGCTGGAATCCTGCCCGCAGCGTCGCGGCGTCTGTACGCGTGTCTACACGACCACGCCGAAGAAGCCGAACTCGGCCCTGCGCAAGGTCGCCAAGGTGCGCCTGACCAACGGTTACGAGGTCATCTCGTACATCGGCGGCGAAGGCCACAACCTGCAGGAGCACTCGGTGGTGCTGATCCGCGGCGGTCGTGTCAAGGATCTGCCCGGCGTGCGCTACCACATGGTGCGTGGCTCGCTGGACGCCTCCGGCGTCGCCAAGCGCCGCCAGGCGCGCTCCAAGTACGGCGCGAAGCGTCCCAAGTCTTAAGTCCCAGACGTCGATCTACCAGGAACATCACACATGTCCAGAAAGGGTTCCCATCCGGCACGCATCATCCTGCCTGATCCCAAGCACGGCAGCCAGGTCATTGCCCGCTTCATCAATATGGTGATGCTCAGCGGCAAGAAGGCAGTCGCCGAGCGGATCGTCTACGGCGCACTTGATCATATTGGTCAAAAAGGTGGCTCGGTTCCGGTCGAGCTGGTCGACAAGGCGCTGGAGAATGTTGCGCCGACGGTCGAGGTGAAGAGTCGCCGTGTCGGTGGCGCCACCTACCAGGTGCCGGTCGAGGTGCGCAGCTCGCGGCGTCAGACGCTGGCCATGCGCTGGCTGATTGATGCCGCCCGCAAGCGCTCGGAGAACACCATGCCGCGCAAGCTCGCCGGCGAACTGCTGGATGCCGCCGAGAACCGGGGTGGAGCAGTGAAGAAGCGCGAGGAGATTCACCGCATGGCCGAGGCCAACAAGGCCTTCTCGCACTACCGCTGGTGATCGCGGGTCCGGCTTGGCCGGGCCGCGAACCAAAACCTGGGCGCCGCGGGCGCCCGGAGTCGGGGGATCGCCCCGCATGTAAACGAATCAAGGATTGACGACGTGGCTCGCACTACACCCATCGACCGCTACCGCAACTTCGGCATCATGGCCCACATCGATGCCGGCAAGACGACGACGTCTGAGCGCATCCTGTTCTACACCGGCGTGAACCACAAGTTGGGCGAGACCCACGATGGTTCGGCGACGATGGACTGGATGGAGCAGGAGCAGGAACGCGGCATCACCATCCAATCGGCGGCGACGACGGCGTTCTGGCGCGGCATGGACAAGTCCATGGACGAGCATCGCCTGAACATCATCGACACCCCCGGCCACGTCGACTTCACCATCGAGGTCGAGCGTTCCCTGCGCGTGCTCGACGGCGCCGTGTTCGTGCTGTGCGCGGTTGGCGGTGTCCAGCCGCAGTCCGAGACTGTCTGGCGCCAGGCCAACAAGTACCAGGTGCCGCGCCTGGCCTTCGTCAACAAGATGGACCGTACTGGTGCCAACTTCGACAAGGTCATGGAGCAGTTGCGCAGCCGTCTGGGTGCCTATGCCGTGCCGGTGCAGGTGCCCATTGGCGCTGAAGAGGGCTTCGAGGGCGTCATCGACCTGGTCAAGATGAAGGCCATCCACTGGGATGCGGCCGGCCAGGGCACCACGTTCCAGTACCGCGACATTCCCGCCGACCAGGTCGACAAGGCCAACCAGGCGCGCGCGTTCATGGTCGAGGCGGCTGCCGAGGCGAACGAAGCGCTGATGGACAAGTACCTGGAAGGCGGAGAGCTCAGCGAAGACGAGATCTACGCCGGCCTGCGCGAGCGCACCCTGCGGGTGGAGATCGTGCCGGCATTCTGCGGCAGCGCGTTCAAGAACAAAGGCGTCCAGGCATTGCTTGACGGCGTCATCCACCTGCTGCCGTCGCCGGCCGATCGGCCGCCGGTGCAGGGCATGGACGAGAACGACAATCCGGACAGCCGGCCTGCCACCGACGATGCCCCGTTCTCGGCCCTGGCATTCAAGATCATGACCGACCCGTTCGTTGGTTCGCTGACCTTCTTCCGCGTCTACTCCGGTGTGCTCAACTCCGGTGATCAGGTCTACAACCCGATCAAGTCGAAGAAGGAGCGCATTGGCCGCCTGCTGCAGATGCACTCCAACGATCGCAGCGAGATCAAGGAAGTGCGTGCCGGTGACATCGCCGCCGCCGTGGGCCTGAAGGACGTCACCACCGGTGACACCCTGGCCGACGGCAGCAACCTGATCACCCTGGAGCGGATGGTGTTCCCCGAACCGGTGATCTCGATGGCGGTGGAACCCAAGACCAAGTCCGATCAGGAAAAGATGGGCATCGCTCTGGGCCGTCTGGCCCAGGAAGATCCGTCCTTCCGTGTCCGCACCGACGAAGAGTCCGGCCAGACCATCATCTCCGGCATGGGCGAGTTGCACCTGGATATCCTGGTTGAGCGCATGAAGCGCGAGTTCAACGTCGAAGCCAACGTCGGCAAGCCGCAGGTGGCCTACCGCGAGACCATCCGCAAGGCAGTCCGCGCCGAAGGCAAGTTCGTGCGCCAGTCCGGCGGCAAGGGCCAGTTCGGTCACGTCGTGCTCGAGATCGAGCCGCGCGAGCCGGGTGAAGGCTACGAGTTCGACAACGCCATCGTCGGCGGTACCGTGCCCAAGGAATACATTCCCGCGGTCGACAAGGGCATCCAGGAAGCGGCGGTCAGCGGCATCTTGGCCGGCTACCCGATCGTCGACTTCAAGGTGCGCCTGGTCGATGGCTCCTACCATGAAGTCGACTCGTCGGAAATGGCGTTCAAGATCGCCGGCTCGATGGGCTTCAAGGAAGGCTTCAGCCGCGCCTCTCCGGTTCTGCTGGAGCCGGTGATGAAGGTCGAGATCGTGACCCCTGAGGATTACCTGGGTGATGTCATGGGCGACGTCAGCCGCCGCCGCGGCATCCTGCAGGGCCAGGAAGACAGCCCGTCCGGCAAGGTTATCAATGCAATGGTGCCGCTGGGTGAGATGTTCGGCTACGCGACCACGCTGCGCTCGATGTCCCAGGGCCGCGCCACCTACACGATGGAATTCGACCACTACGCCGAAGCGCCCAACAGCATCGCCGACAGTGTCGTCAAGAAGTCCTGATTTTCTTTCAATAACGTATTCAGCTACGAGGTTTTCCAGCCATGGCCAAGGAAAAATTTGAACGCAGCAAGCCGCACGTGAACGTCGGCACGATCGGTCACGTCGACCACGGCAAGACGACGCTGACGGCGGCGCTGACCAAGGTGGGTGCGGAGCGTTTTGGCGGTTCCTTCCACGCTTACGATGCCATCGACAAGGCCCCGGAAGAGAAGGCGCGCGGCATCACCATCTCGACCTCGCACGTCGAGTACGAGAGCGAATCGCGGCACTACGCGCATGTGGACTGCCCCGGTCACGCCGACTACGTCAAGAACATGATCACCGGCGCCGCCCAGATGGACGGTGCGATCCTGGTCTGCTCGGCCGCCGACGGCCCGATGCCGCAGACCCGCGAGCACATCCTGCTGGCGCGCCAGGTCGGCGTTCCCTACATCGTCGTGTTCCTGAACAAGGCCGACATGGTTGACGACGCCGAGCTGCTCGAGCTGGTCGAAATGGAAGTGCGCGAGCTGCTGAGCAAGTACGATTTCCCTGGCGACGACACCCCGGTGATCAAGGGTTCGGCCCTGAAGGCGCTGGAAGGCGACCAGTCCGAGATCGGCGTGCCGGCGATCATCCAGCTGGTTGACGCCCTGGACACCTGGATTCCCGAGCCTGAGCGCGACATCGACAAGGCCTTCCTGATGCCGGTCGAGGACGTGTTCTCGATCTCCGGCCGCGGCACGGTGGTCACCGGCCGCATCGAGCGCGGCATCATCAAGGTCGGCGAGGAAGTGGAAATCGTCGGCCTGCGTCCGACGGTCAAGACCACGGTCACCGGCGTTGAGATGTTCCGCAAGCTGCTCGACCAAGGCCAGGCGGGCGACAACGCCGGCCTGCTGCTGCGCGGCACCAAGCGCGACGACGTTGATCGCGGCCAGGTGCTGTGCAAGCCCGGCTCGATCAAGCCCCATACCACGTTCGAGGCCGAAGTCTATGTCCTGAGCAAGGACGAAGGCGGTCGTCACACGCCGTTCTTCAAGGGTTATCGGCCGCAGTTCTACTTCCGCACCACCGACGTGACCGGCAGTGTCGAGTTGCCCGAAGGCGTGGAAATGGTCATGCCCGGCGACAACATCAAGATGGTGGTGACGCTGATCGCCCCGATCGCGATGGAAGAAGGCCTGCGCTTTGCCATCCGCGAAGGCGGCCGCACCGTCGGCGCCGGCGTCGTCGCCAAGATCATCCAGTAAACAGACTGCCCGGAGGCCGGTGACGGCTTCATTCAGGAAATCAAGGTTATGGCACAGCAACAGAAGATCCGCATCCGGCTGAAGGCGTTTGATTACCGCCTGATCGACCGTTCCGCGGGCGAAATCGTCGACACGGCGAAGCGGACCGGCGCCCAGGTGCGCGGTCCCATCCCGCTGCCGACCAAGAAGGAACGCTTCACGGTGTTGGTGTCGCCGCACGTCGACAAGGACGCACGCGATCAGTACGAGATGCGCACCCACAAGCGGGTGATGGATATCGTCGATCCCAACGACAAGACTGTCGATGCCCTGATGAAGCTGGACCTTCCCGCGGGCGTTGACGTCCAGATCAAGCTGTATTGACGGAGTTCGGGATCATGAGAGTCGGATTGGTAGGCAAAAAGGCCGGCATGAGCCGGGTGTTCACTGACGACGGTCGTTCCGTGCCGGTGACCCTGATCGAGGCCAGCCCGAACCGCGTCGTGCAGGTGAAGACCGTCGACAACGATGGCTACAGCGCCATCCAGGTCACGGCCGGAAGCAAGCGGCCGGTGTTGGTGAACAAGCCGCAGGCCGGGCATTTCGCCAAGGCCCAGGTGGAAGCAGGTCGTGGTCTGTGGGAGTTCCGGGTCGCCGATGAGGCGCTGGATTCCTTCCAGGTCGGTGCCGAGCTGAAGGTCGACCTGTTCCAGGTCGGCCAGAAGGTCGATGTTGCCGGCGTCACCAAGGGCAAGGGCTTCCAGGGCACGGTCAAGCGGCACGGATTCAGCATGGGCGACGCTACGCACGGCAACTCGCTGTCGCATCGCGCGCCCGGCTCGATCGGCCAACGGCAGACGCCTGGTCGCGTGTTCAAGGGCAAGAAAATGGCCGGCCACATGGGTGACGAGCACCAGTCGGTGCTGAACCTGGAAGTGGTCAAGGTGGACCTGGAGCGCGGCCTGATCGCGATCAAGGGTTCGGTTCCAGGCGCGCCCGGCGGCGACGTGGTCGTACGCCCGGCAGCCAAGGCCTGAGGAGGACACGATGGAATTGCAAATACAAGGTGGCGCCAGCGTGCCCGTCTCCGAGAAGATCTGGGATGAGCGTTTCCGCGAGGATCTGGTGCACCAGGTGGTGGTCGCTTATCGCGCTGCCGGCCGTGCCGGCACCAAGGCGCAGAAGACCCGTGCCGAAGTGAACGCCACAACCAAGAAGTCCAAGCGCCAGAAGGGCGGCGGTGCCCGTCACGGTGCCCTGTCCGCGCCGATCTTCGTCGGTGGTGGCCGCACCTTCGCGGCCAAGCCGCGCAGCTTCGAGCAGAAGGTCAACCGCAAGATGTACCGCGGTGCGCTGCGCTCGATCCTGTCGGAGTTGCTGCGCCAGGATCGCTTGCAGGTGGTCGACAGCCTCACGGTGAGCGCGCCCCGGACCACGTTGCTGGTTGATCAGCTCAAGGAACTGGGTCTGGATCGGGCGCTGATCGTGACCGAGAGCGACGATCTCAACCTGTATCTGGCGGCGCGGAATCTGCCCTATGTGTACGTCACCGATGCCGGTGCCCTGGATCCGGTCAGTCTGGTCCATGCCAAGCGTGTGGTGATGACCGTGGATTCGGTACGCAAGATCGAGGAGTGGCTGGCATGAACATCGAACAGCATCATTACGATGTCCTGAGGTCGCCTGTGGTCTCGGAAAAGACTGCACGTACCCAGGAGCTGCACAACCAGTACGTGTTCGTGGTGGCACCGACGGCGACCAAGGTCCAGGTTCGGCAAGCGGTCGAGAAGATCTTCAGCGTCAAGGTCGACGATGTCACCGTGGTCAACATCAAGGGCAAGCGCAAGAGCTTCAAGTTCCGTGCCGGTCGCCGCAGCGATCGCCGCAAGGCTTATGTGCGCCTGGCTGATGGCCAGAGCATTGACCTGAGCGTGAAGGCCTGAGAGCAAGGAATACACTGATGGCACTGATGACACTCAAACCAACCTCGCCGGGAAGGCGCTCGGCAGTCCGCGTATCGCAGGACTTGCACAAGGGCGCCCCGTTCCAAGCGCTGGTTGAGCCGCAGTCCAAGACCGGCGGCCGCAACAATCGTGGTCGGATCACCACCCGGCATCGTGGTGGTGGCCACAAGCAGCATTACCGGATCATCGACTTCAAGCGTGACAAGGAAGGCATTCCGGCCCGTGTCGAACGGATCGAGTACGATCCCAACCGCACCGCCAATATTGCCCTGCTGGTCTATGTCGACGGTGAGCGCCGTTACATCATCGCGCCCAAGGGCATCCAGGTCGGCGACCAGCTGATGTCAGGTCGCGATGTTCCGATCCGCATCGGCAATACCCTGCCGCTGCGCAACATGCCGATCGGCAGCCAGGTGCACTGCATCGAGATGAAGCCAGGCAAGGGCGCACAGATGGCGCGCAGTGCCGGCACCTCGTGCCAGCTCGTGGCGCGCGAACAGGGTTATGCCACCCTGCGGCTGCGCTCGGGCGAGATGCGCAAGGTGCCAGCCGAATGTCGCGCCACCATCGGCGAGGTCGGCAACAGTGAGCACAGCCTGCGCAAGCTCGGCAAGGCCGGTGCCAAGCGCTGGCTGGGCATCCGGCCCACGGTCCGCGGTGTCGTCATGAACCCGGTCGATCACCCGCACGGTGGTGGTGAAGGCAAGACTTCCGGCGGCCGGCATCCGGTCACCCCGTGGGGCGTCCCGACCAAGGGCTACAAGACCCGCACCAACAAGCGCACGACACAGTTCATCGTGCGTCGGCGCAAGTAAGAGGTTTGCATAGATGGCGCGTTCACTGAAGAAAGGCCCGTTCATCGACCACCACCTGCACAGCAAGGTGGAGGCGGCCATGGCCAGCAACAGCAAGCGACCGATCAAGACCTGGTCGCGTCGGTCCATGGTGCTGCCGGAAATGGTCGGGTTCACCATTGCGGTGCACAACGGCCGGCAGCATGTGCCGGTCCTGATCAACGAGAACATGGTCGGGCACAAGCTCGGCGAGTTCGCCCCGACGCGGACCTTCAAGGGTCACTCGGGCGACAAGAAGTCAAGGTAAGGGAGATCAAGGAATGGAAACCAGAGCAGTATTGCGCGGCGCGCAAATCTCCCCCCAGAAGGCACGTCTGGTCGCCGACCAGGTGCGTGGTCTGCCGATCGGTCGGGCGCTGGAATTGCTCAAGTTCAGCGACAAGAAGGCGGCTGGCTTGATCTACAAGGTGGTCTTTTCGGCCTCGTCGAATGCCGAGAACAATGACGGTGCCGATGTCGATGAACTGAAGGTGGCGCGTATCCAAGTCGATGAAGGCCCGCGTCTGAAGCGCTTCGCTGCCCGGGCCAAGGGTCGTGGCACGCGCATCATCAAGCGGACCAGCCACATCACCGTGGTCGTCGGCGACAACTAAAGGAAGCAACGATGGGTAACAAAGTTCACCCGATCGGTATCCGTCTGGGTATCTCCAAGGACTGGAACTCCAAGTGGTACGCCGGCAAGCGCCAGTTCGCCGAGTACCTGGCGGCAGACCTGCGCGTGCGCGAGATGCTGGTCAAGGATGACCGCCTGAAGGACGCCGACATCAGCAATATCCAGATCGAGCGTCCGGCCAAGACCGCCCGCATTACCATCCACACCGCCCGCCCGGGCGTGGTGATCGGCAAGAAGGGTGAGGACATCGAGCGCCTGCGCCGCAAGGCGAACAAGCTGATGGGCGTGCCCACGCACATCAACGTGGTCGAAGTCCGTCGCCCCGAGCTGAACGCGCAGTTGATCGCCAAGTCGATCGCCGGCCAGCTTGAGCGCCGCATCATGTTCCGCCGGGCCATGAAGCGCGCCGTCGGCAACGCCATGCGCCTGGGTTCGCTGGGCATCAAGGTCAATGTCGCCGGCCGCCTGAACGGCGCCGAGATCGCGCGGTCGGAGTGGTATCGCGAAGGCCGGGTGCCGCTGCACACGTTGCGCGCCGACATCGACTACGGCGTCGCCGAGGCCCAGACCACCTACGGCATCATCGGTGTCAAGGTGTGGGTCTACAAGGGTGAAGTTTTTGACCTGCATGCGCCGCCTGCCGAAGAAAAGCCGGCTCCGGGCCGTGGCCGTGGAGACCGTGGCGACCGCGAGCCGCGCGGCCGCGGCGGGCGCGACAAGGAGTAAGCAAACATGTTGCAACCATCTCGAACCAAGTTCCGCAAGATGCACAAGAGCCGCAACCGCGGTCTTGCCCAGGTCGGAAACCAGGTCAGTTTCGGTGAGTTCGGCCTCAAGGCGGTCCAGCACGGCATGTTGACAGCGCGCCAGATCGAAGCTGCGCGGCGGGCCATCACCCGTCACGTCAAGCGCGGCGGCAAGCTGTTCATCCGCGTCTTCCCGGACAAGCCGATCACCAAGAAGCCGATCGAGGTGCGCATGGGCTCGGGCAAGGGCGGGGTCGAATTCTGGGCCGCCGTGATCAAGCCCGGGCGCATGATCTATGAGATTGAAGGCGTGAGCGAAGAGGCTGCTCGCGAGGCATTCTCGCTGGCTTCGGCCAAGTTGCCGATCAAGACCACCTTTGTGACCCGGACGGTGCTGTGATGAAGATTAGCGAGCTGCGCAAGCAGTCGGCCAAGGAGCTGGATGAGCAGCTGGTCGGGCTCAAGCGCGAACAATTCAATCTGCGCATGCAGAAGGCCTCCGGCCAACTGACGCAGACCCATGAGATCCGCCGTACCCGTCGCGACATCGCCCGTGTCCTGACCGCCCAGGCTGAGAAGAAGTAAGGACCGTAACGATGAACACGACGGAAAAGCATCCCAACACCCTGGAAGGGCGGGTCGTCAGCGACAAGATGGACAAGACCATCACCGTCCTGATCCAGCGCCAGGTCAAGCATGGCATGTACAACAAGTACATCCGGCGTTCGACGAAGCTGCATGCGCATGACGCGCAGGGCGAATGCCGCCAGGGCGACCTGGTGCGCATCGAGGAATGCCGGCCGCTGTCCAAGACCAAGAACTGGCGCGTAGTGGAAGTTCTCGAGCGCGTGGCGCGCTGATCGCAGGTCCGAAGGAGTCTTAGTCATGATCCAGATGCAAAGCACGTTGTCGGCTGCCGACAACAGCGGGGCCCGCGAACTGATGTGCATCAAGGTGCTGGGTGGGTCCAAGCGCCGCTACGCCCATATCGGCGACATCATCAAGGTGTCGGTGAAGGAAGCCATCCCCCGTGGCAAGGTGAAGAAGGGCGAGATCTACAACGCCGTTGTCGTGCGCACCGCCAAGGGTGTGCGTCGCCCGGATGGTTCACTGATCCGTTTCGATGGCAACGCCGCGGTGTTGCTCAACAACAAGCATGAGCCGATCGGCACCCGTATCTTCGGGCCGGTGACTCGTGAGCTGCGCTCGGAGAGGTTCATGAAGATCGTCTCCCTGGCGCCGGAAGTGCTGTAAGGAACCGCTGCCATGAATCGAATTCGCAAAGGTGACCAGGTCATCGTCATCACCGGCAAGAACAAGGGCCAGAAAGGCGAGGTGCTCAAGGTCGTGAACGACGGCGAGCGCGTGCTGGTGAGCAATGTCAACCTGATCAAGCGCCACACCAAGCCCAATCCGCAGGCCAACCAGCCTGGCGGCATCATTGAGCGCGAGGCGTCGATACACAGTTCCAATGTCATGTTGCTCAACCCGGCGACGGGCAAAGGCGAGCGTGTTGGTTTCAAGGTGCTGGAGGATGGACGCAAAGTGCGTGTGTTCCGCTCCAGTGAAGAAGTGGCTGACGCCTGAGGACTATGACCATGACCCCGCGTCTGGAAACGTTTTACAAGGATGAGGTGGTGCCCAAGCTGATGGAGAAGTTCAGCTACGGCAACATCATGCAGGCCCCCAAGCTGATCAAGATCACCCTGAACATGGGTGTTGGCGAGGCCGTGGGCAACAAGAAGGTGCTTGAGCACGCTATCGGTGACATGGCCAAGATTGCCGGCCAGCGGCCGGTGACCCGGCTCAGCCGCAAGTCGGTGGCCAGTTTCAAGATCCGCGACGGCTGGCCGATCGGCTGCAAGGTGACGCTGCGGCGCCGGCGCATGTACGAATTCCTCGACCGTCTGGTCAGCATTTCGCTGCCGCGTGTGCGTGACTTCCGCGGCATCTCCGGACGTTCGTTCGATGGCCGCGGCAATTACAACTTCGGCGTCAAGGAACAGATCATCTTCCCGGAAATCGAATTCGACCAGGTCGACGCGCTGCGCGGCATGGACATCGCCATCGGCACCACGGCCAAGTCCGATGCCGAAGCGCGCGCGCTGCTCGAAGCCTTCGGTTTCCCATTCCGCAACTGATTCAACAGCAGGACAACGAACAGATGGCAAAGACAAGCATGGTCGAGCGTGAGCTCAAGCGCAAAAAGCTGGTGCTGCGCTATGCCAAGAAGCGCGCCGAACTGAAGGCGGTGCTGATTGACCCGGACGCGTCCTACGAGGCGAAGATGGAAGCCAGCGTCAAGATGCAGAAGTTGCCGCGGGACTCGTCGCCGGTGCGTGGGCGCAACCGCTGTGCCTTGTCCGGTCGTCCCCGTGGCGTCTACCAGAAGTTTGGCCTGGGCCGGAACAAGCTGCGCGAAGCGACCATGCGTGGCGACGTTCCCGGTTTGCGCAAGGCCAGCTGGTAACCCATCGCTGGCAAACGCCAGCCAGTACATAAGCGCCGGCCTGCTTGCAGGCCTGGTACTCAGCCAGACCCGGTACCGCCGGCGACCGCTGCAGTGCCATCATTCGAGGCGGATATCGGTGCTGCAACATATTGAGGAATTGCATTCATGAGCATGACTGATCCCATCGCCGACATGTTTTCGCGCATCAAGAATGCGCAGGGTGCACGCAAGAAGAGCGTGCGCATGCCGGCTTCCAAACTGAAGGCGCAGATCGCGCAGGTCCTGAAGGACGAAGGTTACATCGCCGAGTTCAGCACCCGTGAGGTATCGGCGGGCAAGAAGGAAATGGAGGTTCTCCTCAAGTACTTCGAAGGCCGTCCGGTGATCGACCGGCTTGACCGCTACAGCCGACCCGGCCTGCGTCAGTACCGTGGCAAGAACGAACTGCCCAAAGTTCTGGGTGGCCTGGGTGTGAGTATCGTGACCACCTCGTCGGGCGTGATGACCGACGCGCAGGCGCGCAGCAAGGGACTGGGTGGCGAGATCATCGCCATGGTCGCCTGAGGAGATAGAAGATGTCGCGAGTTGCTAAAATGCCAATCACCCTGCCCAAGGGTGTGGAACTCCAGATCGGCGAGGAGCAGATCCAGGTCAAGGGTCCCAAGGGCAGCCTCAATGGCCCGCGCCCCGAAGGTATCGACGTCGAAGTCGAGGATGGCACCGTGCGCGTCAGCGTGCGCAACGCCGATGACTGGGCGATGGCCGGGACGCTGCGTTCCCTGGTCGGCAACATGGTCATCGGTGTCAGCGAGGGCTACCAGCGCAAGCTGGAGCTGGTCGGCGTCGGTTATCGTGCCGCCATGCAGGGACAGGATCTCAATCTGAGCCTGGGCTTTTCCCATCCGGTGGTGTTCAAGGCGCCCGAGGGCGTGACCCTGGAAACGCCGACCCAGACCGAGATCCTGATCAAGGGCATGGACAAACAGCGTGTCGGCCAGGCCGCCGCTGACATCCGGGCTTTCCGCCCGCCCGAGCCCTACAAGGGCAAGGGGATTCGCTATTCCGGCGAGAAGATCGTCATGAAGGAAGCCAAGAAGGCCTGATGCGGAGATGAGCAACGTGGACAAAAACCAATCCCGCCTGCGCCGTGCCAAGCGCACCCGCATTCATATCCGCGACCTGGGCATGGCGCGCCTGAGCGTGCACCGCACCGGCCAGCATATCTATGCCCAGGTCTTCAGTGCCCAGGGCGATACCGTGGTCGCCGCTGCCTCGACCCTGCAAAAGTCGGTGCGCGATGGCCTCAACGGCACCAAGAACAAGGACGCGGCGATCGCAGTCGGACGCGCCGTCGCCCAGGCCGCTTTGGCCAAGGGTATCGAGCAGGTTGCCTTCGACCGGTCCGGTTTCCGCTATCACGGCCGGGTCAAGGCCCTGGCCGACGCGGCCCGCGAAGCCGGCCTGAAGTTCTGATCACCGATTCGAGATAACAGTTATGGCTATTCAACGCGACAATCGCGACAAGAACGACGACGGCATGATCGAAAAGCTGATCTCCGTGAACCGTGTCTCCAAGACGGTGAAGGGTGGACGCATTTTCGGATTTGCCGCGTTGACCGTGGTCGGTGATGGTGCCGGCAAGGTCGGCTTCGGCTATGGCAAGGCGCGCGAAGTGCCGGTGGCGATCCAGAAGTCGATGGAGCGCGCACGCAAGAGCCTGGTCGATGTCGCCCTCAACGAAGGCACGATCTGGTACCCGGTCACCGCCGAGCATGGTGCCGCCAAGGTGTTCATGCAGCCCGCCGCCGAAGGTACCGGAGTCATTGCCGGTGGCGCCATGCGCGCGGTTTTCGAGGTCGTGGGTGTGCGCAACATCCTGTCCAAGGCCCAGGGATCGCGCAACCCGATCAACCTGGTCCGGGCTACCGTCTACGGCCTGAAGGACATGGCTTCGCCGGCCCGCATCGCGGCCAAGCGGGGCAAGAAAGTGGAGGAGCTGATCGGTGGCAACTGATAACGGCAATACCGTCAAGGTGCGCCTGGTCAAAGGCCTGCGTGGCTGCCAGGAACGGCACCGGCTGAGCGTGCGCGCGCTGGGTCTGCGCAAGGTCAACGACGTGCGTGAACTGAAGGATTCCCCCAGCGTACGCGGCCTGATCAACCAGGTCGGTTACCTGATCCGAGTCGAGGAATAAGACATGCGTCTGAATGACATTTCACCGGCCAAGGGCGCGCGCAAGGAGCGCACCCGCGTCGGCCGTGGCATTGGTTCGGGGCTGGGCAAGACTGCCGGCCGTGGCCACAAGGGCCAGCACTCGCGTTCGGGCAAGGGCAAGGTCAAGGCCGGCTTCGAAGGCGGCCAGATGCCGCTGCAGCGGCGCCTGCCCAAGATCGGCTTCCGCTCGCGCACCAGCCATGAGTGCGGCCAGGTGCTGCTCTACCAGTTGGAAGCGCTGAGCCTGGACACTGTGGATTTCGCCGCTTTGCAGGCGGCAGGACTGGTCGATCGCCGCGCAGTCCGCGCCAAGATCGTCAAGAAGGGTGAGCTCAGCCGCGCTATCGCGTTCAAGGGCGTGGCTGTGACCGCCGGCGCCCGAGAGGCCATCCTCGCCGCCGGCGGCAGCGTCGAGTAAACCCACATCACTGGATTAACGGAGTCGTCGTGGCGATAAAAACGCCCAATGCAGGAGCCCTGGCCGGACTTGGCAAGCTGACCGAATTGCGTCAGCGCCTGATGTTCGTGATCGGCGCCCTGATTGTCTATCGCCTGGGAACCTTCATCCCGGTTCCCGGCGTCAACCCGGAAGCCATGGCCCAGTTCATGGACCAGCAAAGCGGCACCATCGTCGACATGTTCAACATGTTCTCCGGTGGTGCACTGGAGCGGTTCTCGATCTTTGCCATCGGCATCATTCCCTACATCTCGGCCTCGATCATCGTGCAGTTGATGGCAGCGGTGCTGCCCAGCCTGCAGGCGATCAAGAAAGAGGGCGAGTCCGGTCGGCGCAAGCTGACCCAATGGACCCGTTATGGCACGGTCGGGCTGGCGGCATTCCAGGCTGCCGGCGTCGCCATCGCGCTTCAGAACCAGGGCCTTGGCAGCGGCATGTCGGTGGTCATCAACCCCGGCGCCGGCTTTGTCTTCAGTGCCGTGGTCGGCCTGACCGCCGGCACCATGTTCCTGATGTGGCTGGGTGAGCAGATCACCGAGCGTGGCGTCGGCAACGGCATCTCGCTGATCATCTTCGCCGGCATCGTGGCGGGCTTGCCCTCGGGCATTGCCGCCACCCTGGAACTGGCCCGCAACGGCGACCTCAGTCCGCTGACGGTGCTGATGATCCTGGTGCTGGTGCTGGGTGTGACCCTGTTCGTGGTCTTCATGGAGCGTGCGCAGCGCCGGATTCCGGTCAACTATGCGCGCAAGCAAGGCGGCCGCAATGCCTACATGAACCAGAGCTCGCACCTGCCGCTGAAGCTCAACATGGCCGGCGTCATCCCTGCCATCTTCGCCTCCAGCATCATCCTGTTCCCGGCCACCGCGGCCTCGTGGTTTGGCAGTGGCACCGGCACCGGCCCGCGCATTCTGCAGACCATCTCGCAGGCGTTGTCCCCCGGTGAGCTGATGTATCTGGTGCTGTATGGCGGTCTGATCGCCGGTTTCACCTTCTTCTACACCGCGATCGTCTTCAACTCCCAGGAGACGGCCGAGAACCTGAAGAAGTCCGGTGCGCTGATTCCGGGCATCCGCCCGGGCAAGGCCACGGCCGACTACATCGACGGTGTGCTGACACGCCTGACCACGGCTGGCGCGGCGTACATGGTGGCCGTGTGTCTGTTGCCAGAATTCATGCGCTCGGGCTGGAACGTGCCGTTCTACTTTGGCGGCACCTCGCTGCTGATCGTGGTCGTGGTCGTGATGGATTTCACCAGCCAGATCCAGGCCCATCTGATGTCGCATCAGTATGAAAGTCTGTTGAAGAAGGCAAATCTCAAGGGTTACGGTCGCACCCGGGCCTGAAGGCGGCGAAAGCTGCTTGTGGTCCAAGGCGGGGCTGTAGTATAATTTTTGGTTCACTGCGCATCAGTGAGATTCGGAGACGCAACGCATGGCGCGTATCGCAGGTGTCAATCTTCCGGTCCAGAAGCATGTCTGGATCGGTCTTACCAGTATTTACGGCGTCGGACGCTCTCGCGCCAGGAAGATCTGCCAAGGGGCAGGTGTCCAGGAAACGACGCGTATCCGTGACCTGACCGAGGCCGAGGTCGAGAGCCTGCGTGCCGAGATCGGCAAGGTGGCTGTCGAGGGTGATCTGCGGCGCGAGAATGCGATGAGCATCAAGCGCCTGATCGACCTGGGCACCTTCCGCGGCCTGCGTCATCGCAAGGGTCTGCCGCTGCGCGGTCAGCGCACCCGCACCAACGCGCGCACCCGCAAGGGACCGCGTCGCCCGATCCGCAAGTAATTCCACCGGTTTTTACGGGGGCAATCCAGGTTGGCCGTGAGGTCGACCGGCCCCCAGCCGACACAAGCAACACTCATCAGGAACGGCATCATCATGAGCAAGCCGGCAGCCGCCAAGGGCAAGAAGAAGATCAAGCGCGTCGTGACCGACGGAGTCGTGCACGTCCAAGCTTCCTTCAACAATACCATCGTCACCATCACCGACCGTCAGGGCAACGCCTTGTCCTGGGCCACGGCCGGCGGCGCCGGCTTCCGCGGTTCGCGCAAGTCGACCCCGTTCGCCGCCCAGGTGGCCGCCGAAAAGGCCGGCCGCGTCGCGGTCGACTACGGCGTCAAGAACGTCGATGTCCGGATCAAGGGCCCGGGCCCGGGCCGTGAGTCGGCCGTACGTTCGCTGAACGCGCTCGGCATCAAGGTCCTGAGCATCACCGACATCACCCCGATCCCGCACAACGGTTGCCGGCCGCCCAAGCGCCGCCGCGTCTAAGGAAGCACCCACATGGCACGTTACATTGGCCCCACCTGCAAGCTGGCCCGGCGCGAAGGCGCCGACCTGGGCCTGAAGAGCCCGGCCCGCGGTATTGAATCCAAGTGCAAGTTCGAGCAGAAGCCCGGCCAGCATGGTGCCACCATGCGCCGTGGCAAGCTGTCGGACTATGCCCTGCAATTGCGTGAGAAGCAGAAGGTCAAGCGCATGTACGGGCTGCTGGAAAAGCAGTTCCACAACTATTACACCAAGGCCTCCACGCGCAAGGGCAATACCGGCGAGAACCTGCTGCAGATGCTGGAAACGCGTCTGGACAACGTGGTCTACCGGATGGGCTTCGCGGTCACCCGCGCCCAGGCCCGGCAACTGGTGTCGCACAAGGGTGTGATGGTCAACGGCCGCAGCGTCAACCTGCCGTCGTTCACCATCAAGGACGGCGACGAGGTCGCCATCCACGAGCGGGCCAAGAACCAGTTGCGGATCCAGGAGTCGTTGACCCTGGCCGAGCAGATGGACCTGGTACCCGCCTGGATCGAGGTTGATGGCAAGAAGATGACCGGCGTGTTCAAGTCCACGCCCGAGCGGATCGACCTGCCCGCCGACATCAACGAAAGCCTCATCATCGAGTTGTACTCAAAGTAATCGAACTTCGGAGAAAGCCTGAATGGCAAGTTCCTCCATCAATATTCTCAGCCCCCGGGGCGTCACCGTGGAGAAGCTGGGCCCGCACCGGGCCAAGGTTGTGGTCGAACCGCTGGAGCGCGGTTTTGGCCATACCTTGGGCAATGCGTTGCGTCGTGTCCTGCTGTCGTCGATCCCCGGTGCCGCTGTCGTGGAAGCCGAGATTGACGGCGTCCTGCACGAGTACACCACCGTGGAAGGACTCCAGGAAGATGTGCTGGAGGTCCTGCTCAACCTCAAGGACGTGGCCATCCGCCTGAACGGACGCGATGAGACCATGGTTGAGCTCAGCGGCAAGGGTGCCGGCGTGATCACGGCCGGTGACATCAAGGGCGATGCCAGTATCGAAATCGTCAACCCCGACCATGTCATCGCGCACCTGACCAAGGACATCGAGTTCAGCATGCGCCTGAAGGTTGCGCGTGGCCTGGGCTATCAGCCGGCAACCTCGCGCGAGGAAGGTGACGAATCGCGTCCGATCGGCCGCCTGCAACTGGATGCCTCCTACAGCCCGGTACGCCGGGTCGCCTACGAGGTCGATGCCGCCCGCGTCGAACAGCATACCGACCTGGACCGGCTGATCCTGGACGTGGAAACCAACGGCACCATCGAGGCCGAGGACGCGGTGCGCAAGGCGGCCGAGATCCTGGCCCACCAGATTTCGGTGTTCGGCGAGTTCTCCCGCGTCGAGCCGGAGAAGGCACGCAATGAAGCCGCCGGTTTCGATCCGATGCTGCTGCGTCCGATCGACGACCTGGAGCTGACCGTGCGTTCGGCCAACTGCCTGAAGGCCGAGAGCATCTACTACATCGGCGATCTGATCCAGCGTTCGGAGGTCGAGTTGCTGAAGACCCCGAACCTGGGCAAGAAATCGCTTACCGAAATCAAGGATGTGCTGGCCGCGCATGGCCTGTCGTTGGGCATGAAGCTGGAGAACTGGCCGCCGGCCGGGCTCGGCTCGGGCATGATGGCAGGCTGAGGCCAGTCGACAACACCACAAGACGCACCTGAGGAATCACAGCCATGCGCCACCGCAAGTCCGGACGCAAGTTCAGCCGCACCAGCAGTCATCGGGACATGATGTTCCGCAACATGTCGGCGAGCCTGATCGAGCATGAAATCATCAAGACCACCCTGCCCAAGGCCAAGGAACTGCGCCGCATCGCCGAGCCGCTGATTACCCTGGCCAAGAGCGACGGTGTCGCCAACCGCCGTCTGGCCTTTGCCCGGCTGCGTGACAAGCAAGCGGTCGGCAAGCTGTTCGTCGAACTGGGTCCGCGCTACCAGGCCCGTCCCGGTGGCTATCTGCGCATCCTCAAGTGCGGCAACCGCCCGGGCGACAATGCGCCCATGGCCTATGTCGAGCTGGTCGACCGGCCGGCCGTCGATGCCTCGATGGCGGCAGCCGACGACTGATACCCCCAGGGGTGGATGTGTCGGACAACAAGCCCGGAGCGGGGAACCTCTCCGGGCTTCGTCTTTTTCAGGCACCGGATACCGACGCGAATGCGGCGGCTGAGGCGGGCGTCCAATCAACGCCGGCAAGCGCTGGGATTGCGCCGGCGCTCGCCAGCGCTGCTGGTCCCGGTTACAGTCCGCACTTTTCCCGAACACGTTCACGCACCGGCTGTGCCTGCCCGGGCATGATCCGGGCCTCGGTTTCAACTCCCCACCTGGCAACGTACGGAAACTCGCCATGATCTCTTTTCGCACAGCCTGCGCGCTCGGCTTCCTGGCCTGCGTTGGCCTCATGGCCTATGCGCTGTATGCCCAGCACGGCCTGGGCCTTGAACCCTGCCCACTGTGCATCTTCCAGCGCGTGTCGGTGATTGCCACTGGCGTGGTTTTCCTGCTTGCGGCACTGCATGGCCCGGCCGGCGCCGGCCGCTGGCTCTATGCCGGACTGGCCGCCCTGAGTGCCAGCATCGGCGCCGGCATTGCCGGTCGCCACGTCTGGCTGCAATCGTTGGCGCCCGAGGACGTACCGGCCTGTGGTCCGGGCCTTGACTACATGCTGGAAGCCTTCCCACTGCAGCAGGTGCTGCGGCGCGTGTTCAGCGGCTCGGGCGAATGTGCCCAGATCGACTGGACCTTCCTGGGCCTGTCGATGCCCGCCTGGACCCTGATCTGTTTCATCGGCCTGGCACTGTCGGCCCTGGCGATTCCGTTGCTGTCACGGCCGCGGACATGAGCGGGCGTTCAATGCCGTCGGTGCAGGCTGTCGCCGCTCTGGAGGATTGGGCGCCGGACACCTGGCGCCGTTTCCCGGCGGCTCAACAGCCGCGCTACGACGACACGGCACAGCTTGAGCAGGCGATGACGCAATTGGCGCAGTTGCCGCCGCTGGTGTCCTCGGCCGAGATCCTGTCGCTGAAGCAGCAACTGGCCGAGGTCGCCGCCGGCCGCGGCTTCCTGCTCCAGGGTGGCGATTGCGCCGAGAGCTTCGATGATTGCCGGGCGCCCGTGGTCGCCGACCGGCTCAAGATCCTGCTGCAGATGAGCCTGGTGCTGGTCCATGGCCTGCAGATGCCGGTGTTGCGCGTGGGCCGCTTCGCCGGCCAGTACGCCAAGCCGCGCTCGACCGACAGCGAAACGCGCGACGGGCTGACCCTGCCCAGCTATCGCGGTGACATGGTCAACGGCGATGCCTTCGATGCCGCCAGTCGGCGGCCGGATCCGGCGCGGCTGGTGCAGGCGCATGCGCGCTCGGCAATGACCCTGAACTTCGTCCGGGCGCTGATCGACGGTGGTTTTGCCGACCTGCATCATCCCGAATACTGGGATCTGGCCTGGGTCCGGCATTCACCGCTGGAAGCCGAATACCGGCGCCTGGTCGACAGCATCGGCGAGTCGATCCGGTTCATGGAGACCCTGGTCGGCGATGCCCTGACCGGCCTCAACCGCGCCAATTTCTACACCTCGCACGAAGCCCTGGTGCTGCCCTACGAGCAGGCCGCAACACGGCAGGTGCCGCGCCAATGGGGCTGGTTCAATCTGGGTACGCACTTTCCCTGGATCGGCATGCGTACCGCCGACCTTGATGGTGCCCACGTCGAGTATTTCCGTGGCATCCGCAACCCGATTGCGGTCAAGGTCGGGCCGGCCATGCAAGCCGAGCAGCTTTTGCGTCTGGTCGACCGCCTGGATCCGGACAACGAGCCGGGCCGGCTGACCCTGATCCACCGCATGGGCGCCGGGCACATCGGCCAGGGCCTGCCACCGCTGCTGCAGGCGATCAAGCGCAGCGGTCGGCAACTGCTGTGGTGTTGCGATCCGATGCACGGCAATACCGAGACCGTCGCCGGCGGCATCAAGACCCGGCGCTTCGACACCATCCGGCGCGAACTGGAACTGGCTTTTGATCTGCACGCCGATGCCGGCACACGCCTGGGCGGAGTGCATCTGGAGCTCACCGCCGACAATGTCACTGAGTGTCTGGGCGGTGCACGTGACCTGTCCGAGACCGACCTGGCTCGCGCTTACCGTTCCCGGGTCGATCCCCGGCTCAACTACGAGCAGGCGCTGGAGCTGGCGATGTTGATCGTGCGCAAGCACCGCCAGGACAAGAGTGCGTCCGGCGGCAAGGACACAGGTCTTCCGCTGGCGTGAGTCGACCTGCGAGGGTCAGAGCCGTCGCCGTCAATGACCATCGCCGGTGACAGCCGGGCAGAAACCGCCACTCGGCACGGACACTTCCGACAACGGCTGAAACTCAGGCCGCCTCGCGGCTGGCGCGCTTGCGCTCGTTCTCGGTCAGCAGCTTCTTGCGCAGGCGGATGGCCTTGGGCGTGACTTCGACCAGCTCATCGTCGTCGATGAACTCCAGGGCTTGTTCCAGCGACATCTTCACCGGCGGCGTCAGGGCGATGGCATCGTCCTTGCCGGAGGCGCGGACATTGGTGAGCTGCTTTTCGCGCAGGGCATTGACGGTGAGGTCGTTGTCCTTGGCGTGGATGCCGACCAGCATCCCCGCGTAGATCTCTTCACCGGCATTGACCAGCATCCGGCCGCGTTCCTGCAGGCCCATCAGGGCATAGCCGGGTGCACGGCCCTGGCCGTTGGAGATCATCACGCCGTTGCTGCGCTGGCCGATGCTGCCTTCGTTGCGCGCGCCGTAGTGGTCGAAGATATGGAACAACTGGCCGCTGCCCGAGGTCAGGGTCTTGAATTCGTTCTGGAAGCCGATCAGGCCGCGGGCCGGAATCAGGTACTCCAGGCGGACACGGCTCTTGCCATCCAGTTGCATGGTCTTGAGCTGGCCCTTGCGTGCACCCAGCCGCTCCATGACGCCGCCCTGGTGCTGTTCCTCAATGTCGACCAGAAGCTGCTCGTAGGGCTCCATGGCCACGCCATCAATCTCCTTGACGATCACTTCCGGACGCGACACACCCAGCTCGTAGCCTTCCCGGCGCATGGTTTCGATCAGCACCGACAGATGCAGTTCGCCGCGGCCGGAGACCTTGAACTTGTCCGGGTCCTCGGTATCTTCCACGCGCAGGGCGACGTTGTGCAGGGCCTCGCGCTGGAGACGCTCGCGGATCTGCCGGCTGGTCAGGAACTTGCCGCCGGAGTGCTCCTTGTGGCCGGCAAACGGCGAGTTGTTGACGCCGAAGGTCATGGCGATGGTCGGCTCGTCGACACTCAGGGCCGGCAACGCCTCGGGCATCTCCGGGTCGGTGAGGGTGTCGGAGATCGCCAGACGGTCGACGCCGGAGATGGCGATGATGTCGCCGGCATGGGCCTGTGCCACGTCGTAGCGTTCCAGGCCCAAAAAGCCCAGCACCTGCAACACCTTGCCGCTGCGCTTGCGGCCGTCGCGGTCGATCACCGCCACCGGCGCGTTCGGCTGCAGGGTGCCGCGCTGGATCCGGCCGATGCCGATCAGGCCGACATAACTGTTGTAGTCGAGCTGGCTGATGCGCATCTGGAACGGTCCATCCGGATCCACCGCCGGCGCCGGCACATGGCTCATGATCGCCTCGTACAGCGGGCGCATGTCGCCGGAACGCACATCAGGCTGGTCGCTGGCATAGCCGTTGAGCCCGGAGGCGTAGATCACCGGAAAGTCCAGTTGCTCGTCGCTGGCACCCAGGCTGTCGAACAGGTCGAAGGTCTGGTCCAACGCCCAGTCCGGGCGAGCGCCGGGACGGTCGACCTTGTTGATCACCACGATCGGGCGGAAGCCCATGGCAAAGGCCTTCTGCGTCACGAACCGGGTCTGCGGCATCGGCCCGTCCATGGCATCGACCAGGATCAGCACCGAATCGACCATCGACAGCACGCGCTCGACCTCGCCACCGAAGTCGGCGTGGCCCGGTGTATCGACGATATTGATGCGGTTGCCGTTCCAGTCGATGGCCGTGTTCTTGGCCAGGATGGTGATGCCGCGCTCCTTCTCCTGGTCGTTGCTGTCCATCACCCGCTCGACCGGTTCGGTGCGGGCGCTGAAGGTGCCGGACTGGCGCAGGAGCTGGTCGACGAGGGTGGTCTTGCCGTGGTCGACGTGGGCGACGATGGCGATGTTGCGCAGATTCTTGTGGCTCATGGGTTCAGCCGCCGGGGCTGTCAAATGCTGATCGGCCCTCATTGTAACTGCTTGCGGCGTCACTTGCTGCGGCGCAGCAACCAGCGCCCTGCCGACAGTCAGTTTTGCCGCTGCGGTGCCGGTGCCGTGTCGGCAGGGCCGCGCCCGGGCCTGCCGGTTGGCCGCTGTCGGCTCTGTCATACTGTCGGCCCCTTTTTTCAGCTATCGCTGCCGCAGTGCGGCGACTCATCATGGAGTGGCCATGTCCAACCTGAGCGCAACCTTCAATACCGCCCGCGGCCCGATCCGGCTGCGCCTGTTTGCCGAGCAGGCGCCGGTGACCGTCGCCAACTTCGTCAATCTGGCCCGACGCGGTTTCTACGATGGCCTCACCTTCCATCGCGTGATCGCCGATTTCATGGTCCAGGGCGGCTGTCCGCAGGGCACCGGCACCGGCGGCCCCGGCTACCGGTTCGAGGACGAGTGCCGCGCCGAGCTGCGCCATGACAAGCCGGGCATCCTGTCGATGGCCAACGCCGGTCCGGGCACCAACGGCTCGCAGTTCTTCATCACCCATGGCGCCACGCCGTGGCTGGACGGCAAGCACACCGTGTTCGGCGAGGTGCTCGATGCCCAGGACCAGGCCGTGGTCGACGCCATCCGCCAGGGCGATGGCATCGAGTCGGTGACCATTGAAGGCGATGCCGACGCCCTGCTGGCGGCGCAGTCCGCACGCGTGGCCGAATGGAACAAGGTGCTGGGCTGAGCCCGGCCGGCTGCCGACGCAGCCAGCGTATTTGCCGCACCGTCGCAGCCTTGCCGGCTGTCCGACGGTTGCGGTTGCCGGCGACAACTGCCAGCCTGCGCCTGCTGTCGCAGCCTGGTGGTCCAGAACCGGTATCGATGCCACGGCTCGACGGCGCCGGATGATGGCACTACCATCCGGGCCGTTTTGTGCGCTGCGGGAGGGGCGGCGCAGCGTGGTAAAATCCGCAACCCGCTATCCGGTGGAGATTTCAATGCCCCAGTTCGCCCAGCGCGTGGGACGCGCCAAGCCCAGCGCCATCATGGTCGTTGCCGAAAAAGCCAAGGCGCTGAAGGCAGCCGGCCGCGACATCATCAGCTTTTCCATCGGTGTCCCGAATTTCCTGCCCGGGCCACACGTGTATGAGGCGGCCCGGCAATCGCTCGACCATGACAGCGGCCAGTACGGCTCCAACCGCGGCCGTGACGACCTGCTCGACGCCTTCCTGGGCCATCTGCGTGGCCTGGGCCTGGATGGCTACGAACGGCGCAACTGTGCCGTGGCGGTGGGCGCCAAGCACGTGCTCTACAACCTGGCCGAGGCGCTTCTGGATGAAGGCGACACGATCGCCTTCCCCACGCCGTACTGGACCAGCTACCTGGATATCGCCGAGATCGTCGGTGCCGATATCCAGTTGCTGCCATGCCCGCCCGAGAACGACTACAAGCTCACGCCCGACCAGCTCGACCAGGCGCTGGCGCGCAAGCCGCGCGTGTTCCTGTTCAACAATCCGTCCAACCCCACCGGCATGGTCTACAGCCGCGACGAGATCGCGGCGCTGGCCAGGGTGCTGGCCCGGCACCCCGATACCTGGGTGATCACCGACGACATCTACAATTCGATGGTGTTCGACGATGTCGGTTACCACAATTTCGTCCAGTTCGAGCCCAGTCTGCGCGAGCGGGTGATCTTCGTTGATTCGCTGTCCAAGACCTACGGCATGCCCGGTTGGCGCGTCGGCCTGATGGCCGGCCCCGAATCGGTGGCCCAGGCTCTGGTCACGCTCAATTCCAACCACATCACCAGCCTGCCGGAAGTGGTCACCGCCGCCGCCGTCGCCGCCCTGTCCGGGCCGCAGGATGTGCCCCAGCAAAAACGCGCCGAATTCCAGGCTCGCCGCGACCAGGTGCTGGCCGCCATGCGCGCCATCACGGGCGTTGTCTGCCCGAGGCCGCAGGGCGCGTTCTATGTTTTCCCCGATGTCTCCTGCGCCTTTGGTCGTCGCCATGGCGAGCTGGCCATCGGCAATGATGTCGACCTGTGCCAGGTCCTGTTGCAAGTCAAGGGCGTGGCCTGTGTGCCCGGCAGCGCCTTTGGCGAGCCCCGGGGCATGCGCATCAGCTACACCTGCCCGGCCGAGCAGTTGCCCGAGGGTCTGCGCCGGATCCAGGAATTCTTTGCCGAACTGAGTGACTGACCGGCCACGTGTCCGTTTCACCGCGCCAGTTGTTCCTGGTCGCCGGAATCCTGTTCCTGGCCGTGCTCCTGTGGCCGGGACGCGACAGCTCGGCGGTGGCCCAGGCGCGGGCACTGGTCGGCGACGATCAGGTGCTGATGTTTAGCGCCACCTGGTGCGGCTATTGCAAGCGCCTGCGCGCCGACCTGACCCGGGCCGGGATTGATTTCACCGAACTGGACATCGAGGTCTCGACGGTCAACAACCGCGCCTGGCGCTTGCTTGGCGGCCGCGCCGTTCCGTTCACCCTGGTCGGCGAGCGCGTGGTCAGCGGCTATGCGCCTGACCGCATCCGGCAGATGGCCGCTGCGCCCTGAGTCCATCTTTCTTTCGCTTCGCTACTGTCAGCAAGAGACTTCCCATGAAAACTCCCGTACGTGTCGCCGTCACCGGCGCCGCCGGCCAGATCGGCTATTCCCTGCTGTTTCGAATCGCCGCCGGCGAGATGCTGGGCAAGGACCAGCCGGTGATCCTGCAACTGCTCGAGCTGCCGCTGGAGAAAGCGCAGGCGGCCCTGCAGGGCGTGATCATGGAGCTTGAGGACTGCGCGTTCCCGCTGCTGGCCGGCGTCATCGGCAGCGACGATCCGGAAGTGGCGTTCAAGAACGCCGATGTCGCGCTGCTGGTCGGCGCCCGCCCGCGTGGGCCGGGCATGGAACGCAAGGACCTGCTGCTGGAAAACGCCCGCATCTTCACCGCCCAGGGCGCCGCCCTGAACAAGGTCGCCAGCGGCAACGTCAAGGTGCTGGTGGTCGGCAACCCGGCCAATACCAATGCCTACATCGCCATGCGTTCGGCCCCGGATTTGCCGCCGGAGAACTTCACCGCGATGCTGCGCCTGGATCACAACCGGGCCCTGAGCCAACTGGCGATCAAGGCCGATGTCGCCGTTGCCGACATCCGCAACCTGATCGTCTGGGGCAACCACAGCCCGACCATGTATCCGGATTACCGCTTCGCCACGGTGGCCGGTGAATCGCTGCGCGAGCGCATCGGCGATGAGCAATGGAACCGCGAGGTGTTCATTCCCACCGTCGGCCGGCGCGGTGCCGCGATCATCGAGGCCCGTGGCCTGTCCTCGGCAGCCTCGGCCGCCAATGCCGCCATCGACCACATGCGCGACTGGCTGCTGGGCAGCGGCGGTGAATGGGTGACCATGGGCGTGCCCTCCGATGGCAGCTACGGCATTCCAGAAGGCCTGATCTACGGCATGCCGGTGGTGTGCATGCCCGGCGGTGACTACACTCGCGTTGCCGACCTGGAACTGGATGCCTTCAGCCGCGAGCGCATGGACATCACCCTGGCCGAGCTCGAAGAAGAGCGCGACGGCGTCGCCCACCTGCTGGGCTGAGCCTGGTACCCGCGCGGCCGCCTGCTGCCCGATGACCGGCGCTGGCACCGGCGCTGGCGCCGCAGCGACGCGGCCGCTTAGCGGTGCAGTGTTGCCGCTCCGTCGATGATCGGTTGTCCCGGCCGTTGCCAACCTGCGGCCGGCCTGCGCGGGCAAGCGCTGCCTGCCGGCCAGATCGGCGTTCGTGCACGGTGGCCAGCCCGCGCGTACAGGCGGTCCGGGCTAAAATGGCCGGTCCGTTCCGTGATCAACCAGCCAATGGAGTCGACATGACTACAGCCGCCAGCGCCGGCGCACGCTTCCGCGCCGCCGTGTCCGAGGAATCCCCGCTCCAGGTCATGGGCGCGATCACCGCCTACGCCGGCCTGATGGCCAAGCGCGTCGGCTACCGGGCGCTGTACCTGTCCGGCGGCGGTGTTGCCGCCAACTCGCTGGGCATGCCCGACCTGGGCATCAGCACCATGGAAGACGTGCTCACCGATGCCCGCCGCATCGTCGATGCCACCGGCATGCCGTTGCTGGCCGACATCGATACCGGCTGGGGCGGCGCCTTCAACATTGGCCGCACCATCCGCTCGTTCATCAATGTCGGCGTCGCCGCCGTGCACATGGAAGACCAGGTCGGCCAGAAGCGCTGCGGTCACCGGCCGGGCAAGGAAGTGGTGACCCAGGCGGAGATGGTCGACCGGGTCAAGGCCGCGGTCGACGCCCGCACCGACGACGGCTTCGTGATCATGGCGCGCACCGACGCCGCAGCCACCGAGGGCCTGGAGTCGGCGATCGAGCGCGCCGTTGCCTATGTCCAGGCCGGCGCCGACATGATCTTCCCCGAGGCGATGAAGAGCCTGGACGATTACCGCCGGGTCAAGGCCGCAGTGCAGGTGCCGGTCCTGGCCAACCTGACCGAGTTCGGCTCCACGCCGTTCTTCACCACCGACGAGCTGCGCGATGCCGGCGTCGACATCGCCCTGTACTGCTGCGGCGCCTATCGCGCCATGAACAAGGCAGCGCTGAACTTCTACCAGACGGTGCGCCGCGAGGGCACCCAGAAGAACCTGATCGAGACCCTGCAGACGCGCGATGAGCTGTACGACTTCCTGGGCTACCACGCCTATGAGGACAAGCTCGACCAGCTCTTTGCCCGCGACCGCAACGACAGCCATTGAAGGAGAGTTCCATGACCCAATCCGCCAGCACGCCGCGCCCGGTGAAGAAATCCGTGGCCCTGAGTGGCACCGCCGCCGGCAATACCGCCCTGTGCACGGTCGGCCGTACCGGCAACGACCTGGCCTACCGTGGCTATGACATCAAGGATCTGGCCGCCGGCGCCACCTTCGAGGAAGTGGCCCACCTGCTGGTTCATGGCAGCCTGCCGACCGCGGCGCAACTGGCCGCCTACCGCACCAAGCTGGCGCGGCTGCGCGGCCTGCCGGCGATCGTCCAGGAGGCCCTGGAGCTGGTCCCGGCCAACGCCCATCCGATGGATGTGCTGCGTACCGGCGCCTCGGTGCTGGGCACCGTGCTGCCGGAAGAGCCGCAGCAGCCGGTGGCTGGCGCGCGCGACATCGCCGACCGGCTGATGGCCAGCTTCGGCTCGATGCTGCTGTACTGGTGGCACTTCACCCGCAATGGCCGCCGGATCGAGGTCGAGACCGACGATGAATCCATCGCCGGCCACTTCCTGCACCTGCTGCACGGCCGTGCGCCCAGCCAGGCGCACGAGCGCGCCCTGGACCAGTCGCTGATCCTCTACGCCGAGCATGAGTTCAACGCCAGCACCTTCACCGCCCGGGTGATTGCCGGTACCGGTTCGGACATGCACTCGGCGATCACCGGTGCCATCGGCGCCCTGCGCGGGCCCAAGCATGGCGGCGCCAACGAAGTGGCGATGGACATCATCAGCCGCTACGACAATGCCGACGAGGCCGAGGCCGACATCCGCGCCCGGGTCGAGCGGCGCGAGATCGTCATCGGCTTCGGCCATCCGGTCTACACCATCGGCGATCCGCGCAATCCGATCATCAAGGAAATCTCGCGCAACCTGTGCCGGGACGGCGGCAATCCGGTGCTGTTCGATATTTCCGAGCGCATCGAGACGCTGATGTGGGACATGAAAAAGATGTTCCCCAACCTGGACTGGTACAGCGCCTCCAGCTACCACATGATGGGCGTGCCGACGCCGATGTTCACGCCGCTGTTCGTGATCGCGCGCACCTCCGGCTGGGCCGCGCATGTGATCGAGCAGCGCCAGGACGGCAAGATCATCCGTCCCAGCGCCAACTACATCGGTCCGGAAGACCGGACCTTCGTGCCGCTGGCCGAGCGCGGCTGAGCCAGGTTCAGGCCTGGCCTTCGGCGCGCAGCGCAGTCTGCACGCCGGGGTCGGCAGCCAGGCGCGCCTGGAACTTGGCCAGGTGCGCCAGGTCGGCGGTGTCGACACCGGTCGCCGCCGCCCAGCGCAGCACCACGTACAAATACGGGTCGGCGACCGAGCGTTCCTCGCCGGCCAGCCAGGGCTGGTCGGCAAGATGCCGGTCGACCCGTTCCAGCAGGCCGCGCACGTTCTGCCGCGCCTTGTTCTGCAAGGCCTCGTGCTGGCCCTCGTCATCCAGGAAGCGGTGCGGCGCGAACAGCGGCACGAAGCTCTTGTGCAGGTCGGAATTGATGAACGCCAGCCAGCGGTTGACCTCGGCGCGGCCACGCGGCGTGCCGTCGCCAGCCAGGCCGGCTTCGGGGAAACGGTCGGCCAGATAGTTGAGGATGGCGACGTTCTCGGTCAGCACCCAGCCATCGTCATCAACGAAGGCCGGCACCGAAGCGGCGGGATTGATCGCCAGGTAAGCGGGTGATTTCAGCTCATCGCGGCCGAGCAATTTCACTTCGTAGGGCTTGCCGATCCATTCCAGCACGATGTGGTCGGCCAGCGAACAGGCGCCGGGCAGGCAATACAGTTTCATGGTTGGGGTTCCTTCATAGATATCGACAGGCGCCCAAGAATACGCCAGCCAAGGCGAACGCCCGATGGCTGGCGCGGCCGTTGTGCCTTGACCATCGCCTGGCCGGGTGGTCGGCTTTCGCCGATACCGGAACGGCGCGGGTCAGGGCAGGTCGCGGCTGGGGTCGGCCTGGTCCAGTGAGCGCAACAGGATTCCGGCCTGGGTGCGGTTGCGCACCTCCAGCCGTTCAAAGATTGCGGTCAGATGCGCCTTCACGGTGCGCTCCTGGATGCCCAGGCGGTCGGCGATCTGCTTGTTGAGCAGGCCATCGGCGACCAGGGCCAGCACCCGGTGCTGCTGCGCGGTCAGGTTGGCCAGGCGCGTAGCCAGCCGTTCGCCTTCGTCGTCGGGGTTGCCGGCGACCGGGTCGGCGAAGCCCTCGGGCAGCCATTCGCCCCCGGCCAGCAAGGTGTTGACCGCCTCGCCGATGACATCCGGATCGGTGCTCTTGGGAATGAAGCCGGCCGCGCCCATGGCCAGGGCCCGGCGCACCGTGCGCGGATCCTCATGGGCGGAGATCATCACCACGGCGGTGGCCGGAAACTCGGCACGCAGGCCAGCCAGGCCCATCAGCCCGCGACTGCCGGGCATGTGCAGATCCAGCAGCAACAGATCGATATCCGGGTGTGTTTGCAGCAGCGCCCGGGCCTGGTCCAGCGTGCCGGCTTCGTGGAGGGCGCTGACTGCGATGCGCTCGCGCACCGCCTGCGCCAGGGCGCGGCGGAACAGGGGATGGTCGTCGGCCACCAGCAATGTGGTCATGCCCGAAGCATAGCGGCTGCTCCGGTATCTGCGCCCAGGTTTGCTGTCTTGGCTGCGCGCCGATGGCACAATGGCGGCCGCGCCGGCGCCGGTGGCCTGCAGCCACCACGCCGGCCCATCGGACCGGTTGGGGAATGCCATGACTCGGACAATGTTCCACAGCCCGTTGCTGGCGGCCGTTGCCCAGGCTGCGTCAGTGGTGCCGCGGCAACCATGATTGCCCGCCTGCTGGTCGGCCTGGTCAAGCTGCTGGTCGGTGCCCAGGGCCGTTGGCTGGGCGTGCCACCGACCGGTGAGCGGCAGCGGATCTATTTCGCCAACCACAGCAGCCATCTGGATGCCCTGGCGCTGTGGGCGGCGCTGCCGCCGGCCCTGCGCCGGCGCACGCGGCCGGTGGCGGCGCAGGATTACTGGGCCCTGGGCGGTCTGCGCCAGATGGTGGCGGTGCGCGGTTTCAATGCCGTCTTCGTCGCCCGCCAGCGCGAGCGTCCCGACCAGGACCTGCTGGCGCCGCTGGCCCAGGCGCTGGCGGCCGGCGACAGCCTGATCCTGTTTCCCGAAGGCACCCGCAGCGCCGAAGCCTTGCCGCTGCCGTTCAAAAGCGGGCTGTACCGGTTGGCCCGGCAATTTCCCCAGGTTGAACTGGTGGCGGTTTATCTGGATACCCTGCACCGCAGCCTGCCCAAGGGCAGCCTGCTGCCGGTGCCCCTGGTGTGCACGGTGCGTTTCGGGCGCGGCCTGCAATTGCATGCGGATGAGGACAAGGATGCCTTCCTGGAGCGGGCCCACGCGGCCGTGACGGAGCTGGCCTGAGATGAGCTCCGGACTGATATGGGTGATGGCCGGGATCGTCGGCCTGTTGCTGCTGGCCAGTGCCATTGGCCTGGTGCTGGATCGGCGCGTGCAAGCCAGCGGCGGCAGCGCGGTGATCGACAATCTCAACGCCCGCATCCGCGCCTGGTGGTTGATGGTGGCGGTGCTCGCCGTGGCTTTCTGGGCCGGGACCACCGCCAGCCTGGTGCTGTTCGCCATCGTCTCATTCCTGGCCCTGCGCGAATTCCTGACCCTGACCCCGACCCGGCGCGGCGACCACCTGGCCCTGTGCCTGTGTTTCTACGTCGCCATCCCGCTGCAGTACTGGTTGATCGGCATTGGCTGGTATGGCCTGTTCAGCATCCTGATTCCGGTCTATGGCTTTGTGCTTCTGCCGGCAGTGGCCGCCCTGGCCGGCGATGCCGATCAGTTCCTGGAACGCACCGCCAAGGTGCAATGGGGGCTGATGCTGACGGTGTTCTGCATCAGCCACGCGCCGGCCCTGCTGATCCTGGAGGTGCCCGGCCATGATTCTGCCGGGCCGGCACTGTTGCTGTTCCTGCTGCTGGTGGTGCAGATCAGCGATGTCCTGCAGTACGTGTTCGGCAAGCTCATCGGCCGGCATCCGGTGGCGCCGACGATCAGCCCGGGCAAGACCGTCGAGGGCCTGGTCGGCGGCGGCCTGGCGGCGACCGCGGTCGGTGCGGGCCTGTGGTGGATCACGCCGTTCACGCCCTGGCAGGCGGCGGCTCTGTCGGCGCTGATCGTGCTGTGTGGCTTCCTCGGCGGCCTGGCGCTGTCGGCGGTGAAGCGCAGCCTGGGGGCCAAGGACTGGGGCGATTTGCTGGCCGGCCATGGCGGCATGCTCGACCGGGTCGATTCGGTCTGCTTCGCGGCGCCGGTGTTCTTCCACCTGGTGCGCTATTTCCACACCTGAGCGGCGCCGGGCGGCCGGGGTCGAGCGATCAGCCGGCCCCCGGCGAGATATTGGTTGCGGCATTGGCCAGGGCGATCCAGGCATCGACCGGCACCTGTTCGGCGCGCTGGCCCGGATCGATGCCGACGCGGGCCAGGGCATCGCTGTCGACCAGGCTGCGCAGGCTGTTGCGCAGGGTCTTGCGGCGCTGGGCGAAGGCGGCCTTGACGATGGCGGCAAAGCGCGCCGGATCGTTGACCGCGGCCCGCTGCGGCGCCGTCGGCAGCAGTCGCACGACGGCCGAGTCGACCTTGGGCGGCGGCCGGAAGGCATGCGGCGCCACGTCGAACAGCGGCTGCACCTGGCATCGGGCCTGGAGCATGACGCTGAGCCGGCCGTAGTCCCGGCTACCCGGTTCGGCGGCCATGCGCACCACCACTTCCTTTTGCAGCATGAAGTGCATGTCGACCAGATGTTCGGCGGCGGCCAGGGCCTGGAACAGGATCGGCGTGGAAATGTTGTAGGGCAGGTTGCCGACCAGGCGCAGCGGGCCGCCCAGACGGCTGGCCAGCGCCGCCAGGTCGACGTCGAGCACATCGGCCTCGACCACCTCCAGGCGGGGATGCGCGCGCGCGCGCAGGCGGGCGGCCAAATCGCGGTCCAGTTCGATCACGGTCAGGGCGATACCGGTGGCCAGCAACGGCCCGGTCAGGGCGCCTTCGCCGGGGCCGATCTCGACCAGGCGATCCCCGGCCCTGGCCGCGACGGCGGCCACGATCTGCGCCAGCACCGCTTCATCGTGCAGGAAATGCTGCCCGAATCGCCTCCGGGGCACATGGCTGCCGCGCGCTGGTGTGTTCATGCCTGCCGGCGCCGGGCGATGGCCAGCGCCAGCGCGGCGGCAGCGCGGACGCTGCCGGCGTCAGCCCGGCCCTGGCCGGCCAGATCCAGCGCCACGCCGTGGTCCACCGAGGTGCGCACGAACGGCAGGCCCAGGGTGATATTGACCGCCGCACCAAAGGCCAGGGTCTTGAGCACCGGCAGGCCCTGATCGTGGTACATGGCGAAATAGGCGTCGAAACGCCGGCGCTGGTCGGGCACGAAGGCGGTGTCGGCCGACAGCGGTCCGGTCAGGTCCAGGCCTTCCTGGCGCAGCCGGGCGAGCGCCGGTGCGATGACCTCGATCTCCTCACGGCCCAGGTGGCCGCTTTCGCCGGCATGCGGATTCAGCCCGAGCACCGCGATCCGTGGCCGGGCCAGGCCGAAATCACCGCGCAGGCCGGCATCGAGCAGGCGCAGGCTGGCGGTCAGGGTGTCGGCGTTGATGGCATCGGCGACGGCACGCAGCGGCAGATGGGTACTGGCCAGGGCGACGCGGATGCCGGCCTCCGGAGCCAGCGCCGGATCGGCGCCGGCCAGCAGCATCAAAACCTGGGCGCCGGCGCGGTCGGCAAAGAACTCGGTGTGGCCGGTGAAGGCGATGCCGGCCTGGTTGATCACGCCCTTGTGCACCGGCAGGGTGAGCACGGCATCAAACAGGCCGTCACGGCAGCCGTCGGCGGCCAGGGCCAGGGTCTGCAGCACCGCCGGGGCATTGGCCGGATCAAGCTGCCCGGCCAGCACCGGCGCGGGTAGTGGCACCGGCAGGCAGGCGATGCGTCCGGGCACCGGTGCCTGGTCGGCGACCCCGGCATTGAACAGCGTCAGCGACAGCGGCACGCCAAGCCGTGCCGCCTCGCGTTGCAGTAGCTGCGGGTCGCCGATGGCGACCAGTTCGGCAGGCAGGGATTGTTCTGCCAGCCGGATCATCAGCTCCGGGCCGATGCCGGCGGGCTCGCCAATCGTGACCGCCAGGCGGGGCGTTGCGCTCATTGCCTGTGCGGCTGGTGTGGCGGCAAGGCGTCGGCGGTGGCCACTGGCGCAACCGGGACGATGCCGGTGACCACGATCGCGCCCGGCCAGTGGCCGGGCCGGCCGTCAGCCATCGACGTCGTCGTCGAGCCGGTTCTCGATGTAGGCCTCACCGCGAAGCTCGCGCACATAGCGCTCGAACTCTTCGCCGGCCTTGCGGCTGCGGATGGTTTCGGCGGCCTGGCGGCGCAGGAAATCGGCGGTGCGGTCCTGCTGGCGGTTGCCCAGGCGTTGCAGCAGATGCCAGCCGACATCACTGCGGAAAGGCTCGCTGATCTCGCCATCGGCCAGCGTCGGCAGCACCTGGGCGACGCCGGTGCCGTAAGCCTCGGGCGGGAACCAGCCCAGATCGCCACCGAGCGGCCCGGTGTTGTGGTCATCGGAATGTTCGCGCGCCATGTCGGTGAAATCGGCGCCGTCCAGGATCTGGCGATGGACGTCTCTGATCCTGCGTTCGGCCTGCTCCGGGCTGGTCAGTTCGGTGAACTCGATCATGATGTGGCGGGCATTGAACTCCTCGACCAGGCGCTGGCTGTCGGCACGCCGCCCGTACAGCTTGAGCAGGTGGAAGCCGCCGGGGCTGCGGATCGCCGGGGTCACCTCACCCTCGCGCATCTGCGCGACGATATCGATGAACACCGAGGGGATCTCGTTCAGGCCGCGCCAGCCCAGGTCGCCGCCGTCCAGGGCGTTGGGGGCGTTGGAATGGCGGATGGCGGCCGAAGCGAAATCCATGCCGGCCTGGATCTGGTCGTGGACGGCCTGGGCGCGCGACCGCGCCTCTTCGATGCTGTGGCTGTCGGCGCCTTCCGGCACGGCGATCAGGATGTGGCCGATATGGACCTCGCCACGCTGCAACTGGCCGCTGCCCAGCAGGTTGTCGATCTCGCTTTCGCTGACCGAAACCCGGGTCTGCACGAAGCGCTGTTGCAGGGCCTGGATCAGCAGTTCCTCACGCACGGTTTCGCGGAACTCGCCGTAGTGCAGGCCCTGCTGTTCCAGCGATGCGCGTAGTTGGTCCGGGGTCAGGCCGTTGCTGCGGGCGACATCGCCGATGGCGGCATCGACCTGCATCTCGCTGATGCGGATGCCGGTTTCCTGGGCGCGGTCGGCCTGCACTTTCATCAGGATCATGCGCTCCAGCACCTGGCGCTCGAGCACATCGCGCGGCGGCAACTGGGCAGCGCGGTCGGCGTACTGGTCGATGATGTTGTTCACCGAGCGGTCCAGCTCGCTGGCCAGGATCACATCCTCGTCGACCACGGCGATGACGCGGTCCAGTGTTTCCACGGTCAACGATTGTGCCGACACCGGCACGGTGGCCAGCAGCAACAGGGGCAGGAGCAGGGTTCGGATCAATGCGGTCATGGGTGCAGGCTCAGGTTGGTTGCCGTGCCGGCAGCATAGGTCGGCCGGTGGCGGGGAAAGCCATGGCGCAGGTTGGCCCGATCAGGGCGGCAGCCGGCGCCGGCGGCGGCAAAACGGGTGGAGGGGGAACCGGTGGCAACGAAGCTCGGTAATGCTGATCCGGACGCGGCGCGCACCGGCCCGGGCAGCGGGCTTGCGGCGCCCGGTTCGCGGCCGTCATGCCGGCGCCACCGGTGGCTGGCAAACCGGCTGCTCAATCGCCGTAGCGGGTGTAGCCAACGATAGCACGGCGCAGCAAATCCCCGGAGTGGCGGCCCAGGTTGCCCAGGCCCTTGAGCTCGATCTCAAGGTACAGGGCGTTGTCGCGTTCGCCCTCGACGTTGCGCACATAGTGGCGGCCGAGCAGGCGGATGGCGTAGCAGCAGCTTTCAAACTCGATGCCCGCCAAGGCTTCCAGGGTCGAACTGCCCTGCTCGATACCGGTCAGGTTGGTCTCGTCGCCCAGGGAGACATTCCAGCGGCCGACCAGGCGCCAGCGCTCGTTCAGTGCCCACAGGCCGGACAGGTCGACCTGCTCCAGGTAGTTGCGCCGATAGCGGTAGGTGGCATTGATCACGCTGTGGTTGCGGAAGCGCCATTGCAGGCGGGCGCTGCTCAGGTCGGTGCGGTCGGTTTCCGGGTTCCACTGGCTGCCCAGGGCCAGCGACAGGTTGTCACGCAGGGCGAGATTGAACTCGCCGACAAAGGCCGAGCCGGAAATGTCGACTGCTTCGGTGCCGGGATTGAGCTGTACCCGTTGCGGGCGGAAATAACGGATCTGGCCAAGGGTCATCGATACCCGTTCGCGGCCATCGGCGCCATCGAACAGGCGGCTGGTCATGGCCAGGGTGGCCTGGTTGGCATCGCCCTGGCGGTCGGCGCCGACGAAGCGGTTGGTCTGGAACAACTGGGTGATGCCGAAGGTCAGGCGCTGGGTATCGAAGATCGGCAGGTCGCTCTGGTCCTGGTAGGGCACGTTGAGATAGAACAGGCGCGGCTCCAGCGTCTGCAGCCAGTCGCGGCCGAACAGGCGCGTGTCGCGCTCGAAGATCAGGCCGCTGTCCAGGCTGAAGATCGGCAGGCCGCGGCTGCGGCTGCGGCTGCCGCCGCCATCGCCCAGGTCATAGCGGTAGTCGGTCTGGCGCCAGCCCAGCTCCGGACGCAGGAACCAGCCGGAGCGGTCAACCGGCCATGCCAGGTACGGATACAGGTCCGAGCGCGTGCCCTGCTGCGGTTCGTGGCTGCGGTCAAAGCGCACCAGCTCCGAATCGATGCCGGCGACCAGGCCCAGGCCGATGCCGTCCTCGGCATCGAAACGCAGGCGTGGCAGGCGCCGGTACGGTTCGCGGGCATTGGGCAGGGTCGGGTCGGTGATCTTCTGCACCTCGACCATGGCCGAGGCATCCCACCAGCTGCCGCGGCCGTAGATGCCGGCGCGCGAGGGCAGCACCGTGGTCGCGGCCAGCGAAAGCGAATCGCCGAAGTCCTCGAAGTATCGGTCGTCGGAAACTTGTTTGATATTGACGTTGGCGCGCCAGTTCCGGTTGAAGCGGGTGTGGTGCTGGTATTCCAGATAGCCGCGGCTGTCACCATGGACATCGTCATCGGGCATGTAGGTGCCAAAGAAGCGGCCGCGGTGGTTGCGCCCGAACAGGTAGCGGAATTCGGCGCCCAGCATCTGCCCGCGCGAGCCGATGATCCGCGGCGACAGGGTCAGGTCGTAGTTCGGCGCCAGGTTCAGGTAATAGGGCACGGTGATGTCGATGCCGCCCTGGCGCGAGCGGCTGATGCTGGGCAGCAGCAGGCCGGACTTGCGCCGGTCGTCGATCGGGAACGAGCCCCAGGGCGTGTACAGAAGCGGCACGCCGCGGAAGTACAAGGTGGCGTTGCGCGCCTTGCCGGTGCCGGTGCTCTGGTCGATGTCGATGCTGGCGGCGCGCAGTTGCCAGTCCGGATCGTCCGGGTCGCAGGTGGAAAAGCTCATCTGCTCCATGCGCGAGCGGTCCGGGTCCAGGATCTGCACCTGCCCGGCCTCGCCATTGCCGCGGGTGTGCAGGAACTGGTAGCGCACGCCATGCAACTGCGTGGTATCGGTTTCCAGGTTGCCGCTGCCGCGCTGCGCCGAGAGCAGCAAGCCGGCATCCTGGTAGGTCAGCGGTTGCTCGGTGCGGTAGTCGCCGCTGGCACTGTCATAGTCGATGCGGCCGGTGCGCAGCAACTGGTCGGCGCGCTGCAGCTCAACATCGCCTTCGATGATGATGCGTTCGCGGTCGCTGACATCCAGGCGGGCGCCTTCGATGCTCGCTTCGGTAGTGTCGCGCTCGCTGGCTGGACCCAGGCCGGGGACATAGAAGTCGAGCAGGCGGTTGCTGCGGCACAAAGCGTAGCGACGAAGGTCGAGCTGGCAGTCGGCATCGCCGGGCGCGCAGGTGCGGGCTTCGGCGGCAGCGGTGGTCGGCGCTACCGCGGGCAGCGGAATCGGTTCGGGATCAATCGGATCAACCGCAACCATGCCGGCCGCCGGATCGGCCAGAGGATCAGCCACGGCCAGCGTGCCGGTGCCGGCCAGCAGCAAGGCGCAGATGGCGGCCGACAGGCACCTGCCCGGCCGGGCCGGGGCAGGCCACACGGGCGCAGGCACGGCAGTCGCGGGCGCAGGCACGGCCCCGCCACGGGGCCGGATTGGAAGTTCGGGGATCACGCGTTCAGGGCAGCCGGGAAGGGGCGCAAAAAGGCCGTGTACGATGGCATAGACGCCCTGTTCTCTCAACAAATCCCTGTGTCGCGACCGGGGAGCGGTGGGCGGGCCGGAGCCGGTATCCGGTCGAAGCGAAAAGGCCCGGCGGGAATCCCCGGGCCTTATAGACCTTCAAGTCCTTCAGTTCATTGCCGAGCAGCCGATCAACGGCGGATGGCGACCCAGCCGAACAGCATCAGGCCCAACGCCAGCAGGATCTGCGCCAACGTGCTGAGCGTCGGCACTGGCACATACGAAGGCAGTGGCGGCCCCCCCGGCGAACCCGGATCACCCGGCTCGATGGAACCCAGCGTGATGTTGTCGAAGCCGATCTGGTTGGCCGTGCCACCGAAATCGACCGAGCGCGCTGTGCCGTCGAAAGCGACTCCAATCGGTGCCCAGACATCGAAGGCATACGGTGTCGGACCCGTCCCCGTCGCTGGCAGATTCAGTTCAGCAAGCAGATTGCCCGTACCGTCGACATCGTCATACACACGAACGACCCCCGGATTGTTTGCCGCCGCATAGAAAAACGAGAACCCGGTGTCGAATCCCGACGGCACGTTCATGATCGCCGAACCACTGAGAAAAAACAGGATCGTAACGCCCGACGGGTTGTTGGCGAAGTTGCCTGTGCCGCCAGCGGTCTCGGCAATGATCGAAAGAGAAGCGTTGCCGAAGGTGATGCCGTAATCCGGGCCGGGACCGACACCACCCCCGGCCATTCCGCCGGCGTAGAAATCCGCTACCGGTTGTTGATTACTCAATCCTTCGAAATCCAGCACGACATCGCCCGCGCCTCTCGGGTCGGATGGGGGTGCCAGGCTAATGTTGCCGGTCGGTTCAAGGCAGCACAGTCCGGTGCCCGATGCGTTCACCAAGCCCGGTGAGGTCAGGAGGCCGGCAAAAAGCAGTGCTGTTGCAAACAGTTTCATACTCATACGCATGATCAAACCCTCCGTTGAAGAACCACTTGTTGGTGTTCAACCGCCTCACAGGCAGCCCGCCGCGAATGCGGAAGCTGGCCTGGTAAATGTCCCCGGCGGCAGTTTTGCTCCGTTTTCCGGAAGATGTCAAGATGTAGCCTGTTGCGGACCACACTTGAGCCTGGAAGGGGCCTGGAAGGGGCGCTGTGGCTCACCGACAACTGAGCCTGGACGCAGGCGGGACGGGGCATCTTGGGAGGATGTTGGTGTCTATCAATACAGAACTATTTCGTACGCTCGATGACGTGCGTGGCTTGATGCCGCCCGCCATCTCAGGCCGGCATCATCCAGCAGCGCGATCGGGACCTCTCGGCCATGCCCAGCCGCCCAGCCGCAGGAAAGTACTCAGATACGCCACCGTCAGGCGACCGGTCCAGCCCGGTCGTCCGGCCTCAGGCGGCGCTGGTCAGGGTGCTCCTGGCCGGTTCGTGCAGGAAATCGCCCTGGACGAAATTGACCCCGCACTGGTAGAGCGCGCTGACGCTGGCCATGTCGCTGACCTGCGGCGCGATCGTCTTCATCTCGCCGGCACGCGCCTGCTCGCAGATTTCCTGCACCTTCTTTTGCGATTCGGCATTGCCGGCAAAATCGGCGATGTAGTTGTGGTCGATCTTCAGATACTGCGCCGGCACATGCTTGAGCAACTGAAACGAGTTCAGGCCGGCGCCGAAGCTGCTGATGGTCACGCCAACACGCAGTTTGGCCAGGTGCTGAAGCAGCGCCTGCAATGATTTGAGCTGCACCGAGGCCTCGTTCTCGGCCACCTGCAGCACCAGCCGCTCGCCCGGAACGCGGTGGCTCTTGATCTGCTCGGCGAGCCAGCCGGCGAAGGTCTGATCCTCCAGCGTGTCGGTGCTCAGGGTGATGAAGAAGGTGGGTGGGCGCTTGCCCGACCGGGCCAGTTCGGCCAGGGCGTTGGCAATCACCCAGCGGTCGATGCGCGGCATCAGCCCGGCCTGTTGGGCGGCGGGCAGGAAGAAACTGGGCAGGATCTCACTGCGCGGGCTGTTCATGCGCAACAGCACCTCGAAGTGCTCGCCCTCGGCGCCCTGCAGGCAGACCATGGGCTGGTAGAACAGAACGAAGCCGTCGTCCTTGGCCAGGGCGTCCTCGACCAGCTTGACCCAGTGCGCGTTGCGGTTGGCTTCGGCCTTTTCCTCGGCGTAGGGATCGTGCAGCACCATGCGGTTGCCGCCCTCGGCCTGGGCCGTGGTGCAGGCATTGGCGGCCTGGGCCAGGATCGCCGGCACCTGGTGCAGGCGCTCGCAGACGAGCACGCCACCGATGCTGAAGGTGATCGACACCGAGGCCTGGCCGATCTCGAAAATGTGGTCGCTGATGCGCTCGCGAACCCGGTCGGCCAGCTTGCCGGCGGCATCCAGGGTCGGCGTCGGCGTCAGGAGGGCGAAGCTGTGGTCGCCGAAGCGGGCGGCGATGTCGTCCGGCCCCAGGATGGTGCCCAAGGCTTTGGCGACGTCGGCCAGCAGCAGGTCGCCATGGCCAACGCCGACGGCGCTGATCAGGTTGGCGAACTCGTCGATGTCCAGCAGCAGCAGGGCATGGTTGCGCTTGCCGCTGGCGGCCTCGCCGGCGATGCGCTCGAGCAGCGCGGTGAACTGGGTGCGGTTGTACAGGTCGGTGACCAGGTCGCGTTCCTTCAGCCGGGTCAGTTCGGCGGCCAGGGCCGGGTCTTCCTGCGGATTGCGGATCACCAACTGGATGCAGGTTTCACCGGAATAGGTGGCATTGGAAAACTCCATCCGGCCGGGGAAGGAATGGCCATCGCTGCGGCGCAGGTTCAGTTCCAGGTATTCGGGCGGCGCTTCGCCCTTGCCCATCCGGCGCAGCTCGCGCTTGAACTGGTCGGTATCGCTGGCGGCGATCAGATCCAGCAGCGGCTGGCCCTCGATGTCCTCGCCTTCGTCGAAGCCGAACATCTCCAGATAGGCGCGGTTGGCGCGGATGTGCATGCCCTCGTGGACGAAGGCGATCGGGTCGCGCGAGCTGTCCAGCAGGCCGTCGCAGCGGCGCTCGCTCTCGCGCAGGGCGCCTTCCAGGCGGCGCATCTCGCGGCGTGCGCGCAATTGCTCGAACTGACGCTTGACCGCGGCCACGATCAGGGTCGGGTGGCGCGGCTCCACCGCCGTGGCGCCGGCCTCGAAGGCAGTCGCGCGTTGTTCGTCGTCCATCTGCCGCAGCAGGGCGATGATCGACAGGTCCTTGCCGGTGCGGGCGATTTCGCCGGCAACGTCGGCCAGCGCCACCGGCCCAGGCTCGCTGACCAGGACCAGGTCCAGGGGTTCGCGCGCGATCAGGTCGACCAGGCTGTCGATGTCACCGACCTGGCTGGGGCGCACCGCCAGCCCGGCATTGCGCAGCAGGCTGACCAGGTGCTCGGCTGCGTCCAGTTTGGCGTCGACGAAACAGATGCGTATAGGTGCGTTGGACATGGTGATGCGATTCCCGATTAGGCCCCGTTCCCTGCCCGAGCAGTATCAGATGCGTGCTCGGCTGGCAAGTATGGGCATGTTTGGCTGCTTTGTGCCAGATGCCATGTTATGGCAATGCAGATTGCAAACTCCAGGCAATGACTTTGCGGCCGCGGTTGTTTTGACCGCGCCACGGCCGTGGTCGCAGGCCGTCGTTCAAAGCGGCGTCTTGGCTGGCTCGCCGGCGATCTCCCGGACCAGTCGTGGCAGCAGGTAGCCGGGCAGGCGGGCGCGAAGCTGGGCATGCAGGTGCCGCGCCGCGACCTCGTCAACATGGAAATGCGCGGCGCCGGCGACCTTGTCCAGCAGGTGCAGGTAGTAGGGCAGGGTGGCGGCCTGGTGCAGGCGCCAACTGAGCTGTTCCAGTGCCGGCAGCGAATCGTTGACCCCGGCGAGCAGGACTGACTGGTTGAGCAGGTGGGCGCCGCCGTCACGCAGGGCGTGCAGCGCGGCCGAAGTTTGCTCGTCGATCTCGTTGCCGTGGTTGGCGTGCACCACCACCGTCACCGGCCAGGGCAGGCCACCCAGCCAGGCCAGCAGGGCCGCGTCGACGCGCTCGGGCAGGACGATCGGCAAACGAGTATGCAGGCGCAGGCTGCGGACATGGCCGATGCCGGCCAGGGCGTCGGTGAACTCGGCCAGCTTGCCGGTGGCCAGCGCCAGCGGGTCGCCGCCGGACAGGATCACTTCCTGCACCGAGTCATCGCCGGCAATGTAGTCCAGGGCGGCGCGCCAACGATCGCGTGCCGCCAGCTCGTCGGCATAGGGAAAGTGCCGGCGGAAGCAGTAGCGGCAGTTGATCGCGCAGGCGCCGGTGGCGATCAGCAGCACCCGGCCGTGGTATTTGTGGATCACACCGGGTGCACGGCTGGCTGCCAGGTCGCCGACAGCATCGGTGCCATAGCCGGGCGCGGCCTGCAGTTCGGCGGCAGCCGGCAGCACCTGGCGCAGCAGCGGATCGTCGGCATCGCCGGGCCGCATCCGGCGCAGGTAGCTTTCCGGCACGCGCATGGCAAACCCGGTGTCGACCGCTGCCAGCAGTTCGTCGGCACGATCGGCCAGTGCCAGGCGCGCCAGCAATTGCCGTGGATCGGTCAGCGACTGCCGCCAGGCCAGGCGCCAGTCGACAACTGGCTGCGGCGGCAGGGGGCTTGCAGGTATCATTCGCGTTCCCGGGCAGGATTCAGGGCTGGTCATTGTAGGCCGCCGAGGAACCGCCCTTGCCTGTTAACACGCCGCCCACCGGCCTGGAGTCGCCGGCGCGGCCTGGACCGCGAGATTTGGAGCAGATATGGCGACCTACGGCCTCAACGATGTCAAGAACGGTCTGAAAATCCTCATCGATGGCGAACCCTGCGTCATCGTCGATACCGATTTCATCAAGCCCGGCAAGGGCCAGGCCTTCACCCGGGTCAAGGTCCGCAACCTCAAGAATGGGCGCAGCTTCGAGCGCACGATGAAGTCCTCCGATTCCGTCGAGGGCGCCGATGTTGTCGATACCGACATGCAGTACCTGTACAGCGACGGCGAGTTCTGGCACTTCATGAATCCGGATTCGTTCGAGCAGGTGCAGGCCGATGCCGCCGCCATGGGCGAGGTCGCGCAGTGGCTCAAGGGCGAGGAGGAATGCGTGGTGACGCTGTACAACGGCAGCCCGATCAGCATCACCCCGCCCAATTTCGTGGAACTGCAGATCGTCGAGACTGATCCGGGCGTGCGCGGTGATACCGCCAGCGGCGGCGGCAAGCCGGCCAAGCTGGAAACCGGCGCCAGTGTCCGCGTGCCGCTGTTCGTGGAGAACGAAGAGGTGATCAAGATCGACACCCGCACCGGCGCCTACGTTTCCCGCGTCGGCAAGTAACCGGCGCCCGCGCCGGCAGTTTCATGCCCACGCTGGTGTCGGTCCGGGAGCCGACCTGGGGCCGAGCCGGCGCCGAAACCCTTTTTTACACCGCCCGTTTGCCCTTGCGCCCACGCCAGGGCGCATAGAAGGCGCGCAGCGCGGCTAGGTCGGCAGCCATGTCCGGGCTGGTCTGGAACAGCGGCCCGATGCCGATGCGCTTTTCCGGATAGTGAAAATACACCGGCAGGATCGGGACATCGGCGGCGCGCGCGATGCGCCAGAAACCGGTTTTCCAGCGCGTTACCGGGCGCCGGGTGCCTTCGGGCGCCAGACCCAGCCAGAAGCGTTCGCGGCGGGCGAACTCGGCGCTCATCTGCTGCACCAGGGCCGTGCTCGCGGCCGAAGGCGCCGTCGACAGGCCGCCGGCCTCGGCAGCACTCCCGGCACTGGTCGCCGGACGGTCGATCGGCACCGCGCCAAGTTGGCTCAGCAACGGTCCCAGCGGCCACCAGAACAACTGCCGCTTGGCCACCAGGCTGACTTCCAGGCCGAGCACCTGGCGCATCGCCAGGCCATGCAGGCCGTCCCAGTTCGACGAATGCGGCGCGGCGATCAGCACCAGCTTGGGCACATCCGGAAAGCTGCCGGTCAGGCGCCAGCCGCTGAGCTGCAGCCAGGCCTGGCCCAGCAGCCGGCTCAGACGCGGATGGCAGCGCGGCGCATTGTCCGGCAGTGGCGGCACCCGCGGCAGGTGAGCGGCGGCCAGGGCGGCTTCGGAATCGTTCAAGGCGGGCACGATGGTCTGCGGCGATGAGTCGGCATCGTCGTCGCGGCCGGGAAATCGGCAGGCAGGCTCGGTCATCGTCGGCAGCGGCTCGCTGTCAATCGTCCGGATGCGGCTTGCCGCGGTTGCGCTTTAGCGTGGCGCGGCTGCTCTTGGCGTCCAGACGGCGCTGCTTGGAGGCGCGGGTCGGCCTGGTCGGGATGCGCTTGGCCGCCACCTTCTGGCCGGCGCGGATGAAGTCGGCCAGGCGTTGCCGGGCATCCTCGCGGTTGCGTGCCTGGTCGCGGAAGCGCTGGGCCTGGATCACCAGCACGCCGTCGGCGGTCAGGCGCCGGTCGCGGCGGGCCAGCAGGCGCTCGCGTAGCGGTTCGGGCAGGGACGGGGAATTGCGCAGGTCCAGGCGCAGTTCGACCGCGCTGGCGACCTTGTTCACGTTCTGGCCCCCCGGCCCGGAGGAGGTGACGAAACGTTCCACCAGTTCGGATTCGGGAATGCTCAGTTGGCTGTCGATCTGGATCATGGCGCGATTGTAGGCGCGGATGCTGCGTGCGCGGCCAGTGCCGGTTGCCAGCCGAAGCGTTCCAGCAGCCAGTGCCAACTGGCATCCAGGGGCGCAGCCAGGGCCAGCGGCTGGCCGCTGTCCGGGTGCTCAAGGGCCAGCCGCCAGGCATGCAGGAGCATGCGATGGCAGGCGAAATGCTCACGGAACAGCCGGTTGTGTTCGCCCCGGCCCAGGGTCGTGTCGCCGATGATCGGGTGGTGGATATGGTGCAGGTGCCGGCGCAGTTGCCGGTAGCGTCCGGTTTCCGGCACCAGTTCCAGCAGGCTGTAGCGCTGTTGTGGATAGCGGCCGATGGCGATCGGCACCTCGATCTGGGCCAGGCGCCGCCAGTGCGTGAGGGCCGGTTTGCGCTCGCCCTTCATGCCGCCGACGGTGAGCGGATAATCAATGCTGCCGCTGTCTTCGGGCCAGCCACGCACGATCGCCAGATAACGTTTGTCGACCTGGCGTGCCATCAGCTGGCGGCCGAGGTGGGCAGCGACCTCGCGGTTGCGTGCCAGCAGCACCAGGCCGCTGGTGGCCCGGTCCAGGCGGTTGACCAGGAACAGGTCGCCACCGATCTGCTGGCGCAGGCGGTCGATCAGATAGCTGTCATCGCTGGCCACCATCCGGCTGCGGTGCACGGCCAGGCCGGCCGGTTTGTCCACCGCCAGCACCTGCCCGTCGTCATGCACGATGGTGACCGGAAGGGTATCGGCGGTCATGGCGCCAGCCTAACCCGGATCGGCGGCCGCCGACATCGCCACCGGCGGTCAGCAGAAATCGCGCGAGCGGGCGTCCAGGCCCGGCAGCAGGTGATCCAGGTCGGCCAGGCGTTGGGCGACCAGTTGGCCGACGCCGTCAGCCATCTGCCAGGTGCCGACCACTGCCAGCAGGCGTGCCTGCAGGAAAGGCAGGCGCCAGCGCGTGGCCACCGCCGGATGGACGATGATATTGACCAGGCCGTGCTCGTCCTCCATCGAGATGAAGGTGACCCCGCTGGCAGTGGCCGGCTGCTGGCGATGACTGACCAGGCCGGCGACGCGCACCAGGCTGCCATTGCCGCGACCGGCCAGTTGGCGCGAATCCTGGCAGCCGGCGGCACGCAGGCGCGGGCGCAGTTGGCGCAGGGGATGCGGACCCAGGCTCAGGCCGCTGCTGCGGTAGTCGGCCAGCGTGTCCTGGGCCTGTGTCGGTGGTGGCAGCACGACGGCGCGCTCCTGGGGACCGGCGTGGCCGAACAGGGGCAGTTGCGGCGGCAGGCCGGCCACCGCCCAGTGTGCCCGGTGGCGGTGCCCGGCCAGCCCGCGCAGAGCACCGCCACGCGCCAGTATGTCCTGCTGTTGACGGTCCACAGCGCAGCGCCCGCACAGGTCGGCCAGGTCGACAAAGGGTGCCCGTGTGCGTTCCTGCATGATCTGACGGGCCACCGTTTCGCGCAGGCCGCGCAGCAGGCGCAGACCCAGGCGCAGGTCGGGCGCAGCGGATGAGTCGACCGGTTCACCGGCGCGCGCGGCCAGGCGGCAGTCCCAGTCGCTGTCGCGCACATCCACCGGCAGCACGCGGATGCCGTGACGGCGGGCATCGGCGACGATCTGCGCCGGCGCGTAGAAACCCATCGGCTGGGCGTTGAGCAGGGCACAGGCGAAGGCCGCCGGGTAATGGCATTTCAGCCAGGCGCTGGCATAGACGATGCCGGCAAAGCTGGCGGCATGGCTTTCGGGGAAGCCATAGCTGCCAAAACCCTTCATCTGCTCGAACAGGCGCTGGGCGAACTCCGGGCTGTAGCCGCGGGCGCTCATGCCGGCCAGCAGTTGCTGGCGGTGCTGCTCCAGATCACCGTTGCGGCGCCAGGCCGCCATCGAGCGGCGCAGACCGTCGGCCTGGCCAGGCGTGTAGCCGGCGGCGACCACGGCCAACTGCATCACCTGTTCCTGGAACAGCGGCACCCCGAGCGTGCGCTCCAGCACCTTGCGCAGCTCGGGCGAAGGGTAATCGACCTTTTCTTCGCCGCGGCGCCGGCGCAGGTAGGGGTGAACCATGTCGCCCTGGATCGGGCCGGGGCGGACGATGGCGACCTGGATCACCAGGTCCTGGAAATTGCGCGGCCGCAGCCGCGGCAGCATCGCCATCTGCGCCCGGCTTTCGATCTGGAACACGCCCAGGGTGTCGGCGCGCTGGATCATGCGATAGGTTGCTTGATCCTCGGGCGGCAGCGTCGCCATGGTCAGCGCCGGCCCGCCACCGGCCTTGACCAGGTCGAAGCATTTGCGGATACAGGTCAGCATGCCCAGGGCCAGGCAGTCGACCTTGAGCAGGCCCATGGCATCCAGGTCGTCCTTGTCCCACTGGATCAGGGTGCGCCCGGGCATGGCCGCGTTCTCCACCGGCACCAGGGTCGCCAGCGGCGCATCGGAAATGACGAAGCCACCGACATGCTGGGACAGGTGGCGGGGAAAACCCTGCAACTGCCCGGCGAGCACCATCACCCGGCGGATCAGCGGGCTGTCCGGGTCGAAACCGGATTCGCGCAGGCGCTGTGCCAGCGGCACCTGGTCCTGGCCGCGCCCGTATACGGCGCTGAGCCGGTCGACCTGGTCGGCGGGCAGGCCCAGCGCCCGGGCGACATCGCGCACCGCGCTGCGGCTGCGGTAGCAGATCACCGTCGCCGCCAGGGCGGCGCGGTCGCGGCCGTATGTGGCATAGATGTACTGCAGCACTTCCTCGCGGCGTTCGTGCTCGAAATCGATGTCGATATCCGGCGGTTCGCCGCGCTCGCGGGAGATGAAGCGCTCGACCAGAAGCTGGTGTCGGGCCGGATCCACCTCGGTCACGCCCAGAGCGAAGCAGACCGACGAATTGGCGGCCGAGCCGCGCCCCTGGCAGAGAATCCCGCGGCTGCGGGCGAAGCGGACGATGTCGTGCACGGTGAGGAAATACGACTCGTAGGCGAGCTCGGAAATCAGGGCCAGCTCGTATTCGATCTGCGCCTGCACCTTGTCCGGCACACCCGCCGGCCAGCGCTCGCGGCAACCGCGTCGGGTCAGTTCGGCCAGCCAGTCGGCAGCGCTCCAGCCGGCCGGCACCAGTTCGGACGGATAGCGGTAGCGCAACTGCTCCAGGCTGAATTGGCAGCGCTCGGCAATGCCCAGGGTTTCGGCCAGCAACGATGCCGGATAGATCGATGCCAGCGCCGGCAGCGTGCGCAGATGGCGCTCGCCATTGCGGAACAGGCGGGCACCGGCTGCCACTACCGTGCGCCGCAGGCGGATCGCGGTCATGACATCCTGCAAGGCGCGCCGGCCGCGGCTGTGCATGTGGACATCGCCGGCCGCGACCCGGGGAATGGCCAGCGCCTGGCCGACGGCCTCCAGCTCGCGCAGGCGGTCGCCATCATCCGGCCCGGCATGCAGTTCCACCGCCAGCCAGAGGCGGTCGCCGAAACGTTGCCGCAGCCAGCGACCTTCGGCCATGGCGGCCGGCTGGCCGGGCAGCCACAGCACCAGCAGGCCGGGCAGGCCGTCGGCGATGTCGTCGATGGTCAGCCGGTATTCGCCCTTGGCCGCCGCCCGGCGGCCGGTGGTGATGAGTTGGCACAGGCGGGTGTAGCCGGCCTGGTCCTGGCACAGCAATACCAGGCGGGGGCCGGAACGGGCTGGGCTGGCGGCCTGGTTGCGGTCTTGCCCTTTGTCTCCGGCGCCGACGGCATTGGCTGCTGACGACGCCAGGCCGTCGAGCGCATTCGGCACCGCATCGGCCAACTGGATTTCCGAGCCCACGATCAGCTTCAGGCCCGTGGCCCGCGCCGCCTCGTGGCCGCGGACGATGCCGGCCAGCGAACATTCGTCGGTGATCGCCAGCGCCGAATAGCCGCAGGCCCGGGCGCGCTCGAACAACTCGCCTGCGCTGGCGGCGCCGCGCAGGAAGCTGAAGTTGGACAGGCAGTGCAGTTCGGCATAGCCGGCCGATCCGGGGGACGGCTCCGAACACCGCCGCGTATCCCGACCGCGGTCCGGGTCAGGAGCGCGGGCGGCTGCGTCGGTGGCCGCCGAAGAGGGCGAAAAACCCTTGCCGCTCATGCAAACCAGCCATGCAACATCCATGGGCCGTGCTGGCCGGGGGCGCAGAATACCCAGGCGCGTTGGCCCTGGCCGGTTTCCACCACGTAGTAATCGCGGCGGATGTCGCCACCGTCCCACCAGCCGGTTTCGATCCGTTCCGGGCCGGCCAGCAGGCGCGGTGCCGGGCCACGCAGGGGGATCGGCCGGTGCAGCAGCCAGGTCGGTCGCGGCAGGCGCTCGGGCAGCTCATGGCCCCCGGTCTGGGCCGACAGCGCCTGGGCACATTCGGGCCGTGGATCGGTGGTCAGCGCCAGTTGGTAGACGGCATCGGCGCCGAGCCTGGCCCGCAGGCGCTCGCGCAACTGCGGGATCGGCAGGGCATGGGCGGGGCGGCCATCGAACAGATCCCGGGCGGCCGGGATGAAGGCCGGCAGTTCGGTGGCCAGCAGGCGCAGGCCGAGCGCCGGGCGGGTCACGGTGGCGCGTTCCAGGCGGCTGCGGGCCAGTTCGAAGAGCATGGCCGGGTCACGCTGCACCGACTGCAGACCGACCTCCACCGGCGTTGCCGGCGCCCGCTCATGCAGCAGTTCCAGGGTGAAACGCTGGACACCGCCATCGCGGCCGGCCAGGAACGCGGCCAGATCGGCCGTCAGCCGGCGCAAGGGGAACAGCAGGGCCTGGCTGGAGACGGATTCGTGGCCGAGTTCGATGCCGGCATCGAATCGGTCAGGTGGCTGGTAATGGCGCAGGGGATCGGGCCGGTCGCCGAGTAGCCGTTCCAGGTGTGCGCTCAGTTCCGCTCCGAACCGGCTCTGCAGGCTGGCCCGGGGCAAGGCCAGCAACTGGCCCAGGCGGGTGATGCCCATGGCGGCCAGGCTGCCAGCGACGCCTTCGGGCAGGCGCGCCCGCTGCACCGGCACCTTGGCCAGAGCCTGTTCCAGGGCCGTGCGGTCAGGCGCCATCCCGCCATCGCCGGCTCCGGCCAGCAACCAGGCGGCGCGGGCGCTGGGCGCCACGGCCAGACGGTGCCGGAAGCCGAGCTGGCCCAGGTCTTCGCGCAGGCGCTGCTCGAAACGTGGCCAGGGGCCGAACAGGCCCAGGCTGCGTCCGACCTCCAGCGCCACGGCGCCGGGAAAGGTCACCACCTCGGCGCTGTAGCGATAGGCCCAGGCCGCCAGCAGCTCCTGCCAGCCGGTGACCATGGCGGGCGTGCATTCCACGGTGCGGAACCTGGCCAGCAAGGCCTGCGCCGCGACCAGGCGCTGGCCCGGAAACAGCCCGGCGGCGCGGGCCGGGCCATTGACCGCCAGCACCTGCCGGGCCGCGCCGGCGGTCGACAGGGTGGACGGCTTCGAGGAAGCGGCGGCGCCGACCAGAACCAGCGGCTCGGCGTCGCCACCGGAGGCCTCTGGCTGCTGGCGCAAGATCCCGTCCATGGCCAGGTGCGGCAGGACAATGCAGGCCCACATGGCAGCTTCAGGCGTCGGGCAGGTGGCGGGTCCGGGAAACCGGTCCGGCGGTCGGGATCATGATCGGGCTCACGGCCAGGCGGCCGGCAGGGGCATCGGCCGCGACGGTGGCTGGCCACCGCGGCATTTGCGTATGCGCAGGGCCGGTTGTGGTTGCGTCAGCAGATCCAGGCGCAAGGCCGCCGGCGAGGGATTGCCGGCATGGCGATCGCTGCGGAATACGAAGGCCAGGGCCTGGCCGGTATCGGCCGCCACCTGCAGGCGGCGCAGATGGCGGCTGTCGCCAGCGCGCGGCCAACCGAGCACGGCCACGCAACTGCCCGAGCGCAGACATTGCTCCATCGCCCACAGGGTCTGGCGGTCATCGGCGTGGATGAACTCGATTCGGGCCAGGTCGACGCCATGCAGGCACCAGCCGGGGGCATAGGGCCGGTACGGCGGCGCCACCACGGCCACGGTCTGGCCGCCGCCGGTCAGCCGGGCCAGGGTCGGCAGCAGCAGGCGCAATTCACCGACACCATCGGCCGGCAGCAGGATTTCGGTCAGCGCCGCCCGCGGCCAGCCGCCCTGGGGCAGGGCCGCGTCCAGTTCCGGCCAGCCGGTTGGCTCGGCGCCCGGCCCTGGCGGTGCGCGCCGTCCCTGCCAGACCTGCTGGCGCTCGAACAGGCCGCGCAGCGGGGCGAGGCTGGCCGCACTGGCCGTGCTGGCGTTCATGCCCGCCGCACCACGCCGGCGAACAGGCCTTCGATGGCGAACTCCTCGTTCGGATCCGGCTCGATGGCGGCATGGCCGGCGCCATGGGGCAACAGGCGCAGCACGCCATCACGGCGGTACAGGCGCTTGACCGTGATGCCGTCGCCAGCCAGCCCGCCCAGGCGCGCGACCACGATGCGGCCGTGGTCGGCATCGGCACTGCGCTGCACGGCGATCAGATCGCCATCCAGGATGCCGGCATCGACCATCGAGGTGCCGCTCACGCGCAGCAGGTAATGCGGCCGGGGCCGGAACAGCCAGCGGTCGACGATGACCGTGCGTTCGATGCTGGCTTCGTTGAGGATAGGCAAACCGGCCGCCACCTGGCCGACCAGCGGCAGGGCCAGGTGATCCGGATCGGCGGCTGCCCGCAGCGGCTTGCGCAACGCTGGCGCCAGGCGGATGCCGCGGGCACGGTTGGGGATCAGCTCCAGATAGCCGGCGGCGGCCAGCCGGCGCACATGCTTGAGCGCACCGCAGGCCTGGGCCAGGCCGAATGCCTGCGCGATCTCGGCCAGGGTCGGCGCCATGCCGGTGCTGTCGATGTGGTCGCGGATGAAATCGAAAACGGCTTGCTGGCGGTCGGTGAGGGCTTGCATGGGGTAAAAGATATTTACCTTGCAGGGCGAACGCAAGCCCTGGTTTTCGCCGGCCTGTGAAATCAGCTTGTTGCGCCGGCGGGGCCAGTTTTACTGGCCGGCGGTCCGACGCGGGTGCAGTGCGGTTGTCTTCCGGACGGCGCTACTGGCCGGGTTTTCGTTGTTGCCCGGTCCTTGCAGGCGTAGGATGCTAGGCTGCAGGGGAAGTCACCACCGGACTGCGGTCCGGGCCAGCGATAGGGGCCGTCATGAACCGAATCCATACCCGCCTGGGCGCGTTGTTGTGCCTGCTGGCCGGCGTCACCGTTTCCGTACCGTCCACCGCCGCCCTTGCCGGTCTGCCCGGCGTGCATGTCGAGGGCAGCGCGGCTACCGGTACCGACCTGTTCGCCAGCGGCTTCGAGTTCCGCCCCAATATCCTGCTGGTGATCATGGACGATGTCGGCATCGACCAGATGCCGGCCTTCGGCTATGGCGGTGCCCTGCCGGCGAGCATGCCCAGCATCGACGCCATCGCCGGTGACGGTCTGCGCTTCCGCAACACCTGGTCGATGCCGGAGTGCTCGCCCGGCCGTTCGGTGCTGTTGACCGGGCGATACCCGTTGCGCAACAACGTCATGCAGGCACTGGGGCCCAATGACCTGGCCAACTCGCAGATCAGCCCGTTCGAAATCACCGTGCCCAAGCTGTTGCATGCGGCCGGCTACCGCAGTGCCCTGTTCGGCAAGTTCCACCTGGCCGGGCCGGAGCACAACTGGGCCGGTAATGCCACGCCCAGCCAGTTGGGTTGGGACCATTTCAATGGCTGGACCGGCGGCCTGCCCGGTTCCATCGACACCACGGCCGGCGGTGTCGCGCCAGCGGGTACCTATTCCTGCGGCTTCGTGCCCGACCTGGCCCGCGACCCGGAGCACGGTGCCGACAGCGGCGCCTGTCATGTGCCCGCGGCCGGCGGCGGCTTCCACTGCCAGATTCTGGCCGGCAACGATGTCGCCGGTGATCCGCCGGGCCTGCAATGCCTGACCCAGGGCGGCATCCTGGTGCCGGATGCAAGCTGTGACGGGCCACCGCCGGTGACCCTGGAATGGCAGCGCGAGAACGCCCACTACGTCTCGCCGCTGGTGATCAACGACGGTGACCAGGTCGAGGAAGTGTCGCTGGTCGATCCCCGTAGCCGCGGCTACCGTTCCACCCTGGAAGTTGATGCCGCCATCGACTGGATCCAGCAGCAGGCCGACTCGCCCCGGCCGTGGATGGCCACGGTCAGCTTCAGCGCCGCGCATACGCCGTTGCACCATGCACCCGGCGCCCTGCTGCCTTCGGGCATTGCCGGTGATCTGGGCAGCGACTGCCTGGATACGCTGACCCAGCGTCGCCTGGCCGATGCCATGATCGAAGCCATGGATACCGAACTGGGACGGCTGCTGGTGGCCACTGGCATCGCCCAGGCCGGCCCTGGCGGCGGTCTGGTCTACGATCCGGCGGCCAGCAACACCGTGGTGGTGATCTATGGCGACAACGGCTCGTTCGGCCCCACCGTCAAGGTGCCTTTTTCGCCGACCCGGGCCAAGGGCAGCGCTTATCAGACCGGTGTCTGGGTGCCGTTGGTGGTGGCCGGGCCGATGGTCGCCGCGGCCGGCCGCGATATCGGCCACATGGTCAACGGCACCGACGTCTTCCGCCTGTTCGGCGAGTTGGCCGGGCTGGATCTGGCGGCCTGGATTCCGCGCCAGATCGACGCCCTGCCGATGCTGCCCTACCTGCTCGACCCGGCCCAGGCCGCGCTGCGTTCCTACAATTTTGTCCAGGGCGATCTGAACCTGCAGATCGACGACGGCCGCAACGGCCCCTGCGTGATCGGCAGCATGTGCTCACACACGCCGGTTTCCAAATCGGTGTGCGAGGACAACGGCGGCATCTGGTGGGGCCAGGGCGCCGATCATGACAGCGTCATCAAGGGCGGCCTGGAACAGTGCTGGCAGGTCAACCAGGCCATTTACCACGATGATCCGGCCAACTACGACGAGCGCGCCATGACCATGGGCTGGACCACCTACCAGGCCATGCGCAACACGGATTTCAAGCTGGTGCGCAATCGCGCCCTGCATTACGACCCGATCAGCGACGACGGTGTCGAGGTGGCGGTGGAGGAGTTCTACCGGATCAACGAGAACGCGCCGCTGCCGCTGCTGGACAGCGCCGACCGCAACCTGCTCGACAACCCGTCCCTTACCCGGCTGCAATCAATCAACCATGCCGCGCTCAGCCAGAAGCTGGATGATCTGCTCGCTTCCCAGACAGTCTGTCCGGGCGATGGCAACGATGACCGCCGCGTCGACCAGGAAGACCTGGACAACTACCACTGGATCACCAGCTTCTGGAGCGGCTCCAGCACCTACGACTTCAACCTGGACGGCCAGACCGACGCCGACGACCTGGCGGTGATCCAGGACCATCTGGGGACGGTCTGCCCGCCGCTGGTGCCGTGAACGGGCGCGCATCGGCCCCGGCCCGCTGCGCATCCCTGCCAGGTTTCGTGTGCCCGACCGCATGCCGGGCGAGCCCAGGTCGGCGCGGGTCTGGAGCAATGTTGCAGGCCGGGTGCCGATGCTGGTGCTGGCTCTGACCCGGTTCCGGGCCCGGATTATAGTGCCGGTCCGTGCGCCACTTCTGGCCCTGGCCCTGCTGCTGCCGGTCTGCGCGTTGGCGGGTCCGCTGACGTCCGCATCGATGGTGCAGTGGCTATCACCGCCGGTGTCCGCGGCACTGGCGCCGGCCAGCTCGGGCCTGGACAGCGCCGCGGACAAGGTGCCGGAAAGCACGTCGGCCAGCGGCGGGTTCACGCCCGCTGCCGGCCAGCCCGGCCATGTCGGTGCCGTCGTCTGCGGCCAGTGTCACGCCAGCCAGTACCGGGACTGGCAGGGCTCGCATCATCAACTGGCGATGCAGGAAGCCGCGCCGGACAGCGTGCTTGGCGACTTTGACCAGGCGCGGCTGGATGCCGGGACTGCTTTCCGCCGCGAGGGCGACCGGTTCCTGGTCGACAGCGTCGGTGCGGACGGCCGCAGTTCCACGCTCCAGGTGCTGTACACCTTTGGCGTCGAACCGCTGCAACAGTACCTGGTCGCTTTGCCCGGCGGCCGCCTGCAGGCGCTGGGCTACGCCTGGGACAGCCGAGCGCAGGACCAGGGCGGCCAGCGCTGGTTTCATCTCTACCCGGACCAGGGTGCCCGGCCCGGCCAGCCGCTGCACTGGAGCTCACGGCATCAGAACTGGAACTTCATGTGCGCCGACTGCCACGGCACCGGTGTGGTCAAGGGCTGGGATCCGGGGCAGGCTGGCTACCAAACCGGTTGGGCGGAAATCAATGTCGCCTGCGAGGCCTGCCATGGCCCGGGCCAGGCCCACGTCGACTGGGCACGGGCCGGCGCCAATGATGACGAGGGCGATGACGCGGACGGCAATGCCGATGTCGACGATGGCCAGGGCGGGCCGCAGCTGGCTGTGATCTTCGATGAACGCCGGGGTGTGTCCTGGCAGCCGGACCCGGCCACCGGTACCGCCGTGCGCAGCCGGGCGCGGGATGCCCGGATCGAGATCGATACCTGTGGCCGCTGCCATGGCCGGGCCAGTCGCCTGGCCGACAATGCCCACGGCGCTACCCTGCTCGACAGCCACCGCCCGGTGCTGCTGGAGCCGGGCCAATACCATCCCGACGGCCAGGTATTGGCCGAGGTGTTCACCTGGGGCCCGTTCCTGCAAAGTCGCATGCAGGCTGCCGGCGTGACCTGCGCGGATTGCCACCAGCCCCATTCGCTCAAGCTGCGCGCCCCGGGAAATGCCCTGTGCGCACAATGCCACCAGCCCGCGCGCTTCGACGGGCCGCAGCATCATCGCCATGCGGTGGATGGCGCCGGCAGCCGCTGCCTGGACTGCCACATGCCGGCCACCACCTTCATGCAGGTCGACGACCGCCACGACCACGCCTTCCGCATTCCGCGCCCGGATCGGTCGCTGCAGCTTGGCCTGCCCAATGCCTGCAACCAGTGCCACGCCGACCGCGACGCCGCCTGGGCCGCCGATGCGCTGGCCGGCTGGTTCCCGCCCCGCGACCGGGTCGACGACTTCGCCCCGGCCCTGCATCTGGCCGCCAGCGGCGGGCCGGGATTGCGCCCGGCCCTGGCCGCGATCATCGGCCGGCCCTCGCAACCGGCGATCGTGCGCGCCAGTGCCCTGCGCGCGCTGGCGCCGTGGCTGGATCCGGCAACGCTGCCAGTGGCCGTCCAGGCCTTGGCCGACCCTGATCCGCTAGTGCGCATGGCGGCGGTGGAAGCCCTGGCCGGCCTGCCGCCAGCGCTGCAGGCCGAACACCTGGCTGCTGTGCTCGCCGATCCGGTGCGGGCGGTGCGCATCGAAGCCGCCCGAATCCTCGCCGGCGCCGCCGAGGGGCTGCTCGACGCCGGTCAACAGCAGGCCTTCGATCGCGCCCTGGGCGAGCTGCTGGCGGCCCTGGAACGGGAGGCCGACCAGCCCGAGGCCGCGGTCCGGCTCGGCAACCTGCAGCTTCGCCGGGGCCAACTGGCGGCGGCGGCGACGGCCTATCGCCGGGCGCTGGCCCTGGACCCGGCGTTCATCGATGCCCATGCCAACCTGGCCGACCTGCAACGGGCGCGAGGCGCCGAGGCCGAGGCCGTGGCCACCTTGCAGGCCGGCTTGAAACTGGCGCCGGAGGCGGCCGCCCTGCATCACGCCCTGGGCCTGGCGCGGGTGCGCCAGGGTCAGCGCGAACCGGCCCTGGCGCACCTGCGCCGGGCCTCCGAGCTGGCTCCCGATGACGCCCGCTACAGCCTGGTCCTGGCCATCGCCCTGCATGACTGGGGCCAGCCGGAACCGGCCCGCGCGCTGCTCGCGCAAGCGCTGGCGCGACAGCCCAATGACCGCGACCTGCTATCGACCCTGGTGCGGTACCTGCAACAGGCAGGTGACCTGACTGCCGCGCGGGCACATCTGCGCCACCTGCAGGCCTTGGAGCCGGACGACCCGGCAGTACAGCAGTTGGCGGCCTGGCTCGGGCAGTGATCTGGAGGTTGGCCCTGTCGCCATCGGCCAATGGCGACCGTGCGCCACCGGCAGCGAACGCAGGGCAGGCGTAATGGCGTGGCGTAGATGGCGGAAGGCCAAATCAGGATTGCCAGACACGAAAAAGCCCGCGTCGTGGCGGGCTTTGCGTGGGCCGGTCAGAACCGGTCCGACAAGGTGGCTGGGGGACTAGGATTCGAACCTAGATTGACGGAGTCAGAGTCCGTAGTCCTACCATTAGACGATCCCCCACCAAGTGTTTTCCAGAATGGCAGATCCGACCTGCCCACGCCAGCCATCCGGCCAGCGTGGCAAGTCCAGCGGATCAGCGCTTGGAGAACTGGGTGGCGCGGCGGGCCTTGTGCAGACCGACCTTCTTGCGCTCGACCTCGCGCGCGTCGCGGGTCATGAATCCGGCCTTGCGCAGCGGCGATTTGAGCTCGGCGTCGTAGTCGACCAGGGCGCGGGCAATGCCTAGGCGGATGGCGCCGGCCTGGCCGGTGCTGCCGCCACCTTCGACGGTGACATAGGCGTCGAACTTGTCGGTGCTCTCGACCAGTTCCAGCGGCTGGCGCACGATCATGCGCGCCGTCTCACGGCCGAAATAATTATCCAGCGTCTTGCTGTTGACCATGATGGCGCCGCTGCCCGGACGCAGGAAAACCCGCGCGGTGGAGGACTTGCGACGGCCGGTGCCGTAGTGCTGCGTAATTGCCATGAATAGTGTCCTAAGGTTAACCGATGTCGAGCGGGGCCGGCTGCTGGGCCGAGTGCGGGTGCTCGCCGCCGCTGTAGACCTTCAGCTTCTTGAACATGGCGCGACCGAGCGTGTTCTTCGGCAGCATGCCCTTGACCGCGTGCTCGATGACGCGCTCGGGGTGCTTGGCCAGCAGATCCTTGAGCTTGATCGACTTGAGGCTGCCGATGTAGCCGGTGTGACGGTGGTAGACCTTGTCTTCGAGCTTGTTGCCGGTCACCGCCACCTTGTCGGCATTGACCACGACCAGATAGTCGCCGGTGTCGACGTGGGGGGTGTAGACGGGCTTGTGCTTGCCGCGCAGGCGGCGCGCCAGCTCGGTGGACAGCCGGCCAAGGGTCTTGCCGCTGGCGTCGACCACAAACCAGTCCCGCTTGACGGTTTCGGCCTTGGCGCTTGTGGTAATCATGACGACTCCGAACGCAGATCGCGAATAAAGACCGACAATTCTATCGGCCCGGACAGGCTCGCGCAAGCCCCGGGCGGGTCGAAATTCTCGTCGGGGATGCCCATGCCGGGGCGGCGATGGCCTCCGGGCAGACGCCGGATCCTCATTGGCAGGCACCGGGCGTGGAACGATAACAGGTTGCGGGCTGTTCTGGGCAAGCCACCAGCCACTTCCAGCGACACCTGAGCCTGGAAGAAACGCCGTGATTCCAATGACACTTGAGCCCGAGGATAACGGCCAGCATCACCATGAACGGCCGCAGCATCCCGGCTACACTCGCCTGCGCGCTTCATTGCCGGTGTATTGGCGCCAGTTGTTGGCAAATCTTGCACGGAGCCGGGCGCTGCTGTCGGCCAGGACTCGCGCAACCAGCCACCCGATGCCACTGCAGCCCGGCCATCCGCCGCTTGCCGCTGGTGCGAAGCAGCGACCCACAACAACCCTCCAGGAGCCATCCGCCATGCCTGACGTGATCCATACCGATGCCGCCCCGGCCGCGATCGGCACCTATTCCCAGGCCATCCGCGCCGGCAATACCGTGTACCTGTCGGGCCAGATCCCGCTGGATCCGGCCAGCGGCGAGATGGTCAGCGGCGATATCGATGCCGAGATCGCCCGCGCCTTCGCCAACCTCAAGGCGGTCTGCGAGGCGGCCGGCGGCTCGCTGGCGCATCTGGTCAAGCTCAATGTCTATCTCACCGACCTGGGCCATTTCCCGCAGGTCAATGCCGCCATGGTCGGGCTGTTCGGCGAGCCGTACCCGGCACGGGCGGCGATCGGCGTGGCGCAGTTGCCGCGCGGCGCCCGGGTCGAGGTCGACGGCGTGCTGGTCGTCGATTGACGGCGATCCAGCCATTGCGCACTCGTATCGCGCCGGCGCCGGCCGCCCTCGACGACATGGAGGCGGCACGGAGACGGCAGCGGTGACCGACAAGGATCCGCTGCCGGCGCTGGCCGGCGACGAGCCGGTCAGCGTCCTGCCCGGGGTCGGGCCCAAGGCGGAGCAGTTGCTGGCGCGGCTGGGGATTGCCCAGGTCCGCGACCTGTGGTTCCACCTGCCGCTGCGCTACGAGGACCGCACCCGCCTTGCGGCCATCGCCGGGCTGGTGCCGGGCCAGCCGGCCCAGATCCTGGTCCGCGTCGTCGCCGTCGAGCACGGCTTCCGCTTCCGGCCATTCCTGCGCGTCACCGTGGCCGACGACGCCGGCCACCAGTTGCTGCTGCGTTTTTTCCACTTCAACCGCAACCAGGCATTGGGTTTCAAGCCCGGCCAGCGCCTGCTCTGCTTCGGTGAACCACGCCTGGGTCCAAACGGCCTGGAAATGGTCCACGCCAACTACCGCACCCTGCCCGACGAGGGCGAGCCGTCACTGGACCAGCGCCAGCGGCCGGTGTATCCGACCACCCAGGGCCTGGACAACCGGCGCCTGGCCGGCTGGGTCGCCGCCGCCCTGCGCGGCCTGGACAGTGACCGGCTGCCCGAGGCACTGCCGGCCCACTGGCTGGCACAGCGCGGCTGGCCGGCACTGATTCCGGCCTTGCATCTGGTGCACACGCCACCGGCGGGCACGTCCGTGGCTGAGCTGGCCGAGGGCCAGCATCCGGCCCAGCAGCGGCTGGTGTTCGAGGAACTGCTGGCGCACCAGCTCAGCCTGAAGCGGCACCGGGCCAGCCTGCATCACCTGCGCGCGCCGGTACTGCGCGGCAGTGGCGAGCTGTCCGGCCGCCTGCTCGCCGGTCTGGGCTTCGAGCTGACCTGTGCCCAGCGCCGGGTCGCGGCCGAGATCGCCGATGATCTGGCCGCCGGCCGGCCGATGCTGCGTCTGGTCCAGGGCGATGTCGGTTCGGGCAAGACCGTGGTCGCGGCCCTGGCCGCGGCGCAGGCGATCGAAGCCGGCTGCCAGGTCGCGGTGATGGCGCCGACCGAGCTGCTGGCGCGCCAGCACGAGCGCAACTTCGCCGCCTGGTTCACGCCGCTGGGTTTGACGCCTGTGTGGTTGACCGGACGGATCAAGGGCCGTGCCCGGGAACGTGCGCTGGCGGACATCGCCGGCGGCGCGCCGCTGGCGCTGGGCACCCATGCCCTGATGCAGGAGGGCGTGGAATTCGCCCGTCTGGGCCTGGCCATCGTCGATGAGCAGCACCGCTTCGGCGTCCACCAGCGCCTGGCCCTGCGCGACAAGGGCATCGCCGATGGCGAGGTGCCGCACCAGTTGGTGATGACTGCGACGCCGATCCCGCGCACCCTGGCCATGGCCGCCTATGCCGACCTGGACCTGTCGGTGATCGACGAGCTGCCGCCCGGCCGCACGCCGGTGACCACGGTCGCCATCGCCGGCACGCGCCTGGATGAGGTCGTGGCACGGATCGGCGCCGCCTGCAGCGCCGGCCGCCAGGCCTACTGGGTCTGCACCCTGATCGAGGAATCGGAAACCCTGCAGGCGCAGGCGGCCGAGCAACGCTATGAACAACTGGCAGCGGCGCTGCCGCATCTGCGCGTCGGCCTGGTTCACGGCCGCATGAAAGGTGCCGACAAGGAAGCGGCGATGGCCGCGTTCCAGTCCGGCGACACCGACCTGCTGGTGGCGACGACGGTGATCGAGGTCGGCGTGGATGTGCCGCGCGCCAGCCTGATGGTGATTGAGAACGCCGAGCGCCTGGGCCTGGCGCAACTGCACCAGTTGCGCGGACGGGTCGGCCGTGGCCGCACCGAATCGGCCTGCGTGCTGCTCTACCAGGCGCCGTTGTCGGCGCTGGCCCGGCAGCGGCTGGACATCCTGCGCCAGAGCAACGATGGCTTCCGCATCGCCCAGGAAGACCTGGAACTGCGCGGCCCCGGTGAGCTGCTGGGCACCCGCCAGACCGGCCTGGCCGGCTTCCGCATCGCCAACCTGGTGCGCGATGCGCAGTTGTTGCCGGCCGTGGCCGAGCTGGCCGAGTCCCTGGTCGGCAGCGATGGCGACAACGTGGATATTCTGATCAGGCGCTGGGTCGGCCAGGCTGAGCGTTACGCCGGCGCCTGACCGGAACCGCCCTCCGGCAGCGAGCGCAGGTGCACGTCGAGCTGCGGGAAGGCCATGGCGATGCCGTGCCCGGCGAACAGCTCCAGCAGGCGGGTGGCGATCTCGTTCTGCGCCAGCGAGCGGTTCGCCTGCGGACCCAGGGTGACGCGCAGCTCGAAGCCGAGCGTGCTGTCGCCAAAACGTTTGAACAGGCTGGCCGGCTTCGGCTCGGAGAGCACGCGCACGTTCTCGCGCGCCGCCTGCAGCGCCAGCTCGTGCACCTTGTCGATATCGCTGCCATAGGGCACGGAAAACTCGATGCCGAACGAGGTCGTGGTTTCGCCCGGCGACCAACTGGTCAGCTCGCCGGTGATGAAGGACTTGTTCGGGATGAAGGTTTCCTTGCCGTCGCCATCGCGCAAAGTGGTGGCGCGGGTACGGATGCGCGTGACCACGCCGGTCTTGTTGCCGATGGTGATCGTGTCGCCGACCTTGAACGGACGCTCGAACAGCAGGATCAGGCCGGAGATGAAGTTGGCGAAGATCTCCTGCAGGCCAAAGCCCAGCCCCACGGTGAGCCCGGCCACCAGCCATTGCAGTTGCGACCAGCGCAGGCCGAGCAGGCTCAACCCCAGCAGCACGCCGGCGAGCACGATGCCGTAGCGGAACAGGCTGGTTACCGCGTAGCGGGTGGCGGCGTCGATGCGGCTGCGGGCCAGGCCGAGCTCGACCAGGCCGGGCAGGTTGCGCGCCGCAATCGTGGTCAGCACCAGCACCACCACGCCGCTGAGCACGGCCAGCAGGCTGACCGGAATATCCACGCGGCTGCCGTCGGCACCGGCCTGCTGGAAATGCCAGAGCGTGACATCGTCCAGCCGCGCTGCCGCCGGCAGCACCTCAGCCCAGACCCAGACCAGGCCCACGGCCAGCAGGCTCAGGCGCAGCGCCCGCAGCAGGCGCCGGGTGTGGGCGTTGACCGTTTCCAGTGCCAGGTCCTCTTCGGCCTCGGCGACCACGCTGGCATCCTCGCCGGCAGCGGCCTGGCGGCGTTGCTCCAGCCGGCACAGGGCCAGGCGGCGTTCACCGAGCAGGAACCAGCGCGCCAGCAGGCCGTGCACCAGCGCCACCGCCAGTGCCAGCGCCGCGCTCCAAACCAGCGCCTGCAGCAGCACCAGGCTGGTGTACAGATAGCCCAGCAGGGCCAGCAGTCCGACCGCGATCATCAATGCCGGCACGGCGAACCGTATGCCACGGCGCAGGGGTCCGGGATCGACATCGCCAAGGCGCGACGACCACACGGCAGCCGGCGCCAGCAGGTGCCACAGCACCCAGGCAGCGGTGCCGGTGAGCACCACCGCCGCCAGCCGCGCCTGCACATCCACCGCCAGCAACTGGTTGCGTTCGAGCGCCAGGATGATGATGAAGCAGGTCACCAGCAGCACCGGTGCCAACCGGCGCAGGGCCGTGGACAGGGCTTGGCGTCGCGCCGGGGTCCAGCGGAAATGGGCATCGGCCAGGCCACGATCACGCAGCAGCCAGCGCAGCAGGTCCAGGCCGTACACCGCTGCCGCCAGCAGCGCCAGGCTGGCGCCCAGCGAGTGGCTGTAGCGGCCGGCCAGGCCGACGGTCATCAACAACTGTCCCGACAGCCAGGCGAGCAGGGCCCAGGGCAGGGCCGCCACTGCGGTCAAGGCCATGACCGTGAGCGTGTGTCGATAACGGTCGTTGCGTACCTGCCGCACCGGCTGCGCCAGGGCCTGGATGGCAGCCGCGGCGCGGCCCCGGAAGGCCAACAGCAAACCGACGAGCAGGGCACTGGCCAACCAGGGCAGGGGCGTGGCCGCGATCGCACGCCCGCTCAGGCGCAAGGTGTCCTGCATGCGTGAAGGCTTGACCAGGTCGTACAGGCCGGCCGGCACGGTGGCCAGCCAGCCGACATTGACCGGTCCATGGCTGGGCGTCCACAACAGGTGCCGATCGAGCACAGCCGCCAGTGCCTGGCTATCGGCCAGTTGCGTGACCCGTTGCGCCTGCAGTTGTTCCAGCGCGCTGATGCGCCGCCGCTGCAGTTCATCCAGGCGCTGCAGCAGGTCGGCTTTCTGCCGCAGCAGCGATGCCCACCCCGCGGTGATTGAGCGGCTGTCAGATGCCGGCAGGGCGGGGGTGTCGGCGGCAGCGGTGCCGGCTGCATCGCCGCCGGCCGGCTCGGTATCGTCGGCCGCCATCACCGGCACGCCATCGGTGGCGTCGACCCTGTGGTCTTTCGTCGGTGCTGGCTCCTCATCGCCCAGGCCGCTGTCCTCGCGCAGGCGCGTCACCGCGGCGGGAATATTGCCCAGCCCGGTCTGTTCCTCGTTGATCCAGACCCGATCGACGCGCAGTTGGGCCAGCGTCGTCTGCACCTGGTCGAGCTGTTCCTGCAGGCGGGCGCGGGCCGGCAGCCGGCTGCGTTCCAGCCACAACCAGCGCCCGACCTGTTCGCTGCGTCCTCCCAGCTCCAGTCGGGCACGGGTGTTGCGCAGGGTTTCGGCCAGGCGCTCGCTCTCGGCCAGGGCGTCATTGCGCTGGCTGCGCTCGCGATCAAGCTGCTCGTGGTCGGCCAGCAACCGCTGCCCCAGTTCCCGGTTGTCGGCGGCCAGGTGGCTGGTGACCTGATCGGCGTCGGCCGGAGTGGCCTGCTCGGCCGCTTCCAGGCGCGCCAGCAGCGCCTCCAGTTCTGCGCGGCCGGCGGCAGCGATGCGTTCCTGCAACAGGCTGAGTCTCGGCTGATGCCCGGCCAGGCGCTGGCGCAGTTCGCGCAAGCGCAGGTCGAGCACTTCCTGGCGCTGGCCGGCGGCGGTCTGTTCCAGGCTGCGCAACTCCAACTCGGCCCGGCGCAACTGCAACTCGGCGCTGCGACGCACGCGGCGCGCCTGTGCCAGCGGTTCGGCCTGATCCTCAGGTGCCGCCAGCGGCGTGGCCAGTTCGTCGATGCGCTGGCGCAGGTCGGCCTGCGATTGCAGGGTCTGCATCGGCGTGGACACGGTGCTGGCCAGGTCGGCCGAGACCCGTTCGATGTCGGCATACAGGCCGGCAATCGTGCTGCGCTCGCCCTCCAGCAGCACTTCCAGGGTGGCGACATCGGCGCGCGCCGGCAGCCGTGCCAGCCAGGCCTGCAAGGCGGCATCGCTGTCGCCGGCCAGGCTTCGGCGCAGGCGCTCGGCCTGGGCCGGCAGGCCGGCCAGTTCTTCCTGCAACTGGGCCAGTTGTGCCTGCACCCGCGCCAGTCCGGCCAGGTGCTCGTCGGCGGCGGCCAGTTCGGCCTCGCCCTGCCCGCGTTGCTCGGTGGCAATGCCGGAACCGGCCAAGCCGGCGCGCGCCGATTCGATCGCCGCCGTGCCCACGTCCTCGGCCGCCAGCGGTGCCGGCAGGAAGGTCCAGGCCAGGACCAGCCCGATCATTGAGAATGCGCGCGCCAGTCCAGTCATCGCCTGCCCGGTTGCCGATCAAGGCACCCGAGTGTAGCGCTGGCTCAGGCAAAGGTTGCGTCATGGCGGCCGGGTGTTGGCGCTCGTCGTTGGCCGGATCCATGCGCGAGCCTGGCATTGGGGGGCGCATGGTATAAGCTGGGGTTCTTCACAATAATCCAGCGGAGTATCCGGAAATGACCAGGTTTCTTGCCGTACTCGCACTACTGCTGACGCTGTCCGTTCCTGCCCCGGACGCCCAGGCCGAACGCATCGACAACACGACCCTGGTCGAGCTGACCCTGCACGTGCAGCTCGGCGGGGAAACCGTCATGAGCCCGGTGATCACCGCCATCGAAGGCAAGCCGGCCTCGATCCGAGTAGGCAGCGATGAGCACGTCCAGTATCAGACCGATGTCCTGGTCGATCGGGTGTTCATTGATGATGCCGGCCGCCAGGTGGTGGACATCCACTGGTCCCTGGCCAGCGCCGAAGCGGGCGGGCCCTGGACCGACCATGGCAGTGGCCAGATCATCGCCCTGGCCAATGCAACCGAGCCGGCGCTGATGAGCTTTGAGTCCGAAGACGGGCCGGCAGTGACGGTAACCATCGGCAATCGAATCGTCGAAGCCGACGTTGCCGCGGCGGGCCTGGCCGGCGGCGACTGAGTCATCCGTGTGGCGCCGGGCGGCTGGGTGGGACACTTGCGGGACACTCACCCGCCGGCAGGCCACGGTGGCCCGGTGCGCGCTACAATGCGCAGCCTGCGCCGCTTTAGCTCAGCTGGTAGAGCAACCGCCTTGTAAGCGGTAGGTCGTCCGTTCGACTCGGACAAGCGGCACCAGTTTGTTGACAATCTACCGCCCTGATCGCGCCCTGCGCCCAACCCGGGCCCAGCGCCGATGCCCGCGCGCCGTGGCGCACGGCAGTCCGGCAGGGGCTTGCGTCCGACGCCTGAATCAGGTACGGATGGCCTGCACCGGATCTTCGGGGCCAGGAAGAGTGTCATGAACAACAACTCCCAGTCGCAGGCCGGCAACGTCATCGCGTTTCCGGACCGGGCACAGCGCGTCCATGCCGCCCGGCCGCATCCGCAGGCCGGCGATCGGGCCAGGAGCTACCGGGCCGACTGGCGCTGGCACTGGGACGGCACCGGTCCGCGGCCGGAGGACGTCAAGGAAATCTGCCTGACGCATGCCGCGCTGTTCTTCGAGTACTACCTGGAACGCAAGGACTGGCACAACGTCGAGGTGATCGGCAACGCGCTCATCGACGCTGTCGAACGCGAGGATGTCGCCGTGCCCCTGCCCAGCGGGCTGGCCGAGCAGATCATCGGCGCCCGCTTCCTGCAGGTGCTGGCCGACCTGCGCCGGCGTCAGTCCGAGGATGGCTCCGGGGATGCGGGATGATGGCGCCACCCGAAACACGCGGCGCGCTGCAAATGAGAAACGACACGATGCAACATGGACTTGTGAAGCTGTTCTTCGCCGTGGTGCTGGCCTTCGTCGGCGGCTGGCTGGCACGCAGCCTGGTTGACTGGAGCGACCACGAGCGCCAGGCCGCCGATGCCATCGCCGTGGCCTGGATGAATCATGTCCAGATCCTCACTGACACCGATGGCGGCCGGCAGCCGCAGAGCCAGACCGCCGAGCTGGCCACGGCATCGCTGGATGCCCTCAGCTCCGGCCTGGCGTTGCACTTTGCGTACCTGGCGCCGGAGCGGCGGCGGCAGGTGATGGAGCTGATGCCTCGCGCCCGTTCAATCAGTGCTGAACCGCGCGTCATGCCCGCGGCGCTGTCGCCGGCAGCGGTGCTGGATTGCATCCAGTCGGCGGCGGCGACGGCCGACAACACCGTCGCCGAGGGCTGCATCGTCCGCGCCCGCGTCAACAGCAGTTAGCCTGCGGGCAGTTGAGATCGTCGGCTGGGCGCAGCTCTCGTAGCGGCGCCAGGACGGCCGTTATGGAGATGCCGTGTTGCAGCGCTGATCAGCTCCTGAGCTGTCGCTGCCTGGGATCCGCCGGTAAGTCGCGCTTCCCCGTTTACCCCTCGCGCGTGACGCGCAGCACTTCCTCGACGCTGGTGAGGCCGGCCAGGCATTTGTGCCAGCCGTCGGCCATGATGCTGGGCGTATGGCGGCGGGCTTCGCGTTCCAGTTCGGCTTCGGCGGCGTTGTCGTGGATCAGCGCGCGCATCGCTTCGTCCACCCGCACCAGTTCATGCAGGCCGCTGCGGCCGCGGTAGCCCGTGCCTTCGGTCGGTGGTCGATACAAAGTGACAGCTGGCGCCGAGCCGTCCAGCGGTGGCAGGCCGAAGGCGGCCAGTTCGGCGCTGCCGGCCGGGTAGGCGATGCGGGTCTTGGGATCGAGCATGCGCACCAGGCGCTGGGCGAGCACGCCGGTCAGGCTGGAGGCGAGCAGGAACGGCTCGATGCCCATGTCGCGCAGCCGGGTGACGGCGCCGACGGCGGTGTTGGTGTGCAGGGTGGACAGCACCAGGTGGCCGGTGAGCGAGGCCTGCACGGCAATCTGCGCGGTTTCCAGGTCGCGGATTTCGCCGACCATGACCACGTCCGGATCCTGGCGCAGGATGGCGCGCAGGCCGCGCGCGAAGCTCATGTCGATGCGGGCATTGACCTGGGTCTGGCCGATGCCCTCGATGTCGTATTCGATCGGATCCTCGACGGTGAGGATGTTGCGGCTGGCGTCATTGAGCCGCGCCAGCGCCGCGTACAGGGTGGTGGTCTTGCCCGAGCCGGTCGGGCCGGTGACCAGCACGATGCCGTGCGGGCGGTGGATCAGGGCATCGATGCCATCGCGCACGCCTTCGACCATGCCCAGTTGTTCCAGGTCCAGGCGCCCGGCCTGCTTGTCGAGCAGACGCAGCACGACGCGCTCGCCGTGGCCGGCGGGCAGGGTCGAGACCCGGACATCGACCGGCCGGCCGGCGATGCGCAGGGCGATGCGGCCATCCTGCGGCAGGCGTTTTTCGGCGATGTCCAGGCGCGCCATCACCTTCACCCGTGAGGCCAGCGCCGGCGCCCAGCCGCGCGCCAGGGTCAGCACTTCGCGCAGCTCACCGTCGACGCGCAGGCGCACCGCGACGCGCTGCTCGAACGGTTCGATATGGATGTCGGAGGCATTTTCCTTCACCGCCTGGGTGAGCAGGGCGTTGAGCAGGCGGATCACCGGCGCCTCGTCGGCGCTTTCCAGCAGGTCTTCGGGTTCCGGCAGGGCCTCGGCCAGGGTGCTCAGCGAGGCATCTTCGCCAGCCATCGAGGCGGCTTCGACATGGGCATCGCCGGCGGCATAGACCTGGCGCAGGTGGCGCTCGAACTCCGGCGCGGCGCACGCTTCCAGGGCCAGAGGCGCACTGCTGGCGCGCTGCAGCTCGGCGAGCACGGCCAGGCTGGCATCGTCGCGATGGGCAACACGCAGGTGACCATCCTCGACACCTAGCACGACCACGCCGTGGCGGCGGGCAAAGGCATAGGGCGGCCGGGTGAAGACAGGCTCGGGCGGGTTGCCGCTGGCGGCTCCAAGGGCGCTCATCGCGGTCCCGACTGCGCAGCCGATAACGCAGCCGGCATGGTGGTCTCGGCCAAGATCAGGCAATCAGCGCTGGCGGCCACGGCGGCGTTCGCTGGCGGGTTCAGGTTCGGCCGTCGGCATCGGGGCGGCGCTGCCGGGAGGTGGAATCGACTCCAGCGCCGGCAGCACCGGGCGCTGTTCCGGCGCCAGCAGGCCATCGCCCTGGTCGCGCATGCGCAATTGTTCGCCGCGGATGTAGTTGTACTTGCTGCCGGAGATGGCGCTTTCCACCGCGGCATCGCGCAGGATCACCGGGCGCAGGAACACCATCAGATTGCGCCGCACCCGGGTCGAGCTGCGGTGCTTGAACAGATTCCCCAGCACCGGGATGTTGCCCAGCCCCGGCACCCGGTTGACACGTTCGTTCTGGTCCTCGGTGATCAGGCCGCCGAGCACCAGCAACTGGCCGTCGCCGACCAGCACCGTGGTCTTGAGGATGCGCTGGTTGGTGACCAGATCGACCGCGCCCTGGACATTGGGCGCCAGGCTGGAGATTTCCTGCTCCAGGGTCAGCACCACGGCATCGCCTTCATTGATCTGCGGCGTCACCTTCAGTTTCAGGCCAATGCTCTTGCGCTCCAGGGTGCGGAACGGGTTGACCATGCCGTTGGCGCCGCCAACGCCGCCGCTGGTCACCGGCGTGGTGAACTCGCCCTGGATGAAGGGCACTTCCTGGCCGACCTCGATCAGCGCTTCCTGGTTGTCCAGGGTCACGATCGACGGCGTCGACAGGACATTGGTGCCGGTATCGGCCTGCAGCGCGCGTACCAGGGCGCCGATGTTGAGGATCTGCATCGGCTCGCCGCCCGGGCCTGGCACGGTCACCAGGCTTTCCACCCAGCCCAGGTTGAGGCCGCCGGGCAGACCGGCCAGGCCTTCGACGCCACCGGTGATGGTGCCCAGGATATTGCCGCCGGCCGGGCCGGTGAAGTTGGTGCCGCCGATGATGCCGCGGCCCAGGGCGCCGCCGTCCTCGGGTACGGTCTGCCACTGGATGCCGAATTCCTTGGCGGTTTCCTCGGCAACCTCGGCGATCACCGCCTCGATCAGCACCTGGGCGCGGCGGATATCGAGCTGGCGGATGACCGAATGGATGGCGTCCATGGTCGCCGCCGGGGCGGTGATGACCAGGGCGTTGGTGGCCTCGTGGGCCTGGATCGAGGACGGCGATTGCACCGCCTCCGCGCCGTCGCCATTGCCGCCGGTCTGCAGCATCGCATCCAGCACCGGCACCAGCTCGGCGGCATTGGCATAGCGCAGATAGACCACCTGGGTGCCACCGCCGGTTTCCAGCGGCGTATCCAAGTGGGCGATCAGGGTGCGCAGGCGCAGGCGGCCGCGGCGATCACCGGTCAGCAGCAGGGAATTGGTACGGGCATCGGCGACCAGGCGCGGGCCGCCGTCAGCGGCCTGGGTGCCGCCGATGGTGCGCGCCAGTTCGGCGGCATTGGCATGGCGCAACGGGATCACTTCCACGGTCTCGTCCACCGCGGTGTCGATGCGCTGGATGAGGCGTTCGATGCGGTCGATGTTGCCGGCCCGGTCGACCACCACGATGGCATTGCTGCCCTCGTGCACGGCGACCTGGGCGGCCTGCGGCAGCAGCGGCCGCAGCAGGTCGGTGACTTCCGCCGCGGCGACGTTTTCCACCGTCAGCACGCGCGTGACCAGGGCGTCGGGCGAGGCCTGGGCGGCGGCCGGTGCCGACTGCACCGGGGTATCGAACTGGCGCGCCACGGCATCGGGCACGATCCGCACCAGGCGGCCGTTCTCGACCGCGGCGAAACCGTTGACGCGCAGCACCGACAGGAAGGTGTCGTAGATCTGCGCCGGGGTCATCGGCTCGGAGGTGATCACCGTGACCCGGCCTTCCACGCGCGGATCGACGATGAAGTTGCGGCCGGTGATCTCGGCCACGGTGGCGATCAGGACATTGATGTCGGCGTTCTTCAGGTTCAGCGTCTGCCGGCCATCGGCAGCGGCTGGCGTTGTGCTGGCGGCCGGCGCCGGGGGCACCGTTGGCGCCGCTGTCGGCGTCTGTGCCGGCGCCTGGACAGCCACCAGCAACGCCAGCGCAGGCACCAGAAGCGCCTGCAGGCAGCGGCGGGAAACACGGGCAATCAGTGTCATTTCAGGCTCACGTTCAAGGTTTCCTCCCGGCCGTCACGGCGTACCGTGACCCGGGCACTTTGGCTGCGGCCGACCGCAGCGATCACCTGCTGGGCGCGCGCGGTATCGGTGACCGCGACGCCATTGACGGCAGTGATGATGTCATCGGGGCGCAGTCCCGCGCCGGCCAGCAGGCCGGCCCAGGTGCCGCTCAGGCGCACGCCGACGACGCGGCCGTCTTCCTGCACCGGCTGCACGCGCACCTGGCGCGCCAGTTCGGCCGGATCGATGTTCCACTGGTTCTGCATCGCGCTCCAGTCGACCGTTTCCAGGCCGGCCACCGCGACCGGTGCCGAGGCGGTGCCGGTGCGGCCGGGGGCAGCGTCGCTGGCAGCCGGGAGGCCGGCCGCGCCACTACCGCCCGGTCGGGCCGACGGCGACACGACGGCGGAGGTGTCTTGCCAGGGCAGGCGCAGATTCTCGTCGCGGCCATTGTGGCGGACCACGACCCGGTCGGCGTGGATCTGCAGCACGCGCGCGCCGCCAGGCAAGGTGTCACCGATCCGGTAGGCCTGCTGCTGGCCAGCGGCGTCGGCGATCAGGGCGAAGCCGGCTTCAGCGCCGCTGTCGGTACCGGTGCCGGCGAGAATCCCGGCCACGGTCAGATCCACGCTGCTGTCGGGAAGGTCATCGACCGGCCGGCGATGATCGACCGGGGTCAGCACGCTGCCGAACAGGTGCCAGCCGGCCAGTGAGCCGCGCGAAAGCGATCGAAGCTCGGGAACTGCGGCTGTCATGCCGGCCACAGGCTGGTCCCGGGCGCCGGCATCCAGCACCGTCGCGGCCAGGCGCAGCGCCAGCCACAGGCACAGGGCGGCGAGCAGCAACAACAGCAGCCACGGCGCCGAGGGCAGGTGCTTCAGACGGGTTTCCAACATTCCCCTTGAACCGGATCGGTCGGGCAAAGGCCGCCAGCGTAGCAAAACCGCGGGCTGGCCGGACTGCGCAATTGCGCCGGACAACCACCGCGCCGGCGGCGAGCGTGGGCGATGGCGGGAATCCAGAGCAACCGGATGCCGCCGTCATCAACGGCGTTGATCGCAGGGCGGGCACGGCCCCTGCGATGATTGCTCGACGCCCGATGATCGATGGCCAGGACACCGTGGCCGGCCGCACGGTTGGTTCCGGCCACCCTTTGACGGCGGCGCTGCGGCGCGGCCAGCCACCCGGAACCACTGGCGGGCCGCTTTACCGGGGCCGATTCCGGCCTTTGGCGCAGCCTTGAACACAGGGTTCTGGCCGCTCATCCCGCCTTCGCGGGGATGAGCGGCCAGTGTTCAGAGGACCAGGACCGAGCTGGGTTCAGCGCCGGAACAGGCTGCGAACGCGGCTGACCAGGCTTTTCAGGCCCGATTCCTTGTTGCGCAACTGTTCCTTGTTCTTCGGTGCCGCCGAACGGTTTTCGTGACGGCCGGTATCGGCGCGGGCATCGCCGCCCCTGGCGGGCGCCCGTCCGGAAGCCTGGGCACCGGAGCGCTGGCCGGCATTGTCGCCACCCCGGCCGCGTTCGCGGCCACGGCCACGGTTGCCGTCACGCTCGCCACTGCGGCTTCCCGAGCGGCTGGGCGGGCGGCCCTGGCCATCACCGGAAGCCGCCTGGCCGCCATTGCTGCCGGCGTTGACTTCACCTTCAGGGCGGCGACGACCGCGGCCACCACGGCGGCGGCGTCGCTTGGCGGGCTGTTGGCCCGGGTCAGTGCCCGGGCTGGAGCCAGCCGCTGCGTCGGGCTGGGTCGAGGCGGCACCGGATGGCTTCGGCGGGTCGCCTTCAGCTTCAGAAGCTACGGGAGCGGTTTTGGCGTCGGCAGGTCGGGACTGCGAACGGCGGCCGTCACTGCCCTCACGGCTGCGGCCCGCGCCCGATGATCCTTCGCGACGCTCACGTGGGCGCCGGCCGGGTTCGCCCTGGCGCTCGTGCGGTGGCCGGTTGTGGGCGGCGCTGTCACCGGCATCGTCGTCATCATCGTCGCCAGCGGCCTGGGCCGGGAGCTGGTCGCGCGGCGGCGGTGGCGGCAGCACCAGCCAGGCCGGATCGATCTGGCCGCGCGGGATCGATTGCTCGATATAGGCCTCGATGTCGGGCAGCGAGATGGCGTAGGTTTCGCAGGCCAGGCTGATGGCGTCGCCCTCGGCGCCCAGGCGCGCGGTGCGGCCGATGCGGTGCACGTAGTCCTCGGCATCCTGCGGCAGGTCGTAGTTGATCACATGGCTGACCGCAGGAATATGCAGGCCGCGGGCGGCAACGTCGGTGGCCACCAGCATGTCGATCTCGCCGGCCTTGAACCGGCGCAGCAGGCTTTCGCGCTTGCGCTGGGGAACATCACCGGACAGGGCGCCGGCGCGGTAGCCGTAGCGCTTGAGCCACTCGGTGACGCGCTCGACCCAATGCCGGGTGTTGACGAAGATGATGGTGCGCTCGACTTCCAGGTTCTTGAGCAGGTTCAGCAGCAGCGCCTTCTTCTCGTCGGTGGCCGGGAAGTAGACGATTTGCCGGACCCGGTCGGCGGTGACGTTGTCGGTCTCCACCTTCAGCTCGATCGGGCTGTTCATGTGCTCGTAGGCGAGCTCGCGCACGCGGTGGCTGAGCGTGGCCGAGTACAGCAGGCCCTGGCGGCGTTCGCGCTCGGGCAGGCGGCGCATGATGTAGCGGATGTCCTTGATGAAGCCCAGGTCGAACATGCGGTCGGCCTCGTCGATCACCAGCACCTCGATGCCGCGGAAATCAACCGCCTTCTGCTTGTAGTAATCGATCAGCCGGCCGGGCGTGGCGATCAGCACGTCGATGCCCTGTTCCAGGATCGAGCGCTGCTTGTCGTAATCGGTGCCACCGTAGGCCAGGGCCATGCGCAGGCCGGTATTGCGGCCGATGTTGACCGCATCGCGGTGGATCTGGATCGCCAGCTCGCGGGTCGGTGCCAGGATCAGCGCGCGCGGATCGCCGGTACGGCGCTCGGTCAGGGCATCACGGGTGAGCAGGCGCTGGAAGGTGGAAACCAGGAAGGCGCCGGTCTTGCCGGTGCCGGTCTGGGCCTGGCCGGCGACGTCGACACCTTGCAGGGCATCGGGCAGGGTCAGGGCCTGGATCGGTGTGCAGCGGGTGAATCCGGTCGCCTCCAGACCGGACAGCAGCTCCGGTTTGAGGTCGAAGCTGGAGAAGAAAACATCGGTCAGGGCTTGCTGCATAGAGGTCTCCGACGCGCACGTGGCGTCGATTCGGGGGCAGGGCATCGGCTTGAATTGCCGGGAGGGTGGCCCCAGAATCCCGGGACCGCCGGGCGCACCGTGAATGGCGCGCCGAATCCCACGAATGTTAACAGAAACCGTGCTTTGCCGTGCGGTTCCACAGGAGACGCCATGAGCGAGCACATCATCCACGTCGGTGACGACGACTTCCAGAATCAGGTCCTGGACTCGGACCAGCCGGTGCTGGTTGATTTCTGGGCGCAGTGGTGCGGCCCGTGCAAGGCGATCGCGCCGCTGCTGGATGAGCTGGCCGACGAATATGCCGGCAAGCTGACGGTGGCCAAGGTCAATATCGAACAGGCACCGCGCACGCCGCTCAATTACGGCGTGCGCAGCATCCCGACCCTGATCGTGTTCAAGAATGGCCAGCCGCAGGCGACCCAGATCGGACTGGGTGCCGGCAACATGCGCGCGTTCCTGCGCGAATTCGTCGACAAGGCCATCGCCTGAGCCGCGCTTGCCGGCCGCTCGCCGGCTGACACGGTAAAACGCAGACCGCCATGCAGATCGGCCCGCAGCGCATCGATCCGCCGGTACTGCTGGCGCCCATGGCCGGCATTACCGACAAGCCGTTCCGAATCCTGTGCAAGCGCCTGGGCGCCGGGCTGTGCGCCTCGGAAATGACCGCCGCCGACCCGGCCACCTGGCAGACGCGCAAATCCCGGCTGCGTCGTGACCACGACGGCGAGCCGGAACCGGTCAGTGTGCAGATCGCCGGCTATGACCCGCAGATGCTGGCCGATGCCGCGCGCTTCAATGTCGACCACGGCGCGCAGATCATCGACATCAATATGGGTTGCCCGGCGAAGAAGGTGTGCCGGCGCGATGCCGGTTCGGCCCTGCTCGCCGATGAGGCCCTGGTCGGGCGCATCCTGGACGCGGTGGTCGCCGCCGTGCCGGTGCCGGTGACCTTGAAGATCCGCACCGGATCGTGTTCGCAACGGCGCAATGGCGTGGCCATCGCGCGCATCGCCGAGCAGGCCGGCATCGCTGCCCTGGCGGTGCATGGCCGCACCCGCGCCGATCGTTTCCTGGGCCAGGCCGAACACCGCACCACGGCCGCGATCAAGGCCGCGGTGGCCATCCCGGTGATCGCCAACGGCGATATTGAAAGCCCGCAGCAGGCCCGCGCCGTGCTGCAAGCCACCGGTGCCGATGCGGTGATGATCGGCCGCGCCGCGCAGGGGCGGCCGTGGATCTTCACCGCCATCAGCCATTACCTGGCTACCGGCGAGCTGCTGCCCGAGCCGGACCTGGCGCAGGTCAGCGCCATCCTGCTGGGGCATCTGGACCAGCTTTACAATTTCTACGGCGATCACGCCGGCGTGCGCATCGCGCGCAAGCACATCGGCTGGTACTGCAAGGCCCATGACCACAGCCGCGAGTTCTGGCGCACGGTGGCCCGGGTCGAATGCCCGGCCGAGCAGCGCCGACTGGTGGCGGACTTCTTCAAGCGCGCTGTCGATAGCGCCCGGCCGCTGGCAGCCTGATTGGATCAGGCCGGTCGGGGCCGGGCTGGCCCGACTGGCGCCGGCATCGGCGCTGCCGGACCGGTAGCAGACGCCACTCCCGCGCCGCTTACCGGTCCGACAGCTCTCCTCCCGATCTTTTTATCCGCTCGCCCAACCCGCCTATTGCGTTGTCAGCAAGCTCTGCCTTGCTCTGGCTTGCCGTGTACGGCGGTGCCCGGTTGCGCCAGCCCGCCGACAATGGCCTGCGACGCTTCTCAGGCGCGGCTTGCCAGGCGGCGCCGTGCCAGCAGCCACATGGCCAGCAGCATCAGCACCAACGCAGCGGTACCCGTCGCCGGCACCGGCGTCGCGGCGGTGCCCCGCAGCGCCTGATCGGTTGCGGTTGCCGGTGCCTGCCGGCCACTGGCCGATGCCGCAGCCAAAGCATCAACGCCGGCTGCGACACCCTGCGCTGCATGTTCGGCGGAGCCATGCTGTATCTGTGTTCCCGTCGCGTCCGGACGGCCCGTCGCGTCCGTCGTGTCCGTCGCGGCACCGTGCTTGCCGGCCGACAATGGCGTGCCGCGCTCGCCATAGGGCACATCCAGACCGTCGCGGAAGATCACCAGCGTGTTGGTGTCGCTGGCGCTGCCGGCGCCGTCGGCGTGAACCTGCAAGCTTGCCTGCGCAGCCGTTGAATCGGCCCGCACCGGCACCCGCAGCAACCAGACCACGCTGCTGCCCGGCGCCAGGCTGGCGCTGGCACTGAAGCCGCCGCTGCCCGAGGGCGTGCACGCCGTGCCGGGCGCGGCGGACAGGCAGTCCCAGGTCACTGCCGCGGTGTCGAAGGCCGGATCGAAGCTGGCCGTGACCGGCACATCCTGGGCCGGGCCATTGCCGGTGTTGGCCAGGGTTACGCGGTAGTCGCGCACGCTGCCGTAACTGGCGTAGTCGCCATCGTCGGAAAGCTTGATCTGCAGTTGCGCGCCGCCGGCGGCACAGTCGACCTGGACATCCTCGACATCGGCCTGGCCGACCACGCCCTCGCCGGCGCTCACGGTGCAATGCTGCCCGGCCGGCTGGGTGGCCACGGTGATCAAGTAGCCGTCGCCGGTGGTGAACAGGTCGGGGAATACGAACGGGCCATTGCCGGCCAGCTCCTGTGGTGGGCCGCCATTGAGCTGCAGGGCGACCGTGCCACTTTGCGCCAGGCCGCTGAGCGTGCCGCCAACGGTGTGCACCAGCGCCGCACCGCAGTGGATGACGATGTTGTCGACCGCGCCGTCGCCGACCGTGCCGCTGCCATTGATCACCTGGCAGGCCTGGTCCGGCTGCGTCGGCTGCTGGGCAATGTCGACGGCATAGGGCGCGCCCGAGGCCAGCACGGTATCGAACTGGAACGGGCCATCGCCGGCCACCGGCAGCAGTTCGTCATCATTGAGTTGCAGAACCAGACCGGCGCCGAGCTGGCCGGTGACGGTGCCGCCCAGCGGCCATTGCTGCGCGGCGAAGGTCACCGAAATGGTGCAGTCACCGGCCAGCGCCGCGGTGGTGAAGTAGGTGCCGCCCAGCTTGCCGGCGCAGCCGCTGGCCGAGGCGAGCATGCCGGCGTCAGGCCACAGGCGCAGGGTGAGGGTGGGTGCATCGGTCTCGGTCGGGTAGAACGCCAGACAATCGCCGCTGTCGTGCCGGCAGTCGGCGATGAGTCCGGACAGCGGCGTGGCCGTCGGCAGGGCACTGACCCGGCCATTGCCGGCGACCTGCACCTGGACGGCCGCCTGGCGCAACTCGACCGCGCCGATATCGCAGCCGGGGCCGGCAGGGCGGGCCACGCCGCGCTGGTCCTGGGCGCTGGCCTGGTCGCAATCACCCGAATCGATGGCGCTGCCGGCCAGGCCCGGGAGGTGCACCTGGGCGATCGCCGCCGCTTCCAGCAGCGGTGCCAGTTGCGGGTCGCCGGTCAGCACACCGGTGCAATCCGTGTCGACCGGGCAGCCGCCCTGCACGATGCTGTCGCGCAGGATCAGGCCCGGCTCGATCGGGTGGAACTGCCCCGGGAAATTGCCCCAGACAATGCTGTTGACCAGGGCAACATTGATATCCAGGCGCACCAGCACCGAGCCGGTGTCGGCCAGCACCATGTTGTCGGCGATGGTGACATTGCGCAGCAGCAGGGTATCGGCAACCTCGCCGCTGCCGGCGCCGAAGATCGCCGCACCCTCCTGTATGGCCTGGTTGCCGGTGAAGGTGCTGTTGTCGATTACGGCACGAGCCAGGCCGCCGCCCCGGTCGGCGCGGGCGATGCCGGCATCGGCCAGCGCCAGCGCATTGGCTGCCTGGCTGGTCAGTGTCCCGATCACCATGCCGCCGCCGATCATCGCCATGTTGTTGACCAAGGCGATCGCCTCCAGCGTCGGCTCGCAGTTGCCGCCGTCGATCGCCAGGCAGGCCAGGCCGCCGCCGAGCGCGGCGAAGTTGCCGCGCAGCAACAGGTTGCGCAGGGTTGCCTGGCAGGCCTGACCGGCGCCCTGTCCGTAACAGGTGATGGCGCCGCCCGTGCCACCGTAGGACGCCTGCTCCAGATCGACGGCCATGCCGGCGGTGATCACCAGGCCGTCGAGCACGGTGTCGGCGCCATGGCTGCCATCCAGCAGCACCACGCGATGGCTGTTGTCGCCGACCAGGCCGGAGCTGTCGAGGGTAATGCCATGGGCGTCGGTGACGTCATCTCCGTCCAGGTCGCCGGAAAGCACGCTGCGCCGGCTGGCCAGGTCGCGCTGGTCGCGGCTGGTTTCGGTGCCGGCAAAGCCGCCATAGATGCCGGTGCCCGGGCGCGGACTGAAGCTCACGGTGAGGTCGCCATCGTCGGTCGGCAGATAAATGCCCTCGGCAAGCCACAGCTCGGTGCAGGCCGAATCGGCCAGGGCGCCGGTCAGGTTCATTGCCTGGGCCCAGTCGCTGCCGTCGTTGCCGTCAGTGCCGGCCGGTGTCACCCGGCAGATGTTGCCGCCGGCCTGCACCGGCAGTGCCCCTGCCGCCAGCAACAACGCCGCCAGCCACAGCGCGGGACGGCGGGCCAGCACGGATGTGTCGGCGATACGGCGGGCGTGGCGCGGGCCCGGATGCGCGGTCGCGGTGCTCATTGTCCTTCTCCTTCGTTCTGGGCCGCTGCCCGGGTAATGGGCAGCTCCACCGCAAGCGCTCGATCGGCGCCTTCCAGCAGCAGCACAACACCGTCATCGGTGTCGACCAGGCCGGCCGCCAGGCGCTGGCCGGCCGCCACCGGCGCGAAGCCACTGGTGTGTTGCTGCTGATCGCCAGCCGTGGCCAGCAGGCGCACGAACTGGTTGCCGTTGACGGTCAGCGCCTGCACCTGCACCTGGCCCTGCGCCAGTTGCAGGCGGGCCAGCACGGTCAGCCCGTCGGACGCGGACGCCGGCAGGTCGATCACCGTGCTGTCCTGTGCCGACAGCGGCACCGGTTCCGGCCAGGCTGCGGCATGGGTGCCATCGCCATAGGGCCGGTTGAAGCCATCGCGCAGCAGCACCAGCAGGTTGCTGTCGCTGGCCAATGCCGTCCCGTCCGGGCCGGTCACCGACAGATCGAAGCTGGCCTGGGCCTCGGCGCTGTCCATGCGTACCGGCGCGCTGACGATCCAGGTGGCCGAGGAGCCGGCCGGGATGCTGGCGCTGGTGGCAAAGCCGCCGGAGCCGCTGGCCGGGCAACTGCCGCCGCCGCTGTCCAGGCACCGCCACTGGACATGGGGCTGGTCGAAGGCGGCACTGAACTGGCCCTCGACCTGGATCGCGTTGGCCTGGGTATTGCCGCTATTGCCGACCACCACCAGGTAATCGCGGATCCGGCCATAGCGGGCATGGTCGCCGCCGTCATCCAGATCGGCCGACAGCTCGGTGTACAGGGACGCGCAGTCGACATCGACATCGTCGACCGCGGCGCCGGAGACCACGCCGGTGGCATTGGCCAGGGTGCACAACTGGCCGGCCGGCTGCTGGCCGATGCTGACCACATAGCTGGCGCCGTCGGCCAGCGGCTGCGGGAAGTCATAGGCTCCGGGGGTGGAGACGGCGAACGGATTGCCGCCATTCAACTGCAGCGTCACCGTACCGTCCAGGCCGGTCACGGTGCCGCCCACCGGCCAGGTCGCGCCGCTGCCGCAATTGACCACCACCGACTGGACCGGGCCGGCGCCGATGCTGCCGCTGCCGTTGAGCACCAGGCAGGCCTGCACCGGCTGCTGCGGCTGGCTTGCCACGGTGACGGTATAGGCGCTGCCGGCCGGATAGCTGCCGGGGAACTGGAAGCTGCCGTTGCCGGCGATCGCCAGCGGCCCGTCGCCGATATCCAGGGCCAGTTCCAGGCCGCTGCCGGCCAGGCCGATGACCGTACCGCCGATCTGCCAGGCGCCGACGACATCGTCGTCCAGGTTGATCACCGAGACATCGTCGGGATCGATGCCGTGGTAATTCGGATCGTCGCTGACCGCCGGGCCGACGTGGATGGTGTAGGCCTGGTCGCCATCGACCAGGTCATCGTCGATGCCGATCACGGTCACCGTGCGCGCCTGGTTCCAGTCGGCGCCGGTGAACACCAGTTGCGCCGGTGCCACCACGCCCTCGCCGGGGTCGCTGCTGGCCAGGGCCAGGCTCACCGGCGCCGCCGGGTAGCGTTCCAGGACCACGGTGAAGGTATCGGTCCCGCCGTCTTCGGTGGTGACCAGGCCGCTGGTCGGATAGACGGTGATGCCGGCCGGCGGCGATGGCTGCTGGCGTTCGAAGGCGCCCAGGTCCAGGTAAGGCCAGGGCCCGGTGCTGGTGTCGGTCACGCCCGGGTCTTCGATGGCGCGCGGGTTCAGGTCCAGGTCGGGGATGAGCTCGTCGAGGATGCCATTGCCGTTCAGATCCCATGCGTCGAACATCGAATAGGCGCTGTGGCCGGCATCGATTGCCGGACTGCCGGCATCCAGCCGGTAGTCGCCGGCGCCGACGAAACCGGGCGCCAGGCTGCGGTTGTCGTTTTCTTCCGGGTGATCCTGCAGGATGTTGTATTGGCCGGTGATGGCACCCAGGCTGGCATGGCTGTTGCCCCAGATGATGCTGTTGTAGGCCATCGCCCGGTACTCGGTGCGCACGACCAGCGGGCCCTGCACGCTGTTGTCGGCAATGGTCACCAGGCGCATCTCGGCCGCGCCCTGGGAGTTGGCGAATACCAGCAGCGAGCTGCCGGCGGCGGTCAGGTGGTTGTCGGCCAGCAGGCTGCCGATCAGGGTGAAGTAGGTGTCGTTCCAGATCAGCGAGCGGCTGCTGGCATCGGAGTGGCCATGGATACGGGCATTGATCACCATCACCTGATCGCGGCCGGCGATGGCCGCGCCCTCGGTGCCGGCGCGGTTGCCGTCCAGCCGGCTGTTGATCACCAGGGCCGGACCGTCTGCGGCCAGGGCGCCGCCGCTCAGGCCGGCACTGTTGCCGGCCAGCACGCTGTCGCGGATCAGCAGCTCGCCCAGCGAATGGATGGCGCCGCCGTCACCGGCCGCGGCGCCGCCGCGCAGGTGTAGCTCGTGCAGTTCCAGTGTGCCGGTGAGGCTGCTGGCCAGCAGGCGGAAAGCCGGTGCCTCGCTGTCGCGCTCCAGCCCGCCATTGCGCAGGATCAGCGGCGCGGTCACCTCGGGCAGGGCGTTGTCGCCATCCTGCCAGGCATCGGTGAACAGCAGCGTGTGGCCGTCCAGATCGATCTGGTCATCGGTGGTGTTGGCGTTGGCGCATTCAATGGCCTGGCGCAGCTCGGCGACCCGCGCGTGGTTGTCGGCGCCGGTCAGGCTGTAGGGAAAGGCGAATGACGCGCAGACACCGGCCGTATTGGTCAGGGAAAAACTGATCGTCGCCAGTTCCGGCACGTCCGCGCTGACGGTGTAGGGGCCGCCGGCCTGGAGATTGGCCGTGGCCGCGGTGCTGGCGCGGCCGTCGCTGTCGATGCTGGCTGCCGGTGCTGACAGGGTTGCCGAGGGGCCGGTGGCCGGGGCAGTGAACTGCACCTGGCCGCCCGCGACCGGTTCGCCGGCTTCGTTGGCGCTGACCGTCACCACCAGCGGCTGACCGAAGAGCGTGCCAACGGTGGCTGATTGCTCGTCGCCCTTGGTCATCGCCATGGCAAAGCCGCGCGATTCGAAGGCGCCGACATCGACCGCGCCGACCCGGGCGACACCACGCTGATCCAGGTTCGGGATGTCGCTGTCGGCGCTGGTGCCGGCATCGATCGCCGGGCTGCCCGGCAGCAGCGGCAGGGTGCGGGTGGGCCCGCCGTAATTGCCCAGCGGGCCGATCAAAGGATCGACCACGTCGAGCTGATTGCCATTGACGCCATCGACCAGGCCGGGATCGTCTGCCGGACCGATGAGGTTGTTGAACGAGGTGGCGGCATCGACCTGGCCACCGCTTCTCATGTTCAGGCTGCCGCCCGACTGTGTCGGGTTGCCCGCCACCACGGTATTGCTCAGCGAAAGCCGGGCATTCAGGCCCACGTCGATGGTGTTGTGTTGGCTGGGATTGCCGGTGACGGTGACATTGACAAGGCGGCCGTTGACGGCCGGTGCAATATCCCCGTAGAACTGGATGATCGAAAACGGTGCGCTGTTGCCAGTGAAACTGCTGTTGAGCACCGTCAAGGGTGCCGAGTTGGCGGTGATCGCGCCGCCGAACGTGCGTCCCTCGTTGTTTTCAAAAACACTGTCTTCGATATGGGTGGGGATGCTGGTGCGGATTGCACCGCCCTCGTAGCCGGCGGAATTGCCGACGAATTCGACCCGCTTGATGGTCAGCACCGAACTGGCATCACCAAGTATTTCAATCGCCCCGCCATTTTCCTCCTCGGCCCGGCCATTGCGGATGGTCAGATCGCTCAGCGTCAGCGCCATGTTGTTTGCCCATTCACTGAGGAAGGGGCGGTGCGCATCAGCACCGTCGATGATGGTATTGCCCGGGCCATTGCCGGCAATGGTCAGATCCACGTTCGAGGTAATCGGCGGCAGCGGCGAGGCCAGCACAATCGGAATGCCATCGATGGCCGGCGCGAATTCGATGACGTTCGCCGTCGATGTCATGGCGTTGACCATCGCCTCGCGCAGCGAGCCCGGGCCATCGTCGTTGGCATTGGTGACGGTGAAGGTGGCTGCCCAGGCGGGTGCCGCGAACACCACCAGCAGCACGAGCAGCCCAAGTGCGGCGGATGTCGATTCGGGCCGGCGCGTTGGCCGGTGGCAAAGGCTGTGGTGGAACATGGCGGGTTCTCCGGCAGAAACGGACGGCGCGCGTTGAGCCGTGGCAAGAATGATGACGCTCAATGCACAGGTTGATTCATTGTCAACGTGCTGGCCATGTCCTGAGCGGCCACAGGCATGCACGGACCGGCCATTGCGCATGGCCGGTGAGGCCAAGGTATTGAACGGCCGTGACTTGCGCAGTTATCGGGCAGCTCGGCGCCGGGTTCGGGGCAGAGGCAGGGACCGGCCTCAGCGGTTGCCGAAACGCGCCCGGTAGCAGCGGTACAGCCAGGCCGGATTGTCAAAACCGCAGCGGCTGCCGGCCTCGGCCAGGGTCTTGCAGGCGCCGCTGCGCAGCAGGTGGTGCACCTGCAGCAACCGTTGTTCGCGCAGCCAGGTCTGCGGTGGCTGGCCGGTCAGTTCATTGACCCTGCGGCGCAACTGGCGCTCGGACAGATGGGCATGGCCGGCCCATTCGGCGATGCTGAAATCGGCCCGGCCCAGATGGCGCAGGGCGATCGCCAGGAGGGTGTCGACCTGCTGCGGATCGGCCGGTGGCGCCGCCAGCCGGCCCTGCGCTGCCGGCCAGGCCCGGGCGATCGCTGCCAGCAGTTCCTCGAAGCTGAACGGCTTGGCCAGCCAGGCGCAGGCACCGGCATCCAGGCCGGCCTGGCGCTCGCCGGGGCCGGCCCGGGCGGAAATCAGCAGCACCGGCCGGCCGGGCGCGTCATTGGCTGGCAGGGATGCCGGCGCTGCTCCGGTTGTCGGGGACCCCGGATCCACATCCGGATCGGCAGTCACCGCCTTGACGCCGGTCACGCGCCGGCACAGCTCGATGCCGTTCATGCCCGGCAGCACGACATCGCTGATCACCAGCCGGATGCCGGCATCGTCGGCCAGGGCCTGCAACGCCGCCTCGGCGCTGTCGACGCAGGTCACCGGCAGATGTTCAGCCAACCGTTCGGCCAGGTAGGCGGCCAGTTCCGGGTGGTCCTCGACCAGCAGCACCCGGCCATCACTCTCGGCCATCAGGTTGGCCGCAGCGGGGCGCCCGGGTTCAGCCGCCGGTGTCGCGGCGCTGTCGTCGTTGGCCAGGGCCAGATCCTCAAGGGCGACATGGGCGCTGCCCAAAGGCAGCTCCACCTGGAAGCGGGCACCGGCCCCCGGCGTGCTGCTGGCACTGATCCGGCCGCCATGCAGCTCGACCAGCTCCCGCGCCAGGGCCAGGCCGATGCCCAGGCCTTCGCGGCCCCGCCGCGGCGGCCCGTCGGCGCGGTAGAAGCGCTCGAACAGGCGGTTGGCCTGGTCCGCGCCGAAGCCCGGGCCCTGGTCATCGATGCAGATCACGGCCTGTTCCGGGCTGCACTCCAGCCCGATCCGGACCACGCTGGCCGGCGGCGCATGCTTGAGCGCGTTGTCGATCAGGTTGCCGAAGATCGTCGCCAGATGCTCGCGATCGGCATACAGCGGCACGGTGGGCAGGGTCGCAACCAGCTCCAGGCGGGCACCGGCGCGCTGCGCCATCGCGGCATAGCCGGCGACGATCTCGCGCACGGCGGCGACCAGATCCAGGCGCTGCAGGCGCAGGGGCATCTGGCCGGACTCGGCCTGCACCAGGCCGACCAGCTGCTCGACCAGGCCGCGCAGGCGCCGCAACTGCTTCAGAGCCACCTCCAGCTTGCCGCGCTCGGCCGCGGTCAGCGCATTGGCCTGGTCATGCAGGTCATGCAGGGGCAGCGCCACCAGCATCACCGGCGTGCGCAGCTCGTGGCTGACGTCGGCCAGCAGGCGCGTGCGGAACCGGTCCAACGCTTCCAGCCGTTGCGCCTGGGCGGCCAGGCGCAGGTTGCTCTCCTCGATCTCGTGATGGGTGCGGGCCAGTTGGCCATGGGCATCGGCCAGCTCCGTCAGGGCCCGTTCCAGCCGGCCCTTCTCGCTGTCCAGCTCGTGCGTCCGCTGCCGCACCTGCCGGTCCAGCGCCAGCGCCCGGGTGCGCAGGCGCGACAGCCGCAAGCGCACCATCAGCACCAGCAGCAACAGTCCGGCGGCGATCATTGCCGCCTGGAAGGCCCGGGTTTCATGCCAGTACGGCGGCACCTGGAAGTCCAGGCCGGCCGGCACCGGCGACCAGATGCCGTCGCTGTTGCCGGCCAGCAATTCAAACCGGTAACGGCCCGGCGCCAGGCCGGTAAACGAAGCCGAACGCCCGTTGAGGGCATCGGTCCAGCGCTGCTCGCCGGGCAACAGCCGGTGGCGGAAACGCAGCAGGCTGCCGGCATCCAGGTCAGCGGCGCCAAAACGCAGCAGGACATGGCGAACGCCTGACGGCAGCAGGTCGTTGGCATCGGTCGCCAGCGGCTGGCCTTCGTGCTCAAGGCCGTCGATGATCGGCCGCGGCGGCTGGTCACGCAAAGGGATCGCCAGCGGGTCGAAGCGGACCACGCCGCGCTGGGAGGGAAACCACAGCCGGCCGCTGCCATCGAACGCCGCCGCCGGCTGCACGCCGCCATTGCCTTCCAGCTCGGTCAGGCCATCGGCCAGGCCCAGCACCAACGGTGACAGGCGCTGCTTGCGGTTGTGTTCGCCGGACACGCCCAGAATATCCAGCAGGCTGCTCCGGCTGATGCGGAAGATGCCCTGGTTGCTGTTCACCCACAGGTGGCCACGGCCATCCTCGCGGACCGCATGCGGGCTGTTGGACGGCAGGCCCTGGGCGCGTCCGAGCTGCAGCGCCAGCGCGCCGGTCGGGTCGTCCGCCGCCACCCGCACCAGGCCGCGGCCATCGGTGCTGATCCACAAGGCGCCGTCGCCGGCCAGATAAAGATCGCGCACCGAGGTCCGCGCCAGCAGGCCTTCGGCGACGGCATGGCTGTGGCCATTCTCCTGGCGCCAGACGCCCTCGGCAGTGCCGAACCAGGCCGTTGATCCGGACAGCGCCAGGGCACTGACCCGCTGCGATCGCTGCGTCGTCGGCCACAACCGTTGCCACTGCCCGTCGCTGCGGCGCCAGGCGCCGCCGCTGCTGCCCAGCCACAACCGCTGCCGGGCATCAAAGGCCAGCGCCAGGATCTGTTCGCCGCGCAGACCATCGGGCAGGGTCACCGCCTGGAACTGCGAGCCGCCAGGTGGCCGCCGCCACAGTCCCGGCGCGTAGGTGCCGACATGAATACTGCCGTCCGGGGCCGCCGCGACCAGCCAGGGGTTGTCGCCAGGCAGGCCGGATTCGGCACCAAAACGTTGCGCGCTGCCATCGGGTCGCACCGCCAGCAGGCCGCTGTCCAGCGTGCCCAGCCACACCGTGCCATCGCCATCGCGGCTGACGCCATAGACATTGCCGCCGCGCACCCCGGCGATATCGTCGAGCAGATCAACCCGCGCCCGGGTCAGGCGGTGGATGCCATTGCGCAGGGTCATCACCCAGATATTGCCTTCGGGCGTCACCAGCAGATCCTGGATGTCGCCGGCATCAGTCAGTACCGCGTGTGCCGGCAGCAACTGTGCCGGCAACGGTCGGGCCGGTGGCGACGGATCCTGGGTCGCCGGCAACACCGGCCCGGATCTGACAGCGGTTGCGACACGCGCCGGCGAGGGCGGCGGCTTCGGCAACCGCCACAAGCGGCCACCGTGGCCAACCCAGAAGCTGCCATCGGGCGCGTCCCAACTGCGGTAGCCGGCATCGGGCCCCTGGTGTGCGAACAGGCGCAGCGGCCGGCCGTGCTCGATCCGGAACAGGCCATTCTCGGCACCGGCCAGCACCGAGCCATCGGCGCCACGGCGCAATTGCAGGATGTCGCCCGGGCTGTCGCCATGGCGGTCATCGTCATCCCACAGCCGCGATTCACCGGCCGCCGTCACCTGCAGCAGGCGGCCGCCGATCTCCGTCCACAGGCTGCCATCGCCGGTGCTGACGGCGTGGCGCGGCATCTGTACCGGCAACTGCGGATCGGCATCGCGCACCCGCTGCCAGGCACCGTCGCGCAACAGCCAGATCGACCGCTGCCGGGTCACCAGCCAGGCCTGCCCGGCACCCGCCGGCAGCGCCAGACCCGGCTCGACACCCTCGGGAAAACGCCACCGCGCCGGAAAGCCGCCGCTGCCATCCGGACAGTGCAGGGCAAGCGCCGTGGTCAGGCACAGGCTGTCGGCATCGACATGGCGCACCCGCGGCGGTGGCGACCCGGCATCGCCGGCGGGCGCGTTGGCAGACTCCAGCGGACCGGCCCCGCGCTCGCCTGTGCTTGCAAAGGCATCGCCATCGCCAAGCCGGGCCGGCTCGATCAGGCCCGAACGCACCTGCAGCCAATCGCCATGCGCGGTATGCGCGAACAGCCGCTGTTGCGCGTCCAGATGCAGGCTGAGCACGCGATTGCCCGACATCGCCGGAAAGCGCATCGACTCATGAACATCGAAACGCTGGCCATCGAACCGCGCCAGGCCGTCATGCGTGGCCAGCCACAAAAAGCCATCGGCATCGATGCGCGCCGACGTGGCGCTGCTCACCGGCAAGCCATCGGTGGAGCCGTAATGGCGCTGCACCCAGCGCGGCTGGTGCGCGTGCGAATCGGCGTCCGCGTCCTTGCCTGCCGCCGTGGCCACGTCCGCCACCGACAGCACCGACCACGCCAACCACAGCCACGCCGGCGACAGCAGCTTGCGCCGGTGCATGCGCGTCAATCGCGGCCGGGCTGGTTTCACCGGCGGACTATGCCACGGGTGATGGCCCGGAGCAGCCGCCGGTGCAGAGCAACCGGCAGCTGCAACCCGCTCCGCGGCATGGGCGTGATGCCGGTGGCTTTCAACAGCGCGACGGATCAGGCTGTCGGGATGACGGCACAGGCTTTTGAACGGCCAGGAAAAACCGGGCGCTACCTCACAACGGGTAGCGAAGAATGGCCGCCAACTCCCCGCCGCCGGGAATATCGTTGCGCCGAACACCCAGGACGCGTGCGCCCGTCGCCAGGGCCCGCGCAGCGATCTCATCGACGATGCCGTACGCCTTGGCATCGTCTTTTTCGACAAAGGTGACGGCACCGCTGTCGTCGTCGACGAAGCCGGGAACGGTGGTGTCGATGTCCATCAGCAGCGTATCGATGATGCCGAACGTGGCTGCACGCGCGGCATCGGAGATGTCGGTGGTCGTGCGCCGCTCGCCGGCGCGCCGGTCGAACAGCGCGTGCATATCGGCAATCTTCGCTGCATAGGCCTTGTCGAGGATCGGCCGCGCCTTGTCAGCAAGCTCGGCCGGGCTGAAATGGTCGGGGCTGTCGGCGATCGTCTCCTCCAGAAGATGCGGGTAGGAGCAGGTCTGGGCGAACACCGATGCCAGCCGGCCGGTGGCGGCCAGAACCAGGGGAACCTCGCGGCCGGACAGCACTGGACGAAGAGCGGCATCGATCCTGCGGGCATATTGCTGAAGCCGCACATTCTGCCCGTCGCCCAGGAAGCGGACAGTCTGGGAGCGGTCGTTGGGGTCGGACTTGCCCCCTGACGCAGCCGCATCGTTCGGCATGTCAGGGACCGGCATCACCTCCGGGGCCAGATCGGCATGCATCTGGCAAAGGCGGACGGCGCTTTCTGAAAGCGCAAGAACAAAGGCCGAGTGCGGGAAGGTGACCGAGCGCAGAAGCGGCTTGAGGTGGAACCGGTCGGCCACCTGCACCATCGCGGTCAGATTGTTGGGCAGCCGATAGGAACGAATCGAGTCCGGCGTCACCAACACCGCCAGGCTGTTTGCCTGGAAGCGCCAGAATTCATCATCGGCGTGCAGCTCATTGAGGCTGTCCAGCAGGGTCGCAAGGCGCCGTTTGTCGAAGCCGTCGGCCTGAAGCTGCGACTGGGCCTCGCGCACGAGATTGCCGAACTCGATCCGGGCGCCTTCAATGTGCTGGGTCACCGGCGTGGTCTTGAGATAGATCGAAACGCAGGCATCCGCGCGCGTGCCGGCCAAAGTCGCGAAATCACTTCGCGTGGGAATATCTACATACAGCATGAAATCTCCTTGCTCATCTGATCGATGGTGGGGTTGGGTGCCAATGGTGCCAGCGATGGGTGTCGGCACGGCGTGCTGATGGCTGTCGCCGGGCCGATGTCCAGGCGGCTGGGGGCGTGCAGCGCCGGCCGATCATTGTGCCAACAATGGCCGCCATGGGTGGCCTGCCTGGTCACGATGCTTCCCCGCGACACGATCATGCGCCGCATGCGCTGTCATGTGGCGGCTTGGCGTATGCGGTGAAGCGCGGTCCGCGCACTGCGCAGCCCTCGCCACCGTTGGCCCGGGCCATGCACCGGCGTTGTCAGCGCCAGTGCAGGTCGTTGCTGTTGGACAAGCGTCCCCTCGTGTTCAAGCCATTGGAATCCAGCCCCGCCACGTCGTTGATGCGTGCGACCTGCCGCCCACGTTGTTGGCCGGACTGGACCCGGACAACCGGCCCCGGGCAAGGCTGTCAATCCCGCACGGCGCTGGCGCTGACCACGTAGCGCAGCGGGCCGCCGGCGGCGACGGCGTTGAACGGCCAGCAGGTGACCAGCAGCAGGGTATCGCCGTCTTCGTGCAGGGCGATGCGCTGGTGGCGCGAGTCGACGACGGTGGTGCCGGTGACCTGGTAGCGGGTGTGGTGGCCGCTGGCGTCCTCCAGGCTGAGCGTGTCGCCGGCGGCAGCGTGCTGCAGCCAGGCGAAGTGGGTGTCGCGGTGGCCGCTGATGACGGTGGTGCCGGGTTGGCCGGCGGCGGCGCTGGCTTCGGCCCAGCCGGGGCCGAAGGCCAGGCTGCGGCCGTTGTCACCGGCCAGAATGGTTTGCGTGCGGGCGTTGCCGGACGCGGCGCCGTGGTCCCGGTGCAGACGCGCCACGGGCCGGGTATCGGCCCGGGGCCAGGGCCGATGCGTACCGCCTTCGGCCAGGGTGCGCTGCCAGGCGCGGTCGAGCAGGTGCTGGGCGAGGCTGGCTTTGGCGTGAACCCATCCGGCATCCAGGGCCAGGGCTGCGGCGGCGAGGGCGAGCAGGGCGGCGGCAAGGTGTCGTGGTTGGCGCAGCCGGCCCGTCGATGTCCGGGCCGGCGCGGTGTGTGGCGCTGCTGGTGCGGAACCGGCCGCCGGCGTGGATGAGGAGGACGGCGTCGGCGCCGTTCCGGCAATCGCAGCGGCGACGGGTTGTGTTGCCGGCTGCCGGTTCGTGGCTTGCGTGATCATGGTCGGCGCGCTCACAGCGGTTGCCAGTCCGGCGCCGGGTCGTCGCCTTGCCGGTGCCAGGTGCGCAGTGCCGGCGCCGGCTGGCCGGCGGGTGCCGGAAAGCCCATGCGATGCAGGGCCAGGGCCAGCGAGCGCGGCTGCGCCCGCTCGCTGGCGTCGCCGCTGGGCCGGCCGCGGTGCCCGGGTTCCCGGGCGGGATCGAAGATCATCATCATGAGCCGCTCCTCCGGCGCCGGCCGGCGACCAGCAGGGCCAGCATCACCAGGCCGATGGCGGCGGCCAGGCGCATGCGTGCCGAGGTGGCGCCCTGGGCGTAGCCGATCGAACCGGCCGGCGGCGCGTTGGCGAATTGCATCGAGGCCAGGTCGGCATGGTCGGGCCTTGCCTGTCGGCGCTCGACCGCGACCAGGCTGGTGTAGCGGCTGACCAGGCCATGGCGCAGCGCGACTTCCAGGGTCTGCTCGCGGATCAGGTCGGGATCGGCGCCATCGCGCAGGGCATCGTCCAAGGCGGTGATCTTGGCCTTGGCCCACAGCCGGGCGACGCCATGGCCGGGCTGCGCCGCCAGCAGATTGGCGCGCTGCTGCCAGTGCTGGTGCCGCGACTGGCCGCTGGCGACGACCTCGCCGCCGAGTGCGGACAGGCGCGCCACCACCTGCAGCGGTTCGCCGACATACAGGTCCGGCAGCGGGTTGGGCCAGACTTCGGCGGCTCCCGGCCAGCGCACGGCCAGATCGCGCAGGGCCGGCTGGTCCAGGCGGCGCAGCAGGGTGTCAATGCCGGCATCGACCTGGGCCAGCTCGCGGATCAGCACCTGGCTGCCCTGGCCCAGCTCGGCGGCGCGGCGCAAGAAGTGGGCGTTCGGGGCGCTGCCGATGCCGACCGCGAACAGCCGCGCCGGGCCACGCTCATGCTCGATGGCATGCAGCAGTTCCTGCTCGTTGCCGACTCCGGCGTCGGTGATCAGCACCACCTGGCGCAGGTGGCCGGGCACCGGCGGGCTGTCGAAGGCCAGGCGCAGCGCCGGCATCAGGTGGGTGCCGCCGTTGGCATGCAGGCCGGCGACGAAGCTGCGCGCGCGGCCGATGTTGCCGGCGTCGGCGGGCAGGGATTGCCCGAACAGGGCTTCGCTGCGGTGGTCGAAGCGCACCAGGTTGAAGTGGTCGTCCGGGCGTAGCCGGTCCAGCGCATGTTCCAGCGCGGCGATGGCCTGCGCCATGGCCACGCCGTGCATGGAGCCGGAGGTGTCGACCAGCAGGATCAGCTCGCGCGCCACCGGCTCGGTCGGCAGCGTCGGCGGCACCATCATCACCAGGGCGTAGTGCTCGCCATCGACGGTTTCGGTGAACACCGCCTGTTGCGGCGCGCTGCTGGCACGCGGCGTCCAGCGCAGCTCGAAGTCGCGATCGCCCGGTTCCACCAGATCGGCCAGCTCGATCCGGTAGTGGTCATCGGGCAGGGGCTCGACATGGATGGCGTGGCTCGGGCTGGTGATGCTGGCCAGGGGCAGGCCGGCGGCCAGATCGATGTTCAGGGCCACGGTCGGCGCCAGGCCTTCGCCCAGATCCACGGCATGGGTGGCGGCGCCGGTAGCGGTGACCGGCGCATCCTGTTCGGCGAAGCGGGTTTCGCCATCGAAATGCCATTGCGGGGTGAAGGTCAGCGGCAGCGCGATGCCGAACTGGCCATCGGCCTGGTCGACCGCCTGCCAGTAGCCGATTTCGATGACCACCTCTTCGCCCGGACCGATGTTGGCGACCGCGGTGCGGAACAGGTTCTCGCGGCTGTGTTCGACCAGGCCGGCGACCTGGCCGGCGGCCGCGGCGCGCTGGTAGCTGGCCTGGGCCTGCGCCTTTTCCTGGATCTGGCCTTCGATCAGGCGTTCGCCGACCTGCAGGCGCAGCGAGCCGACCGCGGCATCGCCGGGCAGCGGCAGCAGGTAACGGCCTTCCAGCCATTCACCGCTGTCGTTGACATAGCGCTGGCTGACCGTGACCTCGGCGATCAGGCCGCGGATGTGGAAGTCGACCGTGGTTTCCAGCGCCATCGCGGCATACCACTGGCCGGCGGCGTCGAGCAGTTGCAGGCCGTGCTGGCTGTCGTTGGCCGGCGCCGGCGGGGGCCGCTGCGACTGGGCGCTGGCGATTGTGCTGAAGATCAGCAAGGTGCCAGCCAGCAGCAGGGTATGGACCAGCAAGGAATGCCGGCGTTGGCAGGGTATGGAGTGAGCCGCGTTGGCCGCAGCAATGGCGGGGGCGGGCAGAGCGATCGGTTTCATGGCGCGTCTCCTGGTGATGGACGACACCATTGCAACGCCCCGATCGGCCACGGCCGCGATGGCAACGGGCAGGGCGCTGACCGGTTGTGGCGATTTGCGGGCAGCCGCCGGTGGCTGCCGTGATCAGGCCCGGCCCGGCTGGCAGGCGCGCGCTTCACCATGCTCGCCGGGCAGGGCGCGGGGCATGCGTTGCCATGCCGGTGCCCGGGAAGTTCCACAGGTGCCGGCGCGGTCTGCTCTGGTGGCTTCGATCGAATGCGGCAACCCCGCTATCCTGCTGCGCCATGAGCCGCCGCATCGCCATCGTCGAGGACGAGCCCGCCATCCGCGACAACTACGCCGAGGCCTTCCGCCGCTACGGCTACCAGGTCGCCGCTTATGCCGACCGCGCCAGCGCCCTGGCCGGTTTCGCCAGCCGCCTGCCTGATCTGGTGCTGATCGATGTCGGCCTGGGCAACGAGGCCGAGGGCGGCTTCGACCTGTGCCGGGAGTTGCGTGCGCGGGCGCCGCGCTTGCCGATCCTGTTCCTGACCGCGCGCGATTCGGATCTGGATGTGATCTCCGGCCTGCGCCTGGGCGCCGACGATTACCTGAGCAAGTCGGTCAGCCTGCCGCAGCTCACCGCGCGGGTGCAGGCGCTGTTCCGGCGCATGGATGCCCTGGCCAGCGCCGACAGCCAGGAAACGGTACTGCGCCTGCGTGGCCTGGAGCTGGAACTGGAGCGCATGCGCGTGGCCTGGAACGGCGCCGACGTCGCCCTGACCGTCACCGAGTTCTGGATGGTGCACGCCCTGGTGCGCCATCCCGGCCATGTCAAAAGCCGCGACCAGCTCATGCGCGAAGCGCAGATCGTGGTCGACGACGCCACGGTCACCTCCCACATCAAGCGCATCCGGCGCAAGTTCGAGATCCTGGATTCCGCCTTCGCCGAGATTGAAACCATGCACGGCGCCGGCTATCGCTGGCGGCCCTAGCGCGGCGCGCCCTGCGTACGAACACAACAAGTACGACGGCAGCCTGCCGCTGCTGGGCGTGAACAGCTTCTGGCCGAAGGAACACGCCGGCGAGATCGCCGCCGGGATCGAGCTGGGGCGCTCGACCAAAGAAGATATGGGCCAGCAGATCGAGAACGTGCGCGGGCGGCAGGAATCAAGCAACGTGCTGGCGCCGGCCGGGGAGACCGAGCATGGGCACGTGGTGGAGGGCGATGTCGCCGTCGCGACTGATCCCTATGTGTAAGGTCTGGTTGGATCAGGCTCCGGTTTGCCGGGGCCGGCGCAGGTTGTTACGGTGGTTGGGGTTTCGTAGACGGTGGGATTGGATATGACTACATCTTCATTGCCGGGCGCGGGTCGCGCCTTTGCCGGGTTTTCGGCCGGATGGGCGCTGTTTACTCTTGCCAGTGTGCTGATGCTGGTCGCCTTGCCGTTGCTGGCGCAACAGCTCGATTGGCTGAGGCACTGGCAGGCCAGCTCCAGCGAGCAGGGCCATGTGCTGGTGGACCTGGCCGGGGGCAGTGGCTGCCGGCCGAGTGTGGCCGGGTTCGAGGTCACCGCGCCCGACGAACTGGTCATCGAGCTGGCCACCGGCTCGGTGCCGGGCGGTGGCTGCTTCTCCGCCCCGATCCCGTATGAGCTTGAGGTCGACTTCGGGCCGTTGCCTGCCGGTGCCTACCGGATCGTGATCATGGAGGTGCCGCGCAATGGCGATCCGGTCGCCCAGGTGCTGGCGTTTGATCACGACCATGTCGTGCAGGGCGGGCCGGTCAACGCCCGCGGCGTGCCGGTGGGCGGCCTACTGCCGCTGACCGTGCTGGTGTTGGCTGCCGGCCTGTGGGCGTGCCGACGCCGGCTGGTGGCCTGACTGGTCCGCACGACGGCACTTGCTGCACGCTGCGTAACCCACCTCATCCAGCCGCCGATGGCTATCGGGCACAGCGGCCGCGCGCGCTGAAGATGGGGTGCCGGTAGTTCCGGCTTGCTGCCGGAGTCCGTGCCGCATTGCCGCGACTGCGCGACTGCGCGACCCGACCGAGCGACCCGATGGCGCAAGCCGCAGCGGTGCGTCCTGGCCGCGCACCTGCCCAAAGCGCCGCCAGTCATCAATAATGCCGGCCATGATCTTTATCGTACCGGCCGACTTTCCTCGTTCTATCACCCGCGTTGCCGTTGACCGGGCCGCCGACGCGGCCGGGCTGCGCCACCGATGAGGCTGCGCGGCAAGCTGTTGCTGTTGTCGCTGAGCCTGCTGGTATTGCCCTGGGCCGGCTGGCAGTTGTTGCGGGTGCTGGGCGAGATTCTGCGTGAGGGTCAGGAGACGGCGCTGGTTGCTTCGGCCGAAGCGGTGGCGCGCGGACTGGCGCAGCGGCCGGCTTCGTTGCCCATGGCCGGGCCTGGGTTGTATGCCCATGGCCTGACGCGAGTGCCGCAACTGACAAGCGGCGTTGCCGATTGGGGCACGGCAGCACGCGCACACTACTTCGGCGAGCCCGGTGCCGGCTTCAGCCTGTTGCTCGGTGTGGCCAACGACAGCTACTACCTGCTGATTGATGTCGATGATGATTCGCCGGCGCGGGGCGATGCCCACTGGCCGATCGCGGCCCGGCGCGACCATGTCCGGCTGGCTCTGCACGGTCGTCAGGGGATGGTGGCTCTGCGCCTGGCCAACGCCCAGCCCGGTGCGCTGAAGGTGGCCGGGATCGATGGCGATTCCGCGCCGTTGCGCGTCTCCGGCCAGTGGCGCGAGCGCGACGGCGGCTATGTCATCGGCCTGGTGCTGCCGCAGGGTTATTCACTGCGCGCGCTGTCAGTCACCGTGGCTGACGCCGATGACAGCACGGCCGTCGAGGGCGGGGCGGTACGCGAATACGGCACCGGGCCGGCTTCCCTGCAGGTGCGCCAGCGCTCGGCGGCCCTGGATGGTTCGCTGGCGCAGTTGTTGCCGCCCGCCACTCGTCTGCGTGTGTTCGATGCCGACGGCTGGTTGCTGGCCGAGGCCGGGCAGTTGGCCAGCGACAGCGGCCAGACATCGCTCGCACCGTGGCGACGCTGGCTGTACCGCCAGCTTCGGCTGGGCCGGCAGGAAGCTGCCGCTGACCGCACGGCAGACGGCGGCGTGCGCAGCCTGGCCGGGGAAGTGGTGACCGCCGCTTCCGGCGCCAGTGCCGTGGCCTGGCGGCCGGCGACTGCGGGCCAGCACCTGCTGCAATCGGCGGCGGTGCCGCTGTCGGTGGCCGGCCAGTTGCGTGGCGTGGTGCAACTGGAGCGGCGCAGCGATGCCCTATTACGCCTGACCGACCGGGCCGTGTCCGGCCTGTTCGGCCTGACCTTGCTGGCCTTGCTGGCGGTGCTGGTGGCCCTGGTGCTGTTCGCCGGCCGGCTCGGCGCGCGCATCCGGCGCCTGGCCGATGCCGCCGAGAACGCGCTGGATCGCGATGGCCGGGTGCGCGCTTTTCCGGTGGCCCGGGCCCGGGACGAGATCGGCGATCTGTCGCGCAGTTTCGCCCGCCTGCTGGAAGAAGTCGGCACCTATACCGGCTACCTGCGCGGGCTGTCGGGCAAGCTCAGCCACGAGCTGAACACGCCGATCGCCATCGTCCGCACCTCGCTGGAAAACCTGGAGGCCGAGGCGGATCCAGCCCGCGCCCGGGTCTATCTGGAACGGGCGCGCGGCGGCATCGAACGCATGGCCGGCCTGGTGCGGGCGATGAGCGAGGCCAGCCGGATCGAACAGGCGATCGAGGCGGCGCAGGCCGAACGTTTCGATCTGCGCGCGCTGGTGGCCGAGTGTGCCGAAGCCTACCGGCCGCTGCTGGCGCCGCGCAGCCTGCGCCTGACGTTGCCCGCCGCGCCGCTGCCGTTCCACGGTGCTCCCGAGCTGATCGTGCAGGCGCTGGACAAGCTGATCGACAACGCGCGCAGCTTCTGCCCGGACGAGGGCTGGGTCGAGCTGCGGCTGTCGCAGGACGCCGGCCAGGCCGTGCTCACCGTTGCCAACAGCGGCCCGGTACTGCCCGAGCAAATGCGCGGACAACTGTTCGATTCACTGGTCAGCGTGCGGCCGCATCAGGGCGCCGGCGTGCACCTGGGTTTCGGCCTGCATGTGGTGCGCCTGATCGCGCACTGGCATCGCGGCCAGGTGCAGGCCGACAACCTGCCCGGCGGCAAGGGCGTCGCCTTCAGCCTGATCCTGGGCGGCGCTGCGCCACGCTGAGCTGCCGGCCCTGGCGTCGTCCGCGCCGGTTGCCGACGCGGAGGCCACGACGGCAGCGCTTACAATGCCCGGCCCTCCCGGCGTGGTTGCCTGCTCAATGCCTACCGCTCCTGTTTCCCGCGCCCGGATGGCGGCGCTGCTGGCCGCACTGGCGATGTTCGGTCCGTTTGCGATCGACACCATGTTCCCGGCCTTCCCGGCGATGGCCGCCGACCTGGCCGTGTCGGAGCTGGCGATCCAGCAAACGCTGAGCGTGTACCTGCTGGCCTATGCCGCCACCGCCTTGTTTCATGGCCCCTGGTCGGATGCCTGGGGCCGGCGCCGGGTGATCCTGGCCGGCACCGCGGTGTTCACCCTGGCATCGATCGGCTGCGCGCTGGCGCCGACCCTGGAATGGCTGCTGGTGTTCCGCGCCGTGCAGGGCATTTCCGCCGGTGTCGGCCTGATCGTCGGCCGCGCCATCATCCGCGATCTGTACGCCGGGCCGGAGGCACAGCGATTGATGTCGCTGGTGGCGATGATCTTCGGCGTTGCCCCGGCGCTGGCGCCGGTGATCGGCGGCTGGGTCCAGACCCTGGCCGACTGGCACGCGGTGTTCTGGTTCCTGGCCGCGTTCGCAGCAAGCCTCTGGCTGGCCTGCTTCCTGGCTCTGCCCGAAACGCTGCCACCGCAGCGGCGCTCGAGGCTGTCATTGCGACCGTTGTGGCGGGTATACCGGACGATGGTGCTGGACACCGGCTTCCGGCGGCTGGCGCTGTCGGCCAGTTTCAACTTCGCCGCGCTGTTCCTGTTCATCGCCTCGGCACCGACCTTCGTTCTGCGCCACCTGGGCCTGGGGCCGCTGGATTTTGGCTGGTTCTTCGGCATCATGATCGCCGGCATGATGCTCGGCGCCCTGGTTTCCGGCCGCCTGGCCGGCCGGGTCAGCCTGGAGCGCTGCGTCGGCATGGCCTACGTGCTGATGCTGCTGGCCGGCATCGCCAGCGTTGCTTACGCCATTTCCGACCTGCCATTCGTGATTCCCTGGGCGGTGCTGCCGATCTCGCTGCTGGCCTTCGGCATCGCCATCGCCTTCCCGGCAATCACGCTGATGTTGCTGGACCGCTACCCGGACCATCTGGGCGGCGCCTCGTCGATGCAGGCCTTCCTGTCCCTGGTCTGCAATGCCGTGGTCGCCGGGCTGATCGCGCCGTGGCTGATGGCCGACCGCCGCTGGCTGGCCCTGGGAGCCCTGACCCTGACCGTGATCGGCTACCTGTTCTGGCAACTGCGGCCGCGCACCGAAGGCACGCCGATGCCCGCCGAGCCCGCCACCCTGCCGCTGCCCAACGAAGGTCAGCAGTAAGGCCGCTGCCGAAGTCGGATGGCCCGACTCAGCAGCCGGGATTGACGCCCGAGTCATCGCTGCACGGCAGACTGTCTTCGACCGCAAATCGCCGCACATCGGCGCGCTGGCGTTGCCCACCATTCCGTCAGCGCCTTCCCGGGGTTGCTGAACTGCATCGGGCGCGCTGACAGGTCGGATCACCGCGCCCTCCGGGCCACCTGCCAAGGCCATGCGTTCATGACCCTGCAGGCGAATTTCCGGCGGGCCAGGGGAGTGTGACCAGCATCCCAGTTGTCGACTGATTGCCGAAGAACTTGCCAAAAATCATCAAATCGTCATGGATTGATGATGGTTCGGTGAGGACTCCTTAGCTGCTCTCCAGCCAGTGTTCGCACAGTGCCAGGCGTCCTCCAGGCGTACGGCCGGCAGCGGCCGGTCCGCCGGTTGGGCGGGCACATGCGGCCACGCATCAGGTGGCTACTTTTGGTTGATCAGGAGGGGACCATGAAATTCTGCGAACAGTTCAAACCCATCATGTTGTTGCTGTGCGGCTGGCTGCTGGCCGGTGCCCCGGCATGGGCACAGTTTCCGCCAGCGTTGGCCAATCCCGACCTGGACCTTCAGACCCGGGGCGAGGCCCGTGCCAGCGTGCAGTTGGCCGATGGCAGCGTGATCATCGGCGGACGTTTCCTCACCGTGAACGGCATCGAACGAGGCAGCCTGGTCAAGCTGTTGCCGGGCGGGCAGGTCGACATGACCTGGAATCCGGACATCCAGGGGACGGTGCATGCCCTGGCCGTGGACGAGGCCAACCGCATTTATGTCGGTGGCTTGTTCAATTCCGTGGGCGGTCAGAGCCGCAAGAATCTGGTGCGTGTGTTCAGCGTCGGCGAAGGCATAGCCGACTCCACATGGACGCCGGAACCGGATGGCGCGGTCAACGCCCTGGTGGTGTCTGCCGGAGCCAATCCCCGGATCTACGCCGGCGGTGAGTTCAGCCAGATCGGCGGGGTGGCCCGGCAGAATCTGGCCAGGTTGCAGGCAGGCAATGGCACGGCGGTTGCCGGCTGGAACACGCCGGCCAATGCCTCAGTCCATGCACTGACGTTCGCGGTCAACGAAGCCTTCCTTTATGTCGGTGGCCAGTTCACCAGCATCGGAAGCAAAGCACGGCGGCATGTGGCGCAACTGATCTCGGAGACCGGCAGCGTCCAGGACTGGGATGCCGAGCTGGAGTCGCCCGGCTGGTATGTGGAGCCGGGGGTCTACGCCTTGGCGGTGCCGCATGACAATACCCAGGGTGTCTACATCGGCGGCACATTTGAAAGGGTCAAGGGTCAGGTCCGGTTGGGGCTGGCGCGGGTCCTTCATCCGGTGCAGGCATTCCTGATGGAGTGGACGCCGCTGCCGAACCATGCCGGTGCCGATGTCGCTGCCAAGATCACGTCGATTCACGTTGCCAATAGCGGCCAGGTATTCGTTGCCGGCGAATTCGCGCAGATGGGCTTTCCACCCAGTGGCCATGTGCGCCGGGGCTTGGCGAAAATCTCGCCCGGGGGTGCTGTCGATGCCTCATGGAATGCGCAGTTGGCCAACTCGGCGAATCATGTCTTTGTCGGCAATGACGGGCTGGTCCTGGTCAGTGGGGTTTTTCTCCGGGTCCAGGGTCAGCCGCGCGTGGGATGGGCTGCACTCGGTGCCGGTGGCCAGATCCAGGGCATCACTGCCCAACTGGGTTCCAGTCGCGGGTTTGTCACCAACATGGTCCGCCAGGCTGACGGCGGCACCATCGCCGTGGGCCTGTTCGATCTGGCGCAAGGCACGATGCTGCGCCAGAACATTCTGCGCCTGAAGCCGGATGGCAGCCTGGATCAGGGCTGGCAGGTGGCGATCAACAATTACCCGCAGGCGCTGGCCGTCGATGACCAGGGGCGGATCTATGTCGGCGGGACGTTCTCGCTGGTCAACGGTGAGCGCCGGCGCGGCCTTGCCAGACTTGCAGCCACGGGACAACTGGATGCCGGCTGGGCACCGGAAGTGGGCGGATACTCGGTGTCGGTGTCAGCCCTGCTGGTGGCGCCCGGCGGCCGGGTATATGTGGGTGGCGTGTTCGAGTCGATTCGTGTGGCCGGCGGCTCACCGGTGCCACGAAGCAATCTGGCCCGCCTGCTGACCAGTGGCAGTGGTGAGGTCGATACGGCGTTCAATGTTCCCGTGCTGCGCAGCGCAGGCCAGGCCCGCGTGCAGACCCTGGCCAGGGCAGCCGATGGCGCGCTGTTTCTGGGCGGAGCGTTCGACTCCGTGGCAGGGCTGTTGCGCTACAACATCGCCAAAATCGACCCGGGCGGCAGCGTCAACATGAACTGGTCCCTGCCCGCCGACAGTGATGTCGGCAATCTCCATGTGGGCAACGACGGCTGGTTGTATGCGGCCGGCAACTTCAGCCAGATCGGCGCCTATCTGCGCAAGGGCATTGCCCGGATGGCCCTGTCAGGAAACGGACTGGCCGATGCCACCTGGGATCCGGCGCCGGACTCTCCCCATGACCACAGCATCTACCAGCTCAGTCTCTCCGAGGACTGGGTCTATGTCTGTGGCTGGTTCCACAGCGTCGGTGCACTGTCAATTGAAATGCTGGCGCGGGTATCGCGCACCGGCAATGGCGGCGCCGATCCGGATTGGAACCCGGCCATGGATGATGGCTTCTGCATGACGATTCTTGCCCTGGATGACGGCTCGGTCCAGGTCGGCGGGATATTCGACAGCGTCGGTGGCCGGCACCGGGTTTCACTGGTCCGTCTGGCCGCCGATGACGAGGTGATCTTTGCCGATGGCTTCGGGAACTGAGCAGCGACACAGGTGACAGCGGCCTGCGGCTGGCAATCCTGCCGCCGCAGAGCGCTTTCGCCGCCAGAAAGGCCGCGCCGGGCGCAGGCTACCTGGCCAGGATCAGCTTGACGCCAAAGTAGCCGACCAGCAGCAGGGCCATGCCGGCCAGGGTCAGCCAGGCGGCGCGTCGGCCGCGCAGGCCCAGGCGCCAGCGCGCCAGCAGCAGGATGCCGAACACGACCCAGGCGGCGACGGTGAGCACGGTCTTGTGCACCAGGTGCTGGGCGAACAGATCCTCGACGAACAGCAGGCCGGTGACCAGGCTCAGGCTGAGCAGGGCGAAGCCGGCGCCGATCAACTGGAACAGCAGGGTTTCGGTCAGGGTCAGCGGCAGGGTGTTCAGGAACGGCAACGGCCGGTGGTTGCGAAGGGTGTGTTCCTGCACAGCCATCAGGATCGCCACCAGGCTGGCCACACCCAGGACCGAGTACGACAGCAGGGCGAGGATGCCGTGCAGGCTGATCTGCCAGCTATCTGGCCGTGCCATCGGCTGTTCCGGACGCATCAGGATCATTGCCAGCACGCACAGGGCGGCGATCGGGTAGACCAGCACGCCGAGTGGCTCCAGTGAACTGCGTCGGCCGGAGACCAGCAGCACCAGCGCCATGCCCAGCCCGACCAGGGACAGGGAGTTGCCGAAATGCAGCTCCACGCCGCCGGCGATGCCGATGCCGATCGCCATCGCCGCGGCATGGGCCAGCAGCGCCAGCGTCGCCAGCGCCACCAGCGGCGCGCGTGGCATGCGCGAATCGCTGCGGCCCAGTCGCACAGCGGTCAGGCTGGTGGCGGCCAGATAGAAGAACAGGGCGCAAGCGGCAACGATGGGCATGGTGTCACTCTGACGGTGGGGCGTGCGGCGCATCGCCGCCAATGGCGGCAGGGTCCGCTGCCAGTGCGTGCTTGCAGCGGGCCGGTGTCCGGGCAAATCAGCTTGCATTCTACGCCCTGGCCAGATACGGGGACATGGTCGCGCGGATACGCGCGGCCGCCTGCTGGCGGCCGCCGCCCGGGCCGGCAAATGCTTGAATATCTGCGCTCCGGCCGCACCTGTGCAGGCATGGGCGGCCCGCTGCCGCCCCCGTTTCGTTTGAAGGATCAAAGCCATGCGAATGGACAAACTCACATCCCGGTTCCAGCAAGCCCTGGCCGACGCCCAGTCGCTGGCGGTGGCCCGCGACCACAACATGATTGAGCCGGTGCATGTGCTGGTGGCGCTGCTCGACCAGCAGGGCGGCAGCGTCGCGCCGCTGCTGGCGCCGGCCGGGGTCAACGTGCCGGCCCTGCGCCAGCGCCTGGGCGTGCTGCTCGACAGCCTGCCCCAGGTCAAGGGCCAGGAAGGCAGCATCAACATCAGCAATGATCTGGCGCGCCTGCTCAACGTCACCGACAAGCTGGCCCAGCAGCGCGGCGATGCCTTCATTGCCAGCGAGCTGTTCCTGCTCGCGGCTCTGGACGACCAGGATGCCGCCGGCCAGACCCTGCGAGAGGCCGGGGCGCGCAAGGACGCACTGGAGCAGGCGATCAGCACCATGCGCGGCGGCGAAAGCGTCACCGAACAGGGCGCCGAGGAACAGCGTCAGGCGCTGGAAAAGTACACCGTCGACCTGACCGCGCGTGCCGAGTCCGGCAAGCTGGATCCGGTGATTGGCCGCGACGAGGAGATCCGCCGCATCATCCAGGTGCTCAGCCGCCGGACCAAGAACAACCCGGTACTGATCGGCGAGCCGGGCGTGGGCAAGACCGCGATCGTCGAGGGCCTGGCCCAGCGCATCATCCACAACGAGGTGCCCGAGGGCCTGCGCGGCAAGCGCGTGCTGTCGCTCGACATGGGCGCGCTGATCGCCGGCGCCAAGTACCGCGGCGAATTCGAGGAACGGCTCAAGGCCGTGCTCAAGGATCTGGCCAAGAACGAAGGCCAGATCATCCTGTTCATCGACGAACTGCACACCGTGGTCGGCGCCGGCAAGGCCGAGGGCGCGATGGACGCCGGCAACATGCTCAAGCCGGCCCTGGCGCGCGGCGAGCTGCACTGCGTCGGCGCCACCACCCTGGACGAATACCGCAAGTACATCGAAAAGGATGCCGCGCTGGAGCGCCGCTTCCAGAAGGTGTTCGTCGGCGAGCCCAGTGTCGAGGACACCATCGCCATCCTGCGCGGCCTGAAGGAACGTTACGCCGTGCACCACGGCGTGGAAATCACCGACCCGGCCGTGGTTGCCGCCGCCACCTTGTCGCACCGCTACATCGCCGACCGGCAACTGCCGGACAAGGCCATCGACCTGATGGACGAAGCCGCCAGCCGCATCCGCATGGAAATCGACTCCAAGCCCGAGGAGCTGGACCGCCGTGAGCGGCGCCTGATCCAGTACAAGATCGAGCGCGAGGCGCTGAAGAAGGAAACCGACGCCGCCTCCCGGCAGCGGCTGGAAGAGCTGGAAACCAGCATCACCGAGCTGGAGCGCGAGTACTCGGACCTGGAGGAAATCTGGAAGGGCGAGAAGGCGGCGGTACAGGGCGTGAATCGCCAGAAGGAAGAGATCGAGCAATTGCGCATCGAGCTGGACCGTGCCCTGCGCGAAGGTGATTACGGCCGCGCCGGCGAACTGCAGCACTCACGCTTGCCGCAACTGGAAGCACAACTCGCATCGGCGCAGAAGGCCGAGACCGAAGGCTTCCAGTTGCTGCAGGACAGGGTCACCGCCGAGGAAATTGCCGAGGTGGTCTCGCGCTGGACCGGCATCCCGGTCAGCAAGATGCTGGAAGGCGAGCGCGACAAGCTGTTGCGCATGGAAGACGCGCTGCATCAGCGCGTGGTCGGCCAGGACGAGGCGGTGACCGCGGTCGCCGATGCCGTGCGCCGTTCTCGCGCCGGCCTGGCCGATCCCAACCGGCCCAGCGGCTCGTTCCTGTTCCTGGGCCCGACCGGGGTCGGCAAGACCGAGCTGTGCAAGGCGCTGGCGCAGTTCCTGTTCGACACCGACGAGGCCATGGTGCGCATCGACATGAGCGAGTTCATGGAGAAGCACTCGGTCTCGCGCCTGATCGGCGCGCCGCCGGGCTATGTCGGTTACGAGGAAGGCGGCTACCTGACCGAGGCCGTGCGCCGCCGGCCATACTCGGTGCTGCTGCTGGACGAGGTCGAAAAAGCCCATCCGGATGTGTTCAACATCCTGCTGCAGGTGCTCGACGACGGCCGCCTGACCGACGGCCAGGGCCGCACCGTGGACTTCCGCAACACGGTGATCGTGCTCACCAGCAACCTGGGCTCGCACCTGATCCAGGAGCTGGCCGGCGACGACACGGCCGAAGCCTATGTGCAGATGAAGGCGGCGGTGATGGGCGCGGTGCAGGCCCATTTCCGGCCCGAGTTCATCAATCGGCTCGATGAGATCGTGGTCTTCCACCCGTTGCGCAAGGAACAGATCCGCGCCATCGCGGCGATCCAGATCGAACGCCTGAAGGCGCGCCTGGCCGACCGCGAGCTGATGCTGGAAATCGACGAGGCGGCCCTGGACCTGCTCGGCCAGGCCGGCTTCGATCCGGTCTATGGCGCCCGACCGCTCAAGCGTGCAATCCAGCAGCAACTGGAAAACCCGCTGGCGCAGAAGCTGCTGGCCGGCGAGTACGCCAGCGGTGACACGATCAAAGTCACCGCCAGCGGCGAACGGCTGGTTTTCAGCCAGCCTTGAGCGGGCAACGCCAGCGCGCAGGTGATCCCGGTGCGGGCCAGGCCATCAGCCCTGGCGCTGCCTTGGCCGCCGCACTGCGCATGGTCGCGGGCGCCGCCAGATGAACCCGGATGACGAGTCGCTGCGCCCCGGCGTCGGCGCGGACACCGGCGAAGTGCCCGCCAGCTTCGACCACCTAGTCCGCCAGGGCGGCCAGGCCCTGGCCGCCGCCGACATCGACGAGGGCTGGCGCGAGGCCGGCCTGCTGCTGGCCCAGGTGCTCGGCCGGGATCGCGCCTGGCTCATTGCCCACGGCGACGAAGTGGCCGGCGCCGACCAGGCGCGCGCGTTCCAGAGCCTGATCGCACGCCGGCTGGCAGGCGAGCCGATGGCCTATGTTCTGGGCCAGCATGGCTTCTGGTCACTGTCGCTCAAGGTCACGCCGGCCGTGCTGGTGCCGCGCCCGGAAACCGAACTGCTGGTCGAGCAGGTGCTGGCCTGTCTGCCGCAAACGCGGCCAGCCCGGCCCGTACGCATCGCCGATCTGGGCACCGGCTCGGGCGCCATCGCCCTGGCCCTGGCCAGCGAGCGTCCGCAATGGCAGATCGTCGCCACCGATGCCTCGGCGGCAGCCTTGGCCGTGGCCGAAGACAATGCCCGCGTGCTGGGCCTGGAGCAGCGCGTCCACTTCCGTCAAGGCCACTGGTACCAGGCCCTTGCCGGCCAACCCGCGTTCGACGCCCTGGTCAGCAACCCGCCCTACATCGTCCGCGATGACGACCACCTGGCCGCCCCGGCCCTGCGCCACGAACCGCAATCCGCCCTGGTCTCCGGCAGCGATGGCCTGGACGACATCCGCCAGATCATCGCCGGCGCCGCTGAACACCTGCGCCCCGGCGGCTGGCTGCTGCTCGAGCACGGCTGGGACCAGGCCAAAGCCGTGCGCGCCCTGCTCCACGCCCATGGGTTTGCCGGCATCGACAGCCGCCGCGACCTCGGCGGCCAACCCCGCATCAGCTTCGGCCGCCGGCCGGGTTGAGGTCAGTTCCAGCGGCTCATTCCACGTTCTCCGCTTCAGGGGTAGGCGACGCCTCGTGATCTGCGCAGCAGGCCTGACTTGCGGGCTGCTGGCTCACCATTGCCGGACCTGGTCACCGATGACCGCAGTGGAACCCTCCGCGACTGCGCCATCGGGAGCCAACGCCTTGAGTTCGGTTGTCCTACGGCATCCTAAGGCGCCTCCAAAACAGCCGCAGTGTTCTTAAGTTCCCAGAAAACTTTCCTGTTTATTTGTTGTTGTCTCAGTCTATGAGACAGGGTTATGGTCTGATCGGCCTAGTTCAGAATGACGGCAGACGGATTTGGACAGCAAATACTGGTCACACGTGGATATCGCCAACGGACGGCTGCGATCACATGCCTTGGCTGAACATTTGCGTGATGTCGCGCGCGGTGCCGCCATGTTTGCCGGGGTTTTCGACAGCTCCGAATGGGGCGAAGTGGGCGGGCGCTGGCATGATCTGGGCAAATACCGTGCCGGCTTCCAGCGTAAGCTCCGCGTCGCAGGCGGCGTAGATGCACACATCGAGAACGTCGGCGTGCGCATCACTCACTCCACCGCCGGCGCGATTCATGCGGTATGGGAACTGGGTAAAGCGCATGGCAGCATTCTGGCTTTCCTGATCGCCGGACATCACGCCGGACTGCCGGACATGCATGCCAATGATGGCGCCGCAGGCGCACTGAATGAAAGGCTGGCCGGCGACAATGGACTGACCGAGATCCGTGAAGCTTTGGCAGAGTCGATACCTGCGGACATCCTTGCCAAGCCCGACAGCCTGCCCGCGCCGGTTGGCGGCAATGATGGCTTCGCGCTATGGATCAGGATGCTGTTCTCGTGCCTGGTGGATGCGGATTTCCTCGATACGGAGGAGTTCTTTGATCCGGCGCGTACATCGGCACGTGGCGCTTATCCGTCACTGGCGGTGATCAAGCAGCACCTGGATGAGTGGCTTGCATCCAAGACCAGGAGCGTGTCGGCAGGTGATGTCTCGCCGGTCAATGCCCTCCGCGCGCAGGTGCTCGCCCAATGCCGCAGCAAAGGCAGCGACAAGGCGCTCAAGCCCGGGTTCTTCAGCCTGACCGTGCCCACTGGCGGCGGCAAGACGCTCTCTTCGTTGGCGTTCGCGCTGGAACATGCCATCACCCATGGCCGGCGTCGTGTCGTCTATGCGATCCCGTTCACCAGCATCATTGAACAGACCGCACAGGTATTTCGTGAGGCTTTGGTGGAGTTGGACAACGACGTGGTGATCGAACACCACAGCAACATGGATGTGTGTGAGGGCAGCGAGAACCACGCTTCCCGGCTTGCCAGCGAAAACTGGGATGCGCCGCTGATCGTCACCACCAATGTGCAGTTGTTCGAGTCGCTGCACGCCTCGCGTACCAGCCGGTGCCGCAAGCTGCACAACCTGGCAGGCAGCGTGATCGTGCTGGACGAGGCGCAGCAATTGCCGCGCGAATTCCTGGCGCCAGTTCTACGCGTTTTGAAGCAACTGGTTGCACATTACGGTGTCAGCGTCGTGTTCTGCACCGCCACGCAGCCCGCGCTGCAACCGCGCCACGATCCGTTCGGGCGCATGCTTCTTGATGGCGTTTCCGATGAGGGAACTCACGCCATCATCGACGACCCGGTACCCATGTTCGATGCGATGCGGCGAGTCGATGTGCATATCCCCGGGAACCTTAAGGCAGTGACACCGTGGGATGAACTGGCCCGGCAGATCGTTGCGCATGAGTGCGTGCTTGCCATCGTCAATACGCGCCGCCATGCCCGTGATCTGGCTGCAAAACTGCCGCACGCGGGAACCGAGCATCTTTCCGCATTGATGTGCGCGCAGCACCGCAGTGATGTCATCGCGCGGATCCGAAAGCGTCTTGCCGAACGCGCGGCCGGCCGGGATGCCTTGCCGTTGCGGGTGATCTCCACCCAGTTGATCGAAGCAGGGGTCGATATCAGCTTTCCTGCCGTGTACCGCGCTTTGGCCGGGCTGGATGCCATTGCGCAAGCCGCCGGTCGATGCAACCGGGAAGGCGATCTGCCCGAGCGGGGGCAAGTGCATGTCTTCGTGCCCGAAGGGGGCAGGCCGCCCGGGTTGATGGGGCAGGGTGCGGAAGCGACGCAGGAGATGGCGGCTCTGGGTCTTCTGGCCGACCCCTTGGCGCCGGAAACATTCCGTGCCTACTTCGATCGCTACTACGCCCGTGAGAGCTCAGGTTTCGACAAGCAGGGCATCCTGGACATGTTGTCGCCCCAGCGACTTGCCTTCCGCAGTGCCGCCGAAGCCTTTCGCCTGATCGATGACGCGGGCGAAACCATTGTCGTGCCGTACCGGCAACCGGATCAGCCGGAGAGCCCGGTCGAGATGTGGTTGAACGTCCTTCGTGCCGATCCATCCGCGACCTGGGTGCGGCGCAAGCTCCAGCGTTTCACGGTCAATGTGCCGCAGCGGGTGTTCGAGAAGCTGCTGGCACAGCGGGACGTGGAGGAACGGGCGGGATTGTGGGTGGCTGAGTCGTCCCGCTACGACGAGCGCTTTGGGTTGATGCAGCCGGAGGACCATGGCAATAGTGAAGGATACTGGGCATAGCATTCCTTCTAGCCGAAGTATGAGGCAGTTTCGTTTTCCTAATATGCTTGACAACGCCGATTTCCTGTGGGAGGGTGGCCCTGCCATGAAGGGAGGCATGTGGGTTGAAACCTTCTCGCCGCTGTAAGTAGGCCTGTTTCATTGGCAAACCCCCTGCGGTTCGCTGCAGGGGGAGTTTTCAAAAGGGGAGTGATGTCATGAGCCAAGGCTTCTGTCTCGAAGTATCCGGCCCGTTCGCTTGCTTCACGCGGCCGGAGATGAAAGTCGAGCGCGTTTCCTTTGACACGATCACGCCCTCAGCGGCGCGCGCGATCTTCGATGCCATCCTGTGGAAGCCGGCCATCGCCTGGCAGGTGCAGCGCATCGAGGTCTGTGCGCCGATCCGCTGGATATCCGTGCGCCGCAACGAAGTGGGTGCAGTTGTTCCCATGAACACGGTGCGCAGCGCAATGAAGAGCAATGCGGCGCTGTCCTTGAACATCGAGAACAACCGCCAGCAGCGTGCGGGGCTGTTGCTGCGTGATGTGCGCTATCGCCTGCATGCACGCTTTGATCTGACCGAAAGGGCGGGTGAGGGTGATACCACCGCCAAATTTGCCGCCATGTTCGAACGTCGCGCACGCAACGGGCAGTGCTTCAACCAGCCCTATCTGGGCACGCGGGAGTTTTCCTGCGCATTCCGCCTGGTAGACCCACAAGCCGAACCTTTCGCAGCACCGGAGGAATTGGACGGCGAGCGCGACCTTGGCTGGATGCTGTACGACTTGGACTACGGTCCGCCACCGCATGCTTCGCCCAGCCCGCTGTTCTTCCGTGCATTGATGCGAAACGGTGTAATCGACGTGCCAGCGCGTGACAGCGAGGAGGTGCGCGGATGATCCTGCAATCGCTCAACCGCTGCTACGAGCGCTTGAACGCGCGCGGCGAAGCTGCACCGGAGGGCTTCGAGACCAAGGAGATCCCCTTCGTATTGGTGATCGATGCACAGGGAAAGCTGGTGCAGATTGACGACACCCGCACGGTTTCGGGAAAGCAGAAGAGAGTCGGTTCGTTCCTCGTGCCGAGCGCCGTCAAGCGTTCGGTAGGTATTGCCGCGAACCTGCTCTGGGATACCGCCGAGTATGTCGTCGGCCTGGTCCGAGACGGCGGAAACCCGGCCCGCGTTGTTGATCAGCATGCTGCGTTCAAGGCGCGCATCGATGACCTGCTCTCACGCAGCCAAGATGAAGGGGTGTTAGCGGTAAGACGCTTTCTCGATGATGATCCGCTGGCGCAGGTTGCGGCTGATCCGAAGATCGAGGACCTCCGGCAAGGCAATCCGAATCTCACGTTCCGTTACGTGGCCGATGTGGCTTCCACGCTGGTTTGCTTGCGCCCAGCCGTGATCGCCGCCTTGTCCGGTGCACCATCGGATGCGGCGTCCGATGCGTTCTGCCTGGTGCGAGGCGAAGCCGACACCACTGCCCGCCTGCATCCGGCCATCAAAGGCGTATGGGGCGCGCAGACCGCCGGGGCGAACGTGGTGTCGTTCAACCTCGATGCGTTCAATTCCTATGGCAAGACGCAAAGCTATAACGCTCCGGTCGGCGAGAAGGCGGCATTTGCTTACACCACCGCACTCAATCACCTGCTGCGCAAGGGCTCGCGGCATCGGTTTCAGGTGGGCGATGCATCGACGGTGTTCTGGGGGGAGGAAAACACGCCGTTCGAAGATGTCTTTGCCGCCGTGCTCGGAGGCAGCGACGAGGATGATCCCAAGCGCGGCACCGAAGTGGTCCGCGACTGGCTGAGCGCGCCGCACACCGGCGTCCATCGCGATGCCGGAGACGACACCTTCTTCCATGTGCTTAGCCTGGCTCCCAATGCAGCGCGTATTGCTGTGCGCTTCTGGCAGACGGGGACTGTGCGTGAGTTAGCCGGCCGCATCCGCCAGCACTTTGCCGACATCGCCATCGTCGCGCCGCCATTTGAAACGTCGCATCTGCCGTTGTGGCGGCTGCTTGCGTCAACAGCGCTCAAGGGCGATTCGAAAAACGTCGTGCCGAACCTAGCGGGTGACACCATGCGCGCGGTTCTGGCCGGCACGGACTACCCGGCCGCCCTGTTGCAGGCTGCCATCCGCCGCTGTCGCGCCGAACAATCCGTGCCCTTCGCGCGCGCCGCCGTCATCAAGGCCTGCCTCAACCGGCAGGCACGTCTTCACTCCGCTTCGGAAAAGGAACTTGCCATGAGTCTTGACCGGGAAAACCGCGATCCGGCCTACCGGCTTGGTCGCTTGTTTGCCGCCTTGGAGCGCATCCAGTCGGCAGCACAGCCGGGGATCAAAGCCACTATTCGAGAGCGCTACTACGGCGCCGCCAGCAGTTCACCCGCCAGTGTCTTTCCCATACTGCTGCGGCTGAAGAACCATCATCTGGCCAAGCTCGACAGCGTCGCGTTGAAGACCTGGTACGAGAAGCTGCTTGGCGAGATCTTCCTGGGCATCGGTACTGACTTTCCACGGCATCTGGACCTGCCGGCACAGGGCCGTTTCGCCATTGGCTACTACCACCAGACCCAGGATCTGTTCACCCGCAAGACCCCGGCCGATTCCGATGCCGCCACCGATTCCGCACAGGAGACTGAACCATGAGCCTGCAATCACGTTACGACTTCGTGCTGCTGTTCGACGTCAAGGACGGCAACCCCAATGGCGACCCGGATGCCGGCAATCTGCCCAGGCTGGATGCCGAAACCGGCCATGGCCTGGTCACTGACGTGTGTCTGAAGCGCAAGGTCCGCAACTATGTCGGACTGGCCCGCGGTGAGCAGCCGCCTTACGAGATCTACGTGAAGGAAAAGGCCGTGCTGAACCGGCAGCATGAGCGCGCTTACATGGCCATTGGCGCGGAAGACCAGCTCAAGGATGGTGAAAAGAAGAAATCGCGCAAGGGCGGTGACCGGGTTGAGGAAGCCAAGGCGTGGATGTGCCAGAACTTCTTCGATGTGCGTACCTTCGGCGCGGTCATGTCCACGGGGACCAACTGCGGGCAAGTGCGCGGTCCGGTGCAGATGACCTTTGCGCGTTCGGTGGCCCCCATTGTTGCGCTGGAGCATTCGATCACGCGCATGGCTGTCACCACAGAGGCCGAGGCCGAGAAGCAGGACGGCGACAACCGAACCATGGGCCGCAAGTTCACCGTGCCTTATGGCCTGTACTTAGCGCATGGTTTCGTGTCGGCGCCGCTGGCCGGCCAGACGGGCTTTTCGCGCGACGACTTGGAGCTTTTCTGGGAGTCGCTGATCAACATGTTCGAGCATGATCACTCAGCCGCTCGTGGCTTAATGTCCACGCGAGGGTTGTACGTTTTTGAGCACGCCACGCCTCTGGGCAACGCGCCTGCCCATGCCTTGTTCGATCGGATCAGCGTATCGACCTCGTCCGACACTCCACGTGCTTTCTCCGATTTCAACGTCCAGATCAATGCCGAGAACCTTCCTGAAGGCGTGCAGTTTCTGCGCAAGGTTGGCTGATGGCGATGATCGATTGCTGGAGAGCATCATGAGCACAGAGATCCTCTTCATCATCGAAGACGCCCCCGAAGGCGGCTTCATTGCCCGGGCCGCCACCGCCTCGATCTTCACCGAAGCCGACAGTCTGCCGCGGTTGCGCGAGAACGTCCGTGAAGCGGTCGCCTGTCATTTCGATGGAGCAGAGCGGCCCAGATTGATCCGCCTGCACTACGCCCGTGATGAGGTCATCGCCGCGTGAGACTGCCGCGTGATCTTGATGATGTGCGCGTGCGAGCGCTGGATCGCATCGACTACACCATGCCCCGGCAGATCGAAAGCCATCTCCTATTGATTTTGCGCGACCAACCCGAGCATCACATCACGGTGCCGCTTCATTCACCGTTGCGGATCGGGACGATGGCTGCTGTGCTCGACGACGGGGCAAACCGCGACGTGGAGCCGGCCACGCTGCTGGCGGGATTGTTGGGATATGGCGGTGGATGAAGATGCGCCCATTGCCATCTCTGCCTTACAGCACTGGAGCTATTGCCCGCGCCAGTGCGCATTGATCCACGTCGAGCAGGTGTTCTCTGAAAACGTGTTTACTTCCCGCGGACGTGCCGTCCATGCGCTGGTCGATCAACCCGGCGCAGAGCGCGACGGCACGATCCGCATCGAGCGCGCGATGCCGTTATGGAGCGATGCGCTTGGGTTGAGCGGCAAGGCCGATCTGGTGGAGTTTTCCGCCGACGGCTCGGCGTACCCGGTCGAGTACAAGCACGGTCCCCGCCGCGTGCGGCGCCATGATGAATTGCAACTGGGTGCCCAGGCCATGTGCCTGGAGGAAATGACCGGCAAGCCGGTGCCGCTGGGTGCGATCTTCCACTTCAGCTCGCGCCGACGACGCGAGGTGGAGATCGACGATCTGCTTCGTGCGGATGTCATCAGCGCGATTGCTGCTGTACGAATGATGCTGGGAAGTCCGGTACTGCCGCCGCCAGCCAATGACAAACGCTGTCGGAACTGTTCGCTGATCGAACTGTGTCAGCCGGCCGTTGTGGCGGAGCAGAAGCGTTATGCGAGCTTGCTGAATGGTCTGTTCGAGGTGGGCGGATGAGTGATGCCTGGAACGTGCTGAACACGCTGTACGTCATGACGGCGGGCAGCTATCTCCATCTCGACAACGACACGGTTCGCATCGAAGTGGAGCGGGAAACCCGGCTTCGCGTGCCGCTGCATCACCTCGGCGCGATAGTCGTGTTTGGTGACATCCTGTTCTCGCCCGCCCTGATCGGACGGTGCGCCGGGCAGGGCATCACCATCACTCTTCTGGATCGCAATGGCCGGTTCATGGCGCGGGTGGAAGGGCCTGTGTCCGGGAACGTGTTGTTGCGGCGCGCGCAGCATGAGCAGGCAATGTGTGGCGAAAGATCGCTGGAACTGGCCCGCCGGTTTGTTGCAGGAAAACTTCGCAACAGCCGGATCCTGCTTCAGCGCGGCGCGCGTGAAACCACTGACAGCGATGACAAGGCCACTCTCGACGCCGCCACTCGGAAGTTTGACGCTTCGTTGCGAGCGGCAGCGGTGGCTGCCGATGCGGATGCCTTGCGGGGAGTGGAAGGGGAAGCCGCCCGGACCTACTTCGCCGCGCTCAATGCTGTGCTCAAACCGGCAACGCGAGAGCACTTCGGCATCATAGGGCGGCATCGAAGGCCACCTCGTGACCGCATCAATGCACTCCTTTCCTATCTGTACACCCTCCTGACCCATGATTGCCGAAGCGCGCTGGAAAGTGTCGGGCTGGATCCCCAGGTGGGCTATCTGCACGTATTGCGTCCTGGACGGCCGGCCCTGGCACTGGATCTGGTCGAGGAGTTTCGCAGCGTGGTGGCGGATCGCCTCGCGCTGACCCTGATCAATCGCGGTCAACTCAAGCACACCGATTTCAGGATTACCGAGGGCGGAGGTGTGCTGCTCGATGATGATGCCCGGCGGACCATTGGCGTGGCGTGGCAGGAACGAAAGAAGGACACTCTCAGACACCCGCTGCTGGGAACCGAGGTGCCGATCGGAATTCTGCCGCTGTTGCAGGCGAGGCTGCTGGCTCGGACCCTGCGTGGAGATGTTCCCAGCTATTTGCCGTTTCTTGCGAGGTGAACCATGCTGGTGATCGCGTGTTACGACGTTTCAACCGAAACCCGTGAGGGGCGACGACGGCTGCGCCGGGTGGCAAAGGCCTGTGAAGCCGTCGGCCAGCGAGTTCAGAAGTCTGTTTTCGAGTGCAGGGTGAATGGCCGCCAGTTCGAGGAGTTGGAGCGCCAGTTGCTTGGCATCATTGATGACCGTACAGACTGCCTTCGGTTCTACCGGCTCACCGAACCGGTAGAACTGCATGTGAAAGAGCATGGCAATTTCCGCGCTGTGGACTTCGACGGTCCACTTGTCATCTGATGGCCGCGCGAACCCCAAGCGACCTGGAAAACCCCGTCGGGTTCGCGCTTAGCCCAAGCGGTTGTCACGCACAGACTTTTTGATGAGGGATCATGTCATCTCCTGACGAAAACCGATCTTTCAACGCAGGTTCGTGTAATCTCATGCACAACCAGCTTTGCGATCAATACCTTGCAAGGGTGGCGTCGCCCGGTCCAACCCGACCGGGCGCGGATTGAAACGTTGGTCGCCATCTTCACCGGCACGGGGAACCAGGTCGCCCGGTCCAACCCGACCGGGCGCGGATTGAAACTACGGCTACGCCGTGGCCGAGCTGCTGTACAAGGTCGCCCGGTCCAACCCGACCGGGCGCGGATTGAAACCAGCCATGAGCGCCGCCTTGCTGTCCGGCCCGTTGTCGCCCGGTCCAACCCGACCGGGCGCGGATTGAAACAATCGAAAGGACATCGCGGGGCGTCCTGCTGCGGGTCGCCCGGTCCAACCCGACCGGGCGCGGATTGAAACCAGGCCGTCGCGTCGAGCGTGTCCTACGGCAAGCGGTCGCCCGGTCCAACCCGACCGGGCGCGGATTGAAACCCGGTCGTTTTGGCCGGCCTGACGCTCGCCGCGGTGTCGCCCGGTCCAACCCGACCGGGCGCGGATTGAAACTCCGTACGCGAACTTGACTGGCTCGCCGTTTTTGTCGCCCGGTCCAACCCGACCGGGCGCGGATTGAAACCTGAGTCCGGATGCTGGATTTGGGCAAGAGGAGCGTCGCCCGGTCCAACCCGACCGGGCGCGGATTGAAACCGGCGGACATGGCTGGAAACGACTTCGAGGATGGTCGCCCGGTCCAACCCGACCGGGCGCGGATTGAAACAGGATACTGGTGGCTGCAGGGAAGGCCCGGGCCAGTCGCCCGGTCCAACCCGACCGGGCGCGGATTGAAACATCGGCGGCCTGGCGGCAGCGTCGGACAGCCGGGGTCGCCCGGTCCAACCCGACCGGGCGCGGATTGAAACTTGTAGAGATCTGCGAAGTGTCGCCGGAACAGGGTCGCCCGGTCCAACCCGACCGGGCGCGGATTGAAACGGTAATGCTTGCGCAGGGTTTTTGCGTCGATCTCGTCGCCCGGTCCAACCCGACCGGGCGCGGATTGAAACACCATCGTCGATGACCTGCTGGCAGGGCTGATCATGTCGCCCGGTCCAACCCGACCGGGCGCGGATTGAAACAACAGCGTGCCGGTGTGATACCAGTAGCCGGTGGGTCGCCCGGTCCAACCCGACCGGGCGCGGATTGAAACGGGGTTTGGTTTTCATGTCGGGCTCGCGTAGGTGGTCGCCCGGTCCAACCCGACCGGGCGCGGATTGAAACTCGATTGGTGCCTACGAAGATGCCGGGGACGTGATGTCGCCCGGTCCAACCCGACCGGGCGCGGATTGAAACAGGCCGCACTGGATACCTCCCACAGCCGCACCCGGTCGCCCGGTCCAACCCGACCGGGCGCGGATTGAAACACGTGCCGCATGGCTGACAGCACGGTCTGGAATAGGTCGCCCGGTCCAACCCGACCGGGCGCGGATTGAAACCGATCCCTCGACCCGCCCCCATCCGATGCCGTGGCGTCGCCCGGTCCAACCCGACCGGGCGCGGATTGAAACCCACGCCGTTGCCGCCTGCCTGTGCCCGTCCGCGTCGCCCGGTCCAACCCGACCGGGCGCGGATTGAAACTGTTCCCGGAGAACCGTTGGAAGTGCGTCTGTGTGTCGCCCGGTCCAACCCGACCGGGCGCGGATTGAAACAGGATCGTGTCCTTGTGCGGGTACTGGTCAATGAGTCGCCCGGTCCAACCCGACCGGGCGCGGATTGAAACATCGGCGGTGGGCGCAGAGCCCACGGCCTCGGGGTCGCCCGGTCCAACCCGACCGGGCGCGGATTGAAACCAGTCGTCGGGCCGCAGGTGCTGCTGCCGGCCGTCGTCGCCCGGTCCAACCCGACCGGGCGCGGATTGAAACGATAAGTGCGAAGAGCGCAAGCAGCAGGCCGACGCCGGTCGCCCGGTCCAACCCGACCGGGCGCGGATTGAAACTGGTGGAAGGCGCTGACGGGTCCGACCTGCCGCTGTCGCCCGGTCCAACCCGACCGGGCGCGGATTGAAACCAGTTCCGGGATCTGCGCGCAAAAGCGGCGACAGGTCGCCCGGTCCAACCCGACCGGGCGCGGATTGAAACGATGATTTCCCGCGTATTTACGTCTCTTTCTCTGTCGCCCGGTCCAACCCGACCGGGCGCGGATTGAAACGAGTCCCACCTTCGGCACCAATCACTTAGCTAGGTCGCCCGGTCCAACCCGACCGGGCGCGGATTGAAACACTGGTCGCCGACCTGGGCATCAACCTTGACAGCGTCGCCCGGTCCAACCCGACCGGGCGCGGATTGAAACGCGTCCGGCGTAGATCTGCACCTCGGCATCCCGCGTCGCCCGGTCCAACCCGACCGGGCGCGGATTGAAACATCCATTGACCGGCTGCCGCGGCAGCTGCGCGACCGTCGCCCGGTCCAACCCGACCGGGCGCGGATTGAAACGCACAGCTGGCCGAGCTGTGGCAGACCGCACCGGTCGCCCGGTCCAACCCGACCGGGCGCGGATTGAAACCTGTTCGGCGAAGTGGAGCGCGGCACCGCACTGCGGTCGCCCGGTCCAACCCGACCGGGCGCGGATTGAAACTACAAGCGCGACGGCCAGATCGTTGCCCACACCCGTCGCCCGGTCCAACCCGACCGGGCGCGGATTGAAACCCCAAAATCCAGTCGGCCAGATCGGCCATCAGCAGGTCGCCCGGTCCAACCCGACCGGGCGCGGATTGAAACGACGAAATCACGCCGGAGGAAGCGTCCGATTGGTCGTCGCCCGGTCCAACCCGACCGGGCGCGGATTGAAACCAGTCGTCGGCCAGACGACAGATGCGCGGGTCGTGTCGCCCGGTCCAACCCGACCGGGCGCGGATTGAAACCGGCCAGGGCGTCTTTTACGCCGGCGAGTTCGTCGTCGCCCGGTCCAACCCGACCGGGCGCGGATTGAAACGACGCCCGCAGCCGCCAGCCGGCGGCGCTGGTGCAGTCGCCCGGTCCAACCCGACCGGGCGCGGATTGAAACGAGATCCAGGGTGTCAAAGACCTGGTTGAACTTGGTCGCCCGGTCCAACCCGACCGGGCGCGGATTGAAACGATGGTGCGGCCGGCGGCTTGGCCCAGTGCCTGGGGTCGCCCGGTCCAACCCGACCGGGCGCGGATTGAAACCTGGCCGGTGAGTACGCCGGCGCGGGCAAGGATGGTCGCCCGGTCCAACCCGACCGGGCGCGGATTGAAACGCGCAACCCCTGTGCATTTGATCCGCCAGCCCAGTGTCGCCCGGTCCAACCCGACCGGGCGCGGATTGAAACCGCGACTGCTACCAGCTCCCGGACGACAGCCGGCTGTCGCCCGGTCCAACCCGACCGGGCGCGGATTGAAACATCGTCGTCATGAGGCTTTCTCCATTGGGCTAATGTCGCCCGGTCCAACCCGACCGGGCGCGGATTGAAACGGCATCCCACTTGGCGTCACGCCGCTGTTGCAGTCGTCGCCCGGTCCAACCCGACCGGGCGCGGATTGAAACCCTGGTCAAGAACATGCAGGCCCTGACCGAAGAGGGTCGCCCGGTCCAACCCGACCGGGCGCGGATTGAAACGACGGTAATGCGCGGATCGGCCAGGCAGGCGGCTGTCGCCCGGTCCAACCCGACCGGGCGCGGATTGAAACAAGGTCAATGAGGCCGGTTCCAGCGACATGCTGCGTCGCCCGGTCCAACCCGACCGGGCGCGGATTGAAACCTGCCGGCCGCGGTTGGCCAGGATGTTGCTGCCGTCGCCCGGTCCAACCCGACCGGGCGCGGATTGAAACACCATCCCCGCCGGTGGCTTCGGCGGCGGCTGGGGTCGCCCGGTCCAACCCGACCGGGCGCGGATTGAAACGTGCCTGTGCATACGCATCCGACACCGCCACGCCGGTCGCCCGGTCCAACCCGACCGGGCGCGGATTGAAACACGGCAGCCGATGCTCGAGTACCGGCACTGGTCCGTCGCCCGGTCCAACCCGACCGGGCGCGGATTGAAACTTGGACTCATCCAGTTGCAGCCAGCCGATAGCCCGTCGCCCGGTCCAACCCGACCGGGCGCGGATTGAAACACCGCGTGGTCGCCATCGGTGAATCCGAACGCCCGTCGCCCGGTCCAACCCGACCGGGCGCGGATTGAAACACGTCTGCCGCGACATCCAGCATCCGGCTACGCGTCGCCCGGTCCAACCCGACCGGGCGCGGATTGAAACAGGCCATCCACGCGCCAGGTGCCATCGGCGCGGCGTCGCCCGGTCCAACCCGACCGGGCGCGGATTGAAACAACCAGGGCGATGCCGGCGAGCTCAACCTGCAGGTCGCCCGGTCCAACCCGACCGGGCGCGGATTGAAACATCCTCGCGGTCCAGCTTGGCCAGGTGGGCGTCGAGTCGCCCGGTCCAACCCCCGACCGGGCGCGGATTGAAACAGGCTGATCGTGCCCGGCGCGGTGACGCCGTCGCCGTCGCCCGGTCCAACCCGACCGGGCGCGGATTGAAACGACGCCTCCGGAGACTGTGGGCGGGGTGTAGACGGGTCGCCCGGTCCAACCCGACCGGGCGCGGATTGAAACCATCCTCGCTGGCGTCGAATCCCTCCCCGCGCGTCGCCCGGTCCAACCCGACCGGGCGCGGATTGAAACAGGAATCTCCCCACCAGGACGGCAGCTTGTTGCCGTCGCCCGGTCCAACCCGACCGGGCGCGGATTGAAACCGTCCATCAACGATGGCCCGAGCATTTCCCGGTGGTCGCCCGGTCCAACCCGACCGGGCGCGGATTGAAACGGCCGGGATCGGCTCGATCACTGTGCGGACAGTTTGTCGCCCGGTCCAACCCGACCGGGCGCGGATTGAAACCAGTCGCCGTCCAGCATCGCCCGCACAAGGTCCGTCGCCCGGTCCAACCCGACCGGGCGCGGATTGAAACACGTACACCGCCGGGCGCACCGGCTCCATACCAGTCGCCCGGTCCAACCCGACCGGGCGCGGATTGAAACACACCGACAGCAAAGGCGATCTCGCCGACGGACAGGTCGCCCGGTCCAACCCGACCGGGCGCGGATTGAAACATGCGATCAGACTCCAGACAACCGCCACGGCGATGTCGCCCGGTCCAACCCGACCGGGCGCGGATTGAAACATCCCACCGTGGGCCGAGCCGGCCGACGCCGATTGTCGCCCGGTCCAACCCGACCGGGCGCGGATTGAAACCGGCATCGACTCGATGCCGAGGTCGAACAACTCAGTCGCCCGGTCCAACCCGACCGGGCGCGGATTGAAACCTGCGCGAGATGGAAGAGGCCACCGGCGGCAACGCGTCGCCCGGTCCAACCCGACCGGGCGCGGATTGAAACGTCCCGGCAGCGTTGGGCAGCGGCTTGATAGGTCGTCGCCCGGTCCAACCCGACCGGGCGCGGATTGAAACATTCTCCGCGGCCCGGCGGCAAGGTCAGGGATGGTCGCCCGGTCCAACCCGACCGGGCGCGGATTGAAACAGCAGATTGGCTACGACGGCCGCGTGATCGCCACGTCGCCCGGTCCAACCCGACCGGGCGCGGATTGAAACAGCGCCACGGCCCTGCAGGCCAAGGGCTTGACTGGTCGCCCGGTCCAACCCGACCGGGCGCGGATTGAAACTGCTGAAGCGCCTCCAACACCCGATGCTGGCCACGTCGCCCGGTCCAACCCGACCGGGCGCGGATTGAAACGGCCCGCTGTCGGCACTGTCGCCGATGGAGCAGCTTGTCGCCCGGTCCAACCCGACCGGGCGCGGATTGAAACCAAAAAATCACCACCACCCGCTCCAGCGCGAGCGTCGCCCGGTCCAACCCGACCGGGCGCGGATTGAAACGAGAAAGCCGAACTGTTGCGCGCCGGCGATGAAGGTCGCCCGGTCCAACCCGACCGGGCGCGGATTGAAACGGCCTGAGCGGCGGGCCGATTGATGCCACCTGGGCGTCGCCCGGTCCAACCCGACCGGGCGCGGATTGAAACCCCGAATCCAGCCGGGCGCGGACGCTGGGCAAGCGTCGCCCGGTCCAACCCGACCGGGCGCGGATTGAAACAGCGCGACGCCGCCGACGATGAGCAGCAGCACCAGGTCGCCCGGTCCAACCCGACCGGGCGCGGATTGAAACCGGCAGGCAATGGGCTGCAACACGCCGGGCCGGGCGTCGCCCGGTCCAACCCGACCGGGCGCGGATTGAAACATGATGGCGGCGGCCATGGAGGCGGCGACCTTGGTCGCCCGGTCCAACCCGACCGGGCGCGGATTGAAACGACTCAATGGCGAGTTCACCGCCGAGGATCTGGACGTCGCCCGGTCCAACCCGACCGGGCGCGGATTGAAACCGGTGACTTGTGTCGCGGTGCAGCATGGGCCGAGGTCGCCCGGTCCAACCCGACCGGGCGCGGATTGAAACGGTGCGCACCGCCCGCGCGAGTTCGGCGGTGAGGTCGCCCGGTCCAACCCGACCGGGCGCGGATTGAAACCCGCGGCCGCTGCGGCTCAACGGCCACGGCCATCGTCGCCCGGTCCAACCCGACCGGGCGCGGATTGAAACACCGAGTGGCTGGGCCGCAACGCCGATGCCGCCGGTCGCCCGGTCCAACCCGACCGGGCGCGGATTGAAACGATGGCACTGGCACCGTCACGCTCACTTCCACCGGTCGCCCGGTCCAACCCGACCGGGCGCGGATTGAAACCAGTGCCGCACCCATTCCCCTGCCGGCATCCGCCGGTCGCCCGGTCCAACCCGACCGGGCGCGGATTGAAACAGTAGTCGGCGAGCGTGGGACATGCTGCCTCCATTGTCGCCCGGTCCAACCCGACCGGGCGCGGATTGAAACCGGCGCCGGGGGTGAGCCGGGCGCGGACGGTGGGTCGCCCGGTCCAACCCGACCGGGCGCGGATTGAAACGGCCTGGGCGCGACCAGCGTGGCCAAGCTTTTTGTCGCCCGGTCCAACCCGACCGGGCGCGGATTGAAACGTGGCGGATGATGGCCTCAACCAGCGGGCGCATGGTCGCCCGGTCCAACCCGACCGGGCGCGGATTGAAACACTGGTCGACCGCCGAGCGGCTCGCCGATGCGCAGTCGCCCGGTCCAACCCGACCGGGCGCGGATTGAAACCTCCGGGTCTGACCATTTGACATCGTGCTCAGCCGTCGCCCGGTCCAACCCGACCGGGCGCGGATTGAAACCGGATCGAGGAAATCCGCATCAGCACGATGGACGTCGCCCGGTCCAACCCGACCGGGCGCGGATTGAAACCGGTGTGGCATCTGCACGAGTCTCTGGGATGGCTGGTCGCCCGGTCCAACCCGACCGGGCGCGGATTGAAACGCGTACTGCTCGGCCAGGTGGTGGTCGTCGTCGTCGCCCGGTCCAACCCGACCGGGCGCGGATTGAAACCAGGCGGGCGCGGCGCGCTTCGGCGTGGACCATGGTCGCCCGGTCCAACCCGACCGGGCGCGGATTGAAACTTCTCCAGGGCGAGCTGGTGACGATGCCGAAAACGTCGCCCGGTCCAACCCGACCGGGCGCGGATTGAAACATGGTTTCCTCCGTTGTGGATTGCTGCCTAACCACGTCGCCCGGTCCAACCCGACCGGGCGCGGATTGAAACCTCGACGCTGCGATGGTGCGTCGTCACGCGCTGGTCGCCCGGTCCAACCCGACCGGGCGCGGATTGAAACACGACAAACCCATGCACTGGTTCCGCCCGCAGCGTCGCCCGGTCCAACCCGACCGGGCGCGGATTGAAACAACAACGTCATCAATTACGGCGGCCGCATTGCCGAGGTCGCCCGGTCCAACCCGACCGGGCGCGGATTGAAACGCCAAGTTCATGCGCTGGTGGTCGCGCACCGGCGTCGCCCGGTCCAACCCGACCGGGCGCGGATTGAAACCAGGATCCGCCGATTCAGCGCCTTGCGGTCATCGGTCGCCCGGTCCAACCCGACCGGGCGCGGATTGAAACACCGCCACCGCCACGCCGGCCGCGCCGGTGTTGCGTCGCCCGGTCCAACCCGACCGGGCGCGGATTGAAACAGATATCAACGAGATCAAACGCGCGGACCACTTCGTCGCCCGGTCCAACCGTCCGCTTGGCGTGTGCCTGGGAACGCAGTCTCCCAGCAAGGGGACGGCGTGGAGTGGCTCCAGCCGACGCCGCCTCAGCCAGCGGCGCTGCTGCTGCGGCCGGCCGCGAGCGTGGGCAGTTGCGGCCAGCGCTTGAGGATGGCGGCCTTGATGCCGGCGGCGTCCAGGCCACATTCGGTGAGCAGTTCGCCGCGGCTGGCGTGGTCCAGGAAGACATCGGGCAGGCCCAGGGTCAGCACCGGCGTCTGCACGCCTTCGCGCGCCAGCAGTTCCAGTACGGCGCTGCCGGCGCCGCCGGGCAGGGCGTTGTCTTCCAGGGTCACCAGGCCGTCGTGGCTGCGGGCCATTTCCAGCACCAGGGCTTCATCCAGCGGTTTGACGAAGCGCATGTTGACTGCGCTCAGGTCGAGCTCGTTGGCCACCTGTTCGGCCTCGGTCAGCAGGGTGCCGAAGGCGAGCAGGGCCAGGCCCTGGCCGCGACGACGCAACTGCGCTTTGCCGATCGGCAACGACGTCAGGCCGGGGTTGATGGCAACGCCGGGGCCGGTGCCGCGCGGATAGCGCACCGCGGCCGGGCCCGGGTGCTGGAAGCCGGTGCTCAGCAGTTGCCGGCATTCGTTCTCGTCGGCCGGCGCCATCACCACCATGTTGGGGATGCAGCGCAGGTAGCTGATGTCGAAGCTGCCGGCGTGGGTGGCGCCGTCCGGGCCGACCACGCCGGCGCGGTCGATGGCGAACAGCACGTCCAGATCCTGCAGGGCGACATCGTGGATGAGCTGGTCGTAGGCGCGCTGCAGGAAGGTGGAGTAGATCGCCACCACCGGCTTCATGCCTTCGATCGCCATGCCGGCGGCCAGGGTTACGCTGTGCTGTTCGGCGATGCCGACATCGAAATAGCGCTCGGGATATTCGCGCGAGTAGCGCACCATGCCCGAGCCTTCGCGCATCGCTGGGGTGATCGCCAGCAGGCGCGGTTCGACGGCGGCCATATCGCACAGCCAGTCGCCGAAGATCTTGGTGTAACTGGGTTTTTCCGGCCCGGTTTTTTTCACCAGGCCGCGTGTCGGATCGAACGGGGTGACCGCGTGGTAGCCGATCTGGTCGGATTCGGCCTGCTGATAACCCTTGCCCTTCTTGGTGATGATGTGCAGCAGGCGCGGCCCGCGCAGTTCCTGCAGGGTTCGCAGGGCGTTGAGCAGGGTCGGCAGGTCGTGGCCGTCGATCGGCCCGGTGTAGTGGAAGCCGAATTCCTCGAACAGGGTCGAAGGTACGAACATGCCTTTCCAGTGCTCCTCCCAGCGGCGCAGGAAGCGCCACAGCCAGGAGCCGCGGCGCAGGCGGCGCTTGGTGCGCTCGCGCATCTGCACCAGGGTCCGGTTGGTCAGCAGGCGGGCCAGGATCTTGGTCAGGGCGCCGACGTTCTCGGAGATCGACATCTGGTTGTCATTGAGAATGACCAGGACATCGGGCTCGGGGTACAGGTCGCCGCCGTGGTTGAGTGCTTCGAAGGCCATGCCGGCGGTCATCGCGCCGTCGCCGATCACGGCCACGGTGCGGCGGCTGTCGCCCTTGCGCAGGTTGGCGATGGCCATGCCCAGAGCGGCCGAGATCGAGGTTGAGGAATGGCCGACACCGAGCACGTCGTACTCGCTTTCATCGGGCTTGGGGAACGGCGCCAGGCCGGCGCGCTGCTTGATCGTGGCGATGCGGTCGCGGCGGCCGGTGAGGATCTTGTGCGGATAGCACTGGTGGCCGACATCCCAGACCAGGCGGTCGGTGGGCGTGTCGTACAGATAATGGAGGGCGACGGTCAGTTCGATCACGCCCAGGCCGGCACCGAAGTGGCCGCCGGACTGCGACACCGACTCGATCAGATACTCGCGCAACTCCCTGGCGACAGCGTCAAGCTCGTCTTCGGGCAGGTTGCGCAGGTCGGAGGGCGCGTCGATGCGCGCAAGCAGCGGATAGCGTTGGGAATCGATCATGAGGGCTCCTGAACCCGTCATTGTCCGCCAGCGCCCTGGCAGCGGCAAGCCGCCGGCATTTGCCGGTTGGGTATCGGGACAGTGTGCCGGCCGGGACCGGTGGGCCAGCCGTGGCACATGCCGCACGTTGTTTGTCGCCGGGGCAAGGATGCGGTCGCGGTATCCAGCCTTCAGCCCAAGTCAGGCCGGCCGGCGATTTCGTGGCAGGTGCGAGACCAGGAATTCCATTTGGTCGGCCAGGATATGGCGATTGGACAGGATCAGGTGTTCAACCCAACTGGGCCGGTACGGCACCGCCAGCAGCGGCATGCCGGCCTGGCCGGGGGTGCGCGCGCCCTTGCGGGCATTGCACGGGACGCAGGCGGAGACCACATTTTCCCAGCGGTCGTGACCTTCGCGCGACAGCGGCACGACATGGTCGCGGGTCAGGCCGCCGCGGCTGAAGCGCTCGCCGCAATACAGGCACAGTTGCCGGTCGCGGGCGAACAGGGCCGGATTGGTCAGCGCCGGCGACGGATTGCCGGGACTGGATCGGGATTGGCCGCGGCTGGCGACGATGGGGTGCAGGTGGATCAGGCTGCGCTGGCCGCTGGCACGGCTGATGCCGCCGCGGATGGTCAGGCAGGTTTCGCCCAGGGTCCAGGCGACGGCTTCGCGGACATAGAGACAGACTGCATCCTGCCAACTGATCCAGTCCAGAATGCGCCCGGTCGCATCCAGCGACAACACCCGGGTGGCATTCACCTCGTACACCGGCTCAAGCCTCCGCCAAGCAGTGAAACTCGCCCGAGAATAGCGCCATTTCCTGACAGATCATAGGCGGTCGGTCCTGGCCTGCGCCTCGGACCGGATCGCCCGCCTGAAACCGACCGGTGCCCAAACGGATCCGGGTGCGCGCGCATGCGCGAGGCCGCAGCTCGTCTACAATGGCACCGCTCATGACCCGCCCCGGCCTGCTCCTGTCGTTGATCCTGTTGCCGTCCCTGGCCTTGGCCCAGGGCGGGCCAGTGGCTGCGCCGGATGAATTCGATCCGTGGGAGCGCGGCAATCGCAAGGTGTTTGCCTTCAACGAGGGCGTGGACCGCTACCTGATCCGGCCGGTGGCTCGCGGCTATGTCACCGTCACCCCGTCCGGGGTGCGGCAGATAGTGGGCAATTTCTTCGGCAACCTGCGCTTGCCGTGGTCGGCAACCAATTCCCTGTTGCAGGGCAAGCCGGGCGATTCGGGGCGCAACCTGTCGCGGTTCGTGGTCAACAGCACGGTCGGCCTGCTTGGCCTGTTCGACCCGGCCAGCAAGTTCGGCATCTACGAACAGCAGGAAGACTTCGGCCAGACCCTGGCGGTGTGGGGCGTGGGCCAAGGGCCGTATCTGGTGCTGCCCTTCGTCGGACCCAGCTCGGTGCGTGATGGTGTTGGCGGCGGCCTGGACGGCTATGTCAGCGCCACCACCTATTACGCCCGCACCGAGGCCAATTACTGGCCCCAGGCGCTGGAGCTGATCAACCTGCGCGCGCAGTTGTTCCAGATCGAGTCCTATGTCGCCGACGCCTACGATCCGTATGTGTTCATGCGCGATGCCTACCGCCAGCGTCGGATCCACGCCATCCATGACGGCGATCCGCCACCGGAGCTGCTCGAGCAGTTGCTGATGCCCGAAGACGATCCGGCCGATCTGCTCGAAGACGACTGGTGATCCGCTGACGCCGGCTGTCGACGGCGTTCCGGGCAAGCATTCCTTTAGATCTATTGCGCTGCTGCGTGCAGCACCAGCGTGCGCCCTTGCAGCACTGGCTGCTCAGCCGTCATCGGCTGCTGTCTGGAAATTGCACTGTTCAGCGGCGTGCCTGTGCGGCGAAGTTTTCGCCGTTGGCTTGCCGGGTCGTGCTGTGGCAGCGGCTGCGGCGGGCGCAGTGTCATGGCGCGTTCCGGCTCGTGCTCAGGAAAGCAGATCGGCTTCCAGGTCGGCCAGGCGGGCCAGGGCACGCAGGCCGTCGGGCGCCTTGACCAGGCGCAGCGGCGTACCCTGCCGGAAGGCTTCCGCGCGCCATTGAACCAGCGCCGCCAGTCCGGCGCTGTCGCTGTTGCTCAAGCCACTCAGATCGGCGACCAGGCTGGCACAGTCCCGCGGCAGGGAGGCGACCAGGCGCTCCAGCGCCTGCGCGGCGGTGGCGAAAACCAACTGACCGCGCAGGCGCAGGCAATCGCCGTCGCGCGTGACCTGGAAGGCCGGGGCCGCCGCTGTTGTGTCCGGGGCCGTGGCTACCTTACCGACCATCAGGCGGCTCGAAGGCTTCGATGCCCTGGCTTTCCAGGCGCTCGGTGACCGCGTCGATGCTGCTGCGCGAGATCTCGGCAACGACCTGGTTGCGGTAGTTGGTGACATAGGAAATGCCTTCGATGACCACGTCGAAGGCCTTCCACTGCCCGGCGCGGGTCTTGCGGAAGGCGTAATCCACCGGCACCCGCGTGCCATCGTTGATCATCACCTGGGTGCGGATGGTGGTGCGGCGCTCGTTGAGCTCGCCGCGGAACGGCAGCACCCGCACCGAGCCGCGGGTGTACTGCAGCAGCGCCTCGCCGTAGCGGTTGATCAGCGAGTCGTAGAAGGCGCGGGTGAAGCGGGTGCGCTGCTCAGGCGTGGCCTCGCGGGCGTAGCGGCCCAGCACCAGCAGGGCGGCATAGTCGGTGTCGAAATCGCGCAGCACCACGTCGTCGATGACGGCATTGAGGGCGTTGCGGTCATTCATCAGTTCGTCGCGGCGCTGCTCCATGGTTTCGTCCAGGGTCGCGGCGATGCGCTCGACCACGGCGATGGGCGTGTCTTCGGCCTGCACCGGCAAGGTCAGGGTGAAGGCCAGCGCGGCCAGCATCAGGGCCGCCAGGTTGATCAGTCGCATGGGTTTGACTCCTAAGGTATCTGTGACGACAGGGCCGGCAGGGACTGGCGCGGTCAGTTGCCGCGTTCGCCGCCGCCGTCACCGCCGACCATGAATTTGCCGATCAGCTCCTCAAGCTGCAGTGACGACTCGGTCAGCAGGAACTCGTCGCCATCGACCAGAAACTCGGGGCTGCCACCGGGACGGATCGCCAGGAACTGGTCGCCGAGCAGACCACTGGTGAGGATGCTCAGGCTGGAATCCTCGGGCAGCTCCGAGAACTGGCTGTCGACATCGACATGGACCACCGCATCCAGGGCGGTGCCGTCCAGGCTGATCGAACGCACGGTGCCGATGGTGACCCCGGCCAGTTTCACCGGCGCGCGCTCCTTGAGCTGGCCGATGTTGGTGAAGCGGGCCTTCAGTTCATAGGTGTCGGCGGCGCGGAAGCCGGCCATGTTGGTGGTCTGGGTGGCCAGGAACAGCAGCGCGGCGAAGCCCAGCACGATGAACAGGCCGGTGCCGATCTCGAATGAGCGGTTGGCAGCCATGGGAGCTCCTACATCATGAATGCGGTGAGGACGAAATCGAAAGCCAGGATGGCGATCGCCGAATGGATCACGGTGCGGGTGGTGGCATAGGCAACGCCCTCGCCGGTGGGCTTGGCGTGATAGCCCTGGTAGGCGGCGATCAGCGCCACCAGCACGCCGAACACCAATGCCTTGAACACACCGGCCAGCAGGTCATCGACCAGGTCGACACTGCCGACCATGCTCGACCAGTAGGTGCCGTTGTCCAGGCCCAGCCAGAGCACCGCCGACCAGTGCGCGCCCATGATCGCCAGCGCGCTGAACACCACGCACAGCAAGGGCAGGGCGATGGTCGCAGCCAGGAAGCGCGGCGCCACGACATGGCGGATCGGGTCGACCGCCATCATTTCCATCGCCTCGATCTGCTGGGTCGAGCGCATCAGGCCGATCTCGGCGGTGATCGCGGTGCCGGCGCGGCCGGAGAACAGCAATGCCGCCACCACCGGGCTGAGCTCGCGGTACAGCGACAGCGCGGTCAGCGTGCCCAGCGCGCCGCTGGCACCGAACTGGTTGAGCGCGCTGTAAAACTGCAGGCCCAGCACCAGGCCGACGAACAGGCCGGAAATGATGATGATGGTCAGGCTCATCGCGCCGATGAACCAGAGCTGGCGCAAGTGCATGTCGAACCGGCGCAGGCTGCCGGGCAGCACCCGCAGGATGCGCATCAGGAAAGAGCCCATGGCGCCCAGGCGCTGGATGAAGTCCAGCAACGAACTGAACAGATCTTTCAGCGCCGTCATGTCGCCCCGCCTATGCCCAGCTCATCGGTCAGCGGCGCTGCCGGGTAATGGAACGGCACCGGGCCATCGCTGAGCCCGCGCAGGAACTGCTGCACCATTGGCGATGGATCGGCCTGCACCTGGTCAAAGGGGCCATCGGCAATGATGCCGCCGTCGGCGAGCACCACCAGGCGATCGGCGACGCGGCGCAGGTGCTCGATCTCGTGCGCCACCACCAGGCTGGTCACGCCCAGGGTGCGGTTGAGGGTGATGATCAGCTCGACCACGGCGGCGACTGCGATCGGATCCAGGCCGACGAAGGGTTCGTCGTAGAGCATCAGCTCCGGATCCAGGGCGATCGCCCGCGCCAGCGCCACGCGGCGGGCCATGCCGCCGGACAGTTCGGCCGGCATCAGCCCGGCCGCGCCGCGCAGGCCCACCGACTGCAGCTTGAGCAGCACCAGGGTGCGGATCAGCGGTTCGGGCAGGTCGGTGTTCTCGCGCAGCGGGAAGGCGACGTTGTCGAACACGGTCAGGTCGGTGAGCAGGGCGCCATGCTGGAACAGCATGCCCATGCGTCGGCGCAGGCGGTACAGCGGCTCGTGGTGCAATTGGCCGATATCCTCGCCCAGCACCGTTACCCGGCCCGAATCGAACGCCAGTTGCCCGGTCAGATGGCGCAGCAGGGTGGTTTTGCCGGTGCCACTGGGGCCCATGATCGCGGTCACCGAGCCGCGCGGCACCTCCAGGTCGATGCCATCGAAGATGCGCTTGCTGCCAAGCTGCGTGGTCAGCTTGCGGATGGCGACCGCCGGCGGTGGGCGGGATCCCGGATTGGCTGCGGCAGGGTCAGTCAAGGCAGATCGGCCTGGCGGGAAGAAAAGGGTGAGTGATGCACTCGCCGGGGTGCCGGCGCGGCCCTTCGGATGCGGCCGGAAATTCCAGTGACGCAAGGGGCTGCGGGGGTGCCGAGCCGCCTCGTGTCGACGGTGGCGGCTAGTGTGCCATAGTGCCGGATGGGTCGCGGCGGGGCGTTCAGCGCCCGTACCGGCTGCCCGGCCGGCGGACTCAGCCACCGGCCAATGTCCGCCGCCATGGCGGCTAACCAGGCCAGGAGCAGCGGTGGCAGGTGGTCGATCAGACAGTGTGAGCGCAGGCTTGGCTGGCGTGTCCCGGGGCCATGATGACGGCATCGGCGATGGTCGCCGCGACGTTGCCCGGTGGACTTGCTGGCTGCTCAGCGACGGCGCTGCCGGCAACCGCAATCAGGCCCAGGCTCTGGCCGGCGCAATGGCGCTGGACGCGCGGCCGATCACGATCCGGTTGCGCCGGCCCTGGTCCTGGCTGGCACCGACCGGCCCGGGTGATGTCCGGCGGGCATTGATGCCGGAGGTGGCCGAGCTGTTGGTGCCGCCCTGGCCGGATCTGGCCATCGGTTGCGGCCGCGCCGGAGCCCTGGCCACGCTCGGACTGGCTCGGCTGTCCGGTGGCGGCACACGCACGGTGCAGATCCTGGATCCGCGTCGCCACCGGCAGCGCTTCGATGCCTTGGTGGTGCCGGCTCATGATGGCCTGAGTGGCGGCAACGTGATCACCACATTGGGTGGTTTGAATGACATCGACGATGCCTGGCTGGCGCGTGGCCGGCAGGCATTTCCGCATCTGGGCACGCTGCCATCGCCCCGAGTGGCGGTGCTGGTCGGCGGCCCGACGCGCGCGCTGGCCCTGGATGCCGCTTATGTCGATGGCTTGTTGTCGACTCTGGAACAGTGGGCCGGGCACGGGGCCAGCTTTCTGGTGACCTGTTCACGGCGCACGCCACCGGTACTGGCCGGGCACCTGCGCCAGCGCTTCGCGGCCTGGCCGGGGGTATTCTGGGCCGGTCCGGAAGACGGCGATAACCCCTATGCCGGCCTGCTCGGCTGGGCCGAGCGGATCGTGGTGACGCCGGATTCGGCCAATCTGCTGACCGAGGCCTGTGCCACTGGTGTGCCAGTGCGGGTGCATGAACCGGCGCGGGTGCGGGGCAAGATGGCGGGCCTGTTGCAGGCGCTGATGGCCAGCGGCCGGGTGCGGCCGCTGCAGGTGGATTTCCAGGAATTTTCCGCGCCACCGCTGCGTGAACTGCCGGCCGTGGTGGCCGCGGTGCGCCAGCGACTGGGCCGATCCGCTGGCGCCGACAGGCTCTGACGCCGACACGACTGCCGGCAGCGGCGAATGATCGCCGCATGGCCTGGAACACCGGCAAGGCAGTTGCAGCAACGCCGGCCGGACACCTTCCCGGCCGGCGCAATGCTTCAGGTTCCCCTGACTGGCGTTGTCAGCCGTCCAGTTGCTTGAGTTCAGCGGCCAGGTCACCTGCCACGGCATTGCCGTCGCCATACAGCAGGCGCGCGTTTTCGCCGTAGAACAGGGCGTTCTCGATGCCGGCAAAGCCGCGGCCCTTGCCGCGCTTGATGATGATCACATTGCGCGCCTGGTCGACATCCAGGATCGGCATGCCGTAGATCGGCGAAGCCGGGTCGGTGCGGGCGACCGGGTTGACCACGTCGTTGGCGCCGATCACCAGGGCGACATCGGTGTTCTTGAACTCCGGGTTGATGTCGTCCATGTCGACGATCAGGTCGTAGGGCACGCCGGCCTCGGCCAGCAGCACGTTCATGTGCCCGGGCATGCGTCCGGCCACCGGGTGGATGGCGAACTTGACCTTGACCCCGCGCGCCATCAGGCCCTGGCAGAACTCCCACAGCTTGTGCTGGGCCTGGGCCACGGCCATGCCGTAGCCGGGCACCACCACCACGCGCTCGGCCCAGGCCATCAGCGAGGCGGCATCGGCGGCATCGATCGGCTTTTGCTCACCGTCGATGTCGCCACCGCTGCCGCTGGCGGCAATGCCGGCGAACAGCACGTTGCTCAGCGGCCGGTTCATCGCCTTGGCCATGAGCTGGGTGAGCAGGGTGCCGGCGGCGCCGACCACGGTGCCGGCGATGATCATCGCCTCGTTGTCGAGCACGAAGCCTTCGAAGGCCACGGCCAGGCCGGTCAGGGCGTTGTATAGGGAGATCACCACCGGCATGTCGGCGCCACCGATCGGCAGCGTCATCAGCACGCCCAGCAGCAGGGCCAGGGCGAAGAAGGCGATCAGCACGCCCTGGTCGGGCGCCACCACCAGCCAGCCGCCCAGGCCGAGCACGGCCAGCAGCAACAGGCCGTTGAGCGGGTTCTGGCCCGGCCACAGGAAGCGCCGGTCGAGCCAGCCCTGCAACTTGGCGAAGGCGATCATCGAACCGGAGAAGGCAACGGCGCCGATAATGCCGCCGGCCACGGCCAGGCTTGCCGGCACCGGTGCCACCACCAGGCTGCCGGCACCGGCCTTGTACAGTTCCACCGCACCGATCGCCGCCGCCGAACCGCCGCCCATGCCGTTGTACAAGGCCACCATCTGCGGCATGTCGGTCATCGCCACGCGCTGGCCGGTCCACCAGGCCAGGCCGCCGCCGATGGCGATGGCGACCAGCATCAGCAGGTAGTTGTGCATGTCCGGCATGAAGAAGGTGGCGACCGTGGCCACCACCATGCCGATGCCGGCCTGGACGATGCCGCGCCGCGCAGTACGCGGCGAGCCCATGCGCTTGAGGCCGTAGATGAACAGGAAGGCGGCGATGAAATAACAGGCCTTGATGATCATTGGCAGCCACGACTGGAGTGCGCTCATTTATCGTCTCCTCGGCTGCTCTTGAACATCTGCAGCATGCGTTCGGTGACGACATACCCGCCGGCGGCATTGCCGGCACCCAGCAGCACGGCGATGAAACCGATGGTCTGCTCGACCGGCCCCTGGGCATGGCCCAGCGCGATCATCGCGCCGACCAGCACGATGCCATGCACGAAGTTGGAGCCGGACATCAGCGGCGTGTGCAGGATCACCGGCACCCGGCCGATGATTTCGTGGCCGGTGAAAGCGGCCAGCATGAAGATGTAAAGAGCCAGGAAACCGTCCATCAGCCAATTGCCTCCCGGGTCGGTGCGTGACGGATCTGTCCGTCGTGGGTCAGGCAGCTTCCGGCCACCAGGTCGTCATCGAAATCGATCGCCAGCGCGCCTTCCTTGACCAGCAACTGGGCGAAGGTGAGCAGGTTGCGCGCGAACATCTCGCTGGCGTGGGTGGCGGTGCGCGCCGGCAGGTTGACCGGGCCGATGATGCGCACGCCGTTGCTGTCCACGGTTTCGCCGGCCCGGGTCAATTCGGTGTTGCCACCGGTTTCGGCGGCCAGGTCGACGATCACCGCGCCCGGTTTCATCCCTGAAATCATCGCCGCGCTGATGATCTTCGGCGCCGGCCGGCCCGGCACCGCCGCGGTGGTGACCAGCACATCGATACCTTTCAGATGCTGCGCCAGCGCCACCTGCTGCTGCTCGCGCTCCTGCGCGGTCAACTCGCGGGCATAGCCACCTTCGCCGGCGGCGCTGACGCCCAGATCCAGGAAGCGGGCGCCCAGGGATTCGATCTGCTCTTTTGTTTCCGGCCGAACATCGAAGCCTTCCACCATCGCGCCCAGCCGGCGCGCGGTGGCGATCGCCTGCAGGCCGGCGACACCGGCACCGACCACCAGCACTTTGCTTGGCCGCACCGTGCCGGCGGCCGTGGTCAGCATCGGGAAGAACTTGGGCGCCGCCTCGGCGGCGATCAGCATCGCCTTGTAGCCGGCCGCCGCCGCCTGCGATGACAGGATATCCATGGCCTGGGCGCGGGTCGTGCGTGGCAGCAGTTCCAGCGCGAACGAGGTGATGCCGCCGTCGCGCAGTGCCTTGACCAGATCATGTTCGCGATAAGGCGCCAGCGCGCCGATCAGCACGCTGCCGCGGCGCATCCTGGCCACGGTGGCGGCGTCGGGTGGCTGTACCGCGAACAGGATGTCGGCCTGGGCACGGACGGCATCGGCGTCGGCCTGGAAGCTGGCCTGCCCGTATGCGGTGTCGGCAAAGCCGGCAGCCAGTCCGGCGCCGGTTTCGATCACCAGCTCGATGCCGGCGCCGGCCAGTTTTTTGGCCACCTCCGGCGCCATGGCGACGCGCCGCTCGCCTTGTGCCGTTTCCCTGATGACACCGATCCTGACTGCCATGAAGCCTCCCGATTGTGCCCGCCCGATGGTAGCGGCCGGCTGTCAGCGGGCACAAGCTGCGCGGTGTCTGGGTTGGGATTGTCGATTGCCGCCGTGCCTGGCCGACACGATGGCCCGGTTCAGCCGTAGCGGGCAGCCAGCTCGCGGTATTGGGCAGCGAACTCACGACGCAGTTTCACCGGCTTGAGCACCTCCACGGCCGAACCGAAGCTGTGCAACCACCAGTGCAACTGGTCGGAATAATCCAGCCGCGCCACCACGCGGAAGTGCTCGCCGCCGGCCATTGGTCGCACCGTCTGGCCAGGTGCCAGGGGCCGCTCTTGCAGTTGCCGGGCCAGCCAGGCGTTGACCTTCAGCTCCAGGGTGATCGGCCACTGGTGCGAGTACTGGAAGCCGCGCATTTCCTGCAGATAGCGGCGCAGCGTGAACTCCGGCGGTGACTGGGCTTGTTCGTCGAGCAGAACGGCTGCCGACATCCGGTGCAGGGCGAACTGATAGGGATCATCGCCATCGACAAAGCTGGCGACCAGATAGACAACCTCGTCCATCACCACCAGCGCCAGCGGGTTCAGTAGATGTTCCTTGACGGCTTCGGCATTGGCGGCGCGATAGCGCACCTCCAGGCATCGGTTCTGCAGCAGCGCGTCATAGACCGTTGCCATCACGGTCTCGTCGGTGACTGGCGCCGGCCGATCCGGCCCCATCGGCACCATTGCTACCCGGTGCGACCAGTCGTGCAGCCCGCCGCTGCTGGCGGCCAGGGTGGCGTTGGCCAGGTCCAGTTGTGGGCCCAGGTGCGAATGCATTTCCCGCGGCAGCAGCCTGGCCAGGTAGTCGCCGACCAGACGGTAGGTCAGCGCCATCGCCGGGCTCAATGCCGGCAACTGGATCAAGGTGCTGCCCTTCACCCAGCTCCAGCCCTGCGGTTTGGTGTTGTCCCCGGCAATGGCGAACTTGCTGGACAGCTTGTTCAGATCGCGCTCGATGGTCCGGCGCTCGACGCGATAGCCGTCGCCGTGCAGCCGTGCCAGCAACTCGGTGACCGAGATTCTTCCGTGCTGCGGGATGTGCCGCAGCAGATGGATATGGCGGCTGACGGTATCGCCCACGAGTGCGCTCCAACAATCGATTGGGAGAACAGTATTTACCACCAATACGACAGGAACTGTCGCATCGCTCGCGGATAATGGTGGCCAGTTCACTACAAGGGAAGTCCGCCATGTCCCGTGCCACCCGCACCACCGCGTCCAAGTCTGTCCGCCGCCTGGCCCTGAATTCGGCCGAGGAGTTCGATGCTGCCCGGCTGGCTCTGCGCCTGTTGTTGACCGGCCTGCCCGCTTCCCGCCTGGAACGCCTGATCGATCGCTCCTGGGACGATGACTGGAACGATCTTATCGGCGTGGAAATGGTGCACAAGCGCCAGCGGGACGATTTCGATGACGAGTCGGCCAGGCTGTCCAAAGCGACACTGAAGGCGCAACTGAAATGGCTGGATGGGCAGCCGGCGCCGGGCATCGACCGGATCGCCAATGCCATTGACGAACTGGCCATGACCTTGCGCCTGGACGACACCGACAAGGCCGTGCTGCATGCCACCGCGCTCATCCACCGCAACCAGGCGCTGAGGGAGCTGGTCGATCAATGCGGTCGTTCAATGCACGGGCTGGAGGCGCACGATCTGCTGGCGATCGCGCAGGGCCTGTCGCGGCGCGCGGTCAAGAGTGCGATCGCCCGGACCGGCCGCCTGCAGCGCTACAGCCTGATCGAGTGGTCCCGGCACTACGGTGTGCCTGAGCCGGACGACGATTTCATGGAGTGGCTGAACGAAGACGACGCCGGCATCGCCCGCTTCCTGGCGCAACGCCTGCGCAGGTCGCCAGCGCCCGGCCTGAGCCTGGACGATTTCCCGCATCTGCCGGATGTTGATCGCATGCGCCAGTTGCTGGCGACTGCGGTCGGGCAGCAGCGTCCTGGCGTCAATGTCTTGATCTACGGCCCGCCGGGTACCGGCAAGACCGAACTGGCCCGGGCCCTGGCACGGGAGTGCGGCATCGAACTTCACGAAGTTCCGGTGGCCAGCAGCGATGGCGAACCGATCAGCGGCGAACGGCGCCTGGGTGCCTTCGCCTTCGCCCAGCGGCTGATGACCGAGCATGGCAACGCGGCGATGCTGTTCGATGAGGTCGAGGATGTGTTCGGTGCCGGCATGAACATTGGCGGCCTCTTCGGCTTCAATCCGGGCTATCGTCCGATCAAGGGCTGGATCAACGACCAGCTCGAATCCAATCCGGTGCCGACCTTCTGGCTCAGCAACGACATCGGTGCCATTGATCCGGCCCATATCCGTCGTTTTGACGAGGTGATCGAACTGCGCGTGCCGCCGATCCAGGTGCGCCGGCGAATCGTTTCCCGCCACTTCGGAACCGAGCTGATCTCGGCGGATTGCATCGAGCGCATCGCCGCCATCGACAGCGCGCCGCCGGCGCAGATCGAACGCACCGCACGCGCCGTGGCGACGTTGTACAACGCCGATGCTGGCCAGCACCCCAGCGACGATTTCGAAGACGACTTCCAGGACGATGTTTCGGCGCAGGCGGTCTTGCCGCGCGGCAAGGTGTGTCAGCGCGATGCCACCGCCCTGCGCCTGCTGGAAAATTCATTGCGCGCCATGGGCACGCTCCGCCACCTGCCGCGCCGCATGCTGCCCGAGCACTACGATCCGGCCCTGCTCAACATCGACGCTGATCTGGACGCCATCGCCACCCGGCTGCAGCATCAGCCCGAAGCGCGCCTGTGCCTGTACGGTCCGCCGGGCACCGGCAAGACCGCATTCGCCCACCATCTGGCCGAGCGTTTGAACCGGCCGCTGCTGGTGCGTCGCGCCTCCGATCTGCTCAGCAAGTGGGTAGGGGAAAGCGAGGCCAATATTGCCAATGCCTTCCAGCGCGCCCGCGACGAAGGGGCCGTGCTGCTGATCGATGAAGCCGACAGCTTCCTGCGCGAGCGCGCCAACGCCCGGCAAAGCTGGGAAGTCACCCAGGTCAACGAAATGCTCACCCAGATGGAGCACTTCGACGGCGTCTTCATCGCCTCGACCAACCTGCTCGACCAGCTCGACACCGCCAGCCTGCGCCGCTTCGATTACAAGCTGAAGTTCGGCTACCTGCGCCGCGAGCAGCGTGCGCAGATGTTCCGCCGCCTGTGTGCCGATCTGGCTTCGCCCGACAGCGAAGAGATCGACATGGCCCTGCAGGCCATCGACAAGCTGCACCTGCTCACCCCCGGCGATTTTGCCGTCGTCCGCCGGCAGTTCCGCTATCCAAACGCCACGCCATCAGCACAGGATCTGCTGCGCTGCCTGGAGGCGGAGACCGCCATCAAACCCGAAGGCCGACAGCGGGCGATCGGGTTCACGGTGCATTGAATGGGTCCGTGGTCGGTGGCGGTCGCGTGGACATCTTGCATCCGGAATGGTCGCCACCGTCCGCCACAGCAGGACGGGGCGACTTTGGGGTGCGGCGATCGGGCAGTCAAAGCCGCTCTGCTGTGACTCATCCGGGAAAGCGGCCTTCAGGTGCGGTTGAGGTCTACGGTGCCGGTTCGTCATCCAGCGCACTGAGCAGACGACGCTCGCCACCGGCCATCTGCATCTGGCCGGCGATCATGGCGTCGCTGCCGGACAGGTCGCTGCGCTCCTGCCGCCAGTCGGGCCTGGGGTGGAGTGGCCCGGGCACGTACTGGGTCCACAGTCCGCGGGTGGTATGGAGCCCGATCAGGGCGTAGTCGATGGGCACGATGACCACCCAGAAATCATCATTGACGCGGTCGCCGGTGGTGGGCGGGTTGAACCGCCAGTTGCCTGCCGCGCGGATGGCATGGTCGGCGAAACGTTGCCGCAGGCGCGCCATGCGTTTTTCCGGTTCGTAGACGCGCAGGTTGACCCGTTCGGCGATCACATCCTCGACGCTGCCGTCGCGCCCGACCTTGACCGCCAGGTACACCGTGCCCTCGGCCCTGCGGCGAATCATGTCTTGCGGGTAGGCAGGCAGGGACAGCTTGCCGCGTACGCTCACCTCGTCGGTGGCGGCGCCGGGAGCCTGGCCGAACCAGCCATTGGCGATGGCCACTTCATAGTCGCCATCGCTGTCGGCGATCGGCCTGGCCACCAGGCGCAGGTTCATCCGGGCCCGGGCCGGCACCGGCTCGCCGGCCACCAGCAACGGTTCGAAGCGCCAGCCGCGCGCGGCGCGATCAACCAGCGCGACCACGTAGTCGGGCAGTCTGGATGCATTGTCGATGTCGTGACCGGTCACGCTGCCGTCGGCTTCGATGTCGACATGGCCGGTGACCACCAGGCTGGCCTCGGCCTGCTTCTTGACCTGCTGCAGGCTCTGCGCCATGGCCGTGGATGCCAGCGCGGCCAGCAATGCGAAAAGCAAAAGTCGTACATTCATTGACAGTGTCCCTTCTGTTCGATGGCGACTGGAATATAGCGCGAAGCCGTGGCGCTGGCGCACCAACCCAGGCAAGCCTGCCGGCACCGGACTTGCACCGGCCTTCCGGATGCTATTTCATGCACTCGGGAGCCAAGGGGATCTGGGGATGAAATCTTTCCGACATGGGTTGCTGCAACTTGCGTCCGTTGCTCTATTGACGACGTTGACGATGCCAGCCACGGCCGTTGCCGAACAGTTGCTGCGCGCCGCGGATGCCGGGGTGCATTGGCTGGACAGTGCGCAGACCGCCGACCCAGGGCCGGCACCGTTATTGCGGATGGTTACGCCTGATGGCCAAGTGCTGGATCTGGCGCTGGCGGTGCAGTCGCGCCTGATGCAGGATGCGCGCGCCCACGTTCCAGGAATACGCGAGGGCACGACCCGCATCTACGCCGGTGAAGTCTTGGGACGGGCCGGCAGTTGGCTGCGGCTGACGCAGATCGGCGCTGCCTGGCTGGGTGCGGTGCACGACGGCGAACAGCTCTGGTTCCTGGACCCGGCCAGTCACCATCGGGCACTCGCCGCGCGCATGGGCGTGGATGAGGCGGCCACGCTGGTCTACACGCTGGCCGATCTCGCCCAGCCGCTGGACTTCCACGGCGACATGGCCACCGGACATGCGGCATATGTCGCTGCGCCGGGCGCGTGGACATCGCCAACGGTGCAGGGCAGCCCGGGCCAGGAGCTGCGCGTGACGCTGGTGATGGATACCGAGTTCCAGGATCTGTACCAGGCGCCCGCCAGCGTCGCCGTGGCCACGCTCAACGTCGTCGACGGATTCTATGCGGCACAGGTGGACACCCACCTGCGCCTGCACTATCTGTTCGGGCTTGCCGACAACGGGCCGCTGACAATGACCGATTACCAGGAACTGCTCCCGGCCTTCGGTGATTTCGTCCGGGACAACGGCATTCCCCTGCACGGCATCGCGCACCTGCTCAGCGGCAAGGATTTCGATGGTGGCGTGATCGGCTATGCATGGCTGGATGCACTGTGCAGTGGCACACATGGCTACGGCATCAACCAGATGACCCACCCGGGAGCTGGCAACGCGACCCTGCTCGCCCACGAGATTGCGCACAATTTCGGCGCCCGGCATGACAACCAGGTCAGCCTCCAGATCGGCCTCACGACGGCATTCGTCACCCAGCACTGCGCGCAGAATTACATCATGTGGCCAAGCGTTTCCGCTGCCAATCCCGCCACGGAGTTCTCAGCCTGCAGCGACATCTGGTTCAACCACTACCTGCAGACCCAAAACCCGCAATGCCTGGCGCCGGTCGACCTGCTGTTTGCCGACGACTTCGAGTTCAACGGGCTGATGGTGCGCTGAGCACGGCCGGGGCGACTGTCTCGAAAGAGATGGGCTGGCTGATCAAGGAAATCCGCAGCCATCCACATTCTTGCCAAGTGCTGCGCGATCCTGCCCAGCCCGTCCGGGCCCTTGGCTTGGCGCCTCGCGACGTATGGCATCGTCACGCCCAGCCTTCTCAAACGAAGGAGAGGTGTTGTGGGCTGGCGTCGGCGCATCGGGGGTTCGATACATGCCGCATTCTCACGTGGCGTCTTGTGTGAAGCGCTGTTCGATCGTGGCCGCGACGGTCTCGCTACATGCGATCAGGTCACGGACCAGACGTTCTTCTACGTCTACGTGGCCTTCGTACTCCGACAGATTGCGGAGCTCATCGGCCTTGGCCAGCACACGCCACACCTCCGGCCCGAGGCCAAGGGTGTGCGGCAATACCTGGAAGACAATGTAGCGATGGCGGGCGCGGAAGCCGTGCTGGCGAAGCGCAGCCAGACAGAATGCATGGGCAGCGTTATAGGCGAGGTCGAACCTGCTTTCCAGCGACAGCGTCTCCATCCCGGCGTCAGCGAGACGTGCGCGGCCGGATCTGATCAAGCCGGCGGTCTCCGCCCGATCCGGTGCTTCGGCCGCGAGCGGCTTGCCGGGGCCGGCGAGGTTATCGAGCGGTGAGGTCATCGTTGCCGCCAATCAGATCGATGCGCGGCTGCTGCAGCACGCGTGCGACGAAGCTGTTGCCGGCATCTGCTTTGCGTTTCAGCTCGGCATCCGTGTACAGCGTCGGATTGACCTGCCTACCGAGCCGCTCGATCAGCGGATGCAAGGCCGCCATGATTTCCGGATAGCCAAGGTCGTCGGACACGATCATCAGGTCAATGTCGCTGGCCGCTGTGTCCTGCCTCTTGGCAACCGATCCGTAGACAAACGCGTGGTTGATCCGATCAGCCAAGGGCGCCAGCGCTTCGCGCAGCGGATCGGCTAGCCCGAAGGTCTTGCGCACGATCGAGATCAGCTCGTCGTGGATTGGCGCATCGGGGTTGGCGCGGTAGCGCTTCTGGTTGCCCACTGTGTCCACGAGCAGCAGGCCGGCACCGCTGAGCCGTGCAAGTTCACGCTGCACTGCGCCGCTACCGCCGCCGGTGCTGTGGATGAGTTCGCTGACCGAGAAGGTCAGGTCCGGACGTCCGAACAGCCGCGACAGCACGCGTTGCTGCGTACTTGTGAAGAGGGCATCGGAAAGGCTCGCGGAGAGATAACGCGCGCGAGCTTCGCTGACTTGGGGAGTGGCGCCATGAATGCCCATAAAGGGCATGTTAATGCCCGAAATGGGCACTTGGCAAATAGGGCGGGCTTGGCCTCGGCCCGTGGCCACGCAGAAGGGTGCGGGCGCCGCAGTGGACGGGCCAATGCAAGATCGGCAAGAGCCAGATCGGCAAGCCGCCGGACATTCCGAGCTTTCCACGTTCCCGCTTGCCACTCCACGCCGGCTGGCGCGGGTTCAAAATAAAGAAGCCCCGCATCACTGCGGGGCTTCGGGTACTGCGGGTGTTGCTGTCGCGACGGGCCGGGCTTAGAAGCCCATGCCACCCATGTCGCCCATGCCGCCGCCGTGGTCGTGGCCGCCGGCTGCCGATTCCTTCTTCGGCAACTCAGCGATCATGGCCTCGGTGGTGATCATCAGGCCGGCGATGGAGGCCGCGTTCTGCAGCGCGGTGCGGGTCACCTTGGTCGGATCCAGGATGCCCAGCTCGATCATGTCGCCGTACTCGCCGTTGGCCGCGTTGTAGCCGAAGTTGCCCTGGCCTTCCTTGACCTTGTTGACGACCACGCTGGGCTCGTCACCGGAGTTGGCGACGATCTCGCGCAGCGGCGCTTCCATGGCGCGCAGGGCGATGGTGATGCCGTGGTTCTGGTCTTCGTTGGCACCCTTCAGGCCTTCGATGGCCGCCTTGGCACGGATCAGGGCGACACCGCCGCCCGGCACCACGCCTTCTTCGACCGCGGCGCGCGTGGCGTGCAGGGCGTCTTCAACGCGGGCCTTCTTTTCCTTCATCTCGATCTCGGTGGAGGCACCGACCTTGATCACGGCGACGCCGCCGGCCAGCTTGGCCACGCGTTCCTGCAGCTTCTCGCGGTCGTAGTCCGAGGAGGTTTCCTCGATCTGCGCCTTGATCTGCTGGATGCGCGACTCGATGCCCGCGGTTTCACCGGCGCCATCGATGATGGTGGTGTTTTCCTTGGTGATGACGATCTTCTTGGCCTGGCCCAGATCGCTGAGCTGGGTCTTTTCAAGCTGCAGGCCGACTTCCTCGGAGATCACCTGGCCGCCGGTGAGAATGGCCATGTCTTCCAGCATCGCCTTGCGACGATCGCCGAAGCCCGGCGCCTTGACCGCGGCAACCTTGACGATGCCGCGGATGGTGTTGACCACCAGGGTTGCCAGCGCTTCGCCTTCGACTTCCTCGGCCACGATCAGCAGCGGCTTGCCGGCCTTGGCGACGCCTTCCAGCACCGGCAGCAGGTCGCGCACGTTGGAGATCTTCTTGTCGTGCAGCAGGATGTACGGGCTTTCCAGCTCCACCGACATGTTCTGCTGGTTGTTGATGAAGTACGGCGACAGGTAGCCGCGGTCGAACTGCATGCCTTCCACGACATCCAGCTCGTTGTCCAGGCCGGAGCCTTCTTCAACCGTGATCACGCCTTCCTTGCCGACCTTCTTCATTGCCTCGGCAATGATGTTGCCGATGTTCTCGTCGGAGTTGGCGGAAATGGTGCCGACCTGGGCGATGGCCTTGTCATCGGCGGTGGGCTTGGACTGCTTCTTGAGTTCTTCCACAGCGGCCTTGACCGCGTGTTCGATACCGCGCTTGAGATCCATCGGGTTCATGCCGGCGGCCACGGCCTTGAGGCCGTCGCGGACCAGGGCCTGGGCCAGGACAGTGGCGGTGGTGGTGCCGTCACCGGCGACATCGGAGGTCTTGGAAGCCACTTCCTTGACCATCTGTGCGCCCATGTTCTCGAACTTGTCGGCCAGTTCGATTTCCTTGGCGACGGAGACGCCGTCCTTGGTGATGGTGGGGGCGCCGAAGCTCTTGTCGAGCACGACGTTGCGGCCCTTCGGGCCCAGGGTCACCTTGACCGCATTGGCCAGGATATTGACGCCATTGAGGATGCGCGAGCGGGCGTCTTCGGAGAAACGGACTTCTTTAGCTGCCATGTGAGTAATCTCTTCAGTTCTTGAATGGGGGAAAGGCGATCAGGACATGCAAGCGGGCACTTCGGGGTCAGGCGCGCGATGCAATCCGGGGTTGGCAAACTCGGGTTGGCCTTGAAGCCAACGGGAATTGCGCCACGGCGCAGCGATGACGCCTGGGTGGCCCCGAGATGCTTATCCTTCGATGACCGCCATCACGTCTTCCTCGCGCATGACGAGCAGTTCCTCGCCATCGACCTTGACCTCGGTACCGCTGTACTTGCCGAACAGCACCTTGTCGCCGACCTTCAGGTCGAGCGGGCGCTTGTCGCCGCTTTCCAGGATCTTGCCGTTGCCCACGGCCAGCACCTCACCCTTGATCGGCTTCTCGGTGGCGCTGTCGGGGATCACGATGCCGCCGGCCGATTTGGTCTCAGCCTCCAGGCGCTTGATGATGACGCGATCATGCAAAGGACGAATCTTCATGATGGAATACCCTGATGCAAGTTATTGATTAGATGGGAGTTTCGGCGGTCTTGTCAGCACTCGACCTTGGTGAGTGCCAATTCTAGCGGTACAGCCAGGCCAGACCAAGCCCGCCGGTGCCGCTTAACTTGGGGAGCGCTCCGACGGTTTCAAGGGCCGGGGCTGGAGATTTGTTCGCGGAGCGATGAAAGGCTGTGCTGGGTGTGGCCGGCGCCGGTACCCCGGCTTGACCGGCCGTTGTGCGCGCGCCATCGATCACGCTGATCGCCGGGCTGGGATCGGGGCGCTGCGCGCGGCCTGCAAGCCACGCCCTCAATGATGCAACCCACGGTTTCGCCGCGAACGTTTCAACCGCTCGCGTCCTAGAATCGATGGCCGTCTGCTGCCTGCGCTGATCCGCTCGCGTCCTGGCCGCAGCCAGTCGTGCCTGTCCAGTCACTTCGGAGCGCCATCATGGCCACGCAACCCGCCACCGGCCAGCAACAACAACAGCCCCTGCTGGTGCTCAGCACCTGCCCGGACGATGACACGGCCGCCCGGCTGGCACGCGCCCTGGTCGAGGAACGGCTGGCCGCGTGCGTCAACCGCCTGCCGCTGACCGCCTCGACTTACCGTTGGCAGGGCCAGGTGGTGGAGGAAGGCGAAGTGCTACTGCTGATCAAGACCGTCGCCGATCGCTACCCGGCGCTGGCAGAGCGCCTGGCGGTCTTGCACCCTTACCAGGTGCCCGAGATCATCGCCCTGCCGGTGGCCGACGGTCTGCCGGGCTACCTGGAATGGATGGTGGCGCAAACCCGCGGCTGAAGCCGCGGGTCATTGCCGTTCGATCTTCACTCGCGGGCATAGCTGTCGAGCCCGTCTTCCGGATTCGGCCATCGCCGATGCCAGTGGCCATACCGCTGCCGGCGCGCGAGACGGGTGCGCCTTCCAGGCCTGGCGGCTCAGCGGTTGTCGTTCTCGACATAGCGCACGAAGGCCCCGGCTGACAGGCCGCGCAGCAGTTTCAGGCGGTAGCGTCGCTCGGTTGATACCCGGTGCCAGCCGCTCTCCGGCCAGTCGTCCAGTGAGGATTTCAGTGCCGGCAGGTCCAGGTAACGGCCGGCGCTGGGATGGGCGGCCAGGCGCTCCAGTTCCTCGCGGATGCGTGGCAGGTCGCGCGTGGCCCCTTCGTACCAGTCGGCCGCCTGCAGTCCGCGGCTTGAGCACTCGAGGATCTCCGGGGGCAGGCGGTCAGCCATGGCCCGGCGCAACAGCCAGCGAAATTTTCCGTCACGCAGATACTGGGCTTCGGGAACCGCCAGGCAGAACTCGACCAGTTGCCGATCCGAGGTCGGGTCGCGCGCCTCCAATCCAATTTGGTTGACGGCCAGCGAATATTCGCCAATGTCGATCAATTGCAGGGCGCGGATCCGCGTTGTCCGGCTGTCGGCCACATCCCGGTAGGTGAGATCGATGCCAGCGCGACGCGCGCGCGTGGCGGTGTTCATTCGAGCCATGAACTCGGGGTTCACCGCCGAATAGTCGGCCAGATTCCAGCCTGTACCGCGCCAGGCTTGCAGGCGCGACCACAGCGCCTGCGGTGCCCATGCCTTGAGTGAATGCATCAGTGCCCAGCGCCAGCCGACTCCGGGATGTGCGCGCAACAGGGCACGGGTTTCTTGCCACCAGCGTAGCCAGCGCCCGCGTCCGAACAGGGCGGGCAGCAGGGAGCGCCCGTCATAGGAGATCGTCATGTTGCCGACGCCGCCGTTGAGCAGCACGCGGACTCCACGCGCGGCGGCCTGCTGACGGATGCGGTTGATCCAGGCGGCATTGCAGGGATTCAGAGGTGGCCGGTCCAGTTGTTCGACATCGAAATCCAGGTCCTGCAGCGGCGACACGCCGTCGTTTTGCACCAGGATGTGCTCGATGTTCGGGTACAGGGCGGCGACGGCACGGGCGCCGGGCCCTTCGTCGGCATGGGTGCCGCCCCGGATCCGCTCGGCGAAACCTTCCCGGGGCACGCCGGTATACGCCAGCAGGGGCTGGCCACGCGCCGCCAGTTGCCTGGCGGCGACGGCGGTGACCGTGCTGCTGTCAAAGCCCGAACTGAGCTCCGATGCGATCGGACCAATGGCACGCAGGCGACGGGCAACGGCGCGCTCCAGGCGTTCGGTGAAAGCCTCGACATAGTCGTTGTCACGGGCCAGGCGCAGCTCAGTCCTGGCGTCGTAGCGGTACCAGGTTTCGGTGCGCCCATGGCCATCCTCAATGATCAGGCACTGGCCGGGCATCACCCGTTGGATACCCCGGTACAAGGTCTTGCCATCGAGCAACGGTATCAGGCAAAGGAAGTCGTGCAGACCCTCTTCACTGAGCTCGCGCGGCACCCCGGGGATGGCGAACAGGGCCTTGGGCAAGGAAGCAAAAGCGTGGAAACCGTCGCCTTGATACCAGAACAAGGGCCGTGTTCCCAGATAATCGCGGGCCAGGACCAACTGGCGGTTGCGCGGCTGCCATGCCGCCAGGGCAAAGTCACCGAGCAGGCGCGGCAGGCAATCGCGCTGCCAGCGCAGCCAGGCGTGCAGCACCAGTTGCGAGTCGGCCATTCCGCTCAGCCGGGCGGAATCAAGTTCCAGGGCGGCGGCCAGTTCCTCGCGGTTGTCGATGCGGCCATCGAACAGCAGGGTCCAGCCGCTGTCTGTGTCGATGCACGGTTGCTGGTCCAGGGCATCCTCGGGCGAGGAACGCAGCAAGGTGCGCACGAATCCGGCGCTGCCCATCGGCCGGCAATGCTGGGCGTCGCGGCCATAGGGCGTGAGTAGGTTGAGCATGCGCTCCAGCGCGCCGCGGTCGACCGGGCCCTGGTCGTGGCGGACGATGCCGGCGATAGCGGTCACGGCGATGATTTCCTCGTGGATGGCGTGGATGGCGCGGTGAGCAGCTCACCGAGCTGCTCGAACATCACCTCCGGCACCTGCCCGGGTTCGCGCACGACACAGGCATGGCGATAGAAGCGGCCGACATCCTGGCCGGTGCCAATGGCCAGCAGGTGCACCGGGCCGGCCTCGATCCGGGTGATCACCTGGCGCAGGTGATCTTCCAGGAAGGCGCGGCCGTTGGCTTGCGCGGTGGCGGCATCGAACGGCGCGCCATCGGACAGCACGATCAGCAACTTGCGCGGCTCGGGGCGCCGCAGCAGACGACGCGCCGCCCAATGCAGGGCTTCGCCGTCGATGTTCTCGTGGCCGAAGTCCTGCCGCAGCATCAGGCCGAGTTGGCCGCGTGCCTGCCGCCAGGGCTGCTCGGCGTGCTTGTAGATGATGTGGCGCAGCGCGTTCAGGCGGCCGGGCGCCGCGCCGGAACCTTGCCCGGGCCAATGCCCGGCAATCGGATTGTCGTCACCAAAGCGCGTGGTGTAACCGAGCACTTCGCAGCGGATCCGGCACAGTTCCAGTGAATGCACGGCCAGGTCGATCGCCAGTGCCGCCATCAGGCGGCGCGGGCCGGTCATCGAGCCGGAATGGTCGACCAGAAGGCTGACGCAGGCCTCGGGCACCATCGACTCGTCCTCGACGCGAAAGACCGCCCGGTCACCGGCAGGCACCAGCAAACGGCTCAGGCGTCGGGGATCGAGCAGCCCTTGTTCCTGGTCGAAACTCCAGCGGCGCAATTGCATCGCCTGCAAACGCCGTTGCAGCCGATGGGCCAGCCTTCGGACGCGTTGCCGGTCGGGTACCAGCAGTTGGCGCAGTGCCTGCTCATCGTCGGCTTGCTGGTAGTGGCTCGCCGGCAGTTCCTCATCCCATTGCCGGGTCGGGACGTGATAGTCCGGAAACAGACGTTCGGCGAGCACCTGCTCCGGGGACTGCGCCAGCTCTTCGCTGATGCCTTCAACCGTTCCATCATCCAGGCTGTCCTCACCGTCGATGGCCAGGTCAGCCACCTGCTCGGTGGTCTGGGCCGTGGATCGCGCCGCCAAGCCGGCCACCAGGGGGCGGATGCTCTCGGCGAAAGAATCAGGATCGGCGATGAATGCCGCCGCAGCCTGCAGTCCGGTGCGCAAGCCGGCATCATCGAGCGCGGCTGCCCCGGTCAGCACCGGCTGCGGGCGAGTGAGCCAGGTCCTCCACCCGCCGGGTCGACGGCGCTGTGCCGGCAGAATCCCGGTTGCCGCAGGTTGGCCGGCAAACAGGCGCCTTGCCGCGACATACACCGCCCGGGCCGTGGCATCGGCCGGCGCCAGGGCATCGAGCGCGGCCAGGTTGTGGGCCATGCCGCGCAGTTCCGCTCCGGCCAGTACTTCCACGCGGGCGCGTTCGAGCAGGGCAAACCACGGCCTCTGGGCGCCAGTGAAATCCTGTTGCAGACGATCCTCATGCCAGCGCCGCCAGGCAGCGAGCCGGTCGGCTTCGGCACGGGGGTCGGTCACTGCCAGCGGCGCCATGCCATGCACCCGGCCATCGCGACGGCCTGGTGCATAGCTGCGCAGCCAGGCCGTAGTGACCGGATCAGTAGAGCGCGTGGTCATCGTCGCGCAGGGCCAGCTCGGCGTTGAAGCAGCGCTGAAACAGCTCGGCCAGCAGCGGCCGCTCGGTGGCGTCGCAGCGATTGGCGAAGGCCAGCCGGAACGCCGTGGCGACATCGTCCAGCAGCAGCAGGTTCTCGCCCCAGGTGATCAGGGTGCGCAGCGACATCAGGGTCGACAGGTCGCCCTGTCGATAGGCCCGGCGACAGAAACCGGCCAGCTGCACCATCTGCCGAAGCTGCGCGTGGTCCAGCGACGGCAGCCGCGCCGCGAGCACTGCCAGCTCCCAATCGGCCGGCATGTAGCCCAGTTCGCAGACCACATGCCAGCGGTCCATCTGCGCCTGGTTCAGGGCCTGGGTGCCGGCGTAAAGCCCGCTGGCGTCGCCCTGGCCGGCGGTGTTGGCGGTGGCGAACAGCCGGAACGCCGGATGCGGTTCGATCACCTGGTTTTGATCCAGCAGGGTCAGCCGGCCATTGGATTCCAGCAGCCGCTGGATTACGAACATGACATCGGGCCGGCCGGCGTCGTATTCGTCGAACACCAGGGCCACCGGCCGCTGCAGGGCCCAGACCAGGATGCCGGGCACGAATTCGGTGACCTGCTTGCCCTCGCGCAGCACCACCATGTCGCGGCCGATCAGGTCGCTGCGGGTGACATGGCCATCCAGGTTGACGCGCACGCAGGGCCAGTTCAAACGGGCCGCCACCTGTTCGATGTGGGAGGACTTGCCGCTGCCGTGCGGGCCGTGGATATACACGCGTCGGCCATGGGCAAAGCCCATCAGCAGGGCGCGGGTGGCCTCTGGTTCAAACCGGAAGGTGCGGTCGACTTCCGGCACATGCTCGTCGCCGCGGCCAAAACCCAGCACGGGCCAGCCGGTGTCCAGGCCGAAGCTGGCGCGGGTATCGCAGGACTGGTCGGGAAGGCGGTGGCTTTCGGTCATCTTGCTGCCGCCTGGGCGATAGGTTGGTCAGTGCCGTGCATGGCTTCGAGCAGGGGGGCGAGCTGTTGGTCCATGTTGGCCAGCGACCAGTGGCGCCGGAAGCGGTAGATCCGCACGCTCGAACACAGCGCCAGCAGGTCGACCATCACTGCCTGCTGGCTGCGGTACCAGTAGGCCATGTACGGGCGGTACAGGGCGGTCAGGCAGACATCGAAGGCCTGGGCGCCGGAGAGCAGTTCCAGGCTGGCCGGTCCGGCTTCGGAACTTGACTCCAGCAACACCAGGGCGTGAAGCGGCTGGGGGCCGGCAGTGTGCTCGCCTGCGTTCTTGCCGCCACCGAGATAGAGCTGGAATTTGTTGGTACCACTGAGATCCTGCACCAGATCGTCCGGGTCGCAACTTAGATGCTCGGCAGCGTCCTGCCACAGCTTGAGCTTGCGCGGCCCGGGAAATACCAGGGGCGGCCGCTGGTCCATCTGCATTGCCGAAACATCATCGGAAACCAGTGGCATCCCATACCTGAGATGCAAGGTGGCCGACAGGGTCGACTTGCCCGCTCCCGATGGGCCGGTGAAGGCCCAGACTCCGCTTGGCGCGTGCACCGCGCTGACATGCAGCGGCAAGCGGCCGCGTTGATGCAGTGCCGCGCCCATCGCGCTGCCGAGCAGGTACAGGCGCAGGTCGGCAGGCTGCACCGGACGACCATCGCCTTGCAGGCGGTGATCGACGATGATCTCGCGGCCGTCGCGAACATACAGCCGGCAGGCGGGGGCAATGCTGATCAAGCAGGCTTGGGCATTGGCCTGGAACCAGGAGGACCGGTGCTGAACCTCATCCAGATGCTCGGGCACCTCGCCGACGCGGATCAACAGATCGATCGGTGTGTCGTGCCGGCATGGGGACAGTTCGGGAAGCTCGATCTCCGACTTCACGGCCAGTCCGTAGACACGATAGAAGAATGCTGACTTCATGGGTTCCTTGTGCCATCGCTGGCGTGGGTGCTCAGGCGCGGTCGTTGGTAACTGCTGGAAGGTACGTTATCGCTATCTATACACCGTACATCGACCAGATGGCTTGTGCTCGCGCCCAGGAGATCGCTCCTGCCAGCACGGTCAGGTGCCGGGGCGCGGTTCCAGTCAAATACGCATATCCACGTGTGAGCCATGGCGGTGGGGATGAGCTTCATGGATCGATCCAGCGCGTTCAGGCACGGCACCAGCAACTTCGAGGCTGCTGTCGAGAACTTGTCTTCAACGCCAATGCTCCCGGGCGAGTCCTCAAATGCCATCGGAATGACCTCCTATCGCCAACGATGGTTGCTGGCCGCAGCCTTGATCGGCACCATGACTGCCGTCACCAGACTTGTCGTCGAAACGACACAGGCAAGCGCACTATATCGGTCGAATCCGGCCCCGCCGGCCACACTGACTTTCCCCGCAGCAGGCCGTAGACGCGCATTGAATCCGTGCCGCTTGACGATCCCACGAAATGTCACAACTGTGACCTTGCGGCAGCCGTTCTAGGCCAGTCAAAAAACCCATGCGGCTTATGCCCCGGATGACCGCCAGTACCGCAGGACACAGTGACGCGCGCCGTCGAGGATTCCCTGTGACATGGGTATGCATGTATGCGGTCGCACTGTCTGCTGTGCCCTGGCAGCGGTGCCCGAAACCACAGCCCCGCGATCAACTACCGGCGAGATGCAAGCTCAGGCCGGCGGATGCAGGTGGTTGCAGGATGGTCGCCAGGCAGGCGTGTGCAGCATGGGCAACCACGCACACGTGACGTGGGATCAAACCGATTCGATAAGGTTCAGACTGACGAGTTCTTCGACAAAGCCGGCCAAGTCTGATGCGCACTGTCCGCGCTCAACGTCGTAGTCGGCGACAACGGCGTCAACCAGTTCATCCACGGATCTGGGTTCGGCAAGCTGTCCCCAGACCAACAGGCCGATGCCGCCAATGCCGTAGTAGTTGCCGGCCTGCATGCTGGTCATGACAAGCTCGTCATCGACCTGGGCGGCCAGGACATCCGCGTTGCGCCGGTACAGCGTCTTTTCGTTCACAGCTTGCTTTTTCTCCCCGAGCGATGCGGGATGTATGGCTGCCGTTAACGAACCAGCAGCAATCCATCCCGAATCACACGCCACTATCAGTTAAAGGCAAACACGCCACCTATTGGAGGCGTGTTTGAGACTTCAAGATAGTTGTCCGGCCAGATACCAGACCTTGAATCAGGAACTTGGGCCGGGCGGCGGGAAAGCAGTGTTGTTCTGGAACGGCGTCGCATCGGAGTTTGGCGCGGCACCGGACTGGGTCTTCTCTGCGATCGATCCCAGCAGCTCGACGCTGGGCTGGACATAGGTCTTCTTGGAACTGGACATTTTGATGCTCCCCTTCTCAGGTAAGTTGACGACTACCTCTGAAACCCCCTTGCCTGGAGCCGATGGCTCCGAGGAGGACTATAGTCCAGATCCAGGCAATGCTGCAAGAAGTAATTTTGTCCCGGGGCGAGGTCGCAAAAATTGAGGTAAGCTGTTGATCCTGAGCGGCTTTCGAGCTGCAGCAATGTCGCGTCGCGGTCAAAATTGACGATCCGTGCCTGACCGCCAGCGCCTGACCGCCGTCCAGCCAGGTCGAAAACCCCGCCCGGTGTCCTCAGTGGGCATCTTCGCCAACGGTCGTGGCAAGACGCACGCAACGGTAAACCCCGGTGGCCGATAATACTGCAACCGACGCTCTGCGATGGCGCCCGATCGCAGCGCCCGCCGTGCCCGGTGCCCGGAGGTCAGCGCGGGAATGCGGCATGCTTTCGCGATGCACATCAAGTGTCATGGCACCCACGCCAGAAAAAGGCATCACGATGGTGAAACCTCTGCCTGTTCCCGTGGTCTGTCCCTGTCTTGCCCGGTCACCTTGAACCGGCCGCGCCCCTAAACCCTGCCTGTATCTGCCTGCCCATGACCGTTGTCCTGCGTCTGCTGACGAGCCTGCTCGCCGCTCTTCCCCTTCTTGCCCACGCTGCCGTCAGCGAAGACGACCTGCTGCCGATCGAGGAAGCCTTCGCGCTGCAGGGGCAGGTCCGTGATGATGGCCGGCTGCATCTGCACTGGCGCATTGCCGAGGGCTATTACCTGTACCGGCACCGCCTCGGCGCGGCGGTGGTCGAGCCGGAAGACCTGGAACTGGGCGAGCTGCAACTGCCCGACGGCGAGCGCCACCACGACGAGTTCTTCGGCGATGTCGAGACTTATCGCGACCGGCTGGCGGCGAGCGCGGCACTGGTCTGGACCGATGGCCAAGGGCCGACCGGCAGCATCAATGCCGATTTCCAGATCAGCTTCCAGGGCTGCGCCGATGTTGGCGTGTGCTATCCGCCCCATCGCCAGTTGCTCAGCCTGCCGGTAGCGCCGGGGGTGATCGCAGCCAGTGTCGATGTCGGCACCGGTGTTTCCTTTGACGCGGCGCCGTTGCCCGACGGCCTGGCGCTTGCCGCCGGCCCGGCGCCGGCGGCCGACAACCCGCTGGCACAACTGCTTGGCGGCAACCAGGGCCCGGCACCGTTGCAGGACGCCGCGCCAGTGCGCGAGCCGCCGTTGCCGGCCGAGCAGGCGTTCGTGTTCGAGGCCATCGTCTGGTCGCCGACGCAGATCCTGGCGCGCTTCTCGATGCCGCCCAACTACTACCTGTACCGGGATGCCAGCAATTTCGAGCTGCGAACGCTCAGCGTCGATGACGGCAGTGACGGCGAATGGCGCCTTGCCGATCCGCTGTGGCCGACGACGCAGGCGCACACTGATGATCATTTTGGCGCGGTGTCGGTGTATTTCGATCTGGTCGAGGTGCCGATTCCGGTGGCGCCGACGCGCGCTGGTCAGAGCGGTACGGTCAGCCTGAGCGTGAATTTCCAGGGCTGCCAGCTCGACGGCATCTGCTATCCGCCGATGATCCGCGAGGTGACCCTGACCCTGCCCGAGGCCGATCAGGCGCAAACGCAGTCGGCGCAGGCGGTGGTTGAGCGCAGCCCCTATGTGCATCGGGCACTGGTCGATCCGTCGCCGGAGGAAATGCCCACCATCGGAACTGGCAGCCAGGCCCCGGTGCCGGCACCGGCGCAGTCGCTGTCATGGGGCGGCCTGGCCCTGGCCCTGCTGCTGGCCCTGGGCGGTGGCGTGATCCTGAACCTGATGCCGTGCGTGCTGCCGATTCTGTCGCTGAAGGTGATGGGTCTGGTCGGCAGTGGTGAATCCGCCGCCGGCGCCCGCCGCCATGCGCTGTGGTACACGGCCGGGGTGCTGGCCAGTTTCGCTGCCGTCGGCCTGCTGGTGCTGGCCCTGCGCGCGGCCGGGCAGGCGCTGGGCTGGGGCTTCCAGTTGCAGCAGCCGCTGTTCGTCGCCGTGCTGGTCTATGTGATGGTGGCGATCGGCCTGTCGCTGTCGGGGGTGTTCTCGGTCGGTCATGGTCTGGTCGGTGCCGGCCAGGGCCTGACCTCGCGCAGTGGCCCGGCCGGCGATTTCTTCACCGGCGTGCTGGCTGTGGTGGTGGCCAGCCCGTGCACGGTGCCGTTCATGGGCTCGGCACTGGCCTTCGCCTTTGCCGCCTCGCCGGTGGTGGCGCTGGCGGTATTCCTGGCCCTGGGGCTGGGCCTGGCGCTGCCGTTCCTGCTGATTGGTTTTGTCCCCGCGCTGGCTTCGCGCCTGCCGCGGCCGGGCGCCTGGATGCATACGCTGCAGCAGGTGCTGGCTTTCCCGCTGTACCTGACCGCGGTCTGGTTGCTGTGGGTGCTCGGCCGCCAGCGCGGTATCGATGCCGTGGCCCTGGTGCTGGTCGGTGTCACCGTGCTTGCCGCCGGTCTGTGGTGGTGGGAGCGCAACCGCTACCGTGAGGGACGCTGGCGCAAGGTGCTGGCGTTGCTTCTGCTGTTGGCGGCGTTGTGGCCGCTGTCCGGCGTGCACCGCAGTCAGGCGCCGGCGGCCGACAGCGTCGCCGCGTTGCCGGCCAACTGGATGCCGTATTCACCCGAGCGCCTGGCCAGCCTGCGCGCCGAAGGCCGCGGCGTGTTCATCGACATGACCGCCGACTGGTGCATCACCTGCAAGATGAACGAGCGCGCGGTGCTCAAGACCGAACGCTTTGCCAGCCTGATGGCGCAGCACGACATGGTTGTCCTGCAAGGCGACTGGACCGACGTCGACCCGGTCATCAGCCAGTTCCTGACCGAATACGACTCGGTCGGCGTGCCGCTGTATGTGGTGTTCCGGCCCGGCGTTGACGGCCCGGGCCTGAAGCTGCCCACCGTGCTTACCTTCGGCATCGTCGAGCAGGCGCTGGGGCGCTGAGGTCGCCAGGTCGACGCGAGCTTGCCCAGCGCGGCTGCGGCGCTGGCACGCATGACCCGGTAGCCAGTGCCTGGCCTGGGCGGCCAGCGGGCTGGCACGGGGAATCCGGTTGTCGGCAGCGCGCGGCCTGTCACCAAGCCAGCCATATAATCGACGCCGGCAATTTTGCCGCGCGTGTTCCTTGGAGCGGACATGGCCCTTCCCGATATCACGCCGCTGGCGCAGCATGCTGCGCGCCTGGCTGGCCAGTCGCTGGCCGGGCTGGTTGCCGACGATGCCGCTGGCGCACGCGCGGGGATGTTGGTCGGGCGGCTGGGGCCGCTGTATCTGGACCTGACCCGGCAGTTGCTCGATGCCCCGGCCTGGCAGGCGTTGCTGGACTATGCCGACGCCGCCGGTGTCGACGCTGCCCGGGATGCGATGTTGGCCGGCGCGCCGGTGAACCGTTCCGAGAACCGGGCGGCTTTGCATGCGGCGCTGCGCGCGGGCGATGGTGGTCATGTGCGGATTGGCGCTGCCGTGCGTGACGAAATTTCCGCCACGCTGGCACGCCTGGCGGCGCTGGCGACGACGCTGCGCGAGGCGCCGCGGGATCTGGGCCTGCCGAGAATCACCGATGTTGTCAGCATCGGCATCGGTGGCTCGGATCTCGGTCCGCGCCTGGCTTGCCAGTCGCTGGCGCGAGCGGGCAGCGGCGGCCCGCGCGTGCATTTCCTGGCCAATGTCGATGGCTGTGAAGCGGCCCGGCTGTGTTCGGCGCTGGATCCGGCCAGCACCGTGGTGATCCTCATTTCCAAGAGTTTTGGTACCCGGGAAACCCTGCTCAACGGCCGGGTGATGCGCGACTGGCTGGCGGCCGCGCTGGGCCGCGAGCAGGCTGATGCGCGGCTGTTTGCGGTCAGCGCCAATGTCGCCGCGGCGCAGGCGTTTGGCGTTGCCCCGGAGCGGGTGCTGCCGATGTGGGATTTCGTTGGCGGCCGCTATTCACTGTGGTCGGCGGTTGGCCTGCCGATTGCCATTGCCATCGGCGCCGACGGTTTTGCGCAGCTATTGGCCGGGGCACGGGCCATGGATGAGCACTTTGCCGAGGCAGCGCTGGCCGACAGCCTGCCGGTGCGCCTGGCCCTGGTCGGCTTCTGGAACCGCAGCCTGCTCGGCCATGCCAGCCGCTGCGTGGTGCCCTACGACGACCGCCTGGCGGCGCTGCCCGGCTACCTGCAGCAACTGGAGATGGAATCCAACGGCAAGCGCGTCGGCGTCGATGGCCAGCCGGTGCCGCTGCCGACGGTACCCGTGGTCTGGGGCAGCGTTGGTTCCAATGCCCAGCACGCCTATTTCCAGGCGCTGCATCAGGGCAGCGACATCGTGCCGGTGGACTTGATCGGGGTGATCCAGCCCGACCATGATCTGGCCGACAACCACCGCGCCCTGCTCGCCAACCTGCTCGGCCAGGGCGCGGCGCTGATGCTGGGCAGCGGCGATGGCGATGGCGCGGGCGATGCCGTGGCGGATACGGCGCTGGCGGCACAGAAGCATTTCCCCGGCAACAGGCCCAGTACCACGATCCTGCTCGACCGGTTGACGCCGCAGGCGCTGGGCCTGTTGCTGGCGTTGTACGAGCACGCCACCTTCGTGCAAAGCGTGCTCTGGGGCGTCAATGCCTTCGACCAGTGGGGTGTGGAGCTGGGCAAGACCCTGGCCGGCCGGATCGAACCGGCGCTGGCGCAGGCCGGCAGCGACGATGAGCTGGATCCGGTCACCCGTCGCTTGCTGGCCGAAATCCGCTCGCGCCGCGCGGACGCCAATGTCGCAGCCGAGCCGTCCTCGGGCGCCTGACAGCGCTGGACGCAGCGCATCTGCCAGACCCATGGCGCAATAAACCTCAGCGCTCGTAGCGGTAGTTGATGCCGGCCTTGTTGTCCTGCGCGCCTGATTGCACTTCCAGTTCCAGGCGTTCGTTGAGCTGGTAGCGCAGCGAGACCAGTTGGCTGCCGTCGAACAGGCTGCGGCCGTAGCCCAGGTACAGGCGCGGTGACAGGTACTTGCCGACGGTGAGGGCGCCGGCGCCCAGTTCGCGCGAGGTGCCGACGCCGACATCATCCAGGCCCAGGCGCGAGCCCAGTGACTTGGCCAGCAGGTCGCCGCCGGCGGTGGTTACCGCAGTCGCGGCGGTGCCCAGTGCATCCATGTCCGAGCTGCTGGTGGCCTGGCGCAGCGGCCGGCCCAGCACCAGGTAGGACAGGGCCTCGGCCTGGTCCATGGCCGGTACTGAATAGACCTCCAGCACCGGCTGGCGGACATTGCCGGTGACCGCCAGGCCGGCGGTGACCGCCTGCACCCGGCGCACGGCGCGGATATCCAGGTTGGGATTGGTGACCGGGCCGGAGAACAGCAGCCGGCCGCGTTCGATGTCCAGATCCTGGCCATAGGCCTGGTAAGTGCCGACGACTGAAATTTCTCCCAATGCGCTGGTCGCCCGAGCCGGCCGTTCGCGAATTTGCAACTGGCCGCGCAGCCGGCCTTCCAGGCCGTAACCCTCGATCTGCACGCGGTCACCCAGGTTCACCTGGACATCGGCGAACAACGGCAGGCCGGTGTCCTCGGCCGCCGCAGTTTCCTCGGCGCCGACGATATGGACATCGGGCGAGGCGCTGGCGGCGCCACCGCCGGGGAAGTGCTCGGGCCGGATCATCGCCTGCGGAATGCCGACTTGCCCGTTCACGCTCATGCGCCGCTGGTCGGCGGTGATTTCAAGCTGTGGCGAGACGAACACGCGCGCTGCCGGGATGTCGGCCACCAGCACCCGCTCGCCCTGGATCTGCAGCGACATCGGCAGGTGGCCGTCACCGGGCGGGCCGAGCCAGCCGCCGACGGTGAGGGTGCTGTCCTCGTCGGTGTTGATCCGGCCGTCCAGCTCGATCCGGCCGGCGGCGGCCGAACGCATCGCCAGGCGGCTGTCGCGCAGGCGCAGGCCGGCGGTCGGCAGCTCGACACCGAAGCCTTCCAGCAGCAGTTCGCCGGCCGGTTCGGGCGCCGCCAGGGTGCCGGCGAGCTGCAGTTGCCCGTGCAGGCGACCCACCGGCTGCACCAGCTCGGGGCTGAGCAGTTCCAGAAAGCCCAGCTCGGGCAGGTCGACATCGATTTCGCCGGCCAGCGCGCTGGTGCCGTCCACGGGCGTGGTGCTGATCCGGGCCAGCAGTTGCCCGGCCGGGCTGAGCTCGAGCACGGCGTCGATGTCGGCGCCGCCATCGGCTGCCAGATCCACCTGCGTGGCCAGCCGGCTCCAGGCCAGCAGGTCGCGTTCGTCCTCGCCCAGGGCGAAGCGAATCCGTCCGGGCGTGGCGTCGATGTGCGCCTGGCCGGTGATCGGGCCGTCGGCCGGCAGGCGGAAGCGGCCACGGCCGCCGAGCTCGCCGCTGATCTGGAACTGGTCATCGCCGCTGAGCTGGTACAGCCAGGCCAGCGGCAGACGTTGCAGTTCGAAGCCGGCATCGCCGTCGGCTCCGGCCGCCCAGTCCGCGTCTAGGCACAGGCGGATGTCGTCGGCAGCCAGGCAGGTGGCGGCCAGCGACACCTGGTCGGCAGCCAAGGTCAGCGGCGCCGGTTCGACCAGCGTCAACGCCTCGGGCAATTGTTCGGAGGTCATGCGCAGCGCCTGTACCTGGCCGCTCCAGGCCGGTCGGTCCGGGTCGAGCTGGCCGGCCATCTCCAGCACCAGTTGGCCCTGCCCGGCGTCCAGCGACAGGCCAAGACGGCTGTCCTGGCGAGTGCCGCCGATGTTCAGGTCCAGCGCGTTGACGGTTTGGCCGGCCAGGATCAGCTCTTCGGCGCGCAGATCGATGCGGCTGGCCCGGGCCAGGCCCAAATCGGCATCGATGTCGGCGACCAGGCGCGCGATGCGATGCTCGGCCCAGGCCAGGCCGCTGCCCTCGATCTGGCCGCTGACAATCAGGTCCGGCGATTGGCCGCGCACTTGCAGCTGTCCCCGGGCGCGACCGGCGGCAGCGTCGGCGAACAGTGCCGGCTCGGCCAGATCGAACTCGATCCGGGCGTCGTACTGGGCGCCGGCCAGGCCATCCAGCTCGATGCGGTTGTCGCCCAGGCGCAGGTCCAGCCGGGACTGGATGTGGTCGCTGCCGGTAATCTCGATCCGGCCATTTCCGGCCAGCGGCCGCTGCCGGAGCTGGCCGCCGATGCCTTCGATCTCGACCGTGGCCAGCAGCCCGCCGTCGGCCAGTTCGCCGCTGCTGCTGGCATCCAGTTCCACCTGGCCGGGCCAGTCCGGCAGCAGCAGGCCGGGATCGAAGTCGCGCGCGGCCAGCTCCAGATCCCAGGCCGGTGCCGGCTGGGCACGGATGCTGCCGGTGGCTTCCAGGCGGCCATCGCCGGTGAGCAATTGCGCTGGCGCCAGGGTGATGTCGCCGGCCGGATCGCCGTGCGCCTGCACCATCAGTTGCAGCGCCTGGCCGTCAACGGTGGCGCCGGCCTCGATGCTGGCGCTCATCGCTTCCAGCGTGCCTTCGGCCTGGATCCGGCCGTGGCTGTCCAGACGCTCGAACGGCGCTGCCAGTGGCGGGTTGATGTCACTCCAGCCGGCATCCAGATGGCCGGTCGGCAGCTCGCCGGTGAGGTCGGCAAGGCCGCTGGCAGTCAAGCGTCCGGGGCCGTCGGCTTCGGCCAGTGCGAGGGCGGTCAAGGTGACCACTTGCTGGCTCAGCGCGGCGGCCAGTTCCTCGATCAGGACATCGTAGCCATCCAGGCCGATGCGCCCTTGCAAACGGCCGCTGACATCGCCGCCGACTGCGTCCAGATCGGCGCGGCCTTCGCTTTCAAGGTCCAGCACCAACTGCTGCACCGGTGGCTCGGCCAGCACAGTAGCCAGGTCGAAACCGTCGCTGCGCACCTGCGCCTGCCAGCCGGCCTGGCCGCCATCCAGTTGCAGGTCAAGGCGCACCTGTGCCGGCCCGGGTTCGTGCAGATCAAGCTGCAGGTTGGCATCGCGAAGCGGGCCGGCCAGGGTCGCTGCGCCGCCCAGCCACAAGTCCTGGTCGGCCTCACCGGGCAGACGCCAGCGGAACTGGGCGTCAGCGTCACCGACCCAGTCGGCGCCGGTGTCCAGATTGGCCTGCAACTGCAGTTGGCCATCCGGGCCGGTCAGCGTCAGCGGCTGCACTTGCAGCCGGCTGCCGGACCATTGCGCGGCGCCATCGATCCGGTCCAGCACCAGCAGTGGCGTGCGCTCATGGTCGTGCAGGGCAAAATCGACCACTTGCAGGCGATCGACACGGATCGGCAAGGGCGCGCGCAGCTCGGGCATCCGGAATGGCTCGTCACTGGCCGGGCGATCAACTGGCGGGCCCAGGGTCAGGTCCACGCCCTGGATGTCGACACCGGTCAGGTGCAGGCCGCCGGTGAGCAGGCGCCGGCTGCGCGGGGCCACGGCAATCGCCGCCACGCGGTAGTCGCCGATTTCAGGGTCGGCGTAGCGCACGCCATATAAACGCATGCCGCCGAGCAGCGAACCCTCGGCCCGCTCCCAGGTGAACTTCTGCTGCAGCAGGGCGCTGGTCCGGCCCAGGGCAAAGTCCAGGCCGCTGCGGGTCAGGCCCAGCCAGAGCACCAGCACCAGCAGCAGGGCGAGCACGGCCGCCAACGCCAGCAAGGTCCATTTCAGCCAGCGCCTCACAGGTACGGCCCAATGACCAGGTGCAGGCTGATGGTCTTGCCGTCGTCGTCCAGGCCGTGGCCCAGATCGACGCGCACCAGGCCCACCGGCGAGCGCCAGCGCACGCCCAGGCCGACGCCGGTGGCAGCGCGGAAACTGCTGGTGTCGCTGAAGGCATTGCCGCTGTCGACGAAGCCGGCGATCGACCATTGCGGCAGGATGTCGCGCTCGAACTCGGCGCTGAGCACCGCCAGGTGCTTGCCGCCGATGACGAAATCATCGCAGCGTTCGGGGTCTTCAGCGTCAAAGCCGCAGCGGTTCACCGTCGGCCCCAGTGCCTGGTAGCTGTAACCGCGAATGGTCTGGTCGCCGCCGGCGAAGAAGCGCAGCGGCGGCGGCAGGGCATGGAAATCATCGACCCAGGTAGTGCCGGCGATGGCATTCATATAGAGGCGCTGGCGTTCGCCGAGCGGCTGGATCCAGCGGAACTGGCCGTGCAACTGGACGAAGTCGGTATCCGACAGCACGGCCTCGGACCCGCCCCGGGCCTCCAGTTGCAGGCTGTAGCCGCGGGTCGGGAACAGATCGTCGTTGGACCAGCGCCGCGTCAGCCGGCTCTCGGCGAACAGCAAGGTGGAGTTGCCGCGTTCTTCGGCGATGGTGAAATCGCCATACAGGGCGCGCAGGCCCAGGTCGCGCTGCCAGCCGCGCCAGCGCCGGCTTTCCATCGCGAACAGGCTGGTGGTTTCCGATTCGCTGGTATTGGTTTCCTCGCGCCGGTGGGTCAGGCCGAAGTTCAGGCTGCGCTGGTCCGGACCCGGGCGGAAGATCTCGTAATTGGCGGCAGCCGCGGTCAGGCGCTGGCTGACCTCGGCTTCGATATTGGCGCGGTGGCCGCGGGTATTGACCCAGCGCCGCTGCATGCCGCCACGGACACCGAAGCCCGAATCGGTGCCCACCGAAATGCCGCCGGTGTAGACATTGCGCGGCGCCGGCGCGACATGCACCAGGATCGGCACGACGCCGTCGCGGGCCTGGCGCAACTGCGGCGAAACCGAAACGAAGCCGAAGTAATCGGCATCGATCAGGCGCCGCTGCAGCTTGAGCAGCTCGTCGGAATCGTAGAACGCGCCGGACTCGTGCTCGACAAAGCGCTGCATGAAGTCATCACCGAACTGGGCGCCGTCGAATTGCGTTTCGCCCATGCGGAAGCGCGGCCCGGTGCGCCAGTGAAGCTGGATGTCGGCGCGGTCGTCGGCAACGGTGACATCGACGCGGCTGGTTTCCAGCCGCGCCAGCAGGTAGCCCCGGCCTTCGATCGCCGCCTGCGCGGCGGCCTTGCCCGATTCGTAGCGCGAGTGGATCAGACGATCTCCCGGCTGCAGCTCGAAGCCGGTGACCAGTTGCTGCAGCAGGCGGCAGCGTTCGGGATCATCGCGCTCCAGTCCGGCCAGTGCCGCCAGGCGGTTGCGCGGGCTGCGCGGCTCGCCGTCGCCATTGCCGTCGCCGTCGCCGTCGCCATTGGGGTCATCGTCAGCGACAACGTCCTGGTCATTGCCAGCGTCGGCGGCACTCGGGTCGCTGCCCGGGCCATCGGTTGCGGACGGAATGGCACCGGTGGCCTGTTGTTCACGCAGGTTGGCCACGTCCGGGTCCCGTTCCAGAACCGGCGCGGCATCGGCGCCGAACCGGCATTGGCCTTCCGCGTCCAGGCTGACGCCATCGAAGCGGAAATCCATCGTCTCGACCCGGGCGCTGGCAATCACCCGGACGTTGAAGGTGGCGACCCACTGCTCGCCATCGCGGCTCAGCTCGCTGGTGATCTCCGGGCGGTAATAGCCGTAGGGTTCCAGCGCCCGGCGCAATTCATCGGGCGCGTGTTCGAACAGGCGCCGGACCTGGGCTTCGCTGATCGGCCGTTCGCGATAGCCGTACAGACTGGTGGCCTGTTCCAGGCTGTTGCGCAGGGCGGCGCCGCGCAGGCCATCGATCACCACCCGCACCGAGGCGGCGGCGGACTCACACAGCACGATCAGGAGCAGGGCGAGCGCACCCCGGCGGCACAGGCAGGCAATCATCGCGGAAGGGTATCAGCGTCGATCTGAATTTTCCGTTGCCATTGGCCGCCATGTGGGCGCGATGTGAGCGCCGATGTCGGCGCCAAACCGGGGAAATGGCCTGAGCCGGGGACACATTCGCAAAACGAAACGGCCCGGCAAGAGCCGGGCCGCGTTGCATGATCCAAGGCAGGGCGCCGTCAGCCGGCGCCCGCCCCGGAGCTGAAGGCCGCTTGGCTCAGCGGCACTGACCGGTCTGTTCGAAGTCGTGGCGGAACAGGCGGTCAGGATGCAGGCGCACCACGAAGCCATCGTGATCGGAGCTGGCGATGGCATCGGTGCCGATGTTGCGCAGGCGGGTCGGGGCATCGGCATTGCCGCGGCCGTAGACCATGCCCGAACACCACGGCATCGCCGCTTCGTTGACCAGGGCATGGTCGAGCACCTGGATCGAACCCACCTGACGCGGCTGCTCGCCGATCAGATCGCCAAGATTCTCGCGGAACGTGTAGGAATACTGCTCATCGGCAGGCAGGCCATGGACCAGGATCGACAGCGGCGGGTCGACGATGTTGGGCCCGTCCAGCGTGTACTCGTTCTCGGCATCGTCGTAGCGGCCGGCGATCAGGCCTACCACGTCGACATAGCCGTCGCTGAAGCCGAAGGCGTTGTAGTCGCCGACCAGGATCAGCGGCAGGGCGCTGGTATCGGGCAGCACCGGATCACTGCTGTCGTCCGGATCCAGTGGCAGGCCCTGCTGGAAGTTCTGCACCAGGGTGGCAATTTCACGTCCCTGCTGGAAGCGCTTGGAACGCACCCGATGGCCGTTGTCGTTGTTCTCGCCGATGCCGATCAGCGAGCGGGTGTGGTTGTTGAGCACCGCGAACAGCTCGTCGTCACCGGCGCTGAAGCGGCCGACCAGAAGCTGCGGCGGGCGGTCGTGGAGCACGCACGGCGGTGTGCCGCTGCAATCGGTGATGGTCACGTGCTCGCGCAGCTCGAAGGCATCGACAACATCGACGCGGCTGCCGCGCACCAGGAAAGCCAGGCGCTGGCCGCCGGTGCCGTGCGGCGTGCTGCCCAGGTGGGCAACGGCGTAGTCGGTGCCGAAATCGTTGTTCAGGCGCGTGGCCATCACCTGGGCGCCGTTGGGGTTGGCCACTTCCTGCAGGGCCAGCACGTCCGGCAGGCGCAGCACATTGCCGACGTAATCGGACAGGCGGGAAAGCTGGGTGCTGCCGACGTTGCAGTTGGACTGGCACAGGTTCAGGGCGTTGAACGAAGCCACGCGCAGCTCACCGTCGCCAGCCTCGGGCACCGGCCGCGGCAGCGCTGCTTCGACCCGCACCAGCTCCACCGGGCGCAGCGCGTAGTTGCCGAACTGGTAGGCGATGACGCCGGTGGCTTCGAACAGCTCGCCACCGAACACCGGCGTGTTCAGGGGCAGGGCGCCGACACCGGAAACATCCAGCTCGAACACTTCCGGGTTGCCGTCCCACACCGGCAAGCCGGGCACCGGCGGCACGGCATTGGGCAGCAGGCCACGCTCGCGCGCGGCACGTTCGCCGCTGGCGGTGACGAAGGCTTCGGCAAACGGCGTGCTGGTGTTGATGTACTGGCTGCCCTGGACGACGACGCCGGCCGGCACATGCACGCGCATGTTCTCAAGGCACTCGAAGTTGGTCTGGCCGCAGGTCAGGGCGGCCATGTCCGCCGATGGCGTGTGCTCGTCGAGCACGACCGTCACCGGCAGCTCGCCGCTGCCGGTGACGGTGACGCTGGCATTGGTGATCTGGGTCCAGTCGAAATATTCCTGGACATTGCCACTGACATCGACCAGATCGCCGATCACCACCGACGGTGCCGAGCCGGTGAACACGAAGATGCCGTTGGACGTTGCCGGATCGTTGTCGTCGCGGGCATCGGGCGTCTGCATGAAGAAGCCGTTGCTGGCGATCGCGGTGACCACGTTTTGCTGCGTGGTGACCGCCTGGCCGATGTCGTTGCCGCTGGCCGGGGCGTAGGGCGAGCGCAGGCCGTCGCCCTGGATCTGGAAGATTTCCAGCGCCAGCACATCGTCATTGATGATGGTGCCGGTGGCCGTGGCCTGGCCGAGCACGACGCCGCTGGCGGCGGTGTCGAGGGTGACGGTGAAGGTCTTGTCCGGCTCGGGCACGGTGTTGCCGACGATCTGCACGCTGACCGTGGCCGTGGTCTGGTCCTGGGCAATCAGGAACGGCGCCGCCACCAGGGCGATGTAGTCCTCGGGGGCCTGGGCGCTGCCATCGGCAGTGCTGGCGGTGAAGGCGACGCCGCCGGCCGGTGCCGGGCCGGACAGGGTGACGGTGAAGTCCATGGCCGACAGGCCGGCATTGCCCTCGGGCAGGCTGGCATCGGCGATCGACAGCACCAGGTCGGTGCCGCCGCCGCTGCACAGGTTGGCCGGCGTGGCGCTGTTGCGCGGTGCCGGCGCCGCGACTTCGAAGTCGCTGGCATTGTCGTCGGTGTCCTGGCAGCCGTTTTCCAGACGATGGCCGGCGGTCGAGTTGGACAGGGTCGGCGTGGCGCCGCTGCCTTCGTAGAAGCCGGCCGAGCCGAAGCCGACCAGGTCGACGATCTGTGCCATCTGCGCCGGTGAGCAGGCGCTGTTGCCGCCGCAGGCAAAATCACCGGTGGTATTGACCAGCACCACCTTGCCGTTGGTGCCGGACATGGTCGCGGCGCCTTCGGCATCGGGCGTGGGCAGGGCCGGCAGCGTGGTGTTGTTGCCCGGCGCCATCTGCACCAGGTAATAGCCGCCGGCCGGGATGGTGTCGGCCGGCAGCGCGAAGTAGTTGTTGCCGTTGTTGGGGAAATTGCCGGTCGCACTGCCGTAGCGCAGGCTCATCCCGGCCAGGCTGGCCGGGGCCGCGCCGGTATTGAACAGCTCGACGAAGTCATGGCTGTACGGGGCACCGCCGTTGCCGCCACCGCCATAGACCTGGCTGATGACGACCTGGGCGCCGGCCGGCGCAGCCAGCAGGAAACTGAGGGCGAACAGGGCGGCGGCGTACAGGCCGGCCGTGGGCAATCGGATCATGGCAACTCTCGCAGGGCAGGGGAGTGATTCGGAAACTTTGCGGTGGCACAGGCTAATGGCCGGATGTGACAGCGCGGTGGCGGCTGCTTCACGCCAGTGCTGGGCTGGTCGATGCCGGCCGCTGAGCAGCGAGCGGCAGACGGCGCTTTTCAGTACCGCGGCGGATTGCGGCGGCCGTATTCGGCCAGCACCGAGCAGGCCTCGTCGCGGGCGATGTCGCTGCGCACGCTGATGCCGCGCCGCTCCAGTTCGCCGCGCCAGTCGGCCGGCAATGGGCCTTCATCGAACGGCGTCAGGGCCATCACATCTTCGGAGCGGGCGCCGATCAGCAGGGTATCGATGCCGGCCCAGACGCAGGCGCCATAGCACTGGCAGCACGGTTGCGACGAGGTTGCCAGGGTGTAGCGGCGGCCATCATCGTTCAGGCGCGGCCGTCCGGCCGCCTGCTGGGCGAGCATGAAGGCGACCATTTCGGCATGGGCGGTGGAACTGGACTGCGGTAGCACCTGGTTGACGCCAATGGCAACGATGCGGTCGGCATCGTCGAACAGCACGGCGCCGAACGGACCGCCCTCACCGTGCTCGATGTTGCGCCGGGACAGTTCGATCGCCAGGCTGATCTTGGCCTCGTCGCTGTCATAGGGTCCGGGGCCGGGAACCTGGTTCACCCAGTCGGGCAGCTCGATGCTGAAACGGCCGGGAACAGGGGTCATCGGCTCGGCTCCTTGATGATCGCCAGCGGTCACTGGCGCTGCGCCCAGGTATCGCGCAGGGTCACGGTGCGGTTGAACACCGGCGCTTCGGGCCGGTGGTCTTTGCGGTCGGCGACGAAATAGCCCAGGCGCTCGAACTGCAAGCGGGCTTCAGGTTCCACGGTGGCTGCCAGCGGTTCCAGCCAGCCGCGCGTCACCCGCCGTGATTCGGGGTTGATGTGGTCCTGGTAGGTCTTGCCGTCGCTGTCGTCATCGGGGTCGGGCACGTTGAACAGGCGGTCGTAGAGGCGAATTTCGGCGGCCACGGCATCGCGGGCGCTGACCCAGTGGATGGTGCCCTTGACCTTGCGCCCGGCGCCTTCCATGCCCTGCCGCGATTGCGGATCCAGGCTGGCGTGGATGGCCACCACCTCCTCGCCATCCTTGATCACCTGCTGGCAGCGGATGATGCCGACACCGCGCAGGCGTACCTCGCCATCGGGGCGCAGGCGGTGGAAGCCCTTGGGCGGCAGTTCGGCGAAATCCTCGCGCTCGATCCACAGCTCGCGCCCGAACGGCACCTGGCGGCTGCCGAACGAGGGATCCTTGGGATGGTTGGCGAACTCCAGCATCTCGCTGTGCTCTTCGGGCAGGTTGTCGAGCACCAGGCGCAGCGGCTGGATCACCGCCATGCGCCGCGGCGCGCTGGCATCCAGGTCATCGCGCACCGCCGCTTCCAGGGCCGAATAATCGGTCACCGAATTGGCCTTGCTCACGCCCAGCCGGTCGACGAACAGGCGCAGCGACGCCGGTGTGAAACCGCGTCGGCGCAGGCCCTGCAGGGTGGTCAGGCGCGGGTCGTCCCAGCCATCGACCAGCTTGTCGCTGACCAGCGCCATCAGCTTGCGCTTGCTGGTGATGTTGTAGTTCAGGAACAGGCGCGAGAACTCGATCTGGCGCGGTTTGGCGGCAACATCGGGCCAGCCGCGGGCGGCCAGCGGTGCCAACAGTTCCGGGCTTTGATGCAGGCCGACCCGGTCCACGCACCAGTCGTACAGGGGCCGGTGGTCCTCGAATTCCAGCGTGCACAGCGAATGGGTGATGCCCTCGACGGCATCGCCCAGGGCGTGGGCATAGTCGTACATCGGGTAGATGCACCAGGCATCGCCGGTGTTCTGGTGCGGCACATGCTTGATCCGGTAGATCGCCGGGTCGCGCATATTCATGTTGCCCGAGGCCATGTCGATGCGCGCGCGCAGGGTCTTGGCGCCGTCGGGGAATTCGCCGGCCCGCATGCGCCGGAACAGGTCCAGGCTTTCCTCGGCACTGCGCTCGCGCCAGGGCGAGTTGCGGCCCGGGCTGGTCAGGGTGCCGCGGTATTCGCGCATCTGCTCCTGGCTCAGCTCGCAGACATAGGCATCGCCCTGGCGGATCAGCTTTTCGGCGCCCAGGTAGAACACCTCGAAATAATCCGAGGCATGACGCAGCTCGTGCCACTGGTAACCCAGCCAGCGCACATCGTCCATGATCGCCTGCACGTACTCGGGGTCTTCCCGGGCCGGGTTGGTGTCGTCGAAGCGCAGATTGCAGACGCCGCCGAATTCGGTGGCGATACCGAAATCCAGGCAGATCGCCTTGGCGTGACCGATGTGCAGATAGCCGTTGGGCTGGGGCGGAAAGCGGGTGCGGATGGCACGGTGCTTGCCGCTGGCCAGGTCGTCGCGGACGATCTGGCGGATGAAGTCGTTCTTGGCCTCGGCGTTCATGCGTAATGGATCACATCGGGCAGGGAAAATGACCTGAAATTGTAGCTGATACGGGGGCTTGCGCGCGTTGTCAGGATCTCTGGCCGGGGCTGGCGGTGCGGACCCGGCAGCGTCCCGGCCAGGGGGATCAGTGGCGCCGCTGCTGCTCGGCGGCGCGCAGCACGCGCAATACATTGCCGCCCCACAGGGCGGCGATCTGGTCCTCGCTGTAGCCGCGGCGCAAAAGCTCCCAGGTCACGTTCATGGTTTCGCTGGCGTCATCCCAGCCCTGCACGCCGCCACCGCCATCAAAATCCGAGGCGATGCCGACGTGCTCGATGCCGATCAGGTCGACGGCGTAATCGATGTGGTCGATGAACCGGGCCAGGCTGACATCGTCATGCTCCCGGCGAAGCTGTGCCACGGCCTGCTGGTAATCGGCGATGTCCTGCTCGGCAGCGGCCTGCCAGCCGGCCGGCAGATGGCGCTCACGCAGCGCCGCCTGGCCTTCGATGATGCGCGGATCGACATCGGCGACATAGCTGCGGAAGGCCACCATCTGGGCGACGCCGCCGTTGTCGCGAATGGCCCGCAACTGCTCGTCGTCCAGGTTGCGGGCATTGGCGTACAGGCCGTGCGCGCTGGAATGGGAGGCGATCACCGGCGCCCGGGACAGCGCCGTGGCCGCCAGCATCGAGCGCTTGCCGACGTGGGAGACATCGACCAGAACGCCGTGGTCGTTGAGCGCGGTGACCAGGGCGCGGCCGAGATCGCTCAGACCCGGATCCTGGTCGGCATCGAACAGCCGCTCGACCGGGTTGGAGCTGCCGGCAAACTGGTTGTGGCCGATGTGGGTCAGGCCGACATAGCGCACGCCACGCTCGGCCCACAACGCCACCTCGTCGACGCTGGCGCCCAGCGGATAGGCGTTCTCCATGCCCAGCAAGGCGATGCGGCGGCCGCTGGCATGGATCGCCTCGACCTCGTCGGCGCTGCGCGCCAGGGCGATCTGGTCGGGGTAGGCGCCAAGCAGGCGTTCGATCGCGCGGTAGCTGGTCTCGGCCTGTGCGCGGGCGCTGGCGTAGCCTTCGTTGTTGAGCAGTCCCTGGCCGGTGTAGACGATCAGGAAAACGGCATCCAGGCCGCCGGCGCGCAGCTTGGGCAGATCCACCTGCGCGCGGGTGAAGCCGCCCGGATCCAGCCGCTGGCTGGCGTAGCCGCGACCGATGTCGACATGGGTGTCGATGGTCAGGGTGCGCGCGTGCACGGCCCGGGCATCCGCCTCGGACACCTCGCGCGGGCTGCGTTCGGCCAGCGCCGGCGCCGCGATCAGAGTGGCCAGCGCAAGGGTGGACAGGAAACGATGGATCAAGGACATGACTGAAAAACCTCAGGCAGCGAAGCTCGGCAAAAATGACAGGGCAGTGTAGCCCCAGGGCCATGCCGGCCCCAGACACCCTTGCCGCTATCCTTGCGCCATGGATGTGATCTGGCGACCGCTGAATCTGGTGGAAGGACAGTTGGCCCGGAACCGGCTCGCCGCCGAGGGCGTGCGCTGCCACCTGGCCGGCGAGCACCTGAGCGGTGGCCTGGGCGGGCTGCCGGCCTTCGGGCTGTATGCGCTGATGGTCGATCCACGCCAGAGCGAACAGGCGCTGGCACTGCTGGCCGAATGGGGCCTGCTGGAACCCGGCGACGAGTTCGAGGCCTGACTGCCGGAATGCCCGGTCTGGGATCGGCTTGGCGGCGGTCGCTTTCCGGTCCCCGAATGTGGAGGGATTGCGCCGCAGCCGGCGCGCACGGACGGGTTTGAGGTTACCTTTCCGGCTCCTTCACCTGCGGGAGTGGCAGTGATGCCCAAACCCTTTGCCTGGCTGGCGATCAGCGCGATCGCCGGCACTGTTCTGGCCGCTGCCGGCACCAGCGCCTGGGCGCAAACGCCCGACGCGGCCGATGCCTGGGACAGCACCTACCAGCCGATTGCCTCGACGCCGACCCTGATCCGCAACGCCACCGTCCTGGTCGGTGACGGCCTGCGCCTGGACGGCGCCGACCTGCTGATGCGCGATGGCCTCATCGTCGAAGTCGGCAGCAGCCTGTCGGCGCCCGATGGCACAACGCAAATCGATGCCACCGGAAAATGGCTCACGCCCGGCCTGATCGACGTGCATTCGCACCTGGGCGTGTATCCCTCGCCGGGCGCCCGCGCCCATGCCGACGGCAACGAGATGACCTCGCCGGTGACGCCGCAGGTCTGGGCCGAACATTCGGTGTGGCCGCAGGATCCGGGTTTCGGCGCCGCCCTGGCCGGTGGCGTCACCACGCTGCAGATCCTGCCCGGCAGCGGCAACCTGATTGGCGGCCGCGGCGTGACCTTGAAGAACGTCGCCGCCGAAAGCTACCAGGCGATGAAGTTTCCGGATGCGCCGCACGGCCTGAAGATGGCTTGTGGCGAAAACCCCAAGCGCTTTTATGGCGGCAAGGGCCAGGCGCCGATGACGCGCATGGGCAATGTCGCCGGCTACCGTGCCGCCTTCCAGGAAGCGGTCGAATACCGCGAGGCCTGGCGCCGCCATGAGAGCCGCGGCCAGAACCCAAGCACGTCGCGCCGCGGCAGCGCCGGCAGCGGCAACGAAAATCGCCAGGGTCCGCCCAAGCGTGATCTGCGCATGGAGACTTTGGCCGCCGTGCTCGAGGGCGAAATCATGGTCCATGTCCACTGCTATCGCGCCGACGAGATGGCGGTGATGCTGGATCTGGCACGCGAGTTCGATTTCCATATCGCCGCCTTCCACCACGGCGTGGAGGCCTACAAGCTGGCCGACCGGCTGGCGCAGGAAAATGTCTGCGGCGCGCTGTGGGCCGACTGGTGGGGCTTCAAGATGGAAGCCTACGACGGCATCGTCGAGAACATCGCCCTGGTCGACCGCCCCGAAGGCAGTTGCGCCATCGTCCATTCCGATTCCGCCGAGGGCATCCAGCGCCTGAATCAGGAAGCCGGCAAGGTCATGGGCCATGCCGCCGCCATCGGCATGGATATTCCGCCGCAGCGGGCGATCCGCTGGCTGGCCGAAAACGCTGCCCGCTCACTCGGCATCCTCGAGCGCACCGGCACTCTGGAGGCCGGCAAGATGGCCGATGTCGTGCTCTGGAACCGCGATCCGTTCAGCGTCTACGCCCAGGCCGAACTGGTGTTCATCGACGGCGCCCTGCTCTACGACCGCAACGATCCGCGCCGCCAGCCGGTGACCGATTTCATGCTCGGCCAGGAGGTGTCGCCATGATCCGGAGTATTCAAGGCGCTGCCCTGGTGGCCGCCCTGTTTTCCGTGCCGCTGGCGGCCACCGCGCAGGATCTGCTGATCCGCGATGCCCGCGTCCACACCGCCGCCGCTGCCGGTACTTTGGAGCGCGCCGATATCCTGGTGCAGGGCGGCGTCATCCGCGCCGTTGGTCCGGATCTGGCCGCACCGGCCGGCATCGCCACGGTGCAGGCCCAGGGCCGTCCGGTCACGCCCGGACTGTTCGCCGGCCTCACCGGCCTGGGTGTCGAGGAAGTCTCCGGCGAGGCCGAGACCGTCGATAGCAATCTGAGCCTGTCGGCCCCCGGCCAGGCCAGCGACCACCAGCCGACCTGGCGGCCGGAGTTCGACATGCTGCCGGCATTCAATCCGCGCTCGGCCGCGATCGGCGTCAGCCGCGTCGCCGGCCTGACCTGGACGGTGCTGGCGCCGGGCACGGTCGCCGGCGGCAGCTTCGTCGCCGGACAGGGCGCCGCGGTCACCCTGGATGGCCGCTACGACGCCGAACTGGATGGCAGCCGCTCGCTGTTCATCAACCTGGGCGCCGATGCCAACACCCTGGCCGGCAACAGCCGCGCCGGGCAATTCCTGCTGCTCGATCAGGCCCTGCGCGAAGCCCGCCCGGCACCGTCGCCGGCGATGGCGGCGATCACCCCGGGCCACGGCCTGCTCACCGCCCTGGGTCGGGAAACGATGATGCGTTATGGCCGCGGCGGCCGCGTGGTGTTCCATGTCGACCGGGCCTCGGATATCCGCCAGGCGCTCAAGCTGGCCGAGCGCGCCGGCTTCAAGCCGGTCATCGCCGGAGGCGCCGAAGCCTGGCTGGTGGCCGGCGAACTGGCCCGCGCCGAGGTGCCGGTGCTGATCGATGCCCTGGTCAATCTGCCGCAGCGTTTCGATCATCTGGCGGCCCGGCTCGACAATGCCGCCCGCCTGCACGCGGCCGGCGTCCAGGTGATGTTCTCGCAGTCCGGCGATGCCACCCACAATGCGCGCAAGATCCGGCAACTGGCCGGCAATGCCGTCGCCAACGGCCTGCCCTGGGAAGCCGGCCTGGCCGCCCTGACCCGGATTCCGGCGCAGAGCTTCGGCGTCGATGACCGCCTGGGCAGCATCGAAGTGGGCAAGCAGGCCGACCTGGTGCTGTGGACCGGCGACCCGCTGGAAGTCACCACCGTCGCCGAGCAGGTCTGGTTCAACGGCCGCCCGGCCTCGATGCAATCGCGCCAGACCCGCCTGCGCGACCGCTACCTGCAACCACCCGGCCCGTTGCCGCGCGCCTACAGCCACTGAACGTGTGCCGGCCGCCGCCCTCCGGTAAAACCGGGAGCGGCGGCGGCCGGTGGCCAGGTCGCAGGCGATCTGCCCGGCGCTGGATGCAGCGCCTTGCGCAACCAGCGGCGCGGCTTGCACTTGCCGGCCAGCGGTGCAGGCCGCATCATGCCGGGTTCCGCGTCGGTGACTGCGGCCAGGGTCTGGCCGGCGCCGGCGCGGTTTCATTTCCAGCGGAAGCAGAGCAACCATGGGTATCCAATGCGGCATCGTCGGCTTGCCGAACGTCGGCAAGTCCACGCTTTTCAATGCGCTGACCAAGGCGGGCATCGCCGCGGCCAACTTTCCGTTCTGCACCATCGAGCCCAATGTCGGCGTGGTGCCGGTGCCCGATCCGCGCCTGGAGGTGCTGGCCGGCATCGTCAAGCCGCAGAAGACCTTGCCGACCGTGGTCGAGTTCGTCGACATCGCCGGCCTGGTCGCCGGCGCCTCCAAGGGTGAGGGCCTGGGCAACAAGTTCCTGGCCAACATCCGCGAGACCGATGCCATCGCCCACGTCGTGCGCTGCTTCGAGCACAGCGACATCGTGCACGTGGCCGGCCGGGTCGATCCGATCGCCGACATCGAGACCATCGACACCGAGCTGGCGCTGGCCGACCTGGAATCGGTCGACAAGGCGCTGAACCGGGCCGAGCGTGCCGCCAAGGCGCAGGACAAGGAGGCGCTGGCGCGGCTGCCGGTGCTGCGCAAGCTGCGCATGGTGCTCGATGAGGGCCGGTCCGCCCGCGCCGCCGGCCTGGACGATGACGAGAAGCTGCTGGTGCGCGACCTGTTCCTGCTCACGCTCAAGCCACTGATGTACATCGCCAACGTGCGCGAGGACGGCTTTGAGGACAACCCGCATCTGGACGCGGTGCGCGAGCGTGCGCAGGCCGAGGGCGCCGAGGTGGTGCCGGTGTGTGCGGCGATCGAGGAAGAGCTGGTGCAGCTTGATGCCGAGGATCAGAAGGCGTTCCTGGACGATCTGGGCCTGGAAGAGCCGGGCTTGAACCGGGTCATCCGCGCCGCCTACCGCCTGCTCGGCCTGCAGACCTATTTCACCGCCGGGGTGAAGGAAGTGCGCGCCTGGACGGTGAAGAAGGGCGCCACCGCGCCGCAGGCTGCCGGCGTCATCCACAGCGATTTCGAAAAGGGCTTCATCCGCTCGGAAACCATGGCCTACGACGATTTCGTCCAGTACAACGGCGAAGCCGGCTGCCGCGAGGCCGGGCGCTTGCGCCTGGAAGGCAAGGACTACCTGGTCAAGGAAGGCGACATCCTGCACTTCCGTTTCAACGTCTGAGCCGTGCCCGGGCGGCGTTGTGCCGCCCGCCGAGCGCGGGCCTTCCGATGCCGGCCCCTCAGAGTTGCGCGCCGGCCGGCAGGAAGCGCCAATGCCAGGGTTCGTAGCCGATGCCCCAGGGATTGTCGCGACCGTAGCTGAGCACGAAGCCGAAGCGGCCTGCGTGCTGTTGCAGCCAGGGGAAGGCATCCGATTTCTGGAATGATTCCTCCAGCGCCGGGCCGTTGCCGGCGTGCAGGTCGATGACGGTGCCCAGGTGGTGCTCGCTGTGGCCGGGCAGGGCGCTGTAGCGCAGGATCGTCTCAGTGGACAGTCCCCGCGCCTGCTTGCGCGCCACCAGACCAGCCTGGTAATCGATGCTGCGGTAGGCCGACACGGGCAGCAACGCCAAACCATCGGCGGCGGCGGCGGCGCGCATCGCTTGCCAGGCGCGGCCGGCAGCGGCGGTCAGCCATAGCGGCCGGCCGGCCAGATCGTGCCCGCATTGGCGCAGCATCGGCGGCTCGTCACACAGCGGCAGGCGGTAAGCGCCCGACTCCGAGTCGGACTCCGACTCCGACTCCGACTCTGATTCCGGCAGCGGCAGCGCCAATGACTGGCGCAGCCATCGTGCGCGCTCGCGCAGGGCAGCGCGAAGTGTCGCGGCCGGCAAGGTCCAAGGCAGCGGACCTTGATCCGGACGTACCGTGCCGGGCATGTGCAGCCAGCGCGACAGTTCCGGCCAGGCCGCACGCGGCACGCATTGGCCCAGCGCGAGCAGCGATGGCGCCCGCTGCCAGCTCGCCAGTTCGCGGCCATCGCGGCGGTCGAGCAGGCGCCAATGCCAGGGCTGAGCCCGGCCCGCGCCGGCGCTGGCCAGCAGTTGCAGCATGGTGCCGTTGATCAGCCAGGCCGGGCGCTGGCCAGCCAAAGCGCTGGCCGGATTGCCTGCGCCCGCGCTGCTGCCAGAGCCGGTGCCGTTGCGGGCGCTGCGCCTGCTCATCGTTGCCAGCTACGACCGCTGGCCAACAACCAGCCGGCCGGGCGGTGGCTCACAGGCTGGCGCCGATGTCCTCGTCGGACAGGGCGGTGACCGGAGCCGCACCATTGGCGATGATCGCCGCGTGCTGGTCGCACCGCGGCAACAGGCGCTGGAAGTAGAAGTTGGCGGTCTCGCGCTGGGCGCGCTTGAACGCGGCCGGCAGCTCGGAGCGCTCGGCCGCGGCCACGCGCTGCGCCCAGCACCAGGCCAGCAGCACATAGCCGGAGTAGAACAGGTAGTCGTAGGCGATGGCCGGCGCCAGGGCCGGGTCGTCGGCGGCCTTGGCGCCGATCCCCGCGGTCAGCTTGCGCCACTGCTCGGCACGGTCGGCCAGTGCCGGCAGCAGGTCGATCACCGCCGGGTTCTCGGCTTCCAGCCGGCAGAATTCGCCGATCCGGGTGAGCATCAGCTTCAGCCCGGCGCCGTTGGCCAGCAGGGTCTTGCGGCCGATCAGGTCCAGGGCCTGGATCTGCGTGGTGCCTTCATAGAGGGTGGTGATGCGGACATCGCGGGCGAGCTGTTCCATGCCCCATTCGGCGATATAGCCATGGCCGCCGAACACCTGCTGGGCGTGGTAGGCGCATTCCACGCCGGCCTCGGTGAGCAGGCCCTTGACGATTGGAGTCAGGAAGCCGACCACGGTGTCGGCCTGCTGGCGCTGCTCGTCCGAGGTGGCATGGGCGGCGAGGTCTTCGTGCAGGCAGGCGAACAGGGCCAGCACCCGGCCGCCCTCGGCGAAGGCGCGGCAGGTGAGCAGCATGCGCCGGATATCCGGATGCACGATCAGCGGATCGGCCGGCCGCTCCGGATAGCGGGCGCCTTCGGGCGCGCGCATCTGCAGGCGGTCGTTGGCATAGGCCAAAGCGTTCTGCCAGGCGCGCTCGGTCAGGCCCAGGCCCTGGATGCCAACCCCCAGGCGGGCCGAGTTCATCATGATGAACATGGCCGACAGGCCCTTGTGCGGCTGGCCGACCAGATAGCCCTCGGCACCATCGAAGTTCATCACGCAGGTAGCCGAGCCGTGCAGGCCCATCTTGTGTTCGATGGAGCCGCACCACACGGCATTGCGCTCGCCGACGCTGCCGTCGCGGTCGACCTTGAACTTGGGCACCACGAACAGCGAGATGCCGCGCACGCCGGCCGGCGCATCGGGCAGGCGCGCGAGCACCAGGTGGATGATGTTGTCGGTGAAATCATGCTCGCCGGCGGTGATGAAGATCTTCTGGCCGCTGATCGCGTAGCGGTCATCGCCGACCGGCTCGGCCTTGGTTTTCAAAAGGCCCAGGTCGGTGCCGCAGTGCGGCTCGGTCAGGCACATGGTGCCGGTCCAGATGCCTTCGACCAGCGGCTTGAGAAACACCTGCTTCTGCCAGTCCTGGCCTTGCTGGCGCAGCGCCTCGATGGCGCCGTGGCCGAGCAGCGGGAAATTCCCCCAAGGCATGTTGGCACCGTTGATCTGCTCCTTCAGCGCCGCATCGACAACATAGGGCAAGCCCTGGCCGCCTTCTTCCGGTGGCGCGGTGGCACCGCTCCAGCCGGCCAGGGCAAACGCCAGGTAGGCCTCCTTGAAGCCGGCCGGCGCAGTCACCTCGCCGTCCTTGAAGGTGCAGCCGGCATCGCCGGGCTGGTACAGCGGCGCGATCACCTCGTCGCAGAAGCGGCCGCCTTCCTCCAGTATCGCGTCGATGATCTCGGCGCCGGTATCGGCATGCGGTGGCAGATCGGCCAGCGCCCGGGGCGCGTCCAGCACCTGGTGGATGACAAAACGCTGGTCGGCAACGGGAGAGCGGAAGTTGTTCATCGGGACACCCGGGAGAAGTCAGTGATGGAAGTGCGGCTGGCGTGATCCGGCCGGCCTATCGATAGACGCCGTCCAGTCCCGGCACCGGCAGCAGGCGGCTGCGGAACTGGAACGGGTACTGGCGCGAATTGGGTTGCTCGGAGCGCGCCCGTCCTTCCAGCCGGTAGACCAGTTCGCTGGCGGTGGCGGCCAGGCCGGCGCAGGGCAGGGTGTGATCGAGCGGCTCGCCGGTGTAGGGCGGTACGTCCAGTGACGGGCTCAGCAGCAGCGGCGCCAGTTCGCGGCCGTCGATGGTCAGATGCTGGAAGTTCAGTTCGGAAACGCGCATGGCGACATTGGAATGGCTTTGCACGCGCAGGCGCAGCAGGCACTGGCCATCGTCTTGCAGGCGCAGTTCCTGGATGCTGATCACCGGCGGATTGATCCGCGTCTTGGGTCCGCGGCTACCGCCACAGGCGGCCAGCAGCAGGCTGGCGGCGATGAGCAGGGCGAGCGCGACGGCCAGCGGCAGCCGCGGCGCGGGCCGGCGTACGGGAGACGTCACGGGAAAAAGTGGCAATCGGGTCTGGCGCATGGCGGAAGCAAGTCGCGGCGGTGGTCAGATCGCAGGGTAGGGTATCAGCTTGCCGGACTGTACCGTATGGTCGGCCCGAGCCGGCCTGCGGCGCAGGACATTGCCTGGTTCGGCAGCCCGGCGCGTGGTCAATTCGGCGGATCGATCCCTCTGCTCAAGCCATCGGCTCGGCAACCTGATCCGCCATCGGGTCAGGAAGATTGAACAGCGCCCGGGCGTTGGCGCTGGTGGCGGCGGCCAGCGCTGCTTCCGGTTGCTCGCGCAGTTGCGCGACCACCGCCAGCACCTGCGTCAATCGCGCCGGCTCGTTGCGTTGGCCCTGATGGCCACACAGCGGCTGGTCGGGGCTGTCGGTTTCCAGCAGCAGGTGCTCGATCGGCATCTGCGCCACGACCCGGCGCAGACGTTGCGCCCGCGGATAGGTCACCGGACCGCCGATGCCCAGATGGAAGCCCAGCCGCCACAGTTGCCGCGCCTGCTCGACGCTGCCGGAAAAACTGTGCAGCACGCCGCGCAAGCCGCCGATCCGGCGCAGGCTGTTGATCACTTCGTCCAGCGCCTTGCGTGCATGCACGATCACCGGCAGGTCGAACTCGCGTGCCAGGCGCAGCTGGCCCAGAAAGATGTCCCGTTGCCGGTCCGCCTGCGGTTCGTCGATCCACAAGTCCAGGCCACATTCGCCCACCGCCACCGGCCGCTCGCGCTGCAGCCATTGCGGCAGCCGCGCCAGATCACCGGCGTCATGCTCGGCGATGAAGATCGGGTGCAGGCCATAGGCCGGGTACAGGCCGGCATGCTCGCTGCACACCTGTTTCAGCCCCGGCCAACTGGCCGCGGTCACCGCCGGCACGATCTGCAGGCCGACACCGGCCTGGCGCGCGCGTGCCACTACCTGGCTGCGGTCGGCATCGAAGCGGGTATCGTCAATATGGCTGTGGCTGTCGATCAGCGCCGGCCCGGCGGCCTGCGCGGCAGGCGGCGACGGACTGGAGCCGGGTGCGGGAATGGCGCCATTCATCGCCACATCATGCCGTATCGCCAGTCACGGCCGCGTCGGCATCGGGGTGGCCGGCCGGGTCCGGCCGGGCAATTTCCGGGTCAAACCGGCGGCGGTGCCTTACCATGGCCGCCCTGGGGAGTCCTTGACCATCGGCACCGGCGGCTGGCCGCAAGTGTCCGCCGCGGCAGCCGCAACGGTGCCGCCCGGCATCAGGCGCGAAACGATGCCTGCCGCCGGCGGCCCGCCTCTGCCTGGCACGGCGGCTGGTCACGGGTTCCCTGACAAGGGGGCTGTTCTTCAAGCACTGCAATGGACGATCGACCAATGACCTTCTTACGCATGAACGACATCGACCTCAAGGACAAGCGCGTGCTGATCCGCGAGGATCTGAACGTGCCCCTGAACGAGGACGGCAGCATCGCCGCCAGCCAGCGCCTGCAGGCGGCCCTGCCGACCCTGCGCGCTGCCCGCGATGCCGGCGCGCGGGTGCTGCTGGCCTCGCACCTGGGCCGGCCCGAGGAAGGCACGTTCGATCAAAGCGCCAGCCTGGAGCCGGTGGCGCAGTGGCTGTCGGACGCGCTGGAAACGACGGTGCCGCTCAAGCGCGACTGGCTCGACGGCGTCGAGGTCGAGCCCGGCCAGATCGTGCTGCTGGAAAACGTGCGCTTCAACCTTGGCGAAAAGGCCAACGACGAGGCGCTGGCGCGCAAGATGGCGGCGCTGTGCGATGTCTTCGTCATGGATGCCTTCGGTACCGCGCACCGCGCCCAGGCCTCCACCCATGGCGTCGCCCGTTACGCGCCGGTGGCAGCGGCGGGCCCCTTGCTCGCCGCCGAACTGGATGCCCTGGCCAAGGCCATGCAGGCGCCGGCGCGGCCGCTGCTGGCCATCGTCGGCGGCGCCAAGGTTTCGACCAAGCTGGAGCTGCTGTCGACCCTGATCGACAAGGTCGACATGCTGATTGTCGGCGGCGGCATCGCCAACACCTTCCTGGCCGCGTCCGGCCTGCTGGTCGGCAAGTCGCTGTACGAGCAGGACCTGGTGCCGGCGGCCCGGCGCATCCTGGCCCAGGCCAAGGAGCGCGGCGTGGAAATCCCGCTGCCTACCGATGTTGCCGTCGCCAGCCAGTTCAGCGCCGAGGCCAAGGCCACGATCAAGGCCGCCAAGTCGGTCTCGGCCGAGGAAATGATCCTGGATATCGGCCCGGCCACGGCGCTGCGCTATGGCGAGCTGATCAAGCGCGCCGGCACCGTGGTCTGGAATGGCCCGGTCGGGGTGTTCGAGTTTCCCGCCTTCGGCCAGGGCACCGAGGCGGTAGCGCTGGCGATCGCGGCCAGTCCGGCGTTCTCGATCGCCGGTGGTGGCGACACCCTGGCGGCGGTGGAAAAATACGGCGTCGAGCCGAAGATCTCCTACATCTCCACCGGTGGCGGCGCCTTCCTGGAGTTTCTGGAAGGCAAGACCCTGCCCGCCGTGGCCATGCTGGAAGAGCGCGCCCGCGGCTGAGGCGGCGCCCGGGCCGGCAGCCGGCGGCGGTCAGCGCCGACTTGGCCGTGACGGCGGCAACGTGCGCCGGTCCTGAACGGCTTGGATCATGCCGTGCCGGCAACCCGGCGCGCAGATTCCTGCCATCCGAATACCGATACCGTCAGCGCCCGCGCCCCGCCTTGGAAGCGCGGGCGCGCCGTATTGCGGCTGCCGTCAGTCGGCGCCGGTCAGCGTGGCGATCAGCACCTGCCGGTCCAGTGCCTGGGCCTGCTCGTCGCGACGGTGGCGATACTCGAAAGTGCCGGCGTCCAGGCCGCGCCCGGACACCACCACCCGGTGCGGGATACCGATCAGTTCGATATCGGCGAACATCGCGCCCGGGCGCAGGCCGCGGTCGTCCAGAACCACCTCCAGGCCCAGCCCGGTGAGTTCCTGGTACAGCGCCTCGGCTGCCTTGATCACGCTGGCATCATTCTTCGGGTTGATCAGGCAGATCGCCACCTGCCACGGCGCCATCGGCTCGGGCCAGATGATGCCGGCCGGGTCGTGGTTCTGTTCGATCGCGGCAGCAACGATGCGCGACACGCCGATGCCGTAGCAGCCCATGTGCAGGGTGCGCTCGCTGCCGTTCTCATCCAGCACCGCCGCGGCCATGGCTTCGGCATAGGCCTGGCCGAGCTGGAAGACATGACCGACCTCGATGCCGCGGCACAGCGCCAGCGGGCCGGAACCATCCGGCGCCGGCTCGCCCTCGACGACATCGCGGATATCGGCCACCAGCGCCGGTTCGGCCAGGTCGCGGCGCCAGTTGACGCCGGTCAGATGGAAACCTTCCTCGTTGGCGCCGCAGATGAAATCGGCCATGGCGGCGACATCGCGGTCGGCGATCACGGTGATCGGCTTGCGCGGCGCGACCGGGCCCAGGAAGCCCGGCGTGCTGCCCAGGTGATCGACGATCTCGTCCTCGGTGGCCGGGCGCCAGTCGCCGCCCAGATCCTGCAGATTGCCGGCCTTGACCGCATTGACCTGGTGGTCGCCGCGCACCAGCAGCAGGCAGAAACCGGCGGCGCCGACCACGGCCACGGATTTCACCGTGGTGGCCAGCGGCACTTCCAGCAATTCGGCCACGGCGGCGCAGGTGGCCTGGGTCGGTGTCGCCACCTTGGCCATGTCCGCCGTCGCCGCCGGCCGCGGTGCCGGTGCCTGGCCCTGCGCCTTCTCAAGGTTGGCGGCGTAGTCGGAGGCTGGCGAGAAGGCGATCACGTCCTCGCCGGAATCGGCCAGCACGTGGAATTCCTGCGAGGCGTTGCCGCCGATCGCGCCCGAATCGGCCTGCACCGCGCGGAAGCTCAGGCCCAAGCGGCTGAAGATGCGCGTATAGGCATCGAACATCGCCTGGTAGCCCTGCGCCAGGCAGTCGGCCGTCAGGTGGAAGGAATAGGCATCCTTCATCAGGAACTCGCGCGCGCGCATGACGCCAAAGCGCGGACGGATCTCGTCGCGGAACTTGGTCTGAATCTGGTAGACGTTGACCGGCAACTGGCGATAGCTCTTGAGCTCGTTGCGGGCCCAGTCGGTGACTACTTCCTCGTGCGTGGGGCCGTAGCAGAACTCGGCCTCCTTGCGGTCGCGGATCTTCAGCAACTGCCCGCCGAATTTCTCCCAGCGGCCGGTTTCCTGCCACAGCTCGCGCGGCTGGATCGAGGGCATCAGCATCTCCAGCGCGCCGGCCCGGTCCATCTCCTCGCGCACGATCGCCTCGACCTTGCGCAGCACGCGCAGGCCCAGCGGCGTCCAGGTGTAGATGCCGGCCGCCAGCTTGCGGATCATGCCGGCGCGCAGCATCAGCCGGTGGCTGGCCAGTTCGGCTTCGGCCGGGGTTTCCTTGGTGGTGTGCAGGTGGAATCGTGACAGGCGCATGAGCGGTACCGGGGATCAATGGAAAGAAGGTGGCAGTGCGGGCGGGGCGGGTCTGCCGGACCCGGCGCTCACAGCCCGCAGACGCTGCCGACAGGGCGCGGCCGGGCAAAGCCAAGCCGGGCAGTGTATCGGGTCCGGCAGCGGGCTGTCCCAGGCTGGCGGCGTGGCGCGCGGCCCGGGATGTGGTTCAACGTTATTCGCGGCCGGCTGCTATCGCAGCATCTTAACCATGGCCGTCTGTTCTCCATACCGACACGTACGGCGCTGATCCAGATCAGTGCCGGTCGTTGTCGTCGTCGGTATCTTGCCCACCAAGTCGCCGGAGACCTGATCCGGCATTGCCGAGCACGGCCTGGCACACGCCGCCGCCGCCGGCAGCAACGGTTCCGTTTTAACCTTAGTTAAGGACTCTCGTCATGAAAAACCTGCTTGTTGTCATTGCACTGGCCATGCTCGGGGCCGTGTTCGGCGCCGCGCCCGCGGCCCAGGCACAGGACCCGGCCGCCGTCACCCCGGTTGCCGATGTCAGCTTCACCCTGCGCACCGCCATCACCGGCGGCCAGATGGTCTTCATCGGCGATGCCGGCGCGATCAAGGACGAGATCAACCCCGAGCTGAAGGTGCCCGAAGGTGCCGTGGTGGCAATCACCGTGATCAACGGCGACGGCGCCATCCACGACATCGCCGTGCCCGAGTTCGGCGCCCAGTCCGACCAGTTGGTCGGCATGGGAGCGGCGACCACGATCGTGTTCCGCGCCACCAAGGCCGGCCACTTCGAATACGTGTGCACCATTCCCGGGCACCGGGCTGCCGGCATGTTCGGCGCACTGGTGGTCGGTGACGTCGAGGAGGTGGTGTCCACCGCCGCCGACATCAGCAAGAACCCGGCCGAGGTCGGCGAGCCGGTCGGCGACCGCGCCCCCGCGCACGTCACCTACGACCTGATCACCACCGAGCTGGAAGGCAAGCTCGATGACGGCAGCACCTATCGTTACTGGACCTTCAACGACACCGTGCCCGGCCCGATGCTGCGCGTGCGCCAGGGCGACACCGTCACCATCAACCTGAAGAACGCCGACGACAGCGTCAATATCCACTCGGTCGACTTCCATGCCGTCACCGGCCCCGGCGGCGGTGCCGCGGTCACCCAGGTCGCCCCCGGCCAGACCAAGAGCTTCACCTTCAAGGCGCTGCACCCGGGCCTGTTCGTCTACCACTGCGCCACGCCGATGATTGCCCACCACATCACCAACGGCATGTACGGCATGATCCTGGTCGAGCCCGAAGGCGGCCTGCCGCCGGTCGACCGCGAGTTCTACATCATGCAGGGCGAGCTCTACACCGTGCAGCGCCACGGCTCGCGCGGCTACCAGGAGTTCTCGCTGGAGAAGCTGCTCGACGAACGCCCCGAGCATCTGATGTTCAACGGCTCGATGACCGCCCTGACCAAGGACCACATCATGCAAGCCGAGGTCGGTGACGAGGTGCGCTTCTACTTCGGCGTCGGTGGCCCGAACCTGATCTCCAGCCTGCACCTGATCGGCGAAGTCTTCGACCGCGTCTATGACCAGGCCTCGTTCACCAGCCCGCCGTTGACCGACGTGCAGACCACCCTGGTTGCCCCCGGCGGCGCCACCATGGTCGAGTTCAAGGTCGATTACCCGGGCCGCTACATCCTGGTCGACCACGCACTCTCGCGCGCCGAGAAGGGCCTGGCCGGGTTCCTGGATGTCACCGGCGACGCCGACCCGACGATCTTCCACAGCGCCGAGGAAATCGATCCCAACTCCGGCCACTGACCGGGCGCGGTTGGCGCCAGCAAACCCCCTCTTCGGCCCCGCTTCGCGCGGGGCCTTTTTTTCGTCTGGCCGATACAGGTGTGCGCTGCGAAGCAGGGTTGACGCGGTGGCCGGCCAGTCAGGCAGCGCTGTCGCCGCGTCGTGGTTCAACTGGCCGCGACCCGCTCCCAGGACGCGATGTTGCCAGCCTCGACATGGAACAGCGGATGGCAATCGGGCAGGGCGGTATCGGCCCAGCGGGCCAACGTGTCCGGACTGCGCACGGCCAGCTTGGCGCGCAGATGGCGCCACTCATGGGCGATCTGGCCGTCGCTGACGGCGATGGTCGGCAAGGCCTGCAGCGGCCCGAGTTTGCCGGCATCGAAGCGGTAACCGCGCTGCCTGGCCTGGTCATGGACGGCATGCAGGTAAGCGTCGATCGCCGCCAGCGGATCAGCCTGTTCCCGGAACCGCTGCAGTTGCGGATGCTGTTGGTAGCCGCGGGTGCGGCCGGCCAGAACGGCCTTGGCCAGCAGGGCCTCACGCCATAGTGCGACCAGCCCCTTGGCGTCCAGCCAGCGCGGATGCAATGACCACAGACGCATTGGCTTCAGCCCGGCAGCACAGCCATCAACCCAGCAATTGCGGGTTGAGCTGCCACACGGTGTAGTTGAGGAACGCAGCGAAACTGACCCAGGCCAGATACGGCAGCAACAGCGCGCCGGCCAGCGGCCGGATGCGCCAGAAGGCCAGCAGCGTGGCCACGATCGCCAGCCACAGCAGCAGGATTTCGGCGAATGCCCAGCCGCCCAGGCGCCAGCCGAAGAACAGCCAGCTCCACAGCGCGTTGAACACCAGTTGCACCAGATATAGCGTCAGCGCCGTGCGCGCACCGCGCCAGCCATCGACCCGCCAGACCAGCCAGGCGGCGATCGCCATCAGCGCATACAGCACCATCCACACCGGCGAGAACACCTGTCCGGGCGGCGCCCACTCCGGGCGCACCATTTCGGTATAGACGCCGCCGGCCTGCATCGAGGCGGCGCCACCGATGGCGGCGGCCACGGCGGTAACCAGCAACCAGCCCAGCAGGCCAGGCATCTGTTGCTTGATCGGCAAACGGCTCATGGCAGGCTCCGTGGATGGCGGATCGGTGAGCGGTATTTCCGGCGAGCTGCCAAGGCTGGATTTGGCCAGCCAGCAGGCGGTCAGCGCGAACGCCGGCAAGAGCACCGGCCAGGTCAGCCACATGAAAATCAGGCTGCCGGCGCTGGCGAGCAGAGCCAAACCCAGTAACGGCTCCGGCTCGGGTTGCAGCAACAGCGTGCCCAGGGCAGTGATCATCAAACCAGTGTGAAGTGAGAGAACGAGCACCAGGGCCGGGACGGCAAGCAGTTCGAAGCCTGGCCGTTCCTCGGGCGTGGCCAGGTACCAGGTGCCAAACATCCAGCCGAAGCCGAAAGCCGCGAACGAGGATGCCAGCGCCGCTGCGATCACCATTCCAGCACCAGCCAGCTCCGGTTTCACCAGCAGCAAATAGGCGGCTGCGACAGTCATGGCGCAGCCATAGCCCACGGCACTTTTCCACTTCAGGGCTAGCCTCAACCGCTCAGCGCAGCTCGACATGATCCAGGAAGAATTCGAAGGATCCCAGCGGCTGGCCGGCGGTGAAGGCGATGCCGCGCAGCAGCGACAGGTCGGCGCCGGCGAAGTCGGCCAGCGTCAGCCGCACCTGGGTCCACTCCGGCCCGGCCTGGAACATCTGCACGCTGGGCATGCCCTGCGCTGACGGCCCGGAAAACAGCATGGCGCTGTAGTGGCGGCCATCGCCGCGCACCTGGAACACCAGCTCGCTGCGGGCGGAGAAGTCCACCGGCTGCATCGGTTCGGCGGCCGGGAAGAACATCATTCCGGCCCAGGGAAAGGCGAATCCGGGCAGCACTTCGCCGGTGATGGCGAGTGCGCCTTTCGAGTCCTCGGCGCCACCCGTCACCAAGCGGTATTCCACCGTCGATGCGCCGCCGGCCATCTGGTCGGTGGTCGGCTGCCAGCTTCCGAAGTTGGCCTCGAGTGCGTCGCCGTCGAAATCGCTGACCAGGGCCTGCTCCGGCGCTGCCTGCGTGGCGCCTGCGGTGGCCTTGGCATCGCGTTCGACCGGGTAGCCGTTCTTCCACACGCCGGTGAGGGCGCGGGTGGCGGTAATGTCGCTGAGCGGATCGCCGTCGACCAGCAGCAGGTCGGCGCGCAGGCCCGGGGCAATGCGGCCGCGGTCGTCGATGCCGAAGCGGCGTGCCGGCAGGGAGGTGGCGGCAGCCAGCGCCTGCGCCGGTGTCAGTCCGGCCCGGACCAGCAGCTCCAGCTCGCCATGCATGCTCACGCCATGGGCGGTGCCGGGGTTGGGCGCGTCGGTGCCGGCGAGGATGGCAACGCCGGCGGCGTGCAGCTCGTGCACGCTGCGCAGCGCCTGCTCCAGCCGGTCATTTGCCGACAGGCCCGGGATGGCGGCGGCCAGGGTCGCCTTCTGTTCGGCGGTGAGCCGGTCCGCCAGGCGGGGATCGGCCTGCAATGCGCCGCCTTCGCCGTGGCCGGAGAACGAGGCCACCACCGACAGCGTCGGGATCACGAACGCATCGGCCGCGCGCATGTCGGCGATGAACGCCGCGTCGGCCGCCTGGTCGGCAAAGATGTGCACCAGCCCGTTGGCGCCGGCCTCGATCGCGTGGCGCGAGTCTGCCAGCGTCGAGGCATGGACGACGGCCAGCCGCTCGCCGGCGTGCGCGGCGGCGATCACCTGGGTGACCTGCGCGGGCGTCAGCGTCGGCAGCGACGGCGCGCCGGGGTAGGCGCTCATGTCCTCGACGATCAGCTTGATGAAGTCCACGCCCTCGTCGATGCGCTCGCCGATGAAGGCGGCGACATCGGTGTCGGCTTCGATCGCCGGCACCGGGAAGCCGTACTGGGTGCCGTGCCCGCCCGGCGCGGTGATCGCATAACCGGCTGCCCACAGGTCGGCCTGGCCGGTGTCGGCCAGCGACTCGCGCTGTTCGCGCAGCATCGGCAGGCGCTCGACCATGCCGTGCATGTCGAACGCGGTGGTGACGCCGAAGCGCGCCGCGTCGCGCTGGGCGTCGCCCCAGGCGTGTACGTGGGCGTCGATCAAGCCGGGCAAGAGGGTCTTGCCGGCGCCATCGATGACCGGCAATCCGTCGGGCACGTCGCCGTTCGCGGCAACCGATTCCACCATGCCGTCGCGCACTACCACCGTGGCCAGGCCGAGGTCGCGCTCGCCATCGAACACACGCGCGCCGCGGATGGCGAAGCTGTTGCCGGTCTGTTCGGGAGCCTGCGCGACAGTCGGCTCGTTGGCGCCGGCAGCGCTGTCGCCGGCATTGCCCTGCAGTGCCACGGCAATGCCAAGCGTTGCGGCCAGCGCGCCGAAGGCGAGGATGTCAGTCAGTCGTTTCATCTGGTTTCTCCGCGATTGTCTTCAAGTGGGGTGCTCAAGCCGCCGCAGCCAGGCGGCGCCGGGCGAGCACGAAGAACACGACGGTCACCACCGTCAGCACCGCCAGGTGCAGCCACACGCTGCCACCGGCGTCGTGGCCCACGACTTTCATCGCGATCTGGCCCAGATGATACGCCGGCCATACCGGTGCCAGCCGGCTGAAGATGTCCGGCAGGATCGACAGCGGCATCCACAGCCCGGACAGGAACGCCATCGGCAGGAACAACAGGTTGACCACCGCCACCGCCGCGTTGCCGCCGACCAGGCTGCCGATGTACAGGCCCAGCGCGCAGAACGGCACAATGCCAATCACGTTGACCGCGAACAGCGCCAGCCACTGGCCTGGCGCCAGCGCAACACCGCCCAGCGTGTAGGCCAGCACCGCCAGCAGCAGCGAGATCACTGCCGCGAACACCATCGCCGCCGCCATCTTTGCCAGCAGCCAGGAACCGGCCGGCGCCGGCAGGGCACGCTTGAGCCGCAGCAGGCCGCGCTCGCGGTCGTTGGCAATGCCGGCACCGAAGCCGAACAGCGCCGCGCCCATGATGCCGAACACGCCATAGCCGGCCAGCATGTATTCGGCCGCTGCGGCGCTGCGCGACAGCATCACGCCGAACAGCAGGTAGAACGCGGTCGGGAACAGCAGCGTCGGCAGCACAAAGGCCGGCTGGCGCACCTGGCGCAGCAGCTCGTATTTCGCCTCCAGCAGGTAGCAGCGCCACGATTGGAACGAATGGGTTTCTACGGGGAATTCAATCGCGGCGTCCATCAGGCAGCTTCCTCTTCGGCGGTGATCTGGATGAAGGCGTCGGCGAGGCCGGCGCGCAGCACTTCAAGGTCCTGCAGCAACGGGTCGGCATCGAGCAGGCGGCGCACGACCGGTTCGGCGGTTTCGGCGACGATCTCCAGGCGGTCGCCGTCGCGCGTGGCCGCGCGCACCCCGGGCCAGCACAGCACCTGCGCCGCTGCCAGCGCGGAAACACAGCGGATGCGGCGCTGGCCAACGTGGGCGCGGATCTGGCTGACGCTGCCCTGCGCGACCACTCGGCCGCGATCAAGCACCACCACCCGGTCCGACAGCGCCTCGGCCTCTTCCAGGTAATGGGTGGTCAGCAACACGCCGCAACCTTCGGCCACCAGTTCGCGCACCGCGCGCCAGAGTTGCTGGCGCGCCTGGATGTCCAGGCCGGTGGTCGGCTCGTCCAGGAACAGCAGGCGTGGACGCCCGCACAGGGCCAGGGCGAACTGCACCCGGCGCTGCTGGCCGCCGGACAGCTTGTCGTAGCGGCGCTGCAGCAGGCCCTCCAAGCCGGCGAGCGTCACGCACTCGTCGATGCTGCGCGGGCGCGGATAGTAGCTGCGGGTCAGCGCCAGCAGCTCGTGTACCTTCAGGTCGCCGTGGGCGCCGCCGTCCTGCAGCATCACGCCGGTCTGCCGGCGCGCATCCAGCGCTCCGGGCGGGCGGCCGAACAGGGTCACGGCGCCGGCATCGGCCTGCAGCAGGCCCAGCATCAAGCCGATCGCGGTGCTCTTGCCGGCGCCGTTGGCACCGAGCAGCGAGACCACCTCGCCGGCGTGCACCTCAAGATCGACGCCATCCAGGGCGATGACCTTGCCGTAGCGTTTATGGGCCGCCTGCAGTTGCGCCAGCGGAACCGGCGCGGAAGCCGGGCGGGGGTCGTTTCGAAGCTGTGTGATCGTGTCCATGGCGCCATGTTGCGCCCTGGTCGCCGCTGGCGGCAGTCGCGCAGGTCAGCCCTCGGAGGTGAGATCTGTCATGTCACCTGGCCAGCGGCGCTGTTTCACCTGCTTTGCGGCAGCGCAAGCGCGATCGGGGGCGTCTGGATCAAGGTCAATGACTTGCGTAACAAGGCGGACGGTGTGACCCCATTGTCAGCGCGCGGCCGGGAGCCGCCAAGGTGGGTTCTTGCGGTTCTGTCCGGCCCAGAACAGGCACAACGTGTTGCCGGATGGGTCCTGCAGCCGGGCCTCTCGCCACAGCCAGCGCTCGTCGCTCGGCGGCTGGGCGAAGACCAGGCCGCGCTTGACCAGCTCCGTCACCCGCGCATCCAGATCGCTGCATTCGAAGTACACCACCACCCCAGTCGACTGAGCAGGGGTATCGGACAGGTGCACCGAGAACGTGGCGTCGCCGTCCGGGCACTCGAACCTGGCGTAGTGAGGCGAGTGGACAATGAGCGTGAACCCCATGGTCTGGTAGAACGCGACCGCGGCGTCAATGTCCACCGCAGGAAGCGTCACCTGGTTCAAGTTCACGGCGATCTCCAGTGGCGGTCCTGCGCCAAAGCCAAGCTGTGCCACGCTGCTGATGGCCTCACGCCACTGGCCGATGGAGTCATCGTGATATGGCTTTTTCGAACAGCACAGCCCCCCAGAACAACGGGAGCAACCATTGCCACCATCCATGGACTTGCGGAAACAGTGCTTGGCATGTCGTAAATGTCCAGTTTTGCATAAAAAAGTTGAACCAGAAAGAAGCCGCTTCGGCTTGAACGCATCGTCACTCGGCCGTGTGACCCGGCGGCCCCGAGCCGTTGTATTGCAGCAGATCCCAGAGATTGCCGTATAGGTCCTCGAACACCGCCACCGTTCCGTAAGGTTCGTCGGAGGGCGGCCGCACGAAGTTGACCCCAGCCGAGCGATAGCGCTGGTAGTCACGCCAGAAGTCGTCTGTCTGAAGGAACAGGAAGACCCGACCTCCGGTCTGGCTGCCCACCGCGGCAAGCTGGTCCGGGCTGGTGGCTCGCGCCAACAGCAGTGATGCGCCGGAACTGCCGGGCGGGGCCACCACCAGCCAGCGCTTGCCCGGCTGCGGCCGCGGCGAGTCCTCGACCAGGCGGAACCCGAGTATGCCGACGTAGAACGCCAGGGCCTCGTCGTAGTCACGAACCAGCAAGGCGATGTGGGCGATGGCTTGTTGCATGGCGCGAGGCTGCTCCCGGGTTCGGCTCCACCGGCTACGGCGAGATCACGTCCTCAATCCAGTCCATGTAGTGGCTCAGGCGGACATTGCAGGTCAACTGGCCGTAGAGCCCGGGCCGTTGCGTCCTGAAATCGCCGTGGATGAAGCCCCAGGCGGCCAGGCCGACCAATCGCCATTGGTCATCGACCTGGACCAGCGCCGGTCCACCGCTGTCGCCGCTTCCGGTCTTGCCCTCCAGGGGCAGCGCTACCGAAGGCTCGTCGAACACATAGCAGAACCAGCGCTCATGAGCACTGGTGATGGTGTTGAACGCGCGTCGAAGTTGCGTGCGATTGGGGCCGGCTGAATCATGGCCAGCGGCTCCCGTGCCGGTAGCGCCCTTGCCTATGATCTTGACGATCTGGCCGGGTTCGGCGCCGCCATCGTGGAGGGTCACCGGAGCGACATCCGTCACCGGCTGCGCCAGCTTGATCAGGGCGATGTCGTCGGACGAGGCAATCTGCATCACGGCAAGTATCGAGTCGCCCGTGGCCAGCGCTTGATTGATCAGCGCCTGAGGCAGTTTTTCGTACCCGGCATGTATCACCACGCGCTCAACGTCCCTGGATGCGCCGTTGACCACCACCTGCTGAAGCTCGCTGTGCGCCGGGATCGTGTGCGCGGCGGTAATGACCCACTGCGGAGCAATCAGCACACCATGGCCCTCGCCGGGCATGTCGGCCAGCGCAGGAAATTGGCTCGCCGCAATCCGGTAGTCCGAGTCGTCGACATCATCTCGAATGACGATGGCGTTGGCGGTGGATGAGGCCGCGAGCAGTGCCAGCAACAAAAGTGGGTTCATGGGATTCCTGCAAGGAACTGATGCATCGATGAAGGGCCAGACCGCGCGTGCGTGACCTGACCCGGCCAAAAACTTTCAAGGATCGCCCGCAGTTGCGGGTGTCCCGGGGATCTACAGTTGCGCGCCCAGCCAAGTGTTCCAGCGTTGATCCAGCTCGGCAATATCGGTTCCGAGCCGATGACCTCTGCCGTGCTCCGACAGCCAGGCTTCAAAGCGGGTGCCGCTGGCCTTCACCGTGGTGGGGTGCAGCTTGACGGCAGGAATCACCACAGTCATAAGGGGGACGACAAGCCGCCGACGTGCGTGTACTCGCGCTTGCAGCCGCTGAAGGCATCGAAGATGCGCCGGTGCGCCTGAAGCGACCAGGCATCCTCGCGATCGTAGTAGCCGGCCACCCAGGCCTGGAGGTTGTCCAGCATCGCATCCTGCGCATGTTTCGAGGCGTACTTTTGCGGTTTCCAGAGCCGTGCCCGGTCATCAGCAACCGCCTGCGGGGCCTGCTCGCCGAGTTCGGCGTGGTGATGGCGCGCAGTGACCTCGCGCTGCGACGAGCGCTTGCCGATGACGCGATCCGGCGGCAACTGCCGCCGATGCTGCAGGGGCTGCTGGACGATCTCCAGCAACATTGGCAGCAGGTCCGCGAGCGCATCAGTGCCTGCGACGCCGGCATCGCCGCGCACGCCAAGGCCGACGTTCGCAGCCAACGCGCACAGCAGTTGATCGGCGTGGGTCCGCTGACCGCCGACGCGGTCGTCGCCACGATCGGGGACGGCCGCGAGTTCACGCATGGCCGGCAGCTGTCGGCATGGTTGGGGCTGACGCCGACCCAGCACTCCAGCGGCGGCAAGCAGCGCCTGGGCCAGATCAGCCGCCGCGGCGACAGCTACCTGCGGACCTTGCTGATCCAGGGTGCGCGAAGCAGCCTGCAGCGGGCGAACGCGGTTGCACTGGAGAAGGCTACCGCCGAGCAGATCTGGATCCGCGGGCTGACCCAACGCTTGCCGTTCGGGAAGGTGCTGGTGGCGATCGCCAACAAACACGCGCGCCAGCTGTGGGCGATGCTGGCGCGCGACGAGGATTACGATGCCGAGGCCTGGCTCAGGCACCCGATGGTGCAGAGGCCGGCCAGCAAGAAGGCACACGCCGTTGCCGCCTGACGGCGGCCCCGCACACGAGGTTCAACGCCAGAGCGAACAGGTAGCAAGCGGTCAGACCGTCCCGGAGAGAGCCTGACTAACAAGGTGGCGCCACCACATGACACGGCTGATCCCCGTGCATGGGCGAATCCGATGAATGAGAGAGGCCTTCGGGTGCGGTTTTTACCCTGGTCCGGATCAGCAACGCCGATCCAACAAGACCGATTACGGAAACCTGAATCCGTGTAAGTTTCGCCAGAAGCACTCGCAACCTATTGATTGTGTGGGATAATACGGTACCTCACCTCTTCACCCAAGCAGCCATGCCCCGATTTGAAGTGCGCCAGAGCCGGAACCTGC